>Ga0187883_10000056_pt1 | contig 86533 bp, 82 predicted proteins | sample June2016WEW_20_1_2_FD_132966 | JGI IMG/M metagenome (GOLD analysis project Ga0187883, IMG submission 132966) | Peatland microbial communities from SPRUCE experiment site at the Marcell Experimental Forest, Minnesota, USA - June2016WEW_20_10 | ecosystem: Environmental > Terrestrial > Soil >...
CTCAGCGTTGAAAAACTTGACGGTGCCGACTGGCATTCTTACTCCTTGATTGTGCCTGCGAGAGGCGTTGTATTCGGTGTTGCGGTCAGTGTTGCGGTCGTTGGAGCGCGCACGGACGATCACAGCATGATCAGTGCTGGCGCTCAAGAGATGGTTTCGTGCGGTGCCGCCTTGCGGGGCGGCCCAGCGGTCGCCTCGCAGAGGGCGAACGGCTCCGGTGCTCCGCCGGCCGGATTCCAGGCCGCGGCGCGCCGAGCGGGGCGAGAACTCCGGCCGCAGGGAGAATCCGGGACGCACCGGCTGCGGTCGCACCGGCTCCGGTCGCGATGACGAGGTTGCCGGACGGGAAACTCGGCCGGGGCGCTCCGATCGGGGCGGGCGCTCCGAGGCCGAGAGCCTGCGAGCGACGATGCCGCCGGGCGAATGCACCCGCTCCTCGAGGCCGAGGGAACGCTGCAGGGACCGGACCGCCTTCTGCTGCTCGCCCGTCACGAGGGAGACGACGATGCCGCGCTTGCCGGCGCGGCCGGTGCGCCCGGAGCGGTGCAGGTAGTCGGTGGCGTCGGCCGGCGGGTCGAAGTGGACGACGCACGGGAGGTCCTCGACGTGTATGCCGCGGGCAGCGACATCCGTGGCGACGAGCGCCTGGGCCGAGCCACGCGAGAAGGCGGCAAGGGCCCGCTCCCGCTGGGACTGCGAGCGATCGCCGTGTATCGCCATCGCCTCCACGCCGGCGAACTTCAGCTGCTTGGCAAGGCGGTCGGCGCCGTGGCGTGTGCGGCAGAACACGAGCGCACGGCCGTGCTCGCCGACGAGCCGAGCGGTCAAGCCGACGCGATCCTCTCGCTCGGCGTGCCAGAAGAGGTGCGAGACATCGCTCGACTCTTCGGCGGGCGTGACGTCATGGCGAGCCGGGTCTCGCAGGTATTGACGAACAAGCGCCTCGATCTCTGGCCCGAGCGTGGCCGAGAACAGCAGCACCTGGCGGCCGGGCGCCGTCACGTCGAGGATGCGCTTCACCGACGGCAGGAAACCCATGTCCGCCATCCTGTCAGCCTCGTCCAACACGACGGTCTTCACGGCCCCGAGGTCGATCATCCGCTGGCTGAGGAGATCTTCGAGGCGACCGGGACAGGCGACGACCGTGTCCACGCCTTTGCTCAAGGCCTGACGGGTGGGCGAGTAGCCGGTGCCGCCGTAGATGGCGATCACGCGGCGCGAGCCGCCGGACGACAGCCCGGCGATCTCTCGCTGCACCTGGGCGGCCAGCTCGCGGGTGGGCACGAGGACGAGGGCCAAGGGGCGCCGGGGGGCCGCCCCGCAGCAGCGGCTGGCGATGGTGAGACCGAAGGCAAGCGTCTTGCCGGAGCCGGTAGGAGCCCGCCCGCACACGTCGCGCCCGGCGAGGGCATCGGGGATGGTTGCGGTTTGGATGGGGAAGGGCGTGGTGAGGCCGAGGGTACGTAGACGGGTCACCAGCTCGGGGGAGACCCCGAGATCGGAAAACGTGACTGACACAAGACTCCAGACGAGTTAAAAGAAGGCCAACTCGAAATGGGGAGTCCGAATCAGGCCCCGCCGCTATCGCGGCGTGCACCCGGGCGCTGTGGCCCGGCATCGCTCATGTTAGCCGAAGCCAGGCACCGTCGGTGTTCAGGCAGAGCAGTCAACCCGCTTCGGTCGATCAGTTCGTCCGACCCATCGTCTACACTGCTGACGCCGGATGAGGCTCCGGTGGGCGAACAGGCCAGCCGGAGGGTCCCCTTCGTACTGCCAAGCCCGAACCGTCCACACGGGCTGATGGCCTCTGCGCAAGTGATCGCACTGCGTGGAGGTGGCGTGTCAGGAATCGAACTGGCCCCGGCCGAGATACAGGTCCTTCAGGATCTGACCATCTTCGCGTTCGCACCGTTCGTGTCGGGCGCCATCGCCCACTTCGAGGCGCGCCTGCAGGGCCGGCGGGGTCCCCGCATCCTCCAGCCCTACTACGACATCGCCAAGCTGTTCCACAAGGAGACGCTCGCCCCGGAGGACGCCAGCTGGGTGTTCCTCGCCTGCCCGATCATCGCCTTCGCCTGTTACCTGACGGTACCCCTGCTCATCCCGGTCCTCACGAGCTACCCGCTGCCGCTCGGCTACATGGGCGACATCCTGGGCGGCGGGTTCATCCTCGCCCTGGCGGGCTTCTCCATTGCGCTCGGAGCGGCCGAGACCGGCGCGCCGTACGCCCAGCTCGGGAGCAGCCGAGCGATGACCTTTGGCGCTCTCGTCGAGCCCTCGATCCTGTTCGTCACCTTCACCGTGGCACTCGTCACCACGACCGACCTGCCCTACTTCGAGGCCGCCGCCGTACGCTCGTCGCTCAGCCAGGTCGTCCGTCCTGCGCACCTGCTCGCCGCCTTCGCCTTCTTTCTTGTCGTCCTCGCCGACACCGGTCGCATCCCGGTCGAGACCCATGCGAGCACCCTCGAGTTCGGGATGATCGACGAGGCGCGCACGCTTGAGCACTCCGGCACGCCCTTCGCGCTCTTGAAGTGGGGCTCTGCCATGAAGCAGATGATCCTCTACGTGATCTTGATGAACGTCTTCCTGGCGCCGTGGGGTCTCGCCGGCTCGCGACAGCTCGGGTCGGTACTACTCGCCGTACCGACCTTCCTCGCCAAAGCGCTTGGCATCGGAGCGATCTTCGCCGTCGTCGACAACAGCTTCTCGAAGCTGCGACTCTTCAAGATCACCGAGTTCATGGCCGCCGCCTTCCTCTTGGCGGTCCTCGCCGTCCTCGTCCTCTACCTCAGTGGACGCTGACATGAGCGCCCTCACCGCCGCCGTCAGCTCGCAGTCCACGATCACCGACGCCGCCGAGGCGGTCGCCATCCTCGTGCTCCTGAGCGAGTTCGCCATGCTGCGAGCGGCACTGTCGCGCTCGCAAGTTCGCCTCTACGCCTTCCAATCGCTCTCGGTAAGCGCCCTTGCCGTCATCGTGGCCGCCACCCGCCACATCGGTGACCTATACGTCCTGGCTGGCCTGTCGCTCGTGCTGAAGGTGATCATCGTGCCGGCGATCGTCCTCCGGCTCCTGCGAGAAGTCGAAGGCGACCTTGCGGGCAGCCACCGCCTCGGGGTGGCTTCGATGGTGTTGCTGGCGATCGCGCTCTCCGTCTTCGGCATCTTCGTCGTCGGCACGATGCCGATCCATTCGAAGTCGCTTCCCGTGCTCGCCTTCGCCGTTGCCGCGGCCGTCATTCTCGTTGCGTTCCTGCTCGTCATCGTCCGCTCCGACGTCGTATCCCAGGCGGTGGGCTTCTTCTCGCTCGAGAACGGTGTCTCGGTCGCGAGTCTCGTGCTCGCGGCGGGACTCCCGCTCATCGCCGAGGTCGCCTTCCTCTTCGACCTGCTCGTCGCCGTCGTGGTCTTCGGCGTCCTGATGCGCGTCCACCATGGGCGCACGTCGACGCTCTCGACGCGGACCCTCGAGCGGCTGCGGGGGTAGGCATGAGCGCCGTCCTCGTCGCCATCATGGTGATCCCCTTCGCGGCCAGCCTTGCCTGCTGGTGGGCTCCCGCCGGCCTCGCCAAGGCGCTCACTCTCACAGCCGGTGTGGCGACCTTCGGGCTCGCCGTCGGGCTCGTGTCGTCCGGCAGGGTGGCGACGGCGCTGTCCGGATGGCTTCGAGTCGACTCTCTGTCCCTCGTCTTCCTTCTCGCCGTCGGGTTCCTCTACACCTCGACCGCGGTCTTCACGATCGGCTACGTGCGGCCCAGCGGTGACCCGCTCGATGCCGCCCGCTACTCGCGCCGCTTCTTCTCGGGGCTCAACCTGTTCGCCTGGGCGATGGCGATGGCGCCACTCGTGAACGGCCTCGCCCTCCTGTGGGTCGCCATCGAGGTGACGACAGTCATCTCCGCCCTCCTCGTCGCCATCGACGACACCGACGGAGCCATCGAGGCGGCGTGGAAGTACGTCCTCATCGCCTCGATGGGCCTGAGCATCGCTCTTCTCGCCACGCTCGTCATGTACTACGCCGGCACCTCCGCCCTCGGCAGCTCCTACGAGCTCTTCTACCCGAAGCTACTCGGCGCCGCACACGGCTTTCCTCCTGAGGTCGTCCGACTCTCGTTCGGCCTCGCCGTGCTCGGCTTCGGCACGAAGATGGGGCTCGTCCCCGTGCACACGTGGTTGCCGGACGCCCACTCGGAGGCGCCGACTCCGATCTCCGCCTTGCTGTCCGGCGCCGTCCTCACGATCAGCTTCTACGCCATCTTGCGCTTCTACCAGGTGACGGTCCGCGCTGTCGGACCGGCGTTCCCTCGCGACGTGCTCCTCGTGTTCGGCCTGGCTTCGCTCGTGCTGGCCGCCCTCTACCTCGCCAGCCAGAGAGACCTGAAGCGGTTGCTCGCCTACTCGAGCGTGGAGCACATGGGCATCCTCGCCATCGGGATGAGCTTCTCGGCGCCCGTCGCCGTCGTCGGAGTGCTCCTCCACGTCCTCGCCCACGCCGCCGCCAAGTCGACCGCCTTCTTCGGGGCCGGGAGCGTCATCCGCAAGTTCGGCACGAAGGAGCTCGACCGCGTCCGCGGCGGCGTCGGGGCTCTGCCGTGGAGCGGGCCGATGCTCCTCCTCGCCGTCCTGGCACTGTCCGCCATGCCGCCGTTCGGCATCTTTCGGAGTGAGTTCCTGATCGTCGAGGGTGGTCTTCGCAGCTCGGCGACAGCCCTCGCGGCGGTGCTCGTCGCCCTCGTCACGATCGCCTTCCTCGGCATCTCCTGGTACGCCAGCCAGACGATGCTCACTCCCCTTCCGGACGGCGTCCTCCGGGGCGAGACGAGTAACTGGATGGTCGGCTCGATGGCGATCGGCCTCGGCGCACTCGTACTCCTCGGCGTGCACCCTCCCGCCCAGCTATCCGAACTGCTCGCCCGAGCGGCGTCCGAGCTGGGAACCACGAGATGACGACCGCACCCGGTTCGCTGCGGCTCGAACACGGCGAGCTTGCTCGAGCCGTCGCCGACCGAGTGGCGGCCGGTGGTCGCTTCGCCGCGCTCATCGCCTCCGCCCGGGACGACGGCTCGACGGCCCTGCGGGCGCTCGTCGCCGGCCGGGGCGCCCTCGACACCGTCGAGACCGAACTCCCGCCCGGCGTCGCTCACTACCCCGCTCTCACTCCGCTCGTCCCGGCGGCGGCCTGGTATGAGCGGGAGATCCGGGACCTGTTCGGCATCGAGCCGGCTGGCCATCCGCGCCTCGACCCGCTCGTCCTCCCGCTCGCCGGTACGGCACCGCCTCGCCCCCGCCCGGGAGCGAGCGCCCAGGTGGCGGCCCTCGAGCTCGACACCTCCCCCCTCCCGGCCCACGTCGCCGGCGAGGGCGTCTTCACGATCCCGTACGGCCCGGTCCGCTCGGGGGTCTTCGAATCGATCGAGTACCTCGTCGAGAGCTACGGCGAGGACATCGCCCACCTGCGCACCCGCGTCTACTACAAGCACCGCGGGCTGGAGCGGCGCTTCAGTGAACTCGACCCTGCTGACGGCGTGCTGCTGGCCGAGCGCGTCGAGGGCGCCGCCTCGGTCGCCCACGCCATGGCGTTCTCACAGGCGCTCGAAGCCCTCTCCGGCATCGACCCACCCCGCGCCGCTGGCTTCCTGCGCGTCGTACACGCTGAGCTGGAGCGGGTGGCCAACCACCTCGACTCGGTGATCCGACACACCGAGGGCGCCGGCCAGGCCGTCGCCTACGCTCGCATGACGCTTCACAAGGAGCGGCTGATGCGGCTTCGGGCCGCGTTGTGCGGCCATCGCTTCGGACGAGGCGTCGTGGTGCCGGGCGGCGTTGCGGCTCCACCTCTTCTCGGCACGGGCGAAGCCCTTGCGGCGGTCGCCGAGCTCGAGCTCGCCATCTCCGAGGATGCCCGCGCCCTCATGACGACGCCCTCCTTCCTCGACCGGCTGCGCCGCACCGGTGTGATTCCCCACGACGTCGCGGCCGGCCACGGTGCCCTCGGTCCGGTCGGGCGCGGCTCGGGGCTCGGTGAGGACGTCCGGGTGGAGCGCCCCTACGGCGCCTACAGGCTCCTCGGCTTTCAGCCGGCCGAGTTGCGGGAAGAAGGCGACGCTCTCGCCCGTCAGTTCGTCCGCCTGGACGAGATCGCCAGCGCCTTCCACCTCGCTCGTCAGGCGTTCGACGAGCTCGCCCAGCTTGACCAGGAACCCTCGTGGCGCCACGAGCTTCCGCCTCCGGACGGCGTCGCGCTTGCATCGGTCGAGGCACCGCAAGGCGAGCTCATCTACCTCGTCGAGGCAGCCGCCGGGCGCATCATCCGTGTCAAGCCGCGCACGGCCTCGTTCCACAACCTCGCCTTGCTGCCACAAGCGTTCCGAGGTGACATCCTCACCGATTTCGTCTTCATCGAGGCAAGCTTCGGTCTCCAGATCGCCGGGGTGGCGGGCTGATGCCCTGGGTGTTTCGCGGCCTTCGCGAAGGCGTCGTCACGACGCCGTACCCGAGGCGTCCCGACGGTTACGACTCGAGCTTCCGGGCCTCGGTCGTCGTGCTCGAGTCCTCGGAGGCACAAGACCAGACCGATCTCGCCGCCCTCTGCCCGACGAGCGCCATCGAGGTGCACGGCGGCAAGGCACGCGTCGACCGTGGACGTTGCATCCTCTGTGGCCGCTGCGTCGCAATCCGACCCGATCGCTTCGCTTTCTCCTCGTCGCCCGAGGTGGCGACCATCGGTCGTGGTGGTCTCGTGGTCCCGAGCGGTGTCGAGACCGACGAGGAGCTCGCCCGCTTGCGTTCCGATCTCGCCAGGCGGGTTCGAGCCCTCCGGCGCTCGGTGCACATCCGCCATGTGGACGCCGGCTCGGACGGCTCGGAGGAGTGGGAGGTGGCCGCCCTCTCCAACCCGGTCTACGACGTGCAGCGTCTCGGGATCTTCTTCACCGCCAGCCCGCGGCATGCCGACGTCCTCCTCGTGACCGGTGCCGGCTCGGCCGGCATGGTCGGTCCGCTCCGCACCACGTTCGAAGCGATGCCGGACCCGAAGGTCGTCATCGCCGCCGGGACCGACGCCATCAGCGGCGGTCTCGTCGGTCCCAGCTACGCCACGCGGGGCGGGATCGCTTCGGTCGTGCCGGTCGACGTCTTCGTCCCCGGCTCGCCCCCGAGCCCGTTCAGCCTGCTACACGCGTTCGTCGTGGCGATGCGCCTCTTGTCGGACGAGGGCGGCCGATGATCGGGGCGCTCTTGCTCGCCGCCCTTGTCGTCTGGGCACTCGGCGCCCTCGCCGACCTCGTAGCGGGCCCTCGGGACCGCTACGGGCGCGGCGCCCCGTACGTCGCCGCCATGTGCGGCAGCGGGCTTGTCGCCGCTGCTGGCGTAGTCTGCGTCCTCCACCCGCAGGGGGCCTTCTCCCTCGGTTCGACCCTCGCCCTCGGCGAGACGTCGCTCCGTCTCGACGCCCTCGCCGGCCTGTTCCTGACGCTCTCGGGCGGCCTCGGGATGTGCGTCTCGGCCGGCCTCCTCAGCTGGGCGGGCCCACAGGGCCGCATCACCGGGCGAGGTACGGGCGCGGGTTATCTGCTGCTGCTCGGCTCGGTCACGGTCGTCTTCGTCGCCGGCGACGCCTTCACCTTCCTCTTCGCCTGGGAGAGCTTGACCGTGGCCTTCTACGTGCTGACCGGAGCCCGGCGCATCGACGGCGCCGCGGCGCGCGCCAGCTGGGTCACCCTCGGCATGGGCAAGGCAAGCGGGGCCGCCCTGCTGCTCGGGTTCCTCCTCCTCGCCGGCCGTAGTGGCAGCCTCACCCTTTCCTCGTTCGCCCACGTGCCGACCGGGGACCTCCATGACGCCGCCTACGCCCTCATCGTCGCCGGCTTCGGGGCCAAAGTGGGGCTCGTGCCGTTCCAGGTGTGGCTGCCGGTCGGGTACCCAGCCGCGCAGGGCCCGGCGCGGGCGGCGATGGCGGGCGTGGCCGTAAACGCCGGCTTCTATGGGCTGTGGCGCTTCCTCGGCATTCTCGGCCGTCCACCGATCTGGCTCGTCGTCGTGGTCCTCGTCCTCGGGGGGATCACGGCGCTCGTGGGGATCGCCTTCGCCGCCGTGCAATCGAGCTTGAACCGGGTCATCGCCTACTCAAGCGTCGAGAACGCCGGTCTCATTACGGTCGGCTACGGCGTCGCCCTCGCCGGGGCGGCGACGGGCAACCGCGACCTGCTGGCAGTCGGCTTGCTGGCAGCCACCCTGCAGGTCCTCGCCCATGGCGTCGCCAAGTGCGGCCTGTTCGCCTCTGCAGCCTTCGTCAGCTCTGACGAGGGGACCGACGACCTCGAGTCGCTCCGGGGAGTGGGCCGGCGCCACCCCGTCAGTGGCGCCGCCTTCGGCCTCGGCTCGCTCACCCTCGCCGGCATGCCACCGACGATCGGCTTCGTGTCGGAGTGGTTCCTCCTCGAGGCACTCCTGCAAGAGTTCCGTGTAAACGGCCTCGCCCTCCGCCTCGCGATGGCGACCGCCGGGGCGCTCGTGGCGCTGACGGCAGGCGTCGCCGCCCTGACCTTCGTTCGACTCCTCGGACTGTGCATCCTCGGACGCCCCGAGAAGCCACCCGCCACCACCACGGTGCTCGACGGAGGCGTCGCCGGCCGCGGCGGGCTCGCCCTCCTCGCCGCCGCCTGCCTCGGGTTGTCGGCCGCCTGCCCTTGGGTGATCCGCTACCTCGCCCTCGGGCTGGCGCCGGTCGTGACGCATTCCGCGACGCTGTCGGCCCTCAAGTCCCCCTGGGTGCTCCAGCCGGTGTTCTCGACCTTCTCGATCCTCTCACCATCGTGGCTGTCTGTGGTCATGCCGGTCGCCTTCATGGCCGTTGCTCTCATGGCGGTGATGCTGTCACGGGGTCGCCTCCTTCAGGTGCGGCGGGTACCGGCATGGAGGTCGGCCACCGGCGGTGTTGCCGGGCCTGACCGTTACAGCGCCTTCGGGTACGCCAACTCCATCCGCCACGTGCTCGGCAATGTCCTCGGCTCCGAGCACTCGTCCCAAGCGATCGAGCCGGGCGGCTCGGCGAAGGATCCGGCCTCTCCTGGCGAGGAACCGCACGTCGAGGTGCGCTCGGCCCTTATCGAGCCGGTGGAGGAGTACCTCTACCGTCCGGCCAGGGCCTTGTTCCTCCAGCTGGTCGGCGTCGCCAAGCGTCTTCAGTCCGGTCGGCTCGACGCCTACATCGCCTACATGTTGGTGGCTCTCCTGGCAGTGCTGGCCGCCGTGGCGGCCCTGCGGTAGTGGCCGGACGGCAGCAAGCTCGGCTGATGGCTCCCACGCAGACGCCTCCTGCGTAACCCGGCCAGTACCGTGACGAGCGAGCTCGAGGAGTTGACGGCAACGGCCTTTGGTCTGGCGACCGCCGCTCAGACGGGCGACATCGCCGAGCGCGCTCGGCGCCTGGGCGATCGCCTCGCTCAGGGAAGTTTCCACGTCTCGGTGATCGGCGAGTTCAAGCGCGGCAAGTCGACGCTCGTGAACGCACTGCTCGCCGACGAGGTCGTTCCGATGGGTGTGCTGCCGCTCACGGCCGTCGCCACCGAGATCTCCTTCGGCGAGCGCGGAGCCGTCGTCGTGCACCGCGACGGCCGCAGCTATGACATAGCACCGGACGACATCAGCGAGTTCGTCACTGAGGAGGGCAACCCCGAGAACGAGCGGCAGGTGGCTCGGGTCGAGCTGCGGGTGCCGGCGCGACTTCTCGAAGCTGGCGTGGTCCTCGTCGACACGCCGGGCCTCGGCTCGATCTATCGGCACAATGACGAGGAGGCGCGCCGGGCGCTGCTCGACGCAGACGGGGCGATCCTCGTGCTGTCGGCCGACGCACCGCTGTCGGCCCAGGAACTGGAGCTAGTCGGCGTCCTGGCCGAGCGTCAGGCACCCACGTTCTTCGTGCTCAACAAGATCGACCACTTGGCGGCGGACGAAGCTCAACAGGTCCGCCGCTTCGTCACCGACACCATGGCAGCAGAGCTCGGCCGACAAGAGCGCCTGTGGTGCCTGTCAGCCCGGGCGGCCCTCATCGCCCGAACAGGGGTCCGGGCGGTCCTCGCCATGCCAGAGGTCGGCGGGCACGGGGAGAGCGACGAGAGCGGTGACTTTGCCGCCTTCGAGGCCGCCTTCGTTCAGTTCGTGACGAATGACCTCGTCCGGGCGAGGCTCGTCACGGCCAGGCGGGAACTCGCCCGCCTCGGTCGCGCCCTCGATGACGCCATCTCGGTCGAGTCAGCCGCTCTCGCCCTCGATGCCGAAACGCTCGGGCGGCGTGTCGGCGAGTTCGCCGCTGCCGCCGCCGATCAACGCCAGGCATTCGAGGACGAGCGGACGCTGCTCGCGCGAGACGTCGGGGCGCTCATGGAGGAGTTGGCCGAGCGCCTCTTCGGATTCGCCCGCACGGCTCCCGCCAACTGGATCGAGACGCTGCAAGGAGTTGCCCGCTCCGCCCCTCTCGGGCAGCTCGAGGCGGAGCTGCAGCGGAGCGTGCAGGTGGCGGTGCAGGAGGGCTTCGAGGGGTTCCGCCAAGCCGAAGCCGACCGCGTCGAGGACGCCTGGTCGGCCCTCGCCGAGCGCTTCCGCGCCAGGACGGAGGCACGAGTGAACCGGGTGCGGGCGGCGGCGGCGGACCTGTTCACCGTCTCGCTCCCGGCAGTCGCCGTGCCGGAGGTGTCGGGCGAGCGGGAGCAGTTCTTCTACCTCTTCTTGCACATCGACCCACTCGGCGAGGAGCTGCTTCGAGTTTTGCGCCGGCTGCTCCCGCCCAGGTTCCGCCGCCGGCGCCTACTCACCCGCGCTCGCGCTCAGTTGGACCGCGAGTTCGACAAGCACGCCGGCCGTGCGCGTTGGGACCTCTCGCAACGTCTCGACTCGGTCCGTCGGCGATTCGAGGTGGCCATGAGCGAGGAGCTCGACAACGCCATCGGTACGATCACGGCCGCCGCCGGGCGGGCGGAGGAGCTAGCGCGTTTGAGCGCGGCCGAGCGCGACCGCCGGCTCGGCGACCGCGAGGCGGGGCACGAAGCGGCCCGTCGCGCGCTGGCGTTCGACGAGATCGGCGGGATGGAGGATGGCGGCGGTTACCGCCGGTAGACGAGGAATGCGACAACGAGCGTGACGAGGATGTACAAGAGGTACAGGTTGACGTCACCGGACTGGATCGGTTGGAGAGCGTTGGCGACCGCTCGCACGAAGCGGGCGATCGGCCGATAGAGATACCGTTCGAAGAGCGGCGTCACCTTCGTCCGGTAGCGCACCGGGCCCGACCGTCCGGCGGGATCGTCGGAGGCTTGATCGAGATGGACATCGGGGCAGTAGAAGCGCTCGAAGGTGACGCGTACTGGCCTGACGCTTGCAAGGCGCGAGACGGAGATCGATGATGAGCACGCCCTCGAACTCAAAGGAGGCGCCGTGGCTGGCTTCCGTCGCATGCTGGTTGGCTGGGACGGCTCGAGAGATGCCCAGCATGCGCTTCGCGCGGCTGCTCACCTCGCAGAGGAGATCGGAGCCGAGGTCGTCGTGCTCGCGGTGCTGAAGCGCCACCCCCATGCCGAGGCGACAGACGAAGCCGAGGAGGAGATGGCGGAGCGGCGCCTCGAGGTCACGAGCGAGATGGAGGCGAGCGCGACGCAGGCGGCCCTGCCGCCGGGCCTTCGGCTGCGCAACCAGACTATCGAGGCAGACGATCCGGCTGCGGCCCTCGGTCAGTACGCCGATCAGCACGGCTTCGACCTTCTCGTCGTCGGCCGTCACGGCCTCGATCGCGCCGTACACCCGCGGGTGGGCGGTGTGACCGAGTATCAGGTCCGCCATAGTCGCTGCCCGGTACTGGTTGTGGGGAGAGAGTGACGAAGGAGGGACGGCGGCTCGCAATCCCCCGCATTGGGGAGACGCCGAGGCTCGAAAGCCATCCCAGATCGGCGTCGCCCGGCCTAAGCGGCTCGCTCAGTGATGAGATCCGGTCCAGGCGAGGAACTCCTGCAGCGGCCGGGTGTTCATGATCCGCTGCGGCTCGGAGGCGAGCCCGGCGGCGGCCGCCTGCTCACATCCGAGCACGAGCCACTCGAGCTGGCCGGGAGCGTGTGAGTCGGTGTCAATCGTCACGACGCATCCGGCGGCGAGCGCCCCTTCGAGCAGATCGGGCGGCGGGTCGCGGCGCTCCGGCCTCGAGTTGATCTCGACGGCCGTGCCCGTACTGGCACAAGCCGCAAAGACCGCTTCGGCGTTGAACTTGCTCGGTGGCCTGCCGGTACCGACGAGCTTGCGGCCCGTGCAATGCCCGAGCACGTCGGCGAGGGGGTTCTCGATCGCCCGGATCATCCGAGCCGTCATCTGCAAAGGGTCCATCCTCAGCTTCGAGTGCACGCTGGCGACGACGACGTCCAGCCGGTCGAGCAGCTCATCGTCCTGGTCGAGCGAGCCGTCCTCGAGGATGTCCACCTCGATCCCCGTCAGGATCCGGAAGGGGGCCATCTCCTCGTTGATCCGCTCCACGACCTCCAGCTGGCTGAGGAGCCGCTCGGCGTTGAGCCCATGAGCGACCGTGAGGCGCGGGCTGTGATCGGTAAGGGCGATGTAGTCGTGGCCGAGGGCGCGGGCGGCGACCGCCATCTCCTCGATCGTGCTCCCGCCGTCCGACCACTCGGAATGGGCATGACAGTCGCCCTTCAGTATCGAGCGGATATGAGCGGCGTCGGCCTCGAGCTCCGGCAACCACGTGGCCGATGACTCGAGCTCGGAGAGGTATGGCGGCGTCTCACCAGCGAGCGCCTCGGTGATCACACGCGCCGTCGTCTCCCCCACGCCCTCGAGGTCCGTGAGGTGCCGTGCGAGCGCCAGCTCCTCGAGCTCCTCGAGCGGGGTGACGTCTACGGTCGTTGCCGCCCGGCGGAACGCCCGCACCTTGTAGGTGTCGGCTCGCTCACGCTCGAGTAGGTAGGCAACGCGGCGGAGCGCCTCGGCTGGTTGCAGTGCCATCAGCCGGGAGGCTACCGGTCCGTACCCGGACGCCTCGCCGTCGGCGGGCTCGCGCACAGGTGAGTGACCGTGTCACGATGGCCTGCATGCGGGTGGACGCGATCTTGCGGGGGCGCTTTGTCACCTTCGAGCCCGCACGGCCGCTCGCACACACCCTCGCCGTCCTCGGCGGCCGCATCGCCGCCATCGATGCCGATGCCGACGGCCTGACGTCGGCGCACGAGGAGGACTTCGGCGAGCATCCGGTCTTCCCGGGCTTCCACGATGCGCACTGCCACACGACGAGTTTCGGGCTCGCCTTGGAGGCACTCGACCTGTCGACGCCACCCATCTGCTCGCTCGAGGATCTCTACGCCGCCGTCGCCGCCGAGGCGGAGCGGAGGGGGCCGCACGAGTGGATCACCGGAAACGGCTATGACCAGAACAAGCTCGGGGGCAGCCATCCTGATCGCCGGCGGCTGGACTCCGCCGGCGGCGGCCGGCCGGTGTGGCTGCAGCACACCTCGGGTCACATGTGCATGCTCAACTCGGCTGGGCTGGCGATCGTGGGCTCGGCCGCATTGGCGGCTCCCGTCGTGGGCGGCGCCGTGGCGAGGGACGCAGACGGCGAACCCACCGGCCTGCTGCAGGAACGGGCGCAGGCGCTCGTGCAGCGCATCGTGCTACCCCGATCGATCGACGAGCTCGCCAACGCCATCGGGCGGGCGCACGAACGGTACCTGTCGGAGGGGCTGACGAGCGTCTGCGACGCCGGCGTCGCCGGCGGTTGGGTCGCCCAGAGCCCGGTGGAGCTCGCCGCCTATCAGCTCGCACGCGAGCGCGGTCAGCTCAAGGTGCGCACGACGGCGATGATCAGCTCGGACGCCACCCACGCCGTCAACACCCACCCTGATGACGCCGTCGCGGCGGCTCTGGACACCGGGATGCGCACCGGCCTCGGGGACGAATGGCTCCGTCTCGGCGCCCTCAAGGTGTTCAGCGACGGCTCCCTCATCGGGCGCACCTGCTGGATGCACGAGGGCTTCAGCGACGATGCGGGCAACACCGGTTACCCGCAAGCCGACCCGGACGAGCTGCGCCGGACCATCGTGAATGCCCACCTGGCCGGCTGGCAGGTGGCCACGCACGCCATCGGGGACGCCGCTGTGGCCTTCACTCTCGACTGCTACGAGGAGGCCCTCCGGCGCAGGCCGCGGCCGGACCACCGCCACCGCATCGAGCACTGCGGCGTCACGACGGACGCATCCCTCGGCCGAATCGGGCAGTTGGGCGTGATCCCCGTGCCGCAAGGGCGCTTCGTGGGCGAGATCGGTGACGGCATGCTGGCGGCCCTCGGTCCCAAGCGGGTGGCGGAGGCGTATCGGCTCGCCGGCTTTGCCCGCAGCGGGATCGTCCTGCCAGGCAGCTCGGATCGCCCCGTCGTGGACGGGCGACCCCTCCTCGGGATGCGCGACATGGTCGTGCGCCAGACCGAGTCGGGCCGGCCGTTCAGCCCGCAGGAAGCACTCACAGCCGAGGAAGCGCTCATCGCCTATACCTCAGGTTCGGCCTATGCCACCCGCACCGAGCACGATCGTGGCTCGATTGCAGCCGGCAAGTTGGCCGACCTCGTCGTTGTCGCCGACGACCCGCGCCGGCTGCCGCCGGCGGACATCGGCGACGTACCCGTCCTCGCCACGATCGTGGGAGGTGACGTCGCCTTCAGGGCGGGCTGAGGCCCAGCGCGGGCGGTTCTGCCCGTGGAACGGCTTGTTCGACCGCCGCCTAGGCCGTCGTGGGACCCTCTCGTCAGTCACGCTCGTGATCACCCGTGGCCCCGTCGATGAGCTCGCGGAGGATGTCCATGTGGCCGACGTGCCTGGCGGTCTCTTCGATCATGTGGATGAGCACCCATCGCATCGAGACCTGGTCACCGAACCAGGCCGTGCCGAGATCGTCGAGGCCGACCTCCGCGATGACGGCGTCGGAGGCCGCCCGAGCGCGGCCGTAGAAGGCGACGATGGCGGCCGTCGTCTCCTCCTCGGTCACGCGCAGATCGGCCTCGGGATCGTCGTCATCGAAGGGGAGGGGCTCGGTCTCGCGCCCGAAGGTCGAGCAGAACCAGGCGTAGTCGACGGCGGCGAGGTGCTTCACGAGACCGAGCAGGCTCGTGCCGGACGGCGTCATCGTTCGCCGCAGCTGCTCGTCGTCGAGGCCTTCGATCTTCCACATCACGACGTCCCGGTGACGATCAAGGCTGACACGCAGGCTTGTCTTCTCATCGCCCTCGAAGGGCACGCGCTGAGCCATGCCTTGCAGTCTGCCAGCGAGGCGGAGGCGGAGGCGATGGCCCCGCTTGCCCGAGGCGCCAAGATTTTGCTCCGCCGGCGTATCCCAGCTCACCGGCGTTCGCCCAACAGGAGGTGACCGTGCTGCGCGCCGTCTTCGTACGAACCTTGAGGCCGGGAGTCAGCTACCAGCAGTTCACGGACGCCTGGGCTCCGAGTCCCTCGGACGAGGCGTACCCGGCGACCGTGCGCGTCGTTCGCAACCTGGCGAACGATCGCCAGGTCATGACGATTCTCGAACTGGACATGTCCCTGACGGAGTTCGAAGCCGTGCGGGCGTCACTCACCCGTCCCGATGCCCTCGAGCGCATCGCCCAGCTCGTGGAGACGACCGAGCTGGAAGGGCTCTACGAGGAAGTGATCGCCTAGGGCTTCACCCGGACGCAGGCGGAAGGCCGCGCCTCGATGTCCCCGTCCTCAAGGGCAGGTCGCCCGCGGCGTCAGCGAGGTGTACACGTGATCGTGCAACGCCAGGTTGATGGAGAAGACGTTCACATAAGGAGAGCCGAAGAAGCCGAGGTAGGCAGGAGCCGAGTACTTTGCAACAAGGGCGTTCAGCTCGGGCACAGGGATGTTGTTGGCCTTGGCGACCGCGTTCACCTGCGCGCAGGCGTCGGCCGGGGTGATGTCCGGGTCGATTCCGCTGCCCGAACCGGTGACGAGGTCGTTCGTCGGCGTGATGCCTTCCTTGCGGAGCAGGGCGCTCTGCTTGAGGACCTGGTCGTAGAGCTGCTCGGAGCGCGGCCCGTACTGGGTCCCTCCCGACGCTGCCGGGTTGTCCGGGTCGTCCCTGCCCTGGAACCACTGCGGGCCGGTCCAGGACTGTCCGATGTTCGCCGAGGCGATGACGGTGTTGCCCTGCTTGACGAGCGACCCGTCCGCCTGGTAGCGGAAGAAGAGCTGCCCGATGCCGGTCTCCACGTAGGTGTAGACGATGCAGAGCACGATGAGAACGATCGAGACGACGATCGCCCTGCGGAGATGTACGAGCATCAGTAAGCCCCTGTGGCTGTGAGGATCAAGTCGATGAGCTTGATGAAGATGAATGGGACGATGATCCCGCCGACGCCGTAGATCCAGATGTTCCGCCGGAGGAGCTGAGCGGCTCCCACCGGCCGGAACTTCACGCCCCGGAGGGCGAGCGGGATGAGGGCGACGATGACGAGGGCGTTGAAGATGACGGCGGACAGCACGGCACTCTGAGGGGAGTGCAGTTTCATGATGTTGAGCGCCTCGAGGGGGTGATTCTTGCCGGAGGCGTAGGCGATGGCGAAGATCGCCGGGATGATGGCGAAGTACTTGGCGACGTCGTTGGCGATCGAGAACGTCGTGAGCGCCCCACGGGTGATGAGCAGCTGCTTTCCGATCTCGACGATGTCGAGCAGCTTCGTCGGGTTGGAGTCGAGGTCGACCATGTTGCCGGCCTCCTTGGCCGCCGTCGTCCCCGTGTTCATGGCGACGCCGACGTCGGCTTGAGCAAGGGCGGGGGCGTCGTTCGTCCCGTCGCCCGTCATGGCGACGAGCTTGCCGCCCTCCTGCTCGGCCTTGATGAGGGCGAGTTTGTTCTCCGGCGTCGCCTCGGCGAGGAAGTCGTCGACGCCGGCCTCCGAGGCGATGGCCGCCGCCGTCAGCGGGTTGTCGCCCGTGATCATGACCGTGCGGATGCCCATGGCGCGCATCTCGTCGAAGCGCTCGCGGATCCCCTGCTTCACGACGTCCTTTAGCTCGATGACCCCGAGCACGTTGGCGCCGTCGGCGACGACGAGGGGCGTCGAGCCGGCACGGGAGATGCGGTCAACGATCGGGTCGAGGTCGTCAGGTATGGTCCCGCCTTGCTCGGTCGCCCAGCGCTTGACGGCCTCGGCGGCGCCCTTGCGCACCTGGCGGTGGTCGATGTCGAGCCCCGACATCCTCGTCACTGCCGAGAAGGGGATGAACGTGTGCTCGAGGCCCATGTCACGTTGGCGGATGGCGAAGCGCTCCTTCGCCAGCACGACGATCGAGCGGCCTTCCGGCGTCTCGTCCGCCAGGGAGGCGAGCTGCGCTGCCTCGGCGACGGCCTCCTCATTGTGGCCACCGACCGGGAAGAAATCGGACGCCATGCGGTTGCCGAGGGTGATCGTGCCCGTCTTGTCGAGCAGGAGCGTCTGGGTGTCGCCGGCGGCTTCGACGGCTCGGCCGCTCATGGCAAGGACGTTGCGCTGCACGAGGCGGTCCATGCCGGCGATGCCGATGGCCGACAGGAGGGCACCGATCGTCGTCGGGATGAGGCAGACGAGCAGGGAGACGATGATGACGACCGACACCGCCGTGTGGGCGTAGCCGCCGAAGGGCACGAGCGTCACGCAAACGGGCAGGAAGATGATCGTCAGTACCGCCAAGAGGATCGTCAGGGCGATCTCGTTCGGCGTCTTCTGACGGTTCGCCCCTTCTACGAGGGCGATCATGCGGTCGATGAACGTGTGTCCCGGTTCGGCCGTGATGCGCACGACGATCCGGTCCGACAGCACCTTCGTACCGCCGGTGACGGCCGAGCGGTCGCCACCGGACTCGCGGATGACCGGGGCCGATTCGCCCGTGATGGCCGACTCGTCCACAGAGGCGATGCCCTCGATGATCTCGCCGTCAGAGGGGACGAGGTCGTTGGCCTCACAGACGACGAGGTCGCCCTTCTGCAGCGAGGCCGCCGGCACCCGCTCCTCGACGCCGTCAGCGCTCAGCCGGCGAGCCTCCGTCTCCGAGCGCATTCTCCGGAGCGTGTCGGCCTGCGCCTTTCCTCGGCCCTCGGCCATCGCCTCGGCGAAGTTGGCGAAGATGACGGTGAGGAACAGCCAGATCGTGATGCTCCAGTCGAAGGTGCCCGGCGTGGTGACCGAGTAGATGAACGTGACGACGGAGCCGATGAGCACCACGAACATGACCGGGTTCTTGATCTGGACCCTCGGGTCCAGCTTCTTGAACGAGTCCACGAGCGCCGGCACGAGGATCTCGCGGTCGAACAAACCGCGGGCGCCGACGACGCCGTGTGGCTGCGGCACCGGGGTGGGTGCATCAGATGGGGTGACTGCCTGCGTCATGGGAGAACCTTGCCGTGGAGAAGGGACATTCGGAAGAAGGCGTGCTGCCACATGATGTGGAGCGAGCTCGGGGGCGGGAAGATCTTGTGGACGAGTTGCTCGACGATGGGACCGAGGGCGACGGCGGGGAAGAAAACGAGCGCCCCGACGAGGAGGATGACGCCGACGAGAAGTCCGACGTACAGGCCCGAGTCCGTCTTGAACGTCCCGGCCGACTCGGGCGTGACGTTCTTGGCGGCGAGCACGCCACCGAGGGCGAGCGCCGGCACCATCTCGGCGAAGCGCCCGAAGTAAAAGGCTATTACCTGGGTGATGTTGTACCAGGCCGTGTTGCCGTTAAGACCCGCGAAGGCAGAACCGTTGTTGTTGGCAGGCGAGGTGTAGGCATAGAGGATCTCGGAGAAACCGTGCGGGCCTCCGTTCAACGGGCCTGCCCGTCCGGCATGGATGGAGACGGCGATGCCTGTGAGGATGAGCACGAGCATCGGCATGACGAGGACAAGGAGGCCGGCGAGTTTCACCTCCCGAGCCTGGATCTTCTTCCCGAGGTACTCAGGCGTTCGGCCCACCATGAGGCCACCGATGAAGACGGCGAGGATGGCGAACGCGAGGATCGTGTACATGCCCGCACCCGCACCGCCCGGAGAGACTTCACCGAGCATCATGCCGGTGAGCAGCGCCATGCCGCCGATGGGCGTGAACGAGTCGTTCGCACCCGTGACCGAGCCGGTGGAGGTCTGCGTGGACATGACGTCGAACAGCGTCGTCTCGGCGACGCCGAAGCGCACTTCCTTGCCCTCCATGTTGCCCGGTCCTTGGGATGTCACACCTGCGGCGGTGACGGCGGGGTTGCCGCGGGACTCGGCGTACTGGGCGAAGGCCGCCCATGAGACGAAGAGGATGGCCATGACGGAGAGAATCGCCAAGCCCTGGCGGATGCTCTTGACCATCTTGCCGAACATGTATGTGCTGGCGATCGGGATCGCCATGAGCAGAAAAAGGGAGAGCCACTGCGTGAAGGCCGTCGGGTTCTCGAAGGGGTGCGCCCCGTTTGCGTTCGTGTAGCCGCCGCCGTTGTTCCCGAGCTGTTTGATCGGCGTCATCGAGGCTTGTGGACCCCGCGGCAGCAGTTGCTTGGCGCCGTTGAGGGCGTCATGGATCGTGACGGGGCCGGCGAGGGACTGGACGGCCCCCTGGCCCATGTAGATGACGGCGGCGACGGCGGCGATGGGGAGGAGGATGTAGAAGACACCGCGGACGAGGTCGACCCAGAAGTTCCCGATCGTGGTCGAGTCCTTGCGGGAGAAGCCACGGATCATGCCGACCATGACGCACATACCGGCGGCGGCGCTGGCGAACTGCTGGCCGACGAGGGCCACCATCTGGGTGAGGTACGACATCGTCGCCTCGCCCGTGTAGTTCTGCCAGTTCGTGTTCGTCACGAACGACATGGCGGTGTTGAGCGAGAGCGCCTGGGTGACACCGGCGAAGTGCTGCGGGTTCAAGGGCAGGTGACCCTGCAGCCGTTCGAAGCCGTAGACGACGAGGACGGCGATGCCCGAGTAGATGATGAGCGAGGTGGCATAGCGCTGCCAGCTCTGCTCAGAATCCGGGTCGACACCTAGGAGGCGGTACGTCGGACGCTCGATCCATCCCATCCAGTGGACGCGCCCGTCGAAGACTGCCTCCATGTACGACCCGAGGTATCGCCACGTGAGGCCGATCGCCACCACGAGGCAGACGATGTAGAGGGCGTAGTGCATCAGAACCACTCAGCCCGGAACATCGCCACACCGAGATAGATGAACACGAGGACGGACACGATGAGCAGCAGCAGGTTCACGGTGCCGATGCTGGCCAGCACCGAGCTCATACCCGCTCCAGCGCCCAGATCAGCCCCAGCATCGAGAGCGTGAGGAGGATGGTCCCGAGTACGACGAGGAGGTCAGCCATGCGACCAGCCTGCGGTCCTCGGGTGTCAGGGAACCGTCAATTTGTCGGTTGGGGCGTCAACAAAACGACAACGGGCGCCTCATTGACCGTTCGGTTCGCCCTCGCGATCCTTGGCGGCGCCGCCGCGACCCGGGTTCCGCTGGGCGATGACGTGCACGTCGACGTCCAGCTGGGAGGCAAGCCGAATCACCTTGGTGACGACCGAGCCGCTCATGATCTCCTCCCAACGGCTGCGCCGGCTGGCGCCCAGCACGATCTGGGTGATCTGGTGCTCCATGGCGAAGTTGACGAGCGCCTTGGCGGGTTCGTCCGCCTTGACCTCGTACCACTCGCCACCGACGTCGTCGGTCAGCTTCCGCAAGGCGGCCAGGGCTTGGCCGTCTCGGGGCACGACGGCCTCGGACGACACGACGTGCACGACGTCGAGGTATCCCCGCACCCGAGCCGCCAGGCGGGCGGCCCGGCGGAGCACGGCGTCGGTCCCAGGCGTGGCGTCAACGCCGACGAGGATCCGCTCCGTCGTCTCCCAGATATCGGCCGTGTGGCGCTCCCGCAAGCGGTCGACGAGGGCGTCGTCGGTCTCGTCGGCCACGAAGCGCAGCGCCAGCTCCCTGAGCGCCGAGAGGTTGTCGGTCCGGAAGAAGTTGTGGAGGGCGCCTTGTATCTTCTCGGGCGGATAGACGTTGCCGTGGGCCATGCGGCGCCGCAGCTGCTCGGGTGAGGAGTCGATGAGCTCGATCTGGTCCGCCTGGCGGACCACCCAGTCGGGCACCCGCTCGCGTACCTGCGTACCCGTCATGTGCTCGACGGCCCCGGCGATGGACTCGAGGTGCTGGACGTTGACCGTCGAGATGACGGCGATGCCGGCCTCGAGAATCTGGAGAACGTCCTCCCAGCGCTTCGCGTGCTCGCCGGAGCCCGGGATGTTCGTGTGGGCGAGCTCGTCGATGAGAGCGACCTGGGGATGGCGGGCGATGACGGCGTCGGTGTCCATCTCCTCAAAGCGGCTTCCCCGGTACTCCACCACCCTTCGTGGCACGATCTCGAGGTCGCGGATCATCTCCGCCGTGAAGACGCGGTTGTGCGTCTCGACGAATCCGATGACCACATCGGTGCCGCGGTTGTGCCGGCGCCAGCCTTCGTCGAGCATGGCGCAGGTCTTGCCGACGCCGGCGGCAGCCCCGAGATAGATGCGGAACCGGCCCGTCGGCTCGATGTTGCCGGTGTCGAGCGCCTCCATGGCTTTCGCCCTCGTCTCTCGATGGTCATGTGGTCGGTCGACGTCACCCTCGCCCTCGGTGGTGTCGTCCGGCATCGGCCTATTGTCCCTCTAGATGAGCGCGCACCCCATCACAACCAGCCCGCGACGCCGAGCCGTTGCCGGCGCCGCCGTCGCCGTCGCCTCCATCGCCCTCCTCGCCGCCCTCATGTTCGCCCTCCGCAGCCACTTGAGCGACGCCACGGTTGCCCTCGTCCTCGTCGTGCCCGTCATCATCGGCGTCGTCATCGGGGGGACGCGGGCAGGCGTCGTGGCGGTGGTGGTGGGCTTTGCCGTGTACGACCTCGTCTTCATCCCGCCCTATTACACCCTGAGGGTCGGTTCCATGCGCAACTGGCTCGCCCTCGTCGTCTACATCGCCGTCGTCTTCCTCGTCGCTCGCGTGGTGGGTCGGCTCCGCATCGCAGAGGACGATGCCCGCAGTCGCCAGGCGGACGCACAGCGCTTGTTGGAGCTTTCCGAGCTGCTCATCGAGAACCGTTCTCTCCCAGACCTGCTGCCGCTCGTGGTCTCGATCGTCCGAGACGCCTTCGCCTGCGAGAGTGTCGTCCTGCTGCTCCCGAACGGCGGCCGGCTCGAGATCGTGGCGACATCGGGGCGCGAGCTCACGCCCGCGGAGTTGCGCCGTGTCAGCCCGGCGCCCGGCGTGGCGGCCTCCCTCATGCCGAGCGCCCCCAGCCTGGTCGAGACCGCCGATGCCGCCCACACCGAGACGATCGTGCTGTCGGTCCCCGGTCGCCCAGTCGGCCTCATCGGCCTCGTCGGCACCCGTCTCAGCCCGCATCGGCGCGCCCTCGCCCGTGCCTTCGCCAACCACATCGCGATCGCCCTCGAGCGCGCCCAGCTGCAGGAGCAGGCACTGCGCATCAGCGTCCTCGAGGAGGTAGACCGCCTTCGGGGTGCCCTTGTCGGAGCCGTCTCGCACGACCTGCGAACGCCGCTCGCAACCATCAAGGCCTCTGCGTCGACGCTGCGCGACGACGACGCCGTCATGACCCCGGCCGACCGTGCGGAGCTGCTCGGCCTCATCGACGAGCAGGCCGACCGCCTCGCCCGCCTCGTGACGAACCTGCTCGACATGAGCAGGATCGAGACGGGGGCGCTCGTCGTCGAGCGGCAGCCGCTCGACGTCGCCGAAGTGGTCGCCGAAGCCGTCGCTGGGCTGCGTCCAGCGGTCCCCGATGGCCGCATCGTCGTGCACATGGCGCCCGCACTCCCCGTCATCGATGCCGACCACGTGCTCATCGGGCAAGTCATCGTCAACCTGATCGAGAACGCCCTTCGATATGCGCCGGCCGGCACGGCCGTCGAGGTGACGGCGGAGGGAGGGCCGGCAACCGTCGAAGTGGCCGTCGTCGACCACGGGCCGGGCTTCCCTGAGCAGGACCGCATCCGCATCTTCGGGCTGGGCCGGCCGACCGCCGCGTGGCCGGACACGGGGCCGCCGACCGCGCCCGTCTCGGTCTCGAGGCCCGGTAGAGCGCTCGCTCCACGGACGTCACGGGCTTCGCCGGCAGGCGGTTCCGGCGTCGGGCTGGCGATCGCCAAGGCCTTCGTGGAAGCGCACGGCGGCACGATCTGGGCCGACAACGTCGCAGGCGGCGGTGCCCGCGTCGCCTTTTCCCTTCCCGTCGACGGCACTAGGGGCTAGGCACGTGCCCTGCGTTCTCGTGATCGACGACGACCCGGCCCTCGTGCGTGTCCTTCGCATCGCCCTGACGGCCAAGGGCTACAGCGTCGTGGCCGCCTCCAACGGCGCCGAGGGCATCTCCGAGGCGGCCTTGCAGTCTCCCGATGTCGTCGTGCTCGACCTCGGGCTCCCCGACATCGACGGTGGCGAGGTTTGCCGCCGCATCCGCGAGTGGAGCGAGGTCCCCATCATCGTGCTCTCCGCCGACGGCACGGAGGACCGCAAGGTCGAAGTCCTCGATCAGGGCGCCAACGACTACATGACGAAGCCCTTCGGCATGAACGAGTTGCTGGCGCGCCTGCGCGTCGCTCTCCGGCACGCGCCCGTCCCGCAGCAGGCAGAGCTCGATGCCGGCCCCCTCCACCTCGATCTCGTCCACCATGAGGCCCGCATGTCCGGCGAGGTGGTCGAGCTCACGAAACGGGAGTTCGCCTTCCTCGCCTACCTCGCACAGAACGCCGGAAAGGTGTGCACGCACCGCATGGTGCTGGAGGCCGTCTGGGGGCCGCGCTACCTGCGGGCAACCCGCTATCTGCGCGAGTACGCCTACCGCCTGCGGCGCAAGCTCGGGGACGAAGAGGGAACCTTCATCGTCACTCACCCGGGCATCGGCTACCAGCTCGTGATGCCCGAGCCGCCTGCTCCAGAGGCGCCGCCCCCAGTACACGGCCCGGCAGGGTCGGCGACGCCACCGGCTCCGCCCGCCAACGCGGCCCCCGAAGGCGGTGTCGAGACGCCCACCTCGGGCGATTGACACCCTGAACTGGTATCCACGGCGATGTCACACCCCCTCGTTAGGTTGGTGGGCGGCCGCTAAACGACAACCCTGGGAGGACACCGACATGGCCGAGTACCGCTCCTCCTCGACGCCCCCCGCTCCGGCGGCCTCCGGCGTCCAGCTCCAACTCCCAACCGGTGCGGCCGGTTTTCGTCCGGAGGTCGAGATCCGGCCCAGCACCCGTCGGCGCAAGACGGCGACCGCCTACTACGAGAGCGGTCGTATCGTCGTCCTCGTCCCTGCCCGATTGGCCGTCGCCGAGCGTCAGGCGCTCGCAGACCGGCTCGTCGACCGGCTGCTGCAGCGGACGTCGCGCTCGGTCGCCTCTGAGGCCGCACTCGCTTCGCGGGCCGGGCATCTCGCCGACCGATACCTCGAGGGCGTGCGGCCGCGGTCGATCCGCTGGTCGGCCAACCAGAACCGGCGCTGGGGATCCTGCACCCCTTCCACGCGGGACATTCGCATCTCGAGCCGTCTACAGGTGGTGCCCGACTGGGTGCTGGACTCCGTCATCGTGCACGAGCTCGCCCACCTGTTGGAGGCGTCGCACTCTCCTCGCTTCCACGAGCTGGCCGCTCGCTACCCCCGCCTCGCCGAAGCGGACGCCTACCTGCTCGGCTACTCGCTCGGGATGTCGTCGGCCTCGTGGCCGCTCGCCTGCGAGTCGGATGGCGACGGCGGTGGCGGAGGCGCCGCGTGCTGAGCGAGCCGGCGGAGCTACGGCACCGGCTCGAGTCCGGGACGCCGTCGACGATCCTCGACGTGCGCTGGCGCCTCGGGGGCCCGCCCGGCCGCCGTGACTACGAGGCGTCCCACGTCCTGGGGGCGGGCTTTGTCGACCTCGACCGGGATCTCTCGGCCGCGCCGGGCAGCGCCGGAAGGCACCCCCTTCCGGCGGCGGCGGACTTCGGGGCGGCCATGCGTCGCCTCGGTGTGCGCTCGTCGGTGCCGGTCGTCGTCTACGACCAGGCGGACTCGATGAGCGCAGCCCGTTGCTGGTGGATGCTCGAGTACTTCGGGCACCGAGACGTCTCCATCCTCAACGGTGGCTTCCGTGCCTGGAGGGAGGCCGGCGGACCGACCGAAGAGGGCGCCGGCCGGCGGCCGGCTGCCGGCGACTTCCATCCCGATCCGGGCCGCCTCCCCCTGCTCGACGCTGATGGGGCGGCGGCGCTCGCACGGTCCGGCGTGCTGCTCGACGCCCGCGCGGGCGCCCGCTACCGGGGTGAGGTCGAACCCATCGACACCGTCGCCGGCCACATCCCGGGGGCGCTGTCGGCCCCGACGTCGGAGAACCTCGAAGACAGCGGTCGCTGGCGCTCGTCCGACGAGTTGCGCGGGCGGTTCGCCTGCCTCGGTGTCGGCGCCAGCGGCGGCCCGCCCGTCGGGGCCTACTGCGGGTCCGGTGTCACCGCCGCCCACGAAGTGTTCGCCCTGCGGCTCGCCGGCATCGCCGCAGCCTTGTACGTTGGCTCCTGGAGCGAATGGTCGCGGGACCCCACCCGCCTTGTTGCCACCGGACCCGAGCCCGGCTGATTCGCCAAGCCGGGGTAGTTTTTGCGCCGGACGGAAAGGGAGACATGGCCTACAGCACCGGACGTGTCGTGCACGATGCCGACGCCCACATCATGGAGACGCCCACGTGGCTCGCCGACCACGCCGAGGCGGGCATCCGTGAGCGCATCGCCCCGCTGCGTTACCCCGGCGGCAACGAGCTGCGCCAGACCGGTGACCCCGCCGAACAGCAGAGGGACCTCGAGGAGGCCTTCACCCGCCTGCGGGCAAGGCACTTGTCCGCTGAGTACCGCTCGAGCGAACAAGCCGAGATCATGGCGCGAAAGAACTTCGCCGCCACGGGGTCGTTCATCGCCGAGGACCGGCCGAGGGCCTTGGACTTGCTGGGCTTCTCGAGCCAACTCGTGTTCAACACCTTCCACAACCGGCGCCTGCACGATTGGGAGCACGCCGGTGACAGCGAGTTCGCCTACGGCGCCGCCCGGGCGCACAACCGCGGCATGCTGGAGTTCTGCGCCGTGGACAGCCGCCTCCTCGCCGCCTGTTACGTACCCCTGGCGGACTTCGAGCGGGCGACGGCGATGGCGGCTGAGGCGATCGCTGAGGGCGCCGGCGCCCTCCTCGTCGCTTCCGGCTGTCCCGCCGGGCACTCTCCCAGCCACATCGGTCTCGATCCCGTCTGGGCACAGGCCGAGGAGGCCCGCATCCCGATCGTGTTCCACGTAGGCGGCACGGCCGACCTCCTCGACCGCAACTACTTCAACAACGGGCTCCCCATCCCGCCCGACTTCCACGGCGGCGAGGAGAACTTCCGCTCCGTCGACTACATGGGCATCCCGGCGCCGCCTGCTCAGACTCTCGCCACCCTCATCTTCGACGGAGTGCTCGACCGGTTCCCCGAGCTCCGTATCGGCGTGATCGAGCAAGGCGCAATCTGGGTGCCGTCGTGGATGCGCCAGATGGAGTCGGCCTTCGAGGCCTTCGCACGGCACGAGGATCGCTTGAAGGCGCTGCAACTCCGCCCGAGCGAATACGTCCGACGCCAGGTGCGTTTCACGCCGTACCCCACCGAGGACGTCGGCTGGATCATCGCCAATGCCGGCGAGGAGGTCTGCATGTTCTCCTCCGACTACCCGCACGTAGAGGGAGGGCGCAAGCCGATCGAGCGTTTTGAAGCCTCCCTCGGCGAGGCGAGCGAGGCGGTCCGCCAACGCTTCTACTCGGACAACTTCCTCGACCTGATCGGCCCTTCAACGGCGCGCCGGCTGGTGGCAGCGTAGGCAGCCGTCGCATCGGCGCCTCACCGCCAAGGCGGCGCCTCAGACGTTGTGCTTGAGCCTCCGTAGCGCCCCGTGCGCACGCAGGCGGACGGTCTCGTCGACGACGGGGGCCACGAGGGCACCGGCGATGCCGCTCGGGCGCTCGTAGGTGACCTCGAGGGTGACCCGCGTGGAGGCGCCGCTCGCCTCGAGCTCGAACGTGACCGCCTGCGAGCGCCCGTTGGCAGAGGACCAGGTGACTCGCCGGTTCTCCACGTACTCGGAGATCTCGATGGTGGCGTGGTAGGTGGAGGGCCCGACTTTCATGACGGCGTCGAAGCGCGCCCCTTCTCCTGTGGTGGACCCACCGACCGGCGTGAGCCGCTGCAAGCCTTCGATGAACAACGGTGCGACGGCGTAATCCGCCACGCAGTCGAACACCGCCTCCGGACTCGCCGCGATCGTCTCCGAAACGTGGACGTTCGTGATCATCCCGGGCCCCCACCGCTCACGGGCGGCGCGCTGTCTTCTCGCATCCCGTGCGAAGTGTAGGTGGCGCCGGGGAGACGCTTTCTCGCCGACAGAGCGAGGCTGCTAGGAACGCCCGGCGATGACCCGAATCCTCAAGGCGCCGGCACCAGCCCGAGGGCCCCCTCGAGGAAGGCGAGGAAATCGGTCCGCTCGGCGACCTGTTTCGTCGTCGGCTTGCCGTGGCCGTGGCCTGCGGACGTCTCGACCCGAAGCAGGATCGGTCCCCCTCCCGCCGCCTTTGTGACGGCGGCCTGCAGGGCGGCGGCGAACTTGAAGGAGTGGCCGGGCACGACCCGGTCGTCGTGGTCACCCGTCATGACGAGGGTCGGGGGGTACCGCGTGCCCGGGACGACGTGATGCAACGGCGAGTACGCCCGCGGCCAGCGGTACTGCTCGGGATCGCCCGGGTCGCCGAAGTCGTCCGTCCAAGCCCAGCCGATCGTGAGCTTGTGGAACCGCAACATGTCGAGGACGCCGACCTCAGCCACGGCAGCACCGAACAGCTCCGGGTGCTGGGTCACGCAGGCGCCTACGAGCAGCCCACCGTTGGAGGCTCCCCAGATGGCAACACGTTCGCGCCGCGACCAGCCCGCGTCGCTGAAGTAACGGGCACATGCGGCGAAGTCGTCGAAGACGTTCTGCTTGTTGGCGAGGCGACCGGCATCGTGCCAGGCCTTGCCGTACTCGCCGCCACCACGAAGGACCGCCTCGGCGAAGATGCCGCCCCGCTCCATCCACACCGCCGCCGCCACCCGGAACGCCGGAGTCATCGCGACGTTGAAACCCCCGTAGCCGTGCAAGAGCACCGGGACCTCACCGTCCGGTGCGAGTCGGCTGCCGCGCGAGACGAACATGGGTATCAGCGTGGTGTCATCGGAGGCGACAAAGACCTGCTCGGTCACGAACCTGTCAGGGTGCAACGCAACGGCCGAAGACCGCACCATCTCGGTCTGGCCGCTGTCGAGGTCGTGGGCCCAGATCGAGCCCGACTCGAGGAAGGACGTCACCTTGAAATGCACCAACCGCTGACCCGGCCGCCCCTCGATGCTGTCAGCACCCGAGTCGCTGTCGACGAGAGACACGAGATCTGGAAGGGGAACGTCTCGAACGTGAGTGCCGTCGAGACCGAAGACCCGCAGCCGCGAATGGGCATCTTCGAGGTAGTGGCACACGATGCGATCGCCGCAGTGCCGGGCGGAGAACAGCGTCGCGTCCTGCTCGGCGATGATCTCCGCCCAGCTCGCGGGCGGCGCCGCCACACCCGGCTCGCTCGCTACGAGGTCGATGGCCACGAGGCGCCGCCGCTCCGCCCCTGCCTCGGTCAGGACATAGAAGCGCGACCCGATGTTGGCGACCACCTCGACGGCGGCGGTGAAGCCCGCGACGAGCGGGCGCAGCCCGCCCGCCGGCTCCTCCAGGTCGAGGACCCGGATCTGCGACTCGGGCGCCGTCCCTCGGCTGATCGAGATGACGAGGTAACGCCCGTCGTCGGTGACAGAAGCGAGCGGCACCCACTCCGGCTCGTCCGGCGTCGAGAAGACGAGCTCGTCATCGGCCTGCGCCGTGCCGAGACGGTGCAGCAAGAGGCGCAGGCGACGGCCCTCGGCTCGCAACTCGGTCCCGGGCTCGGGCGTGGGCGGGGCGGCGTAGTAGAAACCCGAGCCGTCTCCCAGCCATGCCGCCCCTGAGTACTTGGACCACGCCACGACGTCGTCCAGATCGTCCCCGTCCCCCACACGGCGCACCCGCCAGGTTCTCCAGTCCGACCCGCTGGTGCTCGTGGCATAGGCGACGAGCCGCCCGTCCGCGCTCACCGACAACGCCGTCACCGCCACCGTGCCGTCCGAGGACAGCAGGTTCGGGTCGAGCAGGGCACGGCCCGCGGTGTTCGGCCCCTCCATGACGTAGAGGACGTCTTGGTCCTGCAGGCCCGAGTTGCGGAACTGGAACCAGCGGCCGCCGCGATCGAAGGGGACGCCGAAGCGGGGGAACGACCAGAGCTCGGTGAGTCGCTGCCGGATGGCCTCCCGCGTGGGGACGCCGGCGAGACAGCGCTCGGTGACGGCGTTCTCTGCCGTCATCCAGGCCCGCGTCTCGGCGGTGTCGACGTCCTCCAGCCAGCGGTAGGGGTCGCCGACGAGCTCGCCGTGATAATCGTCCGCCGTCTCGCCGAGCCGGGCGGGCGGGTAGGAGAGCGGGCCTACGAATTGAGAAGGGCCACCTCCGGCTTGCGTCATCGAACGATCGTGGCCATGGCGACTCGTCAAGTGCAAGCTCGGAGACGTCGACGTCGGTCAGGCCGCTAGCTCGGTGCCTCATCCGCCGGCCGGGCGGCGAGGCGGTTGCGCAGCTGCGCCAGGCGCTCGGCGAAAAACGGCTGGCCGAGCGACCAGAGCTGGGCGGCGAGCTCGACTTCGACGGCCTCGTCGTGGGCCTCGAGGGAGCCGACGCGCCCCAGGGTCTCTTTCGTGCGGGCGGCGAGGGGGCGGGGTGCCGAGGCGGCCCGCATCGCCAGGGTGACGGCCTCCTCCAGGAGGTCGTCGTCGTCGACACAGGCCCAGGCGAGGCCATGTTCGACGGCGGCGCGGCCGTCGAGGCGCTGGCCGAAGAGAACGAGGGCGGCGGCGAGCTGCGGACCGCCGATTCGCTCCAGCATGAAGGTGTGCCCGCCGCCCGGGTGGAGCCCGAGGTCGAGGAAGCGGGTGTCGAAGCGGGCCGCCCGACCGGCTATGCGCACATCGCAGGCGAGGGCGAGGTTCATGCCGGCACCGACGGCGGCGCCGTTGACGGCTGCCAAGGTGGGAAGCGGGCACCTCGCCACCCGCAAGAAGCCCTCATAGATCGAGCGCAGACCGGCCTGCACGCTCGTACCGGCGGCCGCGCTCTCGCCCTGGGAAGCGAGATTGCCGAGATCGGCGCCCGCGCAGAACGCCGGCGGCGCACCCGTGACAACGACCGCCCCGACGGTCGGGTCGCCTTCGATGGCGTCCATGATGCCGACGAGATCGGTGACGAGCTGCATCGACATCGTGTTGCGACGAGCGGGGTCGTCGAGGGTGACGAGAGCGACCGAACCGGCTGCGTCGTCGTCACCTCTCCTCAGCTCGAGCCGAACGAGACCCATGTCGCCCCCTCCAGGTTCTGGCGTTCCCCCTCGGGAGCCGTGGCGGACCCTACCGCTCGCGGCCGCAGCACCTTGTGAGTCGGCCGTGGGGGCTCGGCCTGGAGATCCTCCAGGCCGAGCCCCGGGTACCGAGATCACGCCGCCAGGAAGCCGCCCGACTGGTGCCTCCACAGCCTCCCGTAGACACCTGATTCACCGAGGGTGAGGAGCTCGCCGTGCGAGCCTTGCTCCACGATCTCGCCCTGGTCGAGGACGACGATTCGGTCCAGCCGGGCGATGGTGGCAAGACGATGGGCGACCACGAGGGCCGTCGCCCCTTGCATCAGCCGCCAGAGGGCCTCCTGCACGAGCGCCTCCGACTCGGAGTCGAGCGCCGAGGTGGCCTCGTCGAGGATGAGGACGGGTGCGGCCTTCGCCATCGCCTGGGCGATAGCGACTCGCTGGCGCTGCCCACCGGACAGCTTGAGGCCGCGTTCGCCCACGACGGTGTCGTACCCCTCCGGCAGCCGAGAGACGAATTCCTCGACGTGAGCCGCCCGCCCCACCTCGCGAACGAGGTCCATGTCGGGTCGCGCCAGGCCGTCGATCCCGTAGCAGATGTTCTCGGCGATGCTCCGGTGCAGCATCTGCGGCTCCTGCGACACATAGGAGATGTGGCGCCGGAGCGAGTGCTGGGTGACGGCCGAGATGTCCTGGCCGTCGATGAGGATGGCACCGCTGTTCACGTCGACGAAGCGGAGCAGCAGCTTCGTGAGCGTCGTCTTGCCCGAACCGGAGGGGCCGACGAGGCCGACATGCTCGCCGGGCTCGACCCGCAGACTCAAGTCCTCGAAGAGAGGGGCGCCGTCGCGATAGGAGAAGGCGACGTGGCAGAACTCGACTCGGCTCTCGGCAACCACGAGCTCGGGGGCGTCCGGCACGTCCTGTATCTCCGGGATCGATGCGGCGATCCCGGCGAACTTGGCGCAGCGGCCGAGGTCGCGCGACACCGAGCGGATGTGCTCGAAGGACTCCTCCAGCGTCCCCACGACCTGGGTGGCGTAGAAGAGGATCAGGTAGACGGCTCCGGCCGCCACGGTGTGGTGGAGGGCGAGCACGACCCCCACGAGCACCGCCACCCAGCTGAAGGCGGCTAAGGACGACTCCATCTGCAGCCGCGTGGACGCGAAGACCCTGCGTGCCCGCAGGTCGGCGGCGACCGAGTCCCCGACGAGCGCGGTGACATGTGCCCGCTCGAGGTCCTCGGCCGACGCCGTCCGCACCGTCGTGAGGTTGGCGATCGTGTCCGCCACCACGCCGGTCGCCTTCGTGTGCGCCTCGGAGAACTCCTTCGAGGCGGCGATGACGCTCGACATGCGGCGGCTGAGCACGACGGCAAAGACGGTCACGAGACCGAGTACCACGAGTGCGACCGGCCAGGCCACGATGGACAGGACGACGAAGGCTCCGAGCACGGTGACGGCGATGCGCAGGAAGCCCCACGTCAAGGTGTCCAGCAACTCTACGAATGCCCATGAGAACGTCTCCAGGGTGGAGATGACCTCGCCTGAGGGCCGGTCCGTGTGCCAGCGATGGCTGAGCGACACGAGATGGGCGTAGCCATTGGTGGCGGCGTTGGCGAAGGCGCGCAACGTCGAGCCCCACTCGACCCAGCCGGCCAGGCGCCACATGATCGTCGAGAGCACGAGGACGACGCCGTAGGCGATCACGAGCGGCGCGAACGTCCGGCCCAGGCTGGCGTGAGGCGGCAGGTCGGCCACCCTCGTCAACAGTGCGGCGAAGATCAGCGGCCCGGCGATGGCATTGAGACCGGTACCGAGGATGACGAGCACCCAAGAGAGGATGAGGTTGGGCTGCTCGGGACCGACCTGACGCCAGCAGAACGACAGGGTGTCCTTCGTGGACGATGATGGGAACAGCTTGTCGGGACCCATGGGGGACTCCGGATCTCCTTGCGGAAGCTGGTGGACGGTGAGCCCCGGGGTCCGCCGGCTGCTGCGGCGGATGGGGCGTTTCTCAGAACGAGGGAAGACTGCTCGCTGCCCGATGGAGCGAAGAGCAGGTCGGGGGATGCTTGCTGCGACGACGGCTCAGCGAGAGGTCGCTGGGGGTCGGGAAGCGGGACTCGGAACGCCGGGGCAAACCGGCGCAGGGGTCAGCCTGGCGGCAAGACCGGGAGAGGCCCCGATCCGCACGGAACCGGCATCACTGCCACGGCTCCAGCGGTCGGCACGCCTGCAGCGACGCGACCGCGCCGGCTACCCATCTTCGATGTGCTTGCCATCCGGTCACCTCGCTTTCTTGCCGTGCTCGAGTCTCCCAGACTAGCCGAGACGCCAGCTGCGTTGGACGAACAGCGGACCACTGCTCTCATCGCCCACCGACGCCGGCGGCGACCCGATGACACCACCCGGGATGGGACAATGCCCCCGTGTCCCTCGACCTTGCTCGCCTGCGGGCGGACACCCCTGGGTGCGAAGGCGTCGCCCACCTCAACAACGCCGGGGCCTCCCTGTCTCCTCGGCCGGTGCTCGAAGCGGTCATCGGCCACCTGAAGCTCGAGTCCGAGCTCGGAGGTTACGAGGCGGCAGCAGCGGCCGCCGACCGCCTGCAAGGCGCCCGCGAGGCCGTCGGACGCCTCCTCGGCGCCGATCCGGCCGACGTGGCGTTGACGCAGAGCGACACGGCGGCGTGGACAAAGGCCTTCTGGGGGCTCGCCCTCAACGGCTGGTTCAGCGGCGGTGGGCGCGTCCTCACAGACAGGGCCGCCTACAACAGCCACTACCTGTCGCTCCTGCAGGCGGCAGATCGGTACGGTCTGAGGATCGAGACGATCGACTCGGCGGAAGACGGCTCGCTCGACCTCGACGATCTCGACCACCGCCTCGGCGACGACGTGCGCATGGTGACGGCCACGCACGTCGGCACCCATCGCGGCCTCGTCAACCCAGTGGCCGCAGTCGGCACCCGCACGCGGGCGGCCGGGGTGCCTTTCTTCCTCGATGCCTGCCAATCTGCCGGTCAGCTGCCTGTCGAAGTGGGCGACATCGGTTGCGATGTGGCGACGGGCACCGGGCGAAAGTTCCTCCGCGGCCCGAGAGGCACGGGCTGGCTGTACGTCAAAGAGGAATGGTCGGAGCGGATGTCTCCCCCGGGCATCGACGGAACCTCGGCGATCTGGCTGGACGAGAAGCGGTTGGAGCTCCTCCCGCGTGCGGACCGCTTCGAGGAGTTCGAGACGTCGCTCGCCGCCCGCATCGGCCTCGGCGTCGCCGTCGAGTACGCCCTCTCGCTCGGGATTGCCGCCATCGCCGACCGGATCGCTCAGCTGGCAGAGGGCCTGCGCGAGCAACTCCGAGCCGTCGGAGCCGTCGTGCACGACGGAGGCACACAGCGTTGTGCCATCGTCACCTTCACCGTTCCCGGTCACGAGCCGGCTGCGGTGAAGGAATCGCTTGCGGCTGCTCGCATCAACGTGTCGGTTGCCGAGGCGCGCGGGGCGCGACTCGACATGGAGCAACGGGGCCTGCCGTCCGCCGTGCGGGCGTCGCCTCACGCCTACAACTCTGAAGGGGAGACGCTCCGTCTCGTCGACCGCGTTGGCCTCTTGCTCGGCGCCGGCTCGCTCGACCCCTGAGAGCGGAGCCGGCCGAGGCTCCCCAGTAGGCTGAAATGACGAAGACGGACCCGGGACAGACAGATGGACCGGAGGAAGAACCGCAGAGGTATTCCATGACGAGCACTGAGTCCGGCACCGCACCGCTCGGGGCCGGACGCCGGTGCCCGTGGGCCGAGCACGCAGGTCCGGCGGAGCTCGCCTATCACGACCTCGAGTGGGGAGTCCCTCATCACGGCGATCGGGCGCTGTTCGAGTTGCTCAGCCTCGAAGGCGCTCAGGCGGGGCTCAGCTGGTCAATCGTCCTCGGGCGCCGGGAGGGCTATCGGCGGGCCTTCGCCGGCTTCGATCCGGATCTGCTCGCCACCTGGACGGACGAGCAGATCGACGGGCTCCTGCGAGATGCCGCCATAATTCGCCACCGCGGGAAGATCGCCTCCGTAGTGAGCAACGCCAGGGCCCTCTGCGACCTAAGACAGGAGGGCAGGGACTTCGACGGCTACGTCTGGTCGTTCACCGAAGGAGTCGCCCTGCAACCGCGACATGCCTCGCCCTCCGATGTCCCGACGACAACGGACGTGGCGGCGGCGCTCGGCCGCGACCTCAAACAGCGGGGTTTCCGCTTTGTCGGTCCGACCATCGCCTATGCCTTCATGCAGGCGGTAGGCATGACGAACGACCACCTCACGAGCTGCTTCCGCTGGGCGGAGCTGGCTGGCTGAGCGGGCCGCCCGTCGATGGCGGCGGCATCAGAGGCGAAGGACCCTAGGAACCCACGAGCTCGCTCCGTAGCATCAGCCAAACAGTGAAAGGGATGCAGCCGAAGAGGGGGTGAGGAGATATGACCACGCCCACGGCACGCGAGCGTTCTCGCGCCGGCGCGGCGGACCCGCCCGTGCCTCGGCCCGCCACGACCACGGACCCCGATCTGCTGGACGAGCGCGGCTCGGAGGTTCTCTCGGAGCCGGAGTGCCACGGGATGTTCGCACGTGCCGCCGGTGGGGTCGGACGCCTCGGCTTCGCCCTCGAGGGCCGCATCACGGTGGTGCCCCTCAACTACGTCTGCTACGAGGGGGACATCATGCTTCGCCTCGGGCCTGGCCGGACCCTGCAAGCACTCATGTCCGAACCGGTCGTGGGTTTCGAGGTCGATTTTGTGGATGCGGCCGACGCGGCCGCCCCGGAGGCATGGAGTGTGCTCGCGCATGGGACGGCCCGCCTCGTCCGAGAAGTGCTCGAGCTCGGAGAGGCATCAGCGCTCGGCCTGACTCCCCTCGTCTCCGAGCCCGGCCAGGTGTACGTCCGCATTCACGTCGAACAGGTCTCCGGGCGGAGGTTCCCCGTCGGCGCCCTCGCCCGCTTCCACATCGGTCACGCCTGAGCAAGGCCTCCGTCGCGTCGGAAGTCGGGCTTGTTCGGCCGCTAGACGTGCGCCACGGTCGATTTGCCGTCGCGGATGATCACGACCGGGCAGGCCGCGTGGGCGGCAAGATGCTGACCCACCGATCCGAGCAGCATGCCGGCGAAGGCACCGTGCCCGCGGGAGCCCACGACGATGAGGCCGGCATCCTTCGACTCGTGCAGGAGCACGGCGGCCGGATGGCCCTCGATGATGCTCACGGTGAGGTCGAGTTGCGAGGCGGACTCTGGACCGATGACTTCCTCGATCGCCTCGTTGACAACCCCACGGGCGTCCGCCTCGAAGTCCAAGCCGTCTGGCAGGGGAGCTGCCCATCCATAGGTGGTGGGCAGCTCCCAGGTGATCAGCACCTGCAAGGGTGCTCCGGTGGTCCTCGCTTGGTGGACCGCCCAGGCGAGAGCAGCTTTGGACGATTCCGACCCGTCGATCCCCACGACGATCCGTGGCGGCCTCTGCCTCGTCTCCCCACCGCTGATGTCAGACATGTTCCCTTCCTCTGCTGAGAGCGCGTGCCGCTGTCCGACACGAGAATGGCTCGGCTGATGCTAGGGCCACCAGGGCCTTATGGCCCTATCTGCTCCGGCGGCGGCGGTGCGACACTGGATGTGGATGACAACGCAGACGATGCGGGCTTTCGCGGTGGACCATCCGGGGCCGATCGACACACATGCCCTCGCCCCGGTCGAGCGCCCTCTGCCCGTTCCCGGACCTGGCCAGGTCCGAGTGCGCGTGCGCGCCTGTGGAGTGTGCCGGACAGATCTCCACCTGGCCGAGGGCGACCTCGAGCCCAGGCGCTCGCTCATGGTCCCCGGGCACGAGATCGTCGGCTTCGTCGACAGGCTCGGGCCCGAGACGACGAGCAGGTTCCAACTCGGCGATCGGATCGGCGTCGCATGGCTGGGGCGGACCTGTGGCGCATGCCGGTTCTGCCAGGCTGGACGGGAGAACCTCTGCCTCGCCCCGACCTTCACCGGCTGGGACCGTGACGGCGGCTACGGCGAGTACGCCCTTGCCGACGAGGCCTTCGCCTACGCCCTGCCCGCCACCTTTGACGACGAGACGGCGGCTCCCCTGCTCTGCGCCGGCATCATCGGCTACCGGGCGTTGCGCCGTTCGGAGCTCCCGGCGGGCGGACGGCTCGGCATCTACGGTTTCGGCGCCTCGGCCCACCTGACCGCCCAGATCGCCATTGCCGAAGGCGCCAGCGTGCATGTCCTCACGCGCTCGGCTGCCGCTCGCCAGTTGGCCCGCGAGCTCGGAGCCGCCAGCGTGGGCGACGCCTATGACTCCCCGCCGGAGCCACTCGACGCCGCGATCCTGTTTGCTCCGGTCGGCTGCCTCGTCCCCAGCTGCCTTTCGGCGCTCGACCGCGGAGGGACGCTCGCCATCGCCGGAATCCACTTGAGCGACATCCCTCAGCTGCACTACGCCAGCCACCTGTTCGAGGAACGGACCGTCCGGAGTGTCACGGCCAACACCCGCCAGGACGGGGTCGAGTTCTTCGAGATCGCCGCCCGCATCGGCATCCAGGTAACGACCACTCCCTACCCGCTCGCGCGGGCGAGCGCGGCGCTGCGCGACCTCGCCCACGACCGAGTGAACGGCGCCGCCGTGCTAATGGTGGACACGCCCGAGCCTTGAAAGCCGGGTGACGCGACCGCTCTCGCCTGCCCGGTGTCGCCCGGGGCAACGACTACCGTGAGAGGCGAGCCTGCTCTCGGGAGGAGCGATGAACACCGAGGAACTTCGCACGGTTGTCGAGCTTGCGACCCGTGCCCCGTCCGTGCACAACACACAGCCATGGCGCTTCGCCGGGCGGACGGCGCCTGATGGCGACGTCGAGGGCGTCGATGTCTTCGCCGACCGGGAGCGCTCCCTCGAGGTGATCGACCCAGAGGGGCGTGACCTCCACCTCAGTTGTGGGGCAGCCGTCGAATTCGCCCGTATCGGCGTGCGCGCACTCGGTCGGTCCTGCTCGGTCCACCTCCTACCGGAAAGGGAGCAGCCGGACCACCTTGCCTGGATCGAGATAGGCGGAGGGGAACCGCCCACCGAGGAGGAGCTGCGACTGCATGCAGCGGTTCCCGACCGGTACACGGCGCGGGAGCGCTTCGACGACACGCCCGTCCCCCAAGACGTCGTCGCCCGGCTCGAGCATGCCGCCTCTGAGCTGGGAGCTTGGCTGCGCGTCCTCGGCGAGAAAGCTGACGAGGTCACCCTCGCCGTGCTGCTGGCACGTTCCGACGAGATCGAGCGGCACGACGAACGCTACGAAGCTGAGCTCGCCACGTGGCTGAACCGACCGCGCGAAGCCGGCGACGGCATCCCGCCGGCGGCGGTCGTTCCGACACACGAGCGCGCCTCTTCGCTCCAGCTGCGGGAGATGGAACGCAAGGGAGGCGAAGACACCCCGCCGAAAGGAGCTGGCGGCACCGAAGGAGCCACGGCACCCCCGCCCGTTGAGCATCCCCTCGTCTGCATCATTGGGACCCCGGGTGACGACCGGCACGCGTGGCTGCAGGCCGGCGAAGCCCTCGGACGGCTGCTGCTGGAAGCGGCCGCAGCCGGCGTGCAGGCCTCACCGCTGACCCAGGTCACCGAAGTCGCTTCCGCCCGCGCCATGCTTGCCGGCGGGCTCGGCCTCGTCGGGCACCCACAGATCGTGCTGCGCATGGGGTACGCCCACGGGCGCCCGACGACGCCGCGGCGCCCGGTGGAGTCGGTGCTGGACGTGCCGGGCAGATGAGCCCCGGTCTCTGATCAGGCGGACTGGAGCGAATCGGCGATCTCGGCAAGGAACCGCCGAACGGACATCTCCGCCACCCGGTGCATGGCCAGGCGGTCGAGGGTCGCTCCGAGCTGGGCGAGCGGCACCTGGTAACGCCCGCTCATCGAGAGGCGGGAGTGCTTCTCCCCCAGGCTGACGAGCTCGAGGTCGGCATCCAATACCGGCAGCAGGCGCTCGAAGGCGACCGGCTCCCAGCGCACGGGGACGATCACACTCGAGTCATTCTGGCGCGCCTCGCCGATGAGCACGTCGAAGTGCTGGTGCGCAGCCGAGCTCTCTGCAACCCGCCGCCACTCGCCCTCGTGGTCTCGTAGCCGTGGCGCCACCTGGCCGAACGCACGCTCCAAGTGCACGAAGTCGTTGATGAAGACGGCATGGCGGCGCCGGGAGGGGGTCTCGGCGCCACCTGCCGCAGGCTGACCGGAGCTACCACCGTCACGCACGGGAGCGATGCTCACGCCCCTGCCTCCGGCCTCGGAGACCCTATCGCCTCATGCGCCGCGGAGCTACGAAATAGCTCGCCGGCTCTCGCTCCTGTCACCACTCGTCCATGGTCGTGGTGCGCCGCCCTGACGACTAGGGCCGAATTGCCCGCTTTTGCGGGACAACGCGAGCGATCGTGCCCGAATCCTGCCCGCAGCGAGCCGCAAAGGGCCAGGCAAGGAAGCTCCCGGCGCCGGCTGACGGCTAGATCGGCACGCGCCAGCTGATCGTCGTGCCCTCCCCGGACTCCGACCGAACCTCGAGGGAACCGCCCAAGTGCTCGGCCCGCGAGGCCATGTTTCGAAGCCCATGGCCAGCTCGTGACGCCGCGCGGCGTACTCCGATGCCGTCGTCGCTGATCCGCACGAGGAAGTCGTTCGGACCGGCGACGACAGCGACCTCCACGCTCGTCGCCCGGGCGTGCCGGGCGACATTGGAAAGGGCCTCGCGCATGACCGCTGCGACCGCTTCGGTCAACTCGGCACCGGCGACCGTGTCGAGGGGGCCCTCGAAGGAGACACGTGGGAGGAAGCCGAGCAGGTCGCGCGCCTCCGTCACGACGCGGGTGATTTCGGCTCGCACGCCGCTGTCGTTTCGCGCCTGCAGAGCGAAGATCGTGCTGCGGATGTCGGCGATGGTGAGATCGAGCTCGTCGACAGCCGCCTCGATACGCGCCCCGGCGCTCGGCGGATCCACGACCCGGGAGAGCCCCTGCAGGCTGAGACCGATGGCGAAGAGACGCTGGATGACCGTGTCGTGCAGATCTCTGGCGATGCGTTCACGATCGGCGTACAAGGCCAGCTCTCCGAGGCGCTGATGGAGGCGGGCATTGTCGATGGCGACGCCGGCAGCAGCCGCCAGCGAAGACAAGAGGCGCTCATCGCCTTCGCTGAACTCGGCCTGGGAACGCTTCTCCGTCAGATAGAGGTTGCCGAAGACGAGCCCGCGGACGCGGATCGGCACGCCCAAAAACGAGTGCATGGGCGGGTGGTTGACGGGGAAGCCGTAGGACTTCTCGTGAACTCCTAGGTCCGGCAGGCGGATCGGACGCGGGTCGGTGATGAGGAGGCCGAGCACCCCGTGGCCCTTCGGTCGCTCGCCGATGAGCGACTCCGCCTCGTCAGAGAGCCCATGGGTCACGAACTGCGACAACTCGTCACCGGTGGCATCGAGCACGCCAAGGGCGCCGTACTTGGCGTCGATCAGCTCACACGCAGCCGCGACGATCCGTTTGAGCACCCCTTCGAGGTCGAGGTCGGAGGCGATGGAAAGAATGGCCTCCAGCAGCCCAGACTCCTCGAGCCCCGACGAAATCACGTCGGCCACGTACTCGACGCTAGTCAATACGGCACGACCAGCGGGTTGTTACGCCCGTAAGCGCCGCCAGGAGAGGCTCAGTTGGATGGGGGTGCCCCTGAAAGAGCGGCCCCAACCTGGTCGGCGAGGATCAAGGCAACGACGCGTTGCTCGATGGAGACGCCTCGATGCTCGCCCACCGCCATCACGAACACCCCGTACTCGTGGCCCTGGCTCTGCGCGACTAGCTCGACCTCGTCAGGGAGGCCGTCGTGTTCCACGTCGAAGCGCTGATCGCCGAGCTCGACCTCCCCGTTGCGCCGGAGCTGCGCCCGCCCGTGCAGGTGACCGGAGGGCTCGAAACGGCAGTCTTTCAGAAGCAGCAACTCGCGCAGGTCCTCCCGGGCGGCACTGACGACGGAGTTGGATGGCTCACCCCTCGCGACGAGATCCGAGACGTCATGGATGAGGGCCAGATAATTGCCCTCCTCCATGGCCACGACGAAGCGTTGGCGGCTGCGGACGGCGATCTCCGTCACGGCGAAGCCGACCACGAGGAGGGCGACGGTCGTCTCGACGTCACGAGCCGACGCGATGGAGAACCTCTCGTACGGTCGCGTGAGGAAGAAGTCGAACCACACGCAGCTCGAGACCGAAGCGATCCAGCCTGCCAGGCGGTCGCCGAAAGCGGCGACGCCTACGACGACGGCGACGAGCACGAGGGCGGCCGCCGCGTTGGCGAAGTGATCGCGGAAGGGGACGAGGATGAGGGCGGCACAGACCGGCAGCACGAGGCTCGCAGAGATCGACAGCCATGCTCGCCGGTCGTCGGACGGCGAAAGTGGGGCGCTCTCGGTCTTCACCACCTGAGCCATGGGCACAAATCTTTCATCTCATCGACCATGTGACACAACCGGCCGCCCCATCGGCGAGCGACGGCCGAACGGCCGCCGCTCACGAGACGATGCGCAGCGGTGGCGGCCCGACATCGTCCACCCGCCCGTCCTGGCCCTCGGACTCGAGGGAGGCGGCGAGCAGACGCTCCGCAGCCACAACGGACTGGTTGCCGCGAAGCGCCTCGACGACGAGCGACAGCCAGGCACGGCCGAGGATCGTCCGGTCGTGACCTGCCAACAAGCAGAGCGCCCTCGCCTTTGCCTCCACCGGCCGCCCGTCATCGATCGAGAGCTCAAAGGCAGCTATGACGAGCTGCTCGACCGTGGTTTGACTGCCGGCGGCGGCAGCCTCCACACCCGACACACGGATGAGCTTCGCCATGCGAGGGCTCCCTGATCATGACGGCCTTGCTCAAGGATGCGCCCGACCGCCGCGGGTTTGTAGAGCCGAAGGTCCCGGCTTGCTACGGCCGCGGGGCGGCGCCGACTTTGGCGACGAGCTCGGCCAGCCGGTTCGCATAGCCGTACTCGTTGTCGTACCACCCGAGCACCTTGACGACGTGGCCGGCTGCCATGGTTAGCGCTGCATCGAAGACGCAGGAGGCGGTGCTGCCGATGATGTCGGTAGAGACGAGCGGCTCCTCGGCATATTCGAGGCGTCCTGCCAGCGGTCCAGAGCCCGCAGCCTCTTTGAACGACTGGCAGACGTCCTCGACGCTCGGCGCCGCCCGCAAGGTGGCGACGAGATCGGTCATCGACCCGTCGGCGACCGGCACGCGGAGGGCGAGCCCATCGAGGTGACCGGCCAGATGGGGAAGCACCTCGCCCACGGCGCGGGCGGCCCCCGTCGTGGTCGGGACGATGTTCAACGCAGCTGCCCGCGCTCGGCGGGGGTCCTTGTGCACGGCGTCGACGAGCCGTTGGTCGCCCGTGTAGGCGTGGATCGTCGTCATGAACCCCTGCTCCACTCCGAAGGCATCGTCGAGCACCTTGACCATGGGAGCGAGGCAGTTGGTCGTGCAGGAGGCGTTCGAGACGACCACGTGGGCCGCCGGGTCGAAGGTGGCGTCGTTCACGCCCATGACGAAGGTGGCGTCTGCTCCCTTGGAGGGCGCTGAGACGACGACGCGGGGTGCACCCGCGTCGAGGTGGGCGGCGGCCGCTTCCCTCGTGGTGTAGCGGCCGGTCGCCTCCACGACGACGTCGATCCCGAGGTCCGCCCACGGCAGGGCTTTCACCTCCGGCTCCTTCAACATCCGCACGCAGTTCTGTCCCACCACCATGTCGTCGCCGGCGACGGTCACCGGCAGCCCGAGTCGGCCGAAGACCGAGTCGCGGGCGAGCAGCCTCGCGAGCGCCTCCGGCGATGCCAGGTCGTTCACGGCCACGACCTCGAGCTCGAGCTCAGCCGTGCTGGCAACCCGGAAGAACGCCCGTCCCGTACGTCCGAACCCATTGACTGCGACCCTTACAACCATGGCGTGCTCCTTCGTGACTCGACCTCCACCAGGATGCGCCCTTACGGCAGGGACATAAAGGGCCGGAAGTCACAAATAACCGGGGGCAGCGCCCGCCGTGGTCAGCTCCCGGCGACCTGGACCTCGTCGGCGGCGTGGGCAACGACGGTCCGCTGCGGTGCCATCGTCGTCCCGCGGGCGATCCCCTTTGGCTCCGGCACTCCGGCGATGGCGTAGACCTCAGCGCCGTCGAGCGTCTCCTTGGCGAGGAGCGCCTCGGTGAGTCGTCTCAGCTCGTCGCGATGTGCCGTGAGCAGTTGGACAGCTGTCTTCTCCGCCGCCCGCAGCAGCTTCGTCACCTCGTTGTCGATCGTCGCCTGCGTCGCCTCGGCAAACGGCCTGCTCGACAAGCCGGGCCCGCCGCCCCCAAGGAACACCGAGCCCCCCTCGGGGTAACCGACCGGGCCCAGCTCGCTCGAGAGCCCGAACTCCCGCACCATCCTGATCGCCAGGTCGGTAGCGGAGGCGAGGTCGTTGGCGGCACCGGTGGAGCCTTGGCCGAGCTCGACCAGCTCGGCTGCCCTGCCACCGAGGCGAACGGCGAGCGAGTCGTGAAGGTAGTCCTCGCCATAGAGGTGGCGCTCGACGAGCGGCAGCTGTTCGGTCACGCCGAGTGCCTGACCCGCCGGCAGGATCGTGATCTTGGCGACCGGGTCGGCCTTCGGCGAGAGGACAGCGACGAGGGCGTGACCGGCCTCGTGGACGGCGACGGCGTGTTTCTCTTCAGGCAGCAGGACGTTCGAGCCTTCACGTCGGCCGAGGATGATGCGGTCGCGCGCCTCGTCGAAGTCGCCTGCCGTCACGATCTGCCGGTTGTCCCGCACGGCGCAGATGGCTGCCTCGTTGACGAGGTTGGCGAGATCGGCCCCGGAGAACCCGGGCGTGCCTCTCGCCACCACCTCGAGGTCCACGTCCGAATCGATCCGCTTGCCCTGGCAGTGGACGCGGAGGATGGCGACGCGCTCTTCAAGGGTTGGCAGCGGGATCGTGACCTGTCGGTCGAAGCGGCCGGGCCTCAGCAACGCAGGGTCGAGGACCTCGGGCCGGTTGGTGGCAGCCAGCACGACGACACCTTCGGCCATGTCAAAGCCGTCCATCTCCGCCAGCAACTGGTTGAGGGTCTGTTCGCGCTCGTCGTTCGCCACGACCGCACCCGAGCCTGCTCGCCGCTGGCCGATGGCGTCGATCTCGTCGACGAAGATGATGGCGGGCGCACGTTTGCGAGCCTCCGAGAAGAGATCGCGCACGCGGGCGGCACCCACGCCGACGAACATCTCGACGAAGCTCGACCCCGTCACGGAGAAGAAGGGCACGCTCGCTTCGCCGGCCACGGCGCGGGCGATGAGCGTCTTGCCGGTTCCCGGCGGACCGACCATGAGCACGCCGCGGGGAGCCATGGCGCCGGCGCTGCGGTAGCGCTCCGGACTTCGGAGGAAGTCGACCGTTTCGGCGATCTCCGCCTTGACTCCGTCGTAGCCGGCGACGTCGGCAAAGGTGGTCTTCGGGCGCTCCTCGTCGAAGACCTTCGCCTTGGACTTGCCGACCCCGAGCGCCCCCTGCAGCTGGCCCCCGGCGCGGCGGGACAAGCGGATCCAGAAGTAGCCGATGAGGAGGAAGGGCGACAGCAGGATGATCCAGACGACCACTTCCTCCCCGAACGATTCCCCGCTCGACACGCCTGTGATCGCCACGCCCTCCTTTACGAGCTCGCTCGACAGCGAAGGGCTGACGAGCAATGGCGGGATCAAGGTCGTGTAGCTGTCGCCGTTCGCGAGTTTGCCGGAGGCGTTGCCCGTGGCATTGATGGAAACCGACTTGACCTTGTGGGCGCTCACGTCCGACAGCCACTGCGAGTAGGTCAGACTCACCGACGACTGCCCCCGCGTCGGGAGCAGCAGGTAGAGGACGATGAAGATCAAGATGGCGACCGGCCACAAGCTGTGCCGCCAGGGCGAAGGCGGCGGGGGGGCCGTGCCGACGGGCTTGTCACCGGTGGGCGGTGTCGCTGCTTGTTTGGTCATCTCGCCAGCCTCATGATCGGAGCGTCAGTGTGGAGCGCCTGCATAACGGCGTTTCCGTGAAGGGCATGCAGGCGCATGCAGAACCTCAGCATGCTAAGGCCGTAGGACCCCTGGCCACCCGCGACTTCGTTGTCCACCGTTCTCTCGGGCGGCGCGGGCGCCAAGGCGACCGCCGTGACCTGCTTGAGGGTTGATCGACCAAGATGACCGAGGACCAGCTCGAAGTGCTCGGCCGATCCGACCTCACCTCGCGTGGCCGCAATGCCCAGTTCCGACCCTGCCATCTCGAGCCACAAGCGCTCAAGGGAGCCGTCGAGTGGATCGAGCAGCACCGCCGGCTCTGGACGAAACGCTTCGACCAGCTCGACCGGCACTTGCGGGACATCCAAGCCGCCATGCCGGCAGAGCGGGCGAAGACAACTGACGGGTGAGGCGGAGTCAGAGGGCCTCTGCCGGCGTCGGCTCAGACGGTCGGCGGAATACCTTCGTCCGGCGTCGAGTCCGGCGCGGAAGCTGGCGTGCCGTAGTCCGGCGCAGCAGACGGGGTGCCGAAGTCCTGCGGGGTCGGCATGCTGTAGTCCGGAGCCGGAGCCGAGGCGGTGTAATCCGGAGCGGGAGCCGAGGTGCCGAAGGCGGGGCCGGGGGTCGAAGTGCCTGGCACCTGCGTGCCGCCCGCCCCTGCCGAGCCCTGCCCAGCCCAGGGCAGCGCCTCGCCCGAAGCGCGGAAGAGCTTGAAGGCACATCCCGCCTGCACAACTCCGGCGATGAGGGTGAGGTAGATACCGATGCGCGGTCCGTAGCTGTAGACCCCGCCGATCGAGCCTCCGCTCGGTAGCGTCAGCCAGCGCAGGATGACGATGAGGGCACCGAGCGTCGCCGCGCCGAGCACGACCACGGCCGGACCGATCGGCAGCTTGATCTGGACGTCGGACCGCTGAAGCACGAGGTAGGCGCCGGCGGCCACGATGAGCAGAGCGCCGAGCCAGCCGTAGCTCGTACTCCAACCGCTCACCGAGGCGCTGAAGACACCAGCAGAGACCCCGTACCAGGGAAAGAACAGAGCGATGAGCGCCAAGGCGCCGGCGCCGGCAACACCCCAGTCAACTGGCGACAGCTTCTTGGCATCGAATGCAGCCATTGCGTACACCCCCCGTTTCGGCGACGGAGGAATGATACTCCTTCCCGGTCTATGGCGAGGTGATCATGGGGCAGCGGCAATCCTCCCCTCGCCGAGCGCCTCCATGAGGGCTTCGACGTCCAGCCCAAAGGGTCGATCACCGGTGATCGGAGGCACCACCGCCGCGAGGGCGTCAATGAGCCGCTCGACGCCAGCGGGGAAGGCGCCGCCACGCAACCGCAGCGCCTGGTGAACGGCGAGCGCCTCGCAGGCCGTCACCTCCCGGGCACAGTTGAGGGCTACCCGCAGCTGTTCGGCTGCCTCCCACGAGAAGCTCTGCACGTCCTCCTGGCCGCCGGAGGTCTCGACCGGCCCGAGGATGCTCGGTTGGGCAGCCCGCCGGGAGGCATGCGAGGCGGCGACGGCGCGTTTGTGGACGGCGACGAGCCCGGCCTCCGGACCCGGGACGCCGGCGGCGAGCTGGCGGTTGAGCCCCGTGACGGCGGGGTCGAGGAGGCGATGGATGCGGGCGCTGCTCACCTCGGCGGCGTGCGCCAGGGCGAGTGCGAGACCGTCCAGGTGGGCGGCGAGGTCGACTCCGTGGAAGCCGGGCGTCCCCACGAAGGAGCCGTCGAGGAAGGCGGGTGAGTCGTTCACGCCCGCGAGCGCCCGGTCGACGGCTTCCTCCAGTCGCGAGATCGCTCTGGCAAGGTTGGCGAGGACCGGACCCACCACGCGGAACGAGACGGGCGCCTGCAGCATCCTCGGGGGCCCGAGGCCGGCAAGGGCGCCTGCAAGTTGCCGATTGATCTCGATGAGCTCCGAATCGCCGCGGGCAACGGCAGGTAGGTAGGCGTCGGCCGGCCCACCAACGGCTGCGACGGCGCCTGCGGCCACGAGGAGCATCTGGGACGCCAGCAAGTCGGCCTCGTCAGCTCGTAGCAATGCGAGCGCGGTGGTGCCGGGCACGCCGGCGAGGAGCGCAACACCCTCCTTCGGACCGAGCTCGACACAGGCGGCAGAGCTCACGAGCTCGCCGTCGACGAGCATGGGGCCGATCCCAACGAGCGGGCCGAACCCGTGGGCGAGCGGGATGATCTCACCGGCCGAACCGGATCCACCCCGCGGGATGGCCGGCACTGGTTCGGCCGCCAGGAGGGCGACGAGCGCCAAGCACAACTCGGCGGACACGCCGGCGTCCCCTTCCAGGAACGTCCGCAAGCGGACTGCCATGACCGCTCTCGCCTCGGTCGGGCTCAGCCAAGGAGGACCGCCGACCGCTCTCGCCAGCAGGAGCGATCGCTGATGCGCAGCCGCCTCGGCGCGGTCGAGACGCACATCACTGAGTGCGCCCATGCCGGTGTTCACGCCGTAGACCGCAGGTTGCTGTGCGAGCGCCGCCAGCACCTCTCGGCGGCGATCGGCCACGTTGCCGAGCAGCTCGTCGGAGAGAACGAGGGGCCTCCCCTCCGCCACCTCGCGCAGAGCTGAACGGTCGAGGTCGGACGCCCGCCTCACGAGGAGCGCCGACCGGTCAGCCGTGGCGCTCACCGGTAGCGGAGCATCGTGCCGAGGCCCGCCTGCTCGCAGCGCTGAAGGATCAATTGGGCGACCGCGACGTCGAGGATGGCGAGCCCTCGGTGCCACAGCAGTATGCGCTCGGCGTCGGCCGTCCTGCCGGGCAGGCTGCCGTTGACGATCTGGCCGAGCTCCCCGTAACAGGTCTGCGACGAGAGGCGGCCGCTGTCGACGTGGGACCGCAGAGCCCCGAACGGCCCGGACTGCGCCTCGCGCCAGTCGTCCACGACGACCTTGTCCATGACGTCGAGCACATCCAGCTCGAGAGCGCTCATGGTGCCGTACGGAACGACGAAGGCGCCAGGCGCTATCCACCCGGTGCGAAGGAGCGGCTCGGGCGCCGCGAGCCGGGAGGCCTCGACGAGGATGTCGGCGCCCTCGAGGCACTCTTGCCAGCTCGCCACCGAGCGCACCGGCTTGCCCAGCTGCTCGCTGAGCCGTGCGGCGAACCCGTCTCGGGACTCCGATCGCCGGCTCGTGACACGGATCTCCTCGAAACCGAAGAGGTCGTCGAGCATCGTGACGTTCCACCAGGCGGTCCCGCGGGCGCCCACGTGACCGAGGACCCGGCTTGCCGGCCGGGCGAGATGACGAGCGCCCACGGCGGTCATCGCGCCCGTGCGCGCCTCGGTGATCATGGTGGCGTCGATGACCGCCCGGGGGGCTCCGGTGTCCGGCTCGTAGAGCGTCACGAGGGCGAGCTCGCTAGGGAGTCCGACCTTGTAGTTGTCGACGAAGTCGCCGACCACCTTCACGCCGCTCACCCGAGACCGCGAAAGGTGCCCGCGAAGGATGTTGTAATGGCCGGCGCCGCCGTTGTCCGGTACGAGGTGGGTGCGCGGCTCCAAGACCACCTGGCCGTCCCCGTGGTCACGTACGGCTGCCTCCACAGCATCGAAGATCTCCCTCCGCGTGAGGCCGACCGCATCGATGTCGAAGCGGTTGACGAAGCGGAGCCACAAGGCGCCCTCGCTCACGGCTGGCCGCCCAGTGTGCCCTGCGGGCGGGTCACTCGCCCAGATGGCGCTTGAAGAAGGCATCGTAGACACCCCGCTCGTACAGGGGCGTCTCGACGTGGCCGCCTGGGTGGATGTGCATGGCCTTTTCGGCCGAGCCGAAGGCGTCGAACAGCTCGAGACCCGCCTGGCGGGATACGAGCTCGTCGTCCCATTGGAAGACGAAGAGCACGGGGACCGTCATGGCACGAGCCGCCTGCTCGAACGCCGCGCCGCCGAGTCGGGCGGAGAGGCCCGCCAACCCGAGCACCGCCGCCTTCACGCGAGGCTCCGACGCCACAAAAGGCAGCCCGATGGCGGTGCCCATCGAGAGACCCCAATACCCGATGCGGCCATCGACGAGGTCCCCTTCGGCTTCAAGAGCGTCGAGGGTCGCCCGCCACTCGAGCACGCCCCGCCTAGTGCGCTCGGCCCACTGCTTGGCGCGTTCCGGGCTCATCTCGGGCATGGCCGTGCCGGGGCCGGCGGCGATCCGGCGCTCCAGGCTGCTGCGGGCTTCGCTGGCCGCCGCCTCGTCGGTCACACGATCCCCGTGGCCGGGAGCATCGATCGCAACGGCTGCATAGCCAGCGAGGCGCACGAAACGGCGCCCCAGCGAGAGCACGTTGGGCGTTCGCTTGTGCTGGGTGCCGCCGTGACCGATGAGAACGAGCGGGGTGGCGCCGGTGGCGTGCTCCGGCCTCCAGATGATTCCGGGCACCGTGGCGCCGGCCACCTCCAGGTCGAAACGACGCTCGACCACGCCCATCTCGGCCGATTCGCTGATGATCTCCATCGCTCGACTTTCGTCCGCTTCAGCTCGTCACCGTATCGGTCGTCACCGCCGGCGTTCGCGAAGGTTGCGGTTCTTGATGCGGTTGCCGCACACGGCCATGTCGCACCATCTCCCGCGCTGGGTGTGCGAGCGGTCGTAGAAGGCCCAGCGGCAGTCCTCGTTGTCGCAGGTCTTCAAGCGCTGCCAGGTGCCGTCCTCACGGGCATCGCGGATCACAAGCAAGAGCGCGAAGAGCCGGCCGTCGAGCCCGTCTCCTGGATCGGGCTCGAGGTGGATGGCCGCGTCGGATCCGATGTCGATGCGAAGGCGGCACGTCCTCGCCAGCTCCTGCAGCGGCCGCAGCTCGCCAGCCGAGGGAGGCGGACCACCTCCATTCTGCGCCAGGAGGCATCGGAGGCTCTCGCGAACCTCGCGAGCGAACCGGAGCTCCTCCAAGCTGGGCGCGCCGTCGCCGTCCCACAAGCCCGCATCGTGCAACCAGATGCCAGCCGTCTCGGGATCGGAGAGCAGATCGCTGCCGGCGTCGCTCTCCCAGGTGTTGACGAACGCCTGCACCAGCAGCAGCGGCATGGGGGCGGGTTTCGTCTCTTCGAGCGGCACCCACGACGGGACGGCGGTCACTCCATCAGACTAACGGATACATGACCACCAAACATGACTTGACCGGTCTCGGCATGACTGTTAAAGTCACCTTACTGGTCACGACGGAACTGGGAACCCCATCCGACCGTGAGCGGACCGAGTATGGGAGTGCGTGATGATCGTGCTGCTGAATGGTGACTGCATCTGCGGGACGAGGGCGCGCCTTCGCGACCGGCTGGTCGTGCGCTTGCGAGCGGCCCGGATCGACCAGGAACTCTCCGAAGGTGCCTCACCGGAGTCCACCGTTGCCTTGGCGCTGCGGGCGCAACGGCTGGCGGCACCCGAGAGCCGGCGAAAGCTCGCCCGCGATCTCGAGGGCATCGCGGCCCATGCTGACCCGGACGTCGAACTGCGACCCCTGAGGATCTCCCTTTGCCGTGCCCGCATCCGGGAAGCGGCCGCGGAGCTGGGTGCGGTGTCCGATCGTCTGCTGTCCAGTGGACCCGTCGCGGCACGAGGTGTGGCGAAACTCGAGGTGTTGCTGGCCGATGGATGCGGCCCCCTCTATCAGCAACGCAGCCGAGAGGACCTGCGGGTACGGCTGACCGAAGTGCTGGAGGCGCTCGAACCGCTGACGTTCTGACGCCGGGTGCCGGACGCACGCGCGGCCCGTGGCGTCTGCAGCATCGCTCGCCGACGAGGTGGCGCCACCGTCTACTTGCCCCGTGTTGGGGCGTCGGAGACCAACCGCAGGCTGCCCGGGAGGCCGGCCACCGTCGCCTTGTCCCCGGTGGCTTCTATCGAAAGACGCCCCCCGTCGAGCAGAAGGTTCTCGACGACGAGCCGCCCGAAGGACTCGGGGATGGAGGGTGCGCAGGCGACGACGCCGTCGGGAACGGCCGGCTCGAGCCCGAGCAGAACCTTCTGCAGCAGCCAGAAGGGTGACGCTGAGGCCCACGCCTGCGGAGAGCAGGAGGCCGGGTAGGGCACCGGAAAGGGGAAGGCCCCGCGGTCGAAACCACAGAAGAGCTCCGGCAATCGCCCGCCGAATGCCTCGGCGGCCTCGAACAACCCGACGGACACCTTCGCCGCTTCGGCCAGGAAACCGTAGCGAGCGAGCCCGGCAGCACAGATGGCGCTGTCGTGCGGCCAGACCGAGCCATTGTGGTAGCTCACCGGGTTGTACCTGCCCATGGTGCTGGCCAGCGTCCGGATGCCCCAACCCGTGAACATCTCAGGCGCCAGGAGCCGCTCGGCCACCTGAGCGGCTTTGTCATCGTCGATGATCCCGCTCCAAAGACAGTGCCCGAGGTTGGAGCTCAACGAGTCGATCGGGCGCTTCTCGGCGTCGAGCCCGAGAGCGAAGTAGCCATGCTCTTTCAACCAGAACTGTCGGTTGAACGAAGCCTTGAGTCGTTCGGCGCGCGCCCGGTAGTCCCGAGCACGAGGTGCCTCACCGAGTCGCTCGGCGATCTCGGCACGAGCGAGAAAGGCTCGGTAGGTATACCCCTGCACCTCGCACAGGGCGATGGGCGCTTCCGCCAGCCGCCCGTCGGCGAAGCTCACGCCGTCGAAGGAGTCCTTCCATCCCTGGTTGGCAAGCCCGCGAGCGCTGGCGCGCTCGTACTCGACGAACCCGTCGCCATCGCGGTCCCCGAACTCCTCGATCCAGGCCAATGCCCGATCGGCGTGCGGGAGCAGGCGCCCGAGGACGTCCTCGGCGAGCCCCCACCTGTAGAGCTCGCCGAGCAAGACGACGAAGAGCGGGGTGGCGTCGATCGATCCGTAGTAGATAGAACCCGCTCGTGTCTCCGCCGCCGTCGTGAGCCCGCGGCGCATCTCGTGCAGGATCTTGCCGGGCTGCTCTTCCGTGAGGTCGTCGACACGCTCCCCCTGGAAGCGGGCGAGCGTCAGCAGCGTGCTCGTGGCGAGACCGGCGTCGACCATGAGGGTCATGAGGGAGGTGACCAGCGAGTCCCGCCCGAACAGCGTCATGAACCAGGGAGCCCCCGCCGCGATGACGGCTCGGTCAGGTTCGTCGGGGTCGAAGATCCGCAAAGCCCCGAGATCCTGCTGGCTCTGGCGGAAAGTGGCATTGAGACCGTCGCGTTCCGTCTTGACCCGAGTCGTCGCCTTCTCCCAGGTTCGCAGCCGAGTCACCGGAGTCGAGTCCTCCACGGGGCGGTCAGCTCCGTAGCGAAGCTCGACGGCCTCGCCATCCACCGTGAGCTGGAACTCGAGGGAGATGCGCCAGTCCCCGCCGGCGGGCACAACGACGTCCAGCTGGGCAAGACGCGGTCTCACGCGGGCTCCGGGCGGGAACCTCACCTCGAGGCGACGAGTGGCGTCTCGGTGCTCGAAGGAGAACATCATGGTGGAAGCCACCACCTCGACGGCGTGCTTGCCGCGGACTCGGGTGCGGTGCTCCTTCACCTCGAAGAGGTGAGCGAAGTCGGCTTCGAGCTCGAAGGACACCGAGCAGGCGGCAGGCTCGCGCCCGAAGTTGCGGATGACGACGTCCTCGCGCATGCCGTTGCCGACGTAGCGGCTCCGTTCGACGAAGAGCGTGCTGTCGGACTGGCCGAGCTGTGGTCTCCCCCTCGACACGAAGGTGGCGGCGAAGGGATGCCGGGCCACCACGGCGAGGCTCTGCGGTGGGGCGCCATCGAGTCGCAGCCGCCAGAGCGAGACGAAACGGGTGTCCTCGAAGAAGAGCCCCTGCGCGCCGCCCGACTCGATGTCCCCGTTGGACGCAGAGATCGAGAAGGAGGCGCCTTCAACGAGGGTGACCGAGCCGCCGGCGAGGCCCTTCACCGTCGGCTCCCCGGAAAACGTCCATGGCTGTGTCATGGGCGGCTCCCCCCGCCAGTCTTCATGCCGCGTCGGGTAGGCGCGCTTGTCGCGAGTCGACGGACATGTCTGCGGCTGCCCGCTCGTAAACGGTCACGTGTTTCGCCACCATGTGCTCGACGGAGAATCGCTCTTCGACGCGCCTGCGGCACGCCCCACGATCGATCTCGTGCACCCGCGCCAGCGCCTCGACCAGTCCGGCCTCATCGGGGCGGACGAAGCCGACGACGCCGTCGGCGACGATCTCGGGCGCGGCGCCAAACGGCGTCGTGAGAACCGGAGTCCCACATGCCAGTGCCTCGATCATCACCATGCCGAACGGCTCCGGCCAGGCGATGGGGTTCAGAAGGCAGGCCGCTCCCGCCAGCAACTCGAGCTTGGCGTGCCGATCCACCTCGCCCACGAAGCTGACGTCCTGGCCGAGCAACGGCCGCACCATCGACTCGAAGTAGGCACGCTCTGCCGGCTCGTGCATCTTGGCGGCGATCCGCAGAGGGAAGCCGGCCTCGCGGGCGATCCGGGCGGCGACGTGTGGCGCCTTGCCCGGGTGCATCCGTCCGAGGAACAAGGCGTAGCCACCGTCGCCGGCACCGACGGGGAAGTCGTCGAGGCTGACCCCGTGATGAATCACCGCCGCAACCGGGACGCCCGTCGCCGTCGAGGCTTGATGGTGCGAGATGGCGATCACGGAGATTCTGTCAGCGACCACGCGGTAGAGGTCGATGAGCTCGGCATTGAACGGACCGTGGTTGGTCGTGACCACGGGCAGGTCCGGGAAGGCGGCCGAGTAGAGCGGACCCACGAGCGTGTGATCGTGCACGACGTCGGCGTCCTGGACCTCGTCGTAGGAGTGGATGACGTGACGGATCTCGTCCACGCTGCTCCCTGAACCCACGCCGATGGCCTTTTCGAAGACCGAGGTCCTGTCGACCGGGCACGTACTGTCGCCGGTCGTGCAGAGCACGACGTCATGACCGACGTCCTGCAGGCCGCGGGCGAGGGCGTCGAGGACGTTCTCCGTCCCGCCGTAGGCAGGTGGAGGGACGGGAAGCCATGGGGGTGCCACGATTGCGATGCGCATGGAGGAAACGCCTGTCAGAGGGCGCGATGCGCGCTCGTGCTGCGGAATGGTGGCATCTCGAGACTCTCGCCCCGGCTTCGGTGGCCGCTCTCGGCATCGAGGCGGAGAAGGCGCCCGTTGAGCGGAAAGCAGGCGCGCGGAACAATCAGGGTGGGAAACACAGAGAGGAGCCGATCTTCCCCCGAAACTGGCGAGGGAGCAGTGGCTCGAGTTGAACCACGGGCATCTTACCTGCTGAAGCCCGCCCTTCAGTCGCCAGCAACCCGCTCCATCAGGTTCGGGACGCCAGATCGATCGGTCAGGCGCCTGGCCGCCATCGGCCTCAGCTGCTGCCTGCGCCGCCTCCGCCAGGGCGACAGCGGACCACTTCCTCCTCGGTGACGACGAGGTAGACCTTGACGTCGTCCGTCGAGAGCGGGACCTCGTCCACGACCTGATCGGCGAACGCGATCCCGATGAGTGCCGTCGAGTCGGGCAGTTGCCGGAGGAACCTGTCGTAGTAACCGCCCCCGTAGCCGAGACGACCTCCGCCGCGGTCGAAGGCCAGGCCGGGGACGACAACCGCCTCGATGCGGCCTGGCTCGACGGGACGGCGCAGCGCTGGCTCGCGGGGGCCATAGGTGGTCCTGACGAGGGCATCACCCTCGTGGTACTCCGTGGCGAACATGTCGCCGCCGGTGACATACGGGAGCAGGACGGTGACGCCCGCCTCCTCGAGCGCAGCGAGAAGCTCCTCGGTAGGAACCTCGGAGCCGAAGGAGGAAAAAGCCAGAACTACCCGAGCTCCTCGGATCTCTGGCAACAACAGCACCGAGGCGGTGATGCGTCGCCCCCTTCTCTCCCGCTCCTCGGCCGGGATCTCACGGCGGAGTCGGCGCATCTCCAGCCGCAGCGCCTCCTTGGAGGTCACCGCGGGCTGGCCAGCTGGCCGCCCGGACCGCCAGCATGCTCGTTCAACTCTGGGCGGTCCGGCGCCGGCGGACTGAGGCTGCCGAGTGAGCTAGCCGCCCCACAGCGGCGGGCCTTGCAAGGGCCGCCACGTGGTCGACGGCCGCCCGCGTCACTCGCCCGAAGGCGGTGCCGCCGGTGATGGGGACGTCGTGGTCACCGCGCAGTTCGAAGATGGTGGCCCCGACGGCGGCTGCGAGCGCTCGCTGCTTGCGGGGGGCGACGAGACGGTCGGCCGTCGTGAGGACGACGGCGGCGGGCATCGGCAGCGTCGAGATCCACGGGCGGGCGTCGTAGGTGCTCAGCGCTCGTCCCGCTTCGACGATGCCTCGCACGTCAGCGCGGCGAAACTCCGCCGCCAACCACGAGCGGTACGGATCGAGCGAAGGCTCCTCGTCGACGGCAGCCCGCAGCACGCGCTGCACGACTCCGTCACCCGAACCGTGTTGCAGCCCGGCTTCGAGCACGCTGAGGCTTCGCCAGAGAGCGCGCTCGCGTAGCCCATCCCGGAACTCGAGGGCGGTTGCTTCGAGCACCAGCGCGGCGCACAGCTCCGGGTGCCGGTGCGCCAGCAGGAGGGCGATAGGACCTCCCATCGAATAGCCGACGAGGATGCAAGGGCCGGTTTCGAGGACCGCCAACAGGGCGGCGGCGTCGTCGGCGCAATCCTCCAAGCTGAAGGCCGTTCCGACCCGCAGGCCCCGCCCATGGTCGCGATGATCGAGGGCGATCACGCGGTAGCCGTCGCTCAGCGCTGAGTAGACCTGAAAGAAGTTGATGTCCGCCGTCGCTCCCCAGCCGTGCAGCAGCAGCACGGCCTGGCCTTCGCCGCCGGTGTCGCGGACGAAGACCTCGCCGATGCCGTCGAGGAGGACAGTCCGCCCCGGAGGCAGCGGAGGAGGCACCGGAGGGCCGGCGGACACGTCCAACGGGCGGATGAACCCCCGCAGCCGACGCGCCTCGGCCCGCACAGCCGGGTTGAGGGCTGCCACAGCCAGGGCGGCCGCTGCGGCCGCTCCGGCGGTTGCGGCCACCTTCTTACGTGCAGAGCTCATCGAGCGGTCTCCTCAGTCGATCGCCGAGAGGGCTGTCATCGAAGGTAACCCTCGATCGCCGGAGCGACGGCCGACACGATCTCGTCGTTGCTCGCCTGCGCGAGCGCTTCGACTTGCACGACGACACGCAGCATGGCGATACCCACCAACTGGGCTGCCACGAGGGCGGCTTTGAGCTGAGCGTCCGGCCCCTTCGCGACGCCGCCGATGACGGTGAGGATTTCCTCGGTGAGGAACTCGCGGAGCAGGATGGCTGCTCGCTCGTCGGCGACCGCAGAACGCACGAGACCGAGGTAGGCGTTACGGGCGGGCTCGTAGTCGATCATCGCCAGGTACGCCCGCAGGATCAACTCGGCCCCTTCTGCAGGGCTCGATGTCGCCAGCCCCGCCAGGAGGGAAGATGGGCGCACGGGAAGCTCCACCGCCTCGGCGAAGAGCCCTTCCTTCGTCCCGAAGTAATGCATGAGCAAGGCGGGGTCGACGGCGGCTTCCTCGGCGATGCTTCGCAACGAGGTTGCTCCATAGCCGCGGGCGCCGAACCCCCGCCGGGCCGCAGCCAAGATCGTCTCCCGTGTGTCGGGAGTCCCGGGCCTCCTGCCGGAACGGCTCACCCGCGCGACCCTGCCGACACCACCGCGACGAACGCCTCCTCGAGGTTCGCCGGCACCGTCGTGACCGTAGCCCGCACGCCTCGCCGTTCGAGCAAGCCCTCGACTTCCCGTCGCCCGCTCGGAACCCGGAGGACGTCTTCATGCACCTGGATGACGAAGCCCTCGGCATCGAGGACCTCGAACGCGCCCTTCCAATCAGCAGAACGAACCTCAACCACCTGGCGGTGCCCGGTGACGTCGCCGACTGTTCCCTCTGCGGCGACTCGCCCCTCAACCATCACCACGAGGCGGTCGCACTGCTCGGCCTCCTCCATGTTGTGCGTCGTCACGAGGACGCCGGCGCCGTGTTCGGCGCTGGAGCGGATGTCCTCCCACAGTCGGGCTCGGCCGAGCGGACCTACCCCGGAAGTCGGCTCATCGAGCACGAGGAGGTCGGGCGCGTGCGAGAACGCCACTGCGAAGGCCACCCGTCGCTGAGTCCCCAGCGGCAACGTGCCCACCAGCTGGTCCTTTACGTCGCTCAGGTTCGAAGGCATGTCTGCCCGGCCCCCGCCGAAGGCAGCGACGGTGAAGTCCCAGTTCTCCCGGACCGTCATGTCGAAGTAGAGCCCTAGCGTTTGCGGGACATAACCGACGCGTCGTCGGCCACTCACCGAGGGAGGAGACCCGAAGAGCAGCGTCACGCCAGCACTTGGGCGCACGAGCCCGAGCAAGAGCCGGATCAGTGTCGTCTTCCCTGCACCGTTCGCGCCCAGCAGCCCGACGACCTCGCCGGATCGAACGGTGAGATCGACGGAGTCCACCGCCGTGAAGGCGCCGTATCTCATCGTCACGGCCTGAGTTTCCGCCAGTTCAAACATCGAGCTGCTCCCCTCGGCGATCGGCCATCGAGGCAATGACGACTGCGTCCTCGAACTCGGGTTGCAACGGTTCGACGCCATCGGGAAGAGGACCGGATGGCGCCCAGACACGCCAGGCCCTTCCCCACCGCCACGAGAGCCCTGCGGGTCGTGTGGCCGAGTGAGCGACGCCGAGCGTGCCTCCTATGGCCCCGACGATGGAGGACGGAGAGCCCTGAGCGATCACCCGCCCTTGCTCCAGCAGCAACACCGACGATGCCCGCTGAGCCTCGTCCACGTAGGTCGTGGTGACAATGACGGCGGCGCCGCCGGCTGCGGCGCGAGAGATGATGCGCCACATCTCGGAGCGGCTCAGAGGATCGATCCCGGTGGTTGGCTCGTCCAGCACCAAGAGGGCCGGTTGATGGAGCAAGGCCATGCCGAGGGCGAGTTTGCGCTGCATCCCGCCCGAGAGGTGTCCACCCAGACGGCTGTGAGCATCCACCAAACCAAAGCGCTCGAGCGTCGCCGACGACTTGTCCAACAGCGTCGCCCCTCTCTCGCCGTACACACCGCCGGAGAACGCCAGGTTCTCGTCGACGGTGAGGTCGGGATAGACGCCGCCGGTGGCCGGTACGTAACCGATCTGTCTTCTTCCCGGACGGCGGGCCTCGCCCGTGCTGAGGGCGACGAGTCCCACGAGGGCTCTCAAACAGGTGGACTTGCCGGCGCCATCTCCTCCCACGACCACCGTCACCGTCGACGGTTCCAGCAGGAACGTGACGTCGGTGAGGGCGGGCGTCTGCCCGAAGCGGACGCTGGCCGACTGCAGGCCCCAGGTCATGCGGCCAGTTGCTCGTGAGTCGTGATGCTCGTCCGGCTCCGACGGGTGCTCGGAGCCAGATCTCGCCGGAAGCGGAGCATCGCCAGGCCGAGCACGACCACGGCCAGCACGCTCAACAGCAGGAGCGGCTCCCAGAGGGCGCTGATCGGGGCGCCTTTCAACATGACCCCTCGGCTGATGTCGATGAAGTAGGTGAGCGGGAGGATGTAGGAGATCCAGCGCACCCCGGCCGCCATGGACGAGATCGGGAAGATGAGCCCGGACAAGAGGATCTGCGGGAGCATGACCATGAAGGCCAACTGGATCGCCTGTCCCTGGTTCTGCGACACGGTCGAGACGAGAACGCCCATCCCCAAGGTGACGAGCAGGAAGAGGGCAGCACCAAGAGCGAAGGTGGCGACGCTGCCGATGAAGGGCACGTGGAACAAGATCATGCCGACGGCGACGATCACGACGAGATCGACGGCGGCCACAAGGAGGTAGGGGGTGATCTTGCCGGCGATGACGTCCCAGGGTCGAAGGGGCGTGACGGCGAGCTGTTCGAGGGTGCCCGCCTGCCGTTCTCGTACGACGCCGAGGCTCGTGATGAGCGTGCCGATGAAGACGAGGATGAGGCCGGCAAGACCTGGCACGAGCACCCAAGACGTGATCAGTTTCGGGTTGTAGAGGATCTGCACCGTGAGCGGGGGCGGCGTGATGCCGCTCGCTTTGGCCCTCTGCACCATTCGACCGAGGGCACTTTCGGCGGTCTCTACAGGGAAGAGCTGGGTTCCGTCCATGAGGAACAGGACGGAGCTGCGCCCGGTGACGACGGCCACGACCGCCCTGCCGTCCTTCAGTCGCAACGCAGCCACGGACCTGTCGCCGCCCGGATCGATCTCGACGACGTGGAAGGGCGCCTGCAGCTGTGCGGCCACCTGCTCGGCCTGCGGGCCGACGACCACGGTGGAGATCGTCGAGACGTTGAAACGCGCCGCGTAGCCGAAGATCACCAGCAACAGCACGGGGAGCACGATCATCATCGCCAGCGTTCGCCGGTCGCGCCTGAGCTGTCGGTATTCCTTGACGATCATCGCCCACATGGCAGCCCCCCGTAATTCAACATACGTTGTATTCTATGACCGTTGAATTCATCCGTCAACGCCCTCGTCGGCCAGTGCGTTTTCCGCTTGTGCGGAGTGGAACAGAACAATTAAAATGAACGGATATCCGCTTTTGTTAGGAGCATGAGATGCGAGAAGGCCACGCGAGCCGAACTGCCCGTCAGAACGCCCTCTTCCGGGCGCTCGAGGCGCGTCGCCCTCCAGGCGATCGTGTGGCGAACGATCCTCTTGCGGCCAGGTTCCTGACCCCCGAGTTTCGCGGGCTGGCCGACCTCGCCTACCTCCCACCGGTTCGCCGTCTCCTGGAGGTGGTGATCGACCATCGCTGGCCGTGCGCCCGCGCCGGCGTCGTCGCCCGCACCCGATTGATCGACGAGACGATTCTCGGCGTGCTTCCTCGGGTCGAGCAGGTAATCATCCTCGGAGCCGGTTTCGATACCCGCCCCTACCGTCTGGAGGGCATGGAGAGCGTCGCAGTGTTCGAGCTCGACCACCCGGCCACGCAGGAGGCCAAGCGCGACGTTCTGCGTCGCCGTGGGGCACTGCCCACTCAGGTCAGCTTCGTGGCCGTCGTCTTCGGCCGTGACGACCCGGCGCGTGAGCTGGCCAACGCCGGGTTCAAGTCGGACAGGCCGACGCTCGTGCTCTGGGAGGGGGTCACCAACTACTTGGACGCGAACTCGGTGAGCGCCACCTTCGAGTTCCTGGCGGCGGCGATCGCAACCGGGTCGGTGGTCGTGTTCACCTACGTGGACCGGGGCATGCTCGACGGCACGGCCGACTTTGCGGGCGCCGACACGACGATGCGCGCTGTGCAGCACGTGGGTGAGCCGTTCACCTTCGGCTTCGACCCGGCGGAGATACCCGCCTACCTCGCCGCCCGAGGGTTCGAGATGTCATGGGACGAGGTGGTAGCTGACGCCGCCCGGCGCTTCTATCCACCTGGACGGTGCCCGTCGGTCCCCGCCTACTACCACGTCGTCAATAGTTGGAGGATCTGACGTGCCCCGGGTGACCGAGGACTATCTCGACTCCCGCCGCAAGGAGATCATGGGTGCAGCGATCACCTGCTTCTCACGCGAGGGCTTCCACCGCACGACCATGCAGGACATCGTGGCCGAAACCGGATTGAGTGCCGGCGCGATCTACCGATACTTTCCTGCCAAAGAGGACATCGTGGAGGCCATCGCCGCCGAGCACCACAGCCGGGAAGCGGGCGCACTTGCCGACGCGCAGGCTTGCGTGGACATCGGCGGCGCCCTGCGGCAGCTGGCGCGAGTTTCTCTCGGGGGGCTCACCAGCGCCGAGGAGCAGACGTGGCGAAGGGTCACCGTGCAGGTGTGGGCGGAGGCACTGCGCAACGACCGTGTCTTGGAGATCGTCCGCAGCGGGCTCGATGAGCCCGTCGAGATCCTCGCTGATCTCTTTCGTCGCGGCCAGCTGGACGGCATCGTGTCCAGCGAGCTCGAGCCGCTTGGCGCCGCCAGGGTGTGCGCCGCCATCTTTCAGGGACTCGTCTTACAGCAAGCCTGGAACCCCGAACTTGACGTTGCCGCCTATGTCGACGCGGTGCTCTCGTTGATCGACGGACTCGTTCGAACGGCCGCTCGGACGGGTCCCGTCCCCGCGGCGCACGTCGGGGGCGGCCCCGCGAAAGCGCCGTCCTCGTAACTCGCCCGCCAGGGATCGACTCAGACGACCGGTGTCGTCACTGCCGGAGCAGCACGAGGAGGAACTCCGCCACACCGTTGTTGGCGAGCGAACCGAAGAACCCGTATCCCGCCGGTGCCTTGATGCGCCAGCTGGCGAAGGCGATTGGGATCGACCCCGCGACCTGCAACGCTGCTCCGTCGCGGCGGCTCGAGAGCGTGATGCTCACCATGTGCGTGGCCCCGTGCATCGAGAGCTGACCGGTGGTCGTGGCGGTGACGGTCGCACCCGAGGTGAAGGCGGAGCTCAGGGTCACCGGCTGCGTGAGGGTGATCGTGGCGTTCGGATGAGCCATCGTGTCGAGGCTCTTCGCGAACTGCGGCTGCGTCTTGCCTCCCATCTTGATGGCCGTGAGGTCGATGCGGAACGTCGCCGAGGTGACCTGATCATCGGAGACGACGACGGCGCCGGCGACGGCGTTCGTCCTGCCGACGGTGTCATTGCCGAGACCAAGGAGGCTCTCCGGCACGCGGAAACCCGCCACGGAGCCTGCGCTCACGTGCCATGTGCCGGCGAGGGGGCCGACGGGCGGGCTGGCGGCTTCCGTGGGCAGCGCTAGCGGAGCCGGCGTCGGTTGTAGCTCGATGAACGCCCCGACCGAGAGCACGACGATGACGACGAGAGCGGGGACGCTCACGAGAAGCCATCGTCGTCGGCGACGCTTGCGCGCTGACGTGCGCGGCGCTTGGCGCCTGAGGGTCTCTTGCCCAGTCTCGTCGGTCATCTCCGACCGTCGGTAGTGCGCCTTGACTGTGGGTAGGGGGCCGTTGCGGCCTTCGCTTGACCGGTCTCGGGGACCACCCGGAAGACGGGATAGCGCGACGAGATGGCCTTGAAGTCCGCCACGGTCGCGTGCTGGTCGACCGGGATGTGGGGGCGTGCTCCAGGGACCTTCTCGAGGTAGCGCTTGATGATCGGGGCGCTCTGGCTGCTCGGGACTTCGACGAGGCGACAGACGACGGCACGCCGTCGGCGAAGCGTTGCCACGCCGTCGGCGGCGCGCACGTTCTGGACCCAGTTGCACTGGTCACCGAGCATGGGAACCAGGTACCACTCACCGCCCCAATCGGCCATCCCCAAGGGGAAGCGGACGACTCGCCCGGAGCGACGTCCGATCACCTCGAGGGTCACCCAGCGCTTCGGCAACAGCCCGAGACCAAACACGGCCGCCCAAAGGCGGGAGAAACGACGCGCCGTCGCGTCCGCCCGACCCCCGGCGTACATGGCTCGCAGGTTGTCGTCAGAGAACAGCCGGCTTCTCATCATGACCTCCTTCGTGCTCGCTGGCCCCCTGTTGGGCCCGGGACTCGGAGTGTCACCCAGTCGGGGACGCTGCTACTAGAGTCTCAGATGTCAAACTTGAAATATAGAGTCCAAAGTCCCAAAGGCAGGTGCATAGTTTGATGAGCTACTCGCAAGCGCCCACAGGGCTCACCCGCAGAGCTCGCCGCCTCTCGGACGCGGAGACCGAGCAGCGGATGCTCCAGGCTGCCGTGGCCATGGTGAGCCAAACCGGTCTGACGGTGAGCCTGGACCACCTCAGCTTCGAGGACGTCATCCGTGATGCGGACGTCTCGCGCAGCGCGGTCTATCGCCGCTGGCCGTACAAGGACTTGTTCTTCAGCGACCTCGTGAAAGAGCTCGCCAAAGACGCCACGCCGACGATCGTCAACGATGAGACGGAGCTGATGAGACGCGTCGTCGCCGAGCACCAGGACTGGCTCGAGACCGCTGAGCTCCGCCACGGCCTCGTCATTGAGCTGCTCCGCCGGTTAGCCCTCTTTGATTTCGAGGCCATGTACGAGTCGGCGCGATGGCGGACCTACATCGCCTTGCACGCGACGTGCATGAGCCTGGCCGAGGGCGAGCTGCGTGATCAGGTGCAGTCGGCTCTCACACAGTCGGAGCAAAGCCGCACCGCCCGGGTGGCGCAAGCCTGGGAACAGCTGACCGGACTGTTCGGTTATCGGCTGCGGCCAGAGCTCGGGGCCACGTTCGAGACGATGGCCACGCTCCTCAGTGCCACGATGCGGGGGCTCGTCATCATGGCGCTGTCGGATCCCGGCATCGCCGCCCAACGGACGCAGGCGAGCCCGTTCGGAGCAGCCGGCAAGAAGGAGTGGTCTCTGGCGGCCACGGGGATTGCCAGCATCGCCTCGGCGTTCCTCGAGCCTGACGTCGCCGTCGAGTGGGACGACGAGCGGCTCGCCAGCGTCCGCCTTCAGCTGAGCCGCTGGTCTCTTCCCGCCATCTAGCCGCCCGGCGCAACCTGCGGCAGCGTCAGCTCTCGACTCCGGTGACTGCCGTCTAGAGCTGGGAGCTGAGGAGACTGATCTTGTTCGGGTCAGCGATGACGTGGAGTCGCGTGATGCGTTCGTGCTCCGAGAAAAGCAGGATGACGGCGTAGATCTCCGGCTCGAGGAATGCCAGAACGACCGGGCGGCCAGACGGCAAGTACGGAACCTACGCCAATGACCAGTGGTCGGCCGACGAGCTGCTCGACCTCGCCCAGGCGCGTCACCGCAACTGAGTCACCGCCCGCCCGGCTCGGCGCAGTGCGTCCTCCGTCTCGGCCGCCAGCTGTCCGACAAGGTCGGCAGCGGGCACCACCTCGGTGATGAGATCGATCGCCTCGCTCGCCCATACCGGGACGACGTCCATGTCACCCTCGTCGACCGCCTCCCGGAAGGAGGCTTTGGCGTCCTCGTCTGCCTCGAGCTCGGCATCCCGCCCCCGCCACCGATCAAGGAAGGCGTTCCGTAACGTCCGACCCGGGTATCTCTCTGGCCAGGGTGCGCCGCGAGCGATGTCGAGGATGCGGCTTCGCTCGGTGTCTTCGCCTCGCCCCTCGATGATCGCCTTGGTCACCTCGGCGTCTACGAGCGCCTCGCCGGTGGCCTGGAACCGCGTGCCGATGAGGGCGCCGGCAGCCCCGAGGACGAGGGCTGCGGCGATTCCCCTACCGTCGGCGATGCCGCCCGCGGCCAGCACCGGCGTGGGGGCAGCGAGGTCGGCCACGATTGGCACGAAGGGCAACGTGGCGCGCCTGCCGCTGTGGCCTCCCGCCTCGCCGCCCTGCGCCACGATCACGTCCGCCCCGATCTCCGTCGCCGTCGCCGCCTCCTCGAGGTCGGTGACCTGGATGATCAGTCGGACGCCAGCCTGCAGCACCGGCTCGGCGAGCCGGGCGGGGTCGCCGAAAGACAGCATCACCGCATGCGGTCGATACTCGAGGGCTCGCTCGATCACCTCGACCGTCGCCGACCAGGACAGGAAGCCGACACCCCAGGGCTTGTCGGTCCCCTCGACCACGACCGCCAACTCCCGCTCCAGCCACTCGGGATCCCCTCGACCGCCGCCCACCAACCCCAGACCGCCGCCGTTGGAGACGGCCGAAGCGAGCGCCCCGCCCGCCGAGCCGCCCATCGGGGCCAGCGCGATCGGGTGGGCGACTCCCAGCAGCTCGGTGAACGGCGTGTGCAGTGGCATGCAACCATGCTCGCACCTAGTGCCGCCCGCTCGGGTTCGGATCGCAACGCCAAAGAACGCGAGCTCTCGCACCGACCCCGACCTGCGTTTTCTTTGGTCTCGGGGCTGGCCCCGTACAAAAGTGGGTTTGCTCTTAACCTTGACCTCGCGTCAAGGTTCCACACGCGCCGCCGTGACCACCATGGCGGTATAGCGCATCGTGAAGCTGCCTCCGAGCGTGTCGATGGCGGCGCCGATGCCCGCGAGCAACTCGTCGAGCTGTGCGGGCGGGAGCTGGGTGTGACCGCCGAGGGTAGGAAGCTGGTCCAGCCACTCGTGCCGGGCGTAGGACCGCTCCCAGTCGAATTGCCACTGCTCCGGTTCGCCGAAGGCGCCCACCTCTCGGATGCCGTCGGCTGCCCTCGTGCACAGCACCGAGTACGCGTCCGAGGCGGGCATCGCCCAGGGGTTGAACGGCAAGTCCGGCATGACCCGGCGGTAGACGGCGACGAAGGCTTCCGCCAGGTCGGGTGGCGGCTGGCCCGCGTTCCAGAACACGGCCAGCCGGCCACCAGGCCGCAGCGCCTCGGCGGCTTTTGCGGGTCCCGCCACCGGGTCCACCCAGTGCCAGGTCTGACCGGAGATGACGGCATCGAACGCTCGGCCCGCGGGGTCCCAGGCTTCGAACGCTGCCACTTCGACCTCGAGCCCACAGCGTCGCGCCACCTCGGCCATCCGCGCGTCGACCTCGATCCCTAGCACCCGGCAACCGGCCGCTTGAAATTGGCGAGCGGCGATGCCGGTGCCGATGCCGACATCGAGGACGTCTGGGCCGTGGCTGGCGGCGACGATCCGATCCACCATCGCCTGGGGGTAGCGGGGCCGGGCCCGGTCGTAGCGTTCCGCATCCGAGCCAAACGACTCCGCTACCTCTCGGTGACGATGAGGGGCGGGCTCGGAAAGGCGCCCTCGGTCAGGCGGTATAGTGGGCATATGCCCACTATAAATGGGCGTCCGCCCACTCGTCAATCGGAAAGCGCTCGAGCGAGGAAAGGAGGAGATGCACGGTGCCGACGGGGGTAGCCATTCGTGACGCCCGCGAGCAGCTCTTCGACGCCGCCGAGCGCGTCCTGCTGCGGGACGGGCCGAGCGCGCTGACGAGCCGGGCGGTCACCACGGAAGCAGGCTGCGCCAAGGGTGTCCTGCATCGGCACTTCGTCGACCTCGACGCCTTCCTCGCCGAGCTCGTTCTGGACCGCATCGCCCGGATCGAGGGGCAGGCCGCCGCCCTGCGCGAGTCCGCCGGTACGGGCACCGTCGCCGACAACCTCACCGGCGCCCTGATGACCGTGTTCGGCTCAGTCGCTGTGGCGATCGTCGCCCTCATCATCTCCCGGGACGACCTGCGCGCCCGGCTGCGCAAGGCCACGCCGGCCGGCGTCCCGGTCCTGGCGGAAGCCACGGCCATGATCGCGTCCTACCTCACCATCGAGCGCCGACTGGGCCGCATCGCAGCCGATGCCGACGTCGACACGCTTGCGCCCATGCTGATCGGGACGGGGCACCTACTTTTCGCCGGCCGGGAAGGCACCCCGCCGGAGGCTGAAGCCGTCCGCAAGGTCGTGACCACGGTTCTCGCCAGCGTCGCGCGGGAGCCGTCGCCGACTCAGACCGGTGCCGTCGCGACGGGTGCCTCCCGCGGCTGAAGCTCCGGCCCGGCAGCCACCTCGAGCGGGTGCGGGCCGCTCGGAAGGTCAGACCGGCAGGACCCATACGGCGAATCCGTGATCCAGTTGTCGATCGGCGCCTTGTCCAGCAGAGCCCGCCAGACATCTTCGAAGCGCATCGGCATGTGCATGAGCTCGGCGCCCGTCGCCTGGTGAATGGCGTTGCCCAAGGCCGGGGCCACCGAGATCATCGGGTGCTCACCAACTCCGCGTGCCCCGAACGGCCCGTCGAGCTGAGCCGTCTCGACGGCCACACTCTCGATGACCTCGGGAAGGTCCTTCGCCGTCGGGATCTTGTTGTCGGTGAACGACGGGTTGAGCAGATGCCCCTCCTGGTCGTAGATGTAGCCCTCGCACAACGCCGTCCCGAGGCCCTGGATCATGCCGCCGATGCACTGTCCGCGCATGATGGCGGGGTTGATGACCTTGCCCACGTCGAAGACCGAGGCGATCTTCAGGACGTCGAACTCACCCGTGTCCGGGTCCACCTCGACGATGACCCCATGGGCGCCGTAGGTCCAGTCGAGTGCGGGTAGCCCCTGCCCGGTCTCCTTGTCCAGGTTGGACAAACCCTGGGCGACGTAGCGGCCCACCCCGACGAGGGGGCCGCCGATGCCGTTGCCGTTGGGGTAGGCGTAGCCGACCGAGAGGGCGGCGAAGCTGACCGATGACTCTGGGTTGTGCTTGACGAAGATCTTCTCGGCGTCGTGGTCGAGATCGTCCCGGTTGGCCCGCAGTACTTGAGCTGCGACCTCGTAGGCCTGCGCGAGGAGATCCTGACAGGCCAGGACGGTGGCATTGCCGGTGAGGATGAGGCCCTTGGACGCCACCGTCTGCCAGTCGTACGGCTCTTTGTCGGTGTCGGTCTCGATTGCAACCTTCACCTTGCCGACGGGAAAGCGCAGGGTTTCTGCGGCGATCTGCCCGACGGCCGTGGCACAGCCCTGGCCGATCTCGGTGAGGGCGATGTTGAGGACGACCGAGCCGTCGGAGTTCATCTTCGCGACGGCGGCCGTCGCCGTGAACGAGGGCATCGCCGGCGCCTTGTGCAGTGTCGCCAGCCCCTTGCCGATCTTGCGACCCGTGCGCTCCTGGCGCTCTTGCTCCTCGGGTGTGAGCCGTCCGTAGTCGATCGCCTCGGCGGCCGCCTGCAGGCACTTGCGAGGGTCGCCACTGTGCTCGGTGATCTTCTCCCCGGTGAGGGTCGTGGCACCCGGCCTCAGGAGGTTCTTCATGCGGAACTCCAGGGGGTCCATGCCGATGACCTGGGCGACGAGCTCCATGTGGCGCTCGAGGCCCCAGAAGAACTCCACGTGCCCAAAGCCGCGGTAGGCGGTGCCGTAGGGCTTGTTGGTGTAGATCGTGTAGGCGTCCACCCAGGCGTTCGGGATCGCATAGGGACCGGCCGCCGAGTAACCCGAGGCGCGGGTGACGTTGACGGCGTAGTCGGCATAGGCACCGGCGTCCCAGTACATCGTCATCTGCTGGGCGGTGATCTTGCCGTCGGAGCGAACGCCGGTCTTGATCCGATACGTGAGGGCGCTACGGCAGGGCAGGAGGCTGAACTCTTCTTCCCGCGTGGCCTGGAGTTTCACCGGCCGTCCGCCCGCCTTGCGCGAGAGGCAGGCCAGCAGTGGCTCGAGGTGGATGCCGGCCTTGCCGCCGAAACCGCCGCCGACGTGGGGCACGATCACCCTGACCTGGTTGAGGGGCAGCCTCATGGCCGAGCAGAACAAGCTGCGCACCGTGAAGGGCGACTGGGCGCTCGTCCAGATCGTCACCTCGTCGCCCGCCTTCCACTGCACGATGGCGACATGGGTCTCCAACGGGACGTGTTGCACGGACGGGTTGGTGTACTCGCGCTCGATGATCCACTCCGCCTCGGAGAAGCCGGCCTCGATGTCGCCCTTGCGCATCCGCGTGACGTTGGCGATGTTGCTGCCCGGTTGCGGGCTGAAGGCCGCCTCGACATAGGAGTAGCTGCCGAGATCCGGGTGCACCAGGGGGGCGTCCGGCTTGATGGCCTGCATCGGGTCGAGGACGGGCGGCAGGACCGCATAGGTGACGTCGATCAGCTCGACGGCGCGCTCGGCCACCTCGAGGCTGTCGGCCGCCACGGCCGCCACGGCCTCACCGAAGTGGCGGACGTCGTCCTTGGCCAAGATGTCCTTGTCGACGATGTAGAGCCCGAGCCGGTAATCGAGCTCGTGACCGGTCAGCACGGCGTGCACTCCCGGAAGGCGCTCGGCTTTCGAGGTGTCGATGCTGAGTATCTTCGCCCTGGCGTGCGGGCTTTTCTTGACCTTGGCCCACAGCATGCCCGCTAGTACGAGGTCGCCGGTGTAGAGGGCGTCTCCTGTGAGCTTGCCGACGACCTCGACGCGCGGGTGGCTGACGCCGACGGCCCTCATCTCCGAGGGGTTCGGCATCTCGGAGGGGTTCGGGTTCTCAGACATACTTCAACTCCCCCTTCGTCGCCGGGGTGAGCTGCCCCGATACGTCCAACACAGCCTCGATGATCTGCTGGTAGCCAGTGCAGCGGCAGAAGTTCCCTTCGATGCCAGCCTTGATCTCATCGATGCTCGGCTTCGGGTTCTTGCTGAGGAGATCCCTCACCGACAGGATCATGCCGCCCGTGCAGTAGCCGCACTGGACGGCGTGGTTACGTGAGAACGCCGCCTGGATGGCCGACAGGTTCCCGTCGCGGGCCTCCCCCTCGATCGTGTCGACCGCACCACCGTCAGCTTCGGCGGCGAGCACCAGACACGAGTTGACGGTCTTGCCGTTCAAAAAGACAGTGCATGCACCGCACTCTCCGGCGGCACAGCCCTCCTTCGTGCCTGTCAGCCCGACGCCCTCCCTGAGGAAGCGCAGCAACGTCCAGTGCTCCTCGATGTCGCGCTCGTAGGAATGACCGTTGACGGTCACCGAGATCCTCATCACGCCACCTCCTGCAGCACCCTGCGGACGAAGACGCCGACCATGTGCTCGCGGTACTCCCGGCTGCAGCGAAGGTCGCTGATCGGGTGGATGGCGAGCTGGGCCGCCGTCACGGCGACCTCGACGGGGTCGGCTTCCGAGAGTCCCTCCACCAGGAGGGGCGTCGGGGCACAGGAGCTGATGCCGAGACGCAAGAGGCCGTCCTTCTTCATGGCGGCCACGCCGACGATCCCTAGGTCATGTCCCTTGATCCGCTTGAGCTTGCGGTACGAGCCGCGTGCGGTCGCCGTCTCCGGCGGCACGATGATCTCCTCGAGGATCTCACCTGGGCGAAGGACCGTCTGCTTGACGCCGGTGAAGAAGTCCTTGAAGGGCACGACCCGGTGGCCCGCCCGGGAGGAGATGACGGCGCGTGCTCCCAGGCACAGCAGCGCCGGTGCCATGTCCGCACAAGGCGAGGCGTTCACGACGTTGCCGACGACGGTCGCCCGGTTGCGAATCTGGTGAGAGGCGAGATCCTGCGCGCAGGCCACGAGCAGCGGGTAGGAGTCGCGCACCTTGGCGTGCTGGAGGATGTCGTTGATCGTGACGGCCGGCCGGATGATGAGGCCTTCCGCCTGGCTCCAGGAGACATCGGAGAAACCCTCGACCCTCTTGAGGTCGACCACCACCTTCGGACGGGCGAAGCCGTTTCGCACGTCCACGAGCAAGTCGGTGCCGCCCGCCAGCACGCGGGCGTCTTCGCCGTGATCGGCGAGGATGCCGAGCAGCTCCGCCCGCAACACGGGGGAGCGGTACTTGAAGATGTCCGTCATACCCTCTCCTTCGGACCTGTCCCGCTCAAGGGAGACTTGCCCCGGTTGGGCGGCTCGGGCAGCCCGTCGCAACGGGCCGCCCGAGCCGTCTCAGTCAACTCAGGTCGACGATGGCGGCCACCGGGCCGCCTCCGGCCGGGCCCTGGTGGGCGGCGGAGACGGACACGAAGATCGCCGGGTCGCCGGCGACAGCGGCCGCAACGCCACCGACGCAGGCCTTGATCTGGCGGTGCCAGTGCACGTCGGAGTCGTCGAGCATGATGTTGCGCCGTCCACGGACGCGTCCGGTCGGATCCGCCTCGCACTTGAGGAACAGGTTGACCAGCCGGCCCTTCAGGTCGTCCGGGTGCGGCCGAGCGGGCAGGTCGAGCCCGGCGGAACGGATGGCATCCCAGACGCCGTCTGCATCCAGGGCGTCCCGCATGACACCGTGACCGACGCGGTACTTGCCGCCGACGCCTCGGACGTTGCCGACGACGACGATCTGCCCTTGGTCCAGCTCCACGCCGGACGAGCAGGAGGCGACCGAGGAGTAGATCGAGAGGTTCGTCAAGATCTCCTCGGCCGTCGGCATCTGGATCTCGCCGAGGGCGACGCCGATGCCGAGGGCGGCCGTGCCGTTGGAGAGGTCCATCGACCGCAGCGTGTCCTCGGTCCAGACCGTCCGGCCCCGCGCCTTTGCCTCTTGGATGGTGGGCAACGTCAGAAGGGGTGTCTTGGTCTGGACGTAGTGCACGTCGCTCGGAGAGGCGATGCCTGCTCGCGCCATGGCCTCCTTGACGCCGGCAGCCATCTTCTCGATCATCTCCGGCCGGCCGATCTCCTCCGGCAGGATGGGCTCGCTCATGGAGCTGCCGACGGCGAGGCGGTACTCGTCGGTGGGCTCGTATCCGGCGGGATCGACGGTGGCAAAGATCGTGGCGTGCGGGGACAGCACCCCGTCTGTCCCACCTGACCACAGCACGGGGATCTGGCTGACTTCGGCCATCGTCCGCGTGCCCTTGGCGACGAGCACCTCACGGAAGGCGTGGTCGGCGATGATCCGCGTGTAGTCGTTCACGCCGCCGTTGCCTTCGGTCTTTCCAACGACGGCGAGGACCCGGTCGGCCTCGATGACCTTGTCGTCGATCAGGCGGGCGAGCCCGGAGGCGTCGCTCACGCTCTCGAGGGGTACCTTGCGTACTTCGATTGGATCCGTCATCGGACCTCTTCCTTTCAAACCATGACTTCGGTGGGCACAATCAGCTGGGCGTTCGCCTCGACGACACGTGCCGGCACCTCGAACTCGAGGTCGGCTCCGACCATCTCCTGCACGTAGTGCTTGACGGTCGAGTCCCAGTACTTCTTCGTGACGTAGTACACGCGAGCTCCGCCGAGCTCATGCTGGACATCCGGCCACGGGTAGCTGGGTTGGGCCATGCCGAGGCCCCAGCGGTGCCAACCGTTGTAGCTCTCGTACGTCGCCCAGAACTCCTTGTTCCCGAGGACCTCGAAGGCGTAGTAGGTCTTGGCGTAGTACATGATCGCCCCGATGCGGTTGCCACGGGCGAGCGCCATCGTGTGCAGGCTGATGTTGATGTCCTCGTTCATGAGCCGGCCGTTGCAGAAACCCACCCACTGCCCGTCGATGAGCCCGACGAGGGTATATGGGTCCTTCAGCCGCTTGCGGTACCAACCGGCGATCTCGGCGTAGACGCGTGCGCCGACGACGTCGTAGAAGTCGTGGTCGGCCTCCATGACCTTCTTCATGTAGTCCATGAGGGCGGGCGCCTCTTCGAGGGTCGCCTCCCGGATGTACATGGTGCGGCCATCGTTGAGCTTGATGGTGGCGCCAGGCCAGCGGTTCATCGGCAGAGCCGGCCCCTGCAGGAGGGGTTCGATCTCCCGCACGTCGATTGAGATGTGGTCTTGGGAAACCTTCATTGGCGGATCGAGCAGCATTGCAGAAACTCCTTCTCAGAACTCGTGTCGATTGGGACGGTCATCCAGCCCGAGAACCTGCCGAAGTCTCCGGGCAGGGCGGACGCCAACTCGACGGCGTCCAGCCCGGCCACCCGGGGAGATGTCGACCGGGTCTGCCGGGCTGGATCAGCGGATGATGAGGGTGTAGATGAGCACCCGCCCCTGAACGCCGTCACCGTTGCGGCCAGCTGGCTCGGGAGGCCGAGGGCCTCGTCGAGCTGCGCGGTCTGCGGGTAGGCGAACGGGGCGGGGTTCATGGCTCAGACCGGAACTGCCGGCGGCTCGATCGGCAGCACGTCGGTGGCTGGCCCCGGCTGGTCGGCCGGAGGAAGCACCGTCGTGGCGTAGAGCGGAGGCTGTCCGTCGTGGAAGACACCGTGCTTGGCAAGCGCCCTCATGACCTGGTAGATGATGATGACGCCGAAGGCACCCATTGCGATGCCGTTGAACGCCACGTTGCCGTGGTCGAAGATGAGGGTGTAGTTCCCTGCGCCGAGGATGAGGCCGATCGCACAGGGGATGAGGTTGACCGGGTTGTTGAAGTTGACCCGGTTCTCGACCCAGATACGCCCGCCCAGCACGGCGATGAGGCCGTACAGGATGGTGCCGGCACCACCGAGGACACCAGCTGGCAACGTCGAGATGAGCGCCCCGAACTTCGGGATGCAGCCGAAGCCGATGGCCACGAGCGCGGCCACGTAGTAGGCGGCCGTCGAGTACACCTTGGTGGCAGCCATGACGCCGATGTTCTCGGCGTACGTGGTCGTCCCACTCCCGCCACCGAGGCCGGCGAGCATCGTGGAGAGGCCGTCAGCCATGTAGCCGCGTCCCAGGGAGCGGTCGAGGTTCCGGCCCGTCATCGTCGCCACCGCCTTGATGTGGCCGGTGTTCTCGGCGATCAGGACGATCACGACGGGGACGATGAGGAAGATCGGCCGCATGCTGAAGTGCGGGCCGGTGAAGTGTGGAAGGCCAACCCAGGCTGCCGACTTCACCGTGGCGAAGCTGATCTGGTGCTGGGCGCAACCGATGAGGTAGCCGAAGACCACGCCGACGAGGATGGAGAGCCGGCCGATGAACCCTCGGAACAGCACCGTCACGAGAACGACACCGCACAGGGTGGCGAAAGCCGTCCAGGGCTGCTTGTCGAAGTTCGCGAAGGCGCTCGAGGCGAGGTTCAGCCCGATGAGTGCGACCACCGCGCCCGTGACGACGGGCGGCATCATCCACTCGATGAAGCGCGTGCCCCACTTGTTGACGATGACGCCGACGACGAAGAAGACGGCTCCAGCGACGAGGATGCCGGCAAGGGCGGACGGAATGCCGCCGTGCTCCTTGGCGACCAGCACCGGCGAGATGAAGGCGAAGCTGCTACCGAGGTAGCTCGGCAGGCCGAGCCGCTGACCGCGGCCGATCGTGATGAGGAGGAAGATGAGCGTGCCGATCCCGGAGAAGAAGATCGTTGTGTTGGGCGGGAAGCCGATCAACACCGGCACGATGAAGGTCGCCCCGAACATCGCCAGCACGTGCTGGAAGCCCAGACCGACGGTCTGAGGCCAGGCAAGGCGCTCGTCAGGCGCCACCACCTCCGTGGGGGGAATGTGCTTCCCGTCGCCGTGTACCGTCCATAACCCATGCGCGCTCATAGCAGCACCTCTTTCATCACGGGACGACGCCACGTCCTGGGGGGCCTGCCGCGCTCTGGGGTGGCCTCCCGGCCACGGACAATCTGTCCCCTTGACACGCTCTGTTCCTTCGATGCGACCGTACTGATCCAGCGCGGAACTAACTAGAGTCAAATGTCATCAATCTGACGGCTCGGCGTTCATCCCGGTCGAAGGGTTTCCCGGGCTCGCCGGCAGGCCGAAGTCACCATGTTGTGGCGGGTCGCCGTCACGAGATGCGCTTGCCCCGCATCGCTCGACGAGCGTTACGGATCCAAGGGTGGTTAGCTTGGTCTTATGCCGGTCAACGGCCTCACCCATCACGGAGCCGCCATGAGCACCGCCGTGATGCAGGCCGTTGACGGCAAGGCGCAAAACGGCCACGCCCTCGGTTCCTCCCGCGCAGGGCACTACCTGCGCTTCATGGACGTGGCGGGCGCTCCAAGCGTCATGGCCCTGTTACCTGCATCGTCAGTCCGGCTGCCGATTGCCGTCGTGAGCGCCGACCCCCTGCCTGACAGCAGCCTCGACGACGACATCGTCGTCGGCGGCGGCGTCCTTCGCGTCGGAGCCCACGTCTGGCACCCGCTGCGATGGTTCGATCCTCGCCCGCGCATCCTCCGGACCGTGAGACCCCTCGTGCTGGCCGACGTCGCCCGGCTGCTGCAGACGCTGAACGAGTCGGACCTGGGCCTCGGTCCCCGCCGAGCCTGGGCGGCAGCGGAGGCCTTGGCGCTCGGAGACTGCGAACCCGCCAACGAACTGCTGGGGGCAGGGCCCGGACTCACGCCGGCGGGTGACGACGTCGTGGCCGGTGCTCTCGCAGCCTGCGCGTTGTCAGGTGGCGGGCCATCGCCCGACGTTGTCCGGCGGCTGCTGAGCCGAGCTCGCCAGGCGACGACGGCGCTGTCGGCCGCCCTCTTGTGGTGCGCGGCGGTCGGTCAGGTCGTGCCGCAAGCGGCCGGCTTCCTGCGGGCACTCAGCGGCGACGCCGGCGTGCAACCGGCACTCGGCCGGCTGCGGGCGGTGGGCTCGACGTCCGGCACGGCACTCGCCCTCGGCCTCACGGCTGCCCTTGGCGTTCACGAGAGCGACCGGCTCGAGTTTGTTCGCTCCGGCGGTCCGACATGACTCCTCTCCTCAGCACACCCGTCCCCGCCAGCCGAACCGGAGCCGCCCGCACGGCGACCGCCGGCCGCCCGACGGGCTCGACAGAAAGGTCATCGCCATGAGCAGCAGCACCGTAGAACTGCGCGGGGGTCTCTACCGGGACTCGGTGGCGCTCATGCAGATCTCCCGCTCCGTCGCCGAGCTCCCAGGGGTCATCTCGGCACTGATCGCCATGGCCACCCCCCTCAACACCGAGCTGCTGCCGAGACTGGGTTTCGAGCCGCTGCCGGCGGCGCGACCCGATGAACTGCTCGTCGCTGTGCGGGCCGACGACGAAGCCTCGCTGGAGGCAGCGCTCGCCCGCCTCGACGAGCTCTTCGCCGCCCGGGCCGTCACGAGCGAAGCGGTCCATCACCCGCCACGGACGACTCGGAGCGCCCTCGTGCGCAGCGGGGCGCCCCTCGTCATGGTGTCGGTGCCCGGTCGCAGTGCGCTCGTGGAGAGCATGGACGCCTTGCAGGCCGGTGCCGACGTCATGCTCTTCAGCGACAACGTGCCCGTCTCCGAGGAGATCCGCCTGAAGGAGGAGGCGCACCGCCGGGGTCTTCTCGTCATGGGCCCGGACTGCGGCACCGCCATCGTGGGCGGAGTCGGTCTCTGCTTCGCCAATGTCATGCGCCCGGGGCGCGTCGGCATCGTCGCCGCCTCGGGTACGGGCGCCCAACAGGTGTGCGCCCTGCTCGACGCCGCCGGCATCGGCGTGAGCGCCGTCCTCGGAACGGGAGGCCGCGACCTGTCTCGCGCCGTCGGTGCCCGCTCCAGCCTCGACGCCATGGCCGTGCTCGACGCCCACGCAGGCACCGACCTCGTCGTCATGATCTCCAAGCCGCCACCGTCCGACATGGCCGAACTAGTGGAAGCAGCCGCCGCCGCCCTCAGCACCCCGGCCGTCGTGGGCTTCCTCGGGACGGGTCGCGACGACCTCACCGCCCTCACGGGCAAGGTGCTGGCGGCCCTGGGTCTGCCGCCTTTCGAGCCGCCGCAATGGCTTTCGCCGCTCCCGGGGAACTTCCGCCACGGTGCCGTCCGCGGGCTGTTCTCCGGCGGCACGCTCTGTGACGAGGCAATGGTCGTGGCGAGCGACCTCCTCGGTCCCGTCCGTTCCAACATTCCCCTCGACCCGAGTTGGGCCCTCGGCTCCGACCTCAAGGCTCCTGGCCATCTCATGATCGACTTCGGCGACGATCAGCTCACGCAGGGACGCCCCCACCCCATGATCGACTGGACGCTGCGCCTGGAGCGCTTCGCCGAGGAGGTGGCCGACCCGGACTGCGGCGTGCTCCTCGTCGACGTCGTACTCGGCTTCGGCTCACATCCGGCTCCGGCCGACGTGCTGGCACCAGCCGTGCGGCTCGCGACGGAGAGCGGCGTCGCCGTCGTCGTGTCGCTCATCGGGACCTCCGGTGACCCGCAGGGCCTGCAAACGACCGCCCTCACCCTGCAAGAGGCCGGGGCGAGCGTCTACCTGTCCAATGCGGATGCTGCCCGCGCAGCCGCCGCGCTCGTGAAGGGGAGTGCGTGATGTTGCTCGACGAAGCCCCAGCCGTTGCCACCGTCGGTCTCGACCTGTTCGCGGAGGCGCTCAGGGAGCAGGCCGTGGCCGTCACGCCCGTCCTCTGGCGGCCTCCGCTGGCCGGCACGGAGGACGCCCTCGCCGCCATCGCGGCCGACCCACAGGTGGCCGACGCCAACGCCGAGGCCAGCCGGCGCCTCACGATGTCGCGCCCCAAGCTCGTCGGGATCGCCACGGCGGCCGACGTGCTCAGCCTGCAACGTGGCGAGTTCCTGCACGCCGGCCCGCCCATCTCGTGGGCCGATGCTTCCGGGCCGGTGCGAGGAGCCCTCATCGGCGCCCTCATCTACGAAGGGCTGGCGGCGACCGCCGAGGAGGCGGAGCGGCTCGCTCCCTCCATGTCCCTTGCCCCCTGCCACGGGCGGGGCGCCGTCGGCCCGATGGCAGGTGTCGTGAGTGCCTCGATGCCGGTCTTCGTCGTCCATGACGACGTCTTCGGCACGACGGCCTACAGCACCCTCAACGAGGGCCTCGGGAAGGTCCTCCGTTTCGGCGCCTACGACCCTGAGGTCATCGACCGGTTGCGCTGGCTGCAGGCGGTGCTGGCGCCGCGGCTGGCTGCCACCCTGGAGCGCCACGGACCGGTCGACCTCACGTCGATCCTTGCCCAGTCGCTGCAGATGGGCGACGAGGGTCACAACCGCAACCGGGCGGGCACCTCTTTGTTCATCAGAGAGATCGTCGCCGACCTTGTCGAGATCGACGCCCCCTCGGCCGAAATCGCCGCCTCGCTGCGCTTCATCAATGGCAACGACCACTTCCTGCTCAACCTCGTCATGGCGGCCGGCAAGGCGGCGGCCGACGCCGCCCGCGACATCGCCGGCTCCACCATGGTGGTGGCCATGGCGCGCAACGGCACCGACTTCGGGATCCAGACGTCCGGCACCGGCGACGAGTGGTTCACGGGCCCTTGCGGCGTTCCCGAGGGCCTCTATCTCTCCGGGTTCGGTCCGGAGGACGCCAACCCCGACCTCGGGGACTCCACCATCACGGAGACGGTCGGGCTCGGCGGCTTCGCCATGGCGGCGGCGCCGGCGATCGTGCGCTTCATCGGCGGCACGGTGGCTGACGCCCTGGAGACGACGCAGCGGATGTACGAGATCACCCTCGCCGAGCACCCGCTCTACCAGGTGCCGGCGCTCGCCTTCCGGGGGACTCCGGCCGGAATCGACGTGACCCTCGTGGTGCGCACCGGGGTGCTTCCCGTCGTCAACACCGGGATCGCCGGCCGCCTGGCCGGCATCGGCCAGGTCGGTGCGGGCATCGTCAGCCCACCCGCCTCCGTCTTCGTCGAAGCCGTGAACGCCCTCGCCGCCCGTGTCAGCGCCCTGGCGTCACGATGAGCCCGCGGGGGTGATCACCTCGTGTTGACGGCGCTGAAAGGCTGGTTCGTCCTACCCGAGTTGGATGCGGCCGGCTTGCGCTGGTCGCGGCCGGCGAGCCATCTGCAGCACGGCGTGGCGCGCAGCGGGCTCCTCTACGTGACCGAAGAACGGATCGGCTTCCAACCGAAGGGCATCGACGCCCGCCTCGGTGCCCGGGCGGTGTCGTGGGAGCTCTCCGCGTTGAGCGACATCGAGCTCAAGCCGACGCTGCGCAAGCTTCGCGTCACGCTCGTCACCGAGAGCGGGCGGCAGCGATTCATGGTGTCGGACGCCGGCCTCGTCTACAGCGATCTGAAGTCGTGGCGGCGCGGTTAAGTTGTCCATCGGCGCCTCCCTGCAGGATGGCGCCGGACGTGAGAGGAGGTGCGCCAAGATGGTGGTGCTCGTGATCGTCCTGGTAGTCGCAGCATTCGCCCTGGTCATGTTCGACGCCCGCCGCGGGCCGCGTCGGTCCGCCAAGGGAGCCCCTCCGCCTGGTGGCACTCCGTCTCGGGGAACTGCGCCGCGGTCGCGGGGCATTGGGCCCGGGTCTCGGGGAACTGCGCCCGGCCGGTCGGCGCCCGGTCGCACCCGCACGCCGAAGCCCCACTAGGCGCGCACAAAGCCTGCCGGGCGCCTTGATGGGCTCACCAACCCGGTCATCCATGGTGGCGGATGGTCCCGCTCATTTTGGCTCCGCTGCTCGGCGCCGGTTGTAGAGGCGGGTGGCCCAGAGGTAGGCCACGACTGCAAGGCCGATGCTCCACGCGATGGAAGCGATGGCGTGGTCGCCAATGGCGGCATGTGTGAGCAGTCCGCGCACGGTGTCGGCGACGGGGGTGAAGGGCTGGTACTCGGCGAACTGGCGTAGCCCAGCCGGCATCGTGGCCGTGGGCACGAACCCACTGCCGAGGAACGGCAGCAGCGACAGGATCATCGGGGTGTTGCTGGCGGTCTCGACGCTCTTGGCGGCCAACCCGAGCGCGACCGCCAGCCAGATGAGCGCGAAGGAGAACAGGGCCAGTATCCCGATCGCCGCGAACCACTCGAGCGGCCCGGCGCTCGAGTGAAACCCGAGAGCGAAGGCGACGCCGATGAGGACGGCGATGCCGGCCAGGGTTTGGATCAGGCTGCCGAGTACGTGTCCGGTGAGGACCGCGGCGCGGGCGATGGCCATAGTGCGGAACCGGTCGATGATGCCGCCGGTCATGTCCATGGCGACCATGATCGAGGTGCCTTGTACGGCTGAGGCCACGGCGATCAGCAGCACCCCGGGCACCACGTAGTCGAGGTAGGCGGCGCGGCCGTCGTGCGCGCCGAGGCCAGCACCGAGCTGACCGCCGAAGACGTAGACGAACAGCAAAAGGAACACGATGGGTATGCCCACGAGCATCAGAGTCATCGAGGGGTAGCGGAGCTGGTGCTTGAGGTTGCGACGCAGCATGACCCGTGAGTCGCTGAGCGTGTAGGCGACCGTGGTCATCGCTGCGCTACTCCTTGCAGTGTGGGGTCCTCGTCGAGCCGGCCCGTGACATGACTGCCGGTGACGGCGAGGAACACGTCATCGAGGTCCGGGGTGTGGATCGACAGCCGCTCGACGGCGATATGGGCCTCGTGCAGCTCGCCGAGCAGCTCACGGAGAGAGTCCACGGTGCCATCTGCGGGCACCTGCAGGACCAACTGGTCCTGGTCAGGAGCAGCCGCCGGGAGTAGCGCGGCCGCCGAGCACAACAGCTCGGGACCAGCGAAGTGAAGCCGGACGTGACCGCCGGGGATCCGGCTCTTCAGCTCAGCCGGGGTCCCGTCGGCGACGATCCGGCCTTGGTCGAGCACCGCGATCCGATCGGCCAGCTCGTCCGCCTCGTCGAGGTACTGGGTGGTTAACAAGATGGTGACTCCGGCTGAGGCGAGCTGGCGGACGATCTCCCACATGGTGAGTCGGCTGCGCGGGTCCAAGCCGGCGGTGGGCTCGTCCAGGAAGATCACCCGAGGCTCACCGACGAGGGTCATCGCTAGGTCGAGTCGCCGTCGCATCCCGCCCGAGTAGGTCGACAGCGGCTTGTCCGCGGCGTCGGTGAGGTCGAACCGCTCCAACAACTCGGTCATCCGCCGTCGCCCAGCCTCGCGGCCGAAGTGGCGAAGATCGGCCATCAGCCGCAGGTTCTCGGCTCCGGTGAGCAGGTTGTCCACGGCCGAGAACTGGCCGGTGACCCCGATGAGCGCCCGCACCCCATCGGGGTCGGTGACCACGTCGTGACCGGCGATCTGCATGGAGCCTGAATCGGCCGAGATCAGGGTCGAGAGGATGCGGACCATCGTGGTCTTGCCGGCCCCGTTCGGACCCAGCAGCGCGAGGATCCTGCCCTCGTCAGCGGTCAGGCTCACCTTGTCGAGCACCAGATGGCTGCCGAAGGACTTGCACACGTCCCTGGTCACGATCCCCGGCGCGCTGGTCTGGCCTGTCATCGCGCTCTGCCCTCTCGATGGGGACCGGGGGCCTCAGGGAGCTCGCCGGCGGCTCGCAGCTCCTCCCGCCGCTCCTTCCACTCCTGCTCCAGCACGGGAAGCCGCTCCACCAGGAAATCGGCAAACGCCGCCCACTCCAACAGGTTCGCTCGCCGTTCAGGCGGGGCGTCCCCAAGGCGGCGAAGACCCTCTCGGGCCAGCTCGCCCTGCTCCTGGTACTCGGAGAGGTCGAAGCCCATCGCACGGGGCAACGACAGGTCGACGCACACCCGGTCCATTCGTTCGCCCGCCGCGCGCGATCGTCGGATGAGCCCGAGGCTCTCCAGCGTGTTGACCGCGCCGGCGATGGCGCTTCGGCTTGCCAACAGGGCGTCAGCCAGCTCTGTGATGCTCTGCTCCCGTGGATCGCAGACCGCCAGGTATCCGAGGAGGCGGCCGACCATCGGGGCCATCCCGTAGCGGCGGGCATAGAACCGGCCGGCATGGTCGGCAAACGTGATCTCATCGTCACTTGGCACGCCGACTACCCTACATAACCTCCTGAGATAACGCAAATTTCTGTTATATCAGTTCTCGGCGTCTCAACCTGTGACGACTACGAGCCGGAAGCCCTCCCTGCCAATCGGTTCGGCGCGAGCCTGCCTCTCTGCCAAGCCCAGAGGACTTCTGACCCTGGTCGTGCTGATGCAGGTGCTATACAAGTAGATGGTTCGTTATTTGTCTGTATAGTCCCCGAGGCGGCTTGCACATGTCCGACACGGCCCTGCGCACCGAAGGCCTCACGAAGCACTTCGGCGACGTCGTTGCCCTCGATCACCTGGACCTCGAAGTCGCCCAGGGCGAGGTGGTCGGGTATCTCGGGCCCAACGGGGCCGGCAAGACGACCACGATCCGCCTGCTGCTCGGGCTGAGTCGCCCGACCGAGGGGCGAGCGGAGATCTTCGGGCTCGACTGCCAACGCCAGCCCGTGCAGACCCATCGTCGGCTGGCCTTCGTGGCCGGGGAGGCCAGCCTGTGGCCGTCGCTGACCGGTGCCGAGACCCTCGCTCTGCTCGGCCGCGTCCACGGCCAGGTCGACGAGGCCTACCGGGATGAGCTGATCGAGCGGTTCGATCTCGATCCGACCAAAAAGGTGCGCGCCTACTCCAAGGGCAACCACCAGAAGGTCATCCTGATCGCTGCTTTGATGGTCCGGCCCGACCTGCTCGTCCTCGACGAGCCCACCAATGGGCTCGATCCCTTGATGGAGCAGGCGTTCCGTCACTGTGTCCACGAGGCCAGAGGTCGGGGCCAGACCGTGTTCCTCTCCTCTCACATGATGAGCGAGGTGGAAGCTCTGTGCGACCGGGTGGGCATCTTGCGTGACGGAAAGCTGGTCGAGATGGGCACGTTGGCCGAGATGCGTCACCTGAGCGCGCTCACCGTCGAGGCGAGGTTCGACGGAACCATTCCCGATCTCTCCGGGGTACCCGGGGTCAGCGCGGTGCAGGCCGATGGTTCGATGGTGCGTTGCCAGGTCCGTGGATCCATCGAGCCGTTGGTCAAGGTCCTGGCAGCGGCCGGGGTGACCGAGCTGTTGAGCCGCGAGCCCTCCCTCGAAGAGCTCTTCCTCGCCCAATACGGGGCAGACGGCCATGCAGGCTGATCTCGGGATCCGGGCGCGGACCACCGCGCCGGTGCGTGCCAGCGGATCGCCAGCCACCGTCGTCGCCGCCTTCAGCACGCGCAAAGCCGTGCGCTCGGGGGTCCTGTGGGGGTACATCTTCGGCATCGCCATCGCCTCGTCTGAGGTCAGCTACATCAAGCTCTACAAGACGGCGGCGCAACGCGACCTCCTTGCTGCCACCTACGGCACCAGCAAGGCGACGAGCGCCCTCTTCGGACCCGCCCCACAGCTCCAGACCGTCAGCGGCTTCACCGCCTTCAAGATCTCCATGACGCTCATGATCCTCGGCGCCGTGTGGGGGCTGCTCGCGAGCACCCGGTTGCTACGCGGTGAGGAGGACAGCGGGCGTTGGGATCTACTGCTCTGTGGCCAAACCACGCGGCGGGGTGCGACAGCCCAGGTGATCGCCGCCCTGGGTGCCGGCTTGGGGACTCTCTGGGCGGTCACCGCGATCATCACGGTGCTCTCGGGGTTGCAGTCGAGCGTCGGAATCGGCGCCGGTCCCTCGCTCTACTTCGCTCTAGCCATGGTGGCCACTGCCGCCATGTTCCTCGCCGTCGGGGCCGTCACCAGCCAATTGGCGGCCACCCGCCGGCAGGCAGCCTCATTCGGGGCGGTGTTGCTCGGCATCAGCTACGGCGTGCGGCTGATCGCCGACGCCGGCGTGGGTCTCCACGGACTCATCTGGGCCTCCCCGCTGGGCTGGGTGGAAGAGCTTCAACCGCTCACCTCGCCCCAACCCGTGGCCCTGCTGCCAATCGTCGCCTTCACCGCGATCCTGGCCCTTGTCGCGGTGCACCTCGCCGGCACTCGCGACGCGGGGGCGAGCATCGTGGCGGACCGGGACCACGGCGAAGCCCATCTCGGGCTGCTGTACGGTCCGAGCGGACTGGAGATCCGCTTGATGCGGGCGACGATCATCGGCTGGTGGATCGCCATCGGCCTTTCGGCTCTCATCTACGGGTTCATCGCGAAATCAACCGGCGCCACGGTCTCGGGCTCGGTGAAAGAATTTCTCTCCAAGCTGGGAGCGACTGGCACGGGAGCCGCCGCGGTGTTTGGCTTGTGCTTCCTCATCGAGGCGATCCTGATCGGCTTCGTCGCCGCCGGCCAGGTCACCGCCGCACGCTCCGAGGAGTCCGAGGGCATGCTGGACCACTTCTTGGTCCGCCCGGTGTCCCGGAGCGCGTGGCTCGGAGGGAGGCTCCTCGTGGCGCTCGTCGTGTTGGTGCTGAGCGGTGTCGCTGCCGGCGTGTTGGGCTGGCTCGGAGCCGCCAGCCAGCACGCTGGATTGAGCTTCACGAGCCTCCTCGGGGCGGGCATCAACCTCGTGCCACCGGCGACCGTCATCTTGGGGATCGGCGTGCTGACCTTCGGCATGCGGCCCCGTGCCACCTCCATCGTGGTCTACGCCGTGCTGGTCTGGTCGCTGCTCATCGTGATCGTGGGTGGCTTCGGTACCGTGAGCCACTGGGTCCTCGACACCTCGGTGTTCCACCACATGGCCTCGGCTCCCGGCGTGCCGCCAAACTGGGAGGCGAACGGCATCATGACCGCCGTCGGTGTGGCCGGCGCGCTCGTCGGGGGGTTGGCCTTCAGGCGACGGGACCTGCAGGGAGCATGACCAACGAGCGAGCAACTCCCTCTCCTCATGCGAGCCTCCCGATCAACGAGCGGCCCGTGGCTTTTGAGGACCTGACCGCGCGGGCGCGGATCCGTGAAGCGGCCCTCGAGCACTTTGCCCGTGACGGATACGACCGTGCGACGATCCGGGCGATCGCCAAGACGGCCGGCGTCTCCCCCGGACTGCTCCGCCACCACTACGGATCGAAGGAGGCCCTGCGAGAGGCTTGCGACCGCTACGTGTTCGAGATGCTGCACCGCGTCAACGCTGAGCTCCTCGCGGATCCCAGCGTTACGGCACAGACCCAGCAGACATCGAAACCGTTCGGCCGCTACGTCGCGCGCTCCCTCGCCGACGGGTCTCCCACCGTGGGACCAATCTTCGACGAATTGGTGACGATGACCGAAGCGTGGCTCGCACGCGCCGACGATTCCCGCACGGACACGCCCACAGTCGATCGAAGGGTCCGCGCCGCACTGGTCACCGCCATGAAGATCGGCATCCCGCTTCTCCACGAACATGTCTCCCGCGCGCTCGGCACGGACATGTTCGGGCCCGAAGGGGATCGACTCATCGCGCTGGCGTCGCTGGACATCTACTCCCACGCGCTGATCGTCGAGGACGTTGCCACTTCTGCGGCAGCGGGCTACGAGGAGCCGCAACGGTAGGTCTGACCCACTCATACATGGAGCAGTGCACCTGCGTAGGGCATGCTCGTGGGTGAGCGGGTTGGCACGTCCGGCTCTCGTGGCCTGCACGTAGAACTCCTGCAGCACCTGGACTGACAGGCGCAGGTCCCTGTTCCCGAGGATCTGCCTGGCGCGCCAGGTCTCCGCGATACCGGCACCGGAGTCCCCAGCGCGGCCTCGGAGGATCCGCAACCGTTCGGGCAGCGGAGGCGGCTGAGGGATCGGTGATCCAGGCGGCGAGCCCGTACTCGTGGATGACCCCGCCGAGGACGTCCTGACGATGCGAACCGGGATGTGGTCGTGCCCGGGCCGACCGTCATGTTGTCAGCAGTCTGTCGGCGGCAGTGGCACGCCGCGACGGGCGAGCAGCGCCTTAAGGGACTGGATGACCGCGAAGACCTCGTTGTTGAGGTCAGCGCCCTGGACCTCGTAGGCGCGCTGTTCGGCCTCAACGATGGCGCGGTCCTGACGGAAGATGCCTTCGGTAAAAAGGGTGATGACCGGCCAAAGTAGATGGATCACACCGGGGATCGGCGGCTTTTGGACCATGATCAGGCCGTAGGTGTGGTTGTGGTGCTGGGTCCGGTCGGTGGGCACGTAGACGTTCCACAGGTCGAGGGCCGGGGGTTGCTCGTTTTGGCCGTCGGTCCAGTAACGCAGCGTCTGGTACGGGTAGCCAGTGCGGATAGTCATCAGGTCGGCGTATCTGTCGCTGTTGCTGCTGCCGATGATCAAGCGCTCGCCCAGGGACTGCTTGCCGTCGGTGCGGGCGAAGGAGTAGTCCGCCTCCAACCAGTCCTCGCCCTCGCGGACGTCGAGCAGCTTGGCCCCGATCCGGCCCATCAGACTGCGATGCAGGAACTGATGGTTCATGTCCATCAGATTCTCGTGCATGAACGAGTAGTGGCAGGCGATCTCCCGATCCAGCACCCGAACCTTGAATCGGCGGTCGCCGTAATAGGGCAACTCCGGCACCGCTGCGACCTCGGCCAGTTCCTGGTCGCCTGGGAAGACGAACACGAAGCCGTATGCCTCACGGCATGCGTAGGCCCGTACTCCGTTGGGCAGCGTCCGGTCCCGGTTCAGGTACGGGATGCTCACGCACGCACCGGTGCGGTCGTAGGTCCAACAGTGATAGCCACACTGCAGCCGCTCGTTCTTCACGACACCCATGCTCAGCGGCACCTGGCGATGGGCGCACCGGTCCTCCAGGGCATACGGCTTGCCCGTCTGCGGCCGAACCAGCACGATCTCCGTCCCCGCAAACCTCACAGCGAGGGTCTTCCCGGGCTTGAGATCGCGGGACCGGGCGAGCGGGTACCAGAAGCGCGGGTCAAGGCCCGTGGTGCGGGTCGCCGGGATGTCACTCGCAGGGGTTACGTCACGGTACTGCCGCCATGGCGGCTTCGTCTTGGGGACCGACATGTCGTACAACGTAATCGGGCGGCTTCACGCGGGTTGAAGCGGGTGAAGAATGCCTTGGCCGGCGATGACGTCGATGACGTGGATCGGCCGCCGAAGCTGGGCTCGAGCGAGAAATACCGCGTGTTTCCGGACTGCCTGGTTTTGTGGCCGGGTACTGGACGGAACGCTCAGACCTCCAGGGTCTCGCCCTGATCGTGTTCGATTCCCGAGAGGCGGCAGAAGGCTTTGCGGACTTCCTCAAGGCTGCGCCGGATGCACCCGGAGTGACACCGGACCGAGAAAGCATCGGGGTGTGCGAAGTTCGGTCCCACGCATGACGGGACGGCCTTCACGGACCGACATGCGCCGGATAGGGCACGGAAACCTGTCGAACTGAGTGGCGGGGGAGGGATTTGAACCCTCGACCTTCGGGTTATGAGCGGCGGTCACAGCGTCCGCTACAGCGCGCCAGATCGAAGAGATCCCGGTCACGGCGGCGCCGAGGTGCCATGCGTCCCGCCTGGGCACGCACCGCCTGGCACCGCCATGAAGGCCAAACCCTCTACGTCACCGAAGGTAGCGGCCTTGTCCATTCCCGCGGAGGTAAGAGCCTCGAGATCCGAGACGGCGACGACATTTACCCGCCCCGACGGCGAAGAGCACTGGCGTGGCGCACCGCCGAACACTTTCTGACGCACCGGTCGATCATCGAAGGCGCTCCGCACCGGGAAGCCAAGGTAACCGACGCTGAATACCGAAACGAGTCAGTCAGCCCTCCGCGAACCGCACCCGCTCGCGAAGCCACGCGGCGAGCCATTCCTCGTCGACTTCGTGTGCCGCAACGGCGAGCATCGCCGCCTCGGCCTCCTCGACGTCGGGAGGATCCGGTTCCCAGCCGCCGCCGTTCAAGTCGATGAAGAGAACGAGCGATGCCCAGGCGGCCCGCTTGTTGCCGTCGATCAGCGGGTGGTTCCACGCCAGCCGGCACGTGAGCACAGCGGCCTTATAGACCACATCCGGGTAGAACTCCTCCCCGCCAAAGGAGGCCTCAGGAGCTTGAAGGGCGGACTCCGCCAGCTCGATCCGCGAGACCTTCGACAGGGTGTCGGCGTCCACTCCCGTCACCTGCTCCGCCAGCCAGAAGTACTCGGCCAGCGTGATATAGCGGGTCAATGAGCGAGGCGCTCGAGCAGCTCTCGGTCGCGCTCGAGCAACCGCTTTGCTCGATCGGTGAAGTCCTTGTCCGCTCGCACGCGCTCGACCTCCGCCTTCAGCGACTCGACGATCACGGCGTTGACGCTGGTGCCTCGCACACGCGCAACC
>Ga0187883_10000058_pt1 | contig 86199 bp, 68 predicted proteins | sample June2016WEW_20_1_2_FD_132966 | JGI IMG/M metagenome (GOLD analysis project Ga0187883, IMG submission 132966) | Peatland microbial communities from SPRUCE experiment site at the Marcell Experimental Forest, Minnesota, USA - June2016WEW_20_10 | ecosystem: Environmental > Terrestrial > Soil >...
CCGCGCTCATCGAGCACGCCGACATCGTCAAGCTCGACGTACTCGCGCAGGACTTCGATGGGCTCGCGCGCGCCGTCGCGTTCCTCAAGCGGCGCGGCGTGCGCCTGCTCGCCGAAAAAGTCGAGACGCCGGCGATGTACGAACAATTGAAGCCGCTGGCATTCGATCTGTATCAAGGCTATTTCTTCGCGCGCCCCGAGCTCTACCGCAGCCGGCGGATCCTGCCCAACAAGCTCGTGCTGCTCGAATTGCTCGCGCGCGTCAACCAGCCGGAAATCACGCCCGATGAACTCGGCGACATCATTCGCGGCGACGTCTCGATGTCGGTGACCGTGCTGCGCTGGGCGAACTCGTCGGTGTTCGGCTTGAAATTCGCGGTCGAATCCGTTCAGCGCGCGATCATCGTGCTCGGGCTGCAGACCATCCGCAATTGGGTCGCGCTGCTCGCGCTCGCGCGCATGGGCTCGAGCCCCGGCGAATTACTCAAGATGCTGCTGGTGCGGGCCCGCTGCTGCGAGCTGCTGGCGAACACGGCGAATCTGCCGAACGCGCCGAGCTATTTCACCGTGGGGCTGCTCTCGGCGCTCGACGTCATTCTGAAGGTGGACATGGCCGAGGCGCTCGCGCGCGTGCCGCTCGGCGCCGCGCAAAAAGCCGCGATCTTGCGCCAAGAGGGGGATTTCGGTGCGGCGCTGAAGGCGGTCATCGCGCTGGAGCGCGGCGAGCTCGCCCACGCCTTGTTTCATGAACTCTCGTTCGACGACATCGGCGATTGCTATCTCGCCGCCATCGCCTGGGCGGACAATCTCGCGACGACCGGACTGCTGCGCCGCTAGCGCGCGCTCTTGGGCGCTGCGCGCCCGCTCCCGTGCGCGCGCGGCGTCAAGTCGCGCTCGTGAAGGTCGCCCGCACGACGCGTTGCACGAAGTCGGCCGTTCCATAGGTACCCGAGGTCGCGGTTGCGGCGATCGAATACGATTGGTATGAGGCATTGCCCTCGCTGAACGCGGTCGCCGAACAGGTCACGGCGACGGTGTAGCCGTTGAGCGAGGCCTCGGTCAGATTCAAGGTGCCGCCCGTGCAAGTTCCGTTCAGCGCCAAATACGCGGCCCAATCGATGCCGGCGCGCGCTGCGGCGAGCGCGCGCGCTTGCTGCAGAGCGACCGTCACGGTTTGCTGCTGGCCGATCGAAACCCGCAGCGCGATGGTTGCGAGCAGCGCAACGACGACGATCAGGAACACGACGGGCACGAGCGCGAAGCCCCGCGAGCGCCGCGGCGGGCGCGAACGCGCGTGCACGGCGCAGCCGCGCTCGTGGCGCGCGCGCCCGCGTGGGGTGTTGGTTCTCATGGCGCGTTGACCAAATGCACTTGATGTACGAGCTGCACGGTTTGCGCGGTCGTGGACGGCAGGCTGCTCGTGAGCGTCAGCGACAGCGTCGCCATGGCGCCGCGCGCGGGAGTACCGGGCGCATAGGTGAATGCGCAAGCCGAGACATTGGCCGAGACGCGGCCCGAAGTCGCGCCGGCCGCGAGCAGCGCGGCGTCGCTCGTCAGTTGGCTCGCGCCGATCGAGTAGCCGGTGTATCGGGTCAGCATGCCGATCGACATGTCGCATAGATACGTGATCGGCCCCGACACGAGATAGACGCGCTTGCCCGGCGAACCCCAGCTGAATTGAAATCCGGGGTTCATCGTCACGAGCTGCGCATTGGGCGTCGCCCCCGCCTTGATCGTGATCGCAGTCCCGGGCGGCGTGATGACGTTGGCGAGCGCATAGGCGTTCGCGCCCGGCACACCGACGTTGTAAATCGCCAGATAATTGCTCGTGGAGCTGAACGGCAGCGTCACTTCGGAAAACGGCACCGTCGTCGCGAATGCGGCATCGGCGGTCGTGAAATCCAGCCACTGGGCGGGATCGGTCAGCGGTCCGTTGTCGCGGTAACGCGCGCCGTCGATCGTCTCGATGAGTTCCAAGGCGGCGACGTTGCCGCTGGTCGAGATGCGCACGCTGTTCGGCAAGGCCGCGCGTAGATCACGCGACAGCAGCCGCAGCGCGCTGTCCGCGGCATCGACCAATTGCGCGCGCTGCGTCTGCGCGTTGTAGGCATTGATCGGCGTGACGATGAACATCGTCATGAAGGTCACGCAGATCGCGCTCAAGGTGATGACGATCACGAGCTCGATCAAGGTCATGCCGGCGGCTGTGTTGCGCTTCATCGTCAGAAATTCGCTCGGTAGCCGGACAGGGTCACGAGCACGCCGGTGGGATCGGTCACGGAGACATCGATGCGCCGCGCATTGGCCGCCGCAATCCCGGACAGCGCCGATGTCTGCACGACGGCGACGCTGACCGTGTAGCCGGAAAGCCCCGGCAGGGGATTGCCGAACTGATCGCAGGCACCGACGTCGACGAGGCCGTTGTATTCGTCGACGTCGTTGAAGTTGGCGCGCGCCGTCGGCGTCGGGACGCCGACCGGCGCGGCGACCGGCTGCAGCAGAATTTCCTCCAAGTAGGCTTCGGCAATTGCGACCGCCTGCTGCCGGACCATGGTATTGGCGCCGCGTGTCGTGATCGTCGAGAGCGCCCCGAGCACGGCGGTCGCCGCGATCGCGACGATCGTGATCGCAACGACGAGTTCGATCAACGTGAGGCCGCGGGCGGCGCGGGCGCCGATGTGGCGTGGCATGGCTAGTGCACCTGCACGAAGCCGGTCTGGGCATCGATCGTGATCGTCGCGGTGCCGACGCTGACACTGGTCGCGGGAGCGGCGCTCAGGGCGCCTGAGCCGCTGAAGATGTACGCGCCGACCGGGCTCGCCGATACGTTGGCGGGCGCACTGCCCTGCACGGCGGCGCCGTCGAGACCGACGACCGGCGTGCTCCAGGTCGCGTCGGTCGGATTGCACGTATTGCCCGCGGCGGCCTGCTGTTGCACCGCATAGGCGCCGATCGAGATATTGACCTCGGCGGGGCAATCGCTGGCGACCGCGGCCTTCTGCGCCATGCGCAGCGCCGCGGCGATCGCGTCCGCATAGCCGCGTTGCGCGAACGCGCTCTGGTCAAAAAAATGCGGGCCCACGATCGCGGCCAATATCCCGGCGATCACGATGACCAGCACGAGCTCGATGAGCGTGTAGCCGCGCGCTCGGGCGCCGATCCCTTGCTGAATGACAGTCATCAACGCGCTTCCTTTGCTGCTGCCATGGTGTCGGCCGGCGACCGCCAATCTGGAGAATCGGCCATGCAAGCGTGATCGGAATCACATCGCAACCGGGTCTTGCCTGAGGCTATACTCCGGGGCCATGAGCGCCAGTCCCCGGTCCTTCGCCAAGCCCTCCGAGGCGCAGCGGCAAGCGAAAATCGATCTTGCGGCCTGCCACCGGCTGGGGTTTCGCTTCGGCTTGAACGAAGGTATCGACAATCACCTGACGCTGCTCGTGCCGGGCCGTCGCGACCGGTTCTATCTCGCGCCGTTCGGGCTGCATTGGTCCGAGGTCAAGGCGAGTGCGTTCATGGAGATCGATTTCGACGGGCGGCTGGTCGCCGGATTGGGCCCGATCGAGGATACGGCGCTGCATATCCATTTGCCGTTGCATCGCTTGGCGCCGCATGCGGCCTGCGTGTTTCATACCCATATGCCGTATGCGACCGCGCTCTCGATGCTCGAGAATCCGCGCCTGGAGATGGCGGTGCAGAGCGCGCTGGGTTTCTATGACGACATCGCCTACGACACGCACTACAACGGCCTCGCGCTCGACGACGCCGAGGGCGAGCGCATGGCGCGCGCGCTCGGCCAAAAATCGGTGCTGATGCTCGGCAACCACGGCGCACTGGTGATCGGCGCATCGGTGCCCGAGGCGTTCGAGCGCCTGTATTTTCTCGAACGCGCGGCGCAAGCGCAGGTGCTCGCGCTCTCGACGGGCCGCAAGCTGCGCCTGATTCCGGACGCCGTGGCGCAGGCCACGGTCGCGCAATTCAAGGCGAGCGCCGCGATCGGCGGCCGCGCGCGCCCGGAGCTGCATTTCGCGGCCTTGAAGCGCCTGCTCGATCGCAGCGAACCGGACTACGCGACCTGAAGGGCGCCGAGACTCCCGAGCCCGCCGAAACCGCCGCCCCGGGCATGGCGCGCTCCGCGCACAGCCTGTTCGTTTATCTGCTCGCGGCCGTGCTGTTCATCAACTACGTCGACCGCGGCGCGATGCCGACCGCGGGTCCGATGATGCTCAGCGACCTTCACTTGAGCAATACGCAGTTCGGCTTCCTGATCTCGGCGTTCTCCTGGACCTATGTCTTGTTCCAAATTCCGGTCGGCTGGCTCGCGGAGCGCTACGGCGCGCACCGGATTCTCGCGGCCGGCCTGATCGTCTGGGCCTCGGCGACGCTCTTGATCGGCTTATCCTCGACATTCACGGTGCTGTTCGCGCTGCGCCTGCTGCTCGGCATCGGCGAGAGCACCGGCTTCCCGAGCGTCTCGAAACTGCTCGCGGCGGCCGTGCCTACCCAGAGTCTCGGCACCGCCAACGGCATCGTCGGCTTCGCGTATCTATTCGGGCCCGCGGTCGGCACGTTTGTCGGCGGCCTGCTGATGGCGAACTTCGGCTGGCGCAGCGCGTTCTTCGTGTTCGGCGGCCTCTCGCTGCTGTGGCTGCTGCCCTGGTCGCGCGTCGTGCGGGCGCAGCGCAGCGTCGTGCGCACCGAGGTCAGTACGCCGACGCTCTGGACGCTGCTCAAGAGCCGCGCGCTCTGGGGCACGGCCTTGGGGCTGTTCTCGAGCAATTACACGTTTTACTTCATCTTGGCGTGGCTGCCGGTCTATCTCGTGCGCGAGCGCGGCTTCTCGACGGTCGAGATGGCGCAGCTCGCGAGCGCCTCCTATTTGGTGATGGCCTTGTGCGCCTTGGGTGCCGGCTGGGCGGTCGATCGCTACATCAAGAGCGGCGGATCCGCAAACATCGGCTACAAGTCGATCATGGCCGCGGCGCACGGCGGCGCCGTGCTCTGCATGCTGGCGATGGCCTTCGGTCCGCGGCCGCTCGCGCTCGGGGGCATCTTCGTATTCCAGGCGCTGTGCGGCGCCTCCTCACCCGGCGTCTACGCGATCCCGCAAATTCTCGGCGGCGCGAAGGCGGCCGGCCGCTGGGTCAGCATCCAAAATTCGGTCGGCAACCTCGCCGGCATCTTCGCGCCGGCGCTCACGGGCTTGATCATCGATCTGACAGGGCAATTCACGCTCGCGTGCGTGCTCGCGGCCGCAATGAGTCTCTTGGGTCTCGTCGGCTGGCTCGGCATGCTGCCGGAGCTGCGTCAAATCGATTGGGATACGCGCGCGCCTTGAGTCGCCGTAGCGATGCGTCGTGGCATTGTCCGCCGGGACACGTCAGACTCAAGCCCCAATCAGTCAGACCACCAGGAAGCCGCAGCATGCATCGACTCGCCCCTTGGAGAATTTTGAATTCGCGTATTGCCGCTGTAGGCGGCGTCGGCCTGTTGTCGCTGTGGTCGCTTGCCGCGATGTCGGAGGATGCACCGATGCCGAAGTCGCTCGGCGACGCGATACGCATGGAACGCGCCGATGCCCTGCCCCGCACCGCGTTCTACGCGACACCCGCACTGACTTCGAGCAAGCCCGGCGATCTCTTGCGCCAGGAGGCGGGCGGCGGCTACGCCGTGCCGAGCGGCGCCGCCGCGGTACGGATCCTCTATCATTCGCTCAGTGCCGACGGCACGGATGTCGCGACATCCGGCGTCGTACTGATCCCGGCCGGCAAGGCACCCCAGGGCGGCTGGCCCATCATCGCGTGGGCGCATGGCACGAGCGGCGTTGCCAGGCAGTGCGCGCCTTCGCTGCAGAAGGATATGGAATACGGCGAGGAAGGACTCATGCCCATGGTCAGGGCGGGATTCGCCGTCGTCGCCACCGACTATCACGGGCTGGGCACGCAAGGTCCCCATGAGTACGTCAACAAGACCGCCCAGGGTCGTGACGTGATTTATTCGATTCCCGCGGCGCGCGCCGCCGTTCCGGCACTCGGGACACGCTGGGTCGTCATCGGCCACTCGCAAGGCGGACTCGCGGCGTGGAGCGTCGCGGAGATGCAGGCGACACTGCACGACCCCAATTATCTTGGCGCGATCTCCGTCGCCGGGGCCGCCGATCTCAAATCGATTCTAGCCGCGATGGGCCAGCCTGGCAGCACCGCCTCCTACTACCTCGGCTACATGGCGTATGCGTTGCGCGCCCGCACGCCCTCGTTCCAGCCGTCCGACATGCTGACCGGGGAAGCGCTGAAACAGTATGCGGCAGTGACGACCAAAGGCTGTTGGAACTACGCCTTCGCCGCCTTCATCCACGCCCCGGTCGGGCCGGTGCTCAAGCCCGGCTGGGATCAGACGGCCGCTGCGCAGCGTTTCTTCAAGGAGAACGAGTTGGGCCGAGCCCCGGTCGCGGGTCCGCTGCTCGTGATCGGCGGCGAGGCGGATGAAACGGTGCCGTTCGGGCCGCTGCGGGCGATGGCCAAGTACGCCTGCGGCAACGGCACGGCGCTCACCTTTCGCTCCTATCCGGGCCTCGATCACGATCCGACCATGGATCGGTCGACCCCGGACCAACTCGCCTGGGTTGGCGATCGGTTCGCCGGTAAACCGAGTGTCAGCAACTGCGCGAGCCTAACGCACTAAGCACAACAGCCGGCAACGGAGTTTCAGGCGCGGTGAGGCCTTTTGGCTGTCCATATGACCCTACTTCGCTGCGGCCACGCGCTCTGCTGCGTCTCTCGATGGGTAATTTCCTTGAACGGCGGTGAATAAAGGTATTAAGCTGCATGCGGGGCCAGCTTCATTGCGCAACGGATAGCCTGAAGAACTTTAAAAATACCTGGTCTCGATTGTGGGGAAAAGGCAACGTCTAAAGGGGTGCGCAATGCGTTCGGATTCGATCAAGCAGTGCCTATGGGCAATGACAGCGGCTGGCCAACTGGTTTGGCCGGCCATGTCGATGGCGGCGACAGGCGCCGCCGACACCGCGTCGGGGGGCGCCCTCGAGGAAATCGTCGTCACCGCACAGCGTCGCGAGCAGCGGCTCGAAGATGTACCGATGAGCATCACGGCGTTCAGTCAGGAAAAAATAGATCAGCTGGGCCTGCGCAGCATCGATGACCTGACCCGGCTCAGCCCGGGCGTCACCTTCATGCGCAACGGCATGAGCGCGAGCGGCAATTATAACGACGAGGATTCCGACGTCTCGATCCGCGGCATCGATTCGACTGCCGGCGCCTCGACCACCGGCATTTACATCGATGACACGCCGATCCAGACCCGACACCTGCAGTTCGGCACGGTGAATCCGTACCCCGCGCTGTTCGATCTGGAGCGCGTCGAGGTGCTCAAGGGTCCACAAGGCACGCTGTTCGGCGCCGGCTCCGAGGGCGGCACGATCCGTTTCATCACGCCCGAGCCGAGCCTCACGACCTTCCAGGTCTACGCGCGATCCGAAGTCGGCCAAATCGAGGGAGGCGGCCAAAGCTATGGTGCGGGGCTCGCGGTCGGTGGCCCGATCATCGACAACGTACTCGGCTTCCGCTTCAGTGTCTCCTACCAAGAGGACGGCGGCTGGGTCAACCGGGTCAATTACACGCGGCCTCCGTCGATCCTTGCCGCGAACGGTTATGCCGCAATCTATACCGCCCTGCCGGAGGTCGACGGCACCACCGAAAAGAACTCCAACTGGCATGACACGCAGACCGCACGCCTCGCGCTCAAGTGGCAGCCGACGGACAGTCTGACCGTTTCGCCGTCGGTGTATGTGCAGACCTTGCACTATAACGACACGGGCGCCTATTGGCTCTCGCTGTCGAACCCGTCCGACAACAGCTACAACAACGGCAATGCGCAGCGTGATCCGACGACCGACCCGTGGTATTTGGCCGCAATCAAGATCGCTTGGAGTGCGCCGTTCGCCAACGTGACATCGAACACGTCGTACCTCTCGCGCAACCAGCATTCCATCTCGGACTACACACAGTGGATCGATACGGTGTTCGTCGGCAACCAGTACCCGCCGATCGGCGACTACGCGTCGGCCTATTTTACCGATCACCAGAACAATTTCACGCAAGAAATTCGGCTGAGTTCACTCGATCCGGCCGACCGGCTGACCTGGAACGGCGGCCTGTTCTATTCGCACGTGGATGAGAACACGACCGAAACCATCATTGATCCGCAGCTTGCACCGGACCTCGGTCTTCCGCCGCTGCCCGGCGGACTGGTCTACTCGCAGCCGGTATTCAGCATGCTCGACAAGCAGATCGCCGCATTCGGCGAAGTCAATTTTAAATTCACGGACACCGTGAACTTCACGGCCGGCGTGCGCGCCTCGAAGATCGACTACACGGGCATTGCCCAGGAAAGCGGCTTGTTACTCGGCGGTCTGGTCGTCAATGGCACGCATTCGGGCTCCGATAAGCCGGTCACCCCGCGTTTCGTGTTGAATTATCAACCGTCGCGCGACAGTCTCTACTACGCGAGTGCCGCGAAGGGTTTCCGGCCCGGCGGCGTCAACACGGAATTACCGACCGCATGCACCTCGAGCTTGCCGGCCCCGATTCCGACGACGTTTAATTCCGATTCGCTCTGGCAGTACGAGATCGGTACCAAGCAGACGCTGGCCGATCACCGCCTCCAGGTCAACGCCTCGATCTACTATCTGAAGTGGAGCAACATCCAGCAGTTCGTTTATCTGACCTGCGGCTTAGGGTTTGTACCGAATTTGGGTGAAGTCACCGGCAAGGGCGGCGACATCGAGATCTCCTGGCGCGCAACGGATGACCTGACGTTCGGCCTCAACGGCGCCTACACCGATTCGTACTACGATGGTACGATCGCGTTGACGGGCGCGACGAACACAGGCGTGCCACCCGTTAACCTGGTTTCCCAGGGCGATCACCTGCCCGCCTCGCCGTTGAACATCTCGGCGAATCTGGAATACGTCTTCAACGGCGTCGACAAGAAACCGTATCTGCGTCTCGACTATCAATACGCCACGGCGCAGAACAGCCTGGTACCGTACCTCAACGAGAATAACCATCCGAACAGCGACACGACGCTGCCCGGCTTGCCGGAGATACGGATCCTCGGCGTGCGCGCCGGAATGCGATTCAGCGGGCTCGACCTGTCGCTGTACGTGCAGAACGCGCTCGACTATCACGTGCCGCTGTTCGTCTCGCGCGATCTGGCAACCTCGCCGGCGAACGGATATCCGGGACCGTCGCCCGGCTCTGCGGGCGACAATTTCGACACCAATTACTTCGGACGCGGCTATGCCCCGCGCACCTACGGGCTGACGGCCACGTACCGATATTGAGGCGTACAAGCGGCGAGGCAGGCTCTTAAGGGCCTGCCTCGCCGTCCTTTTCAAGGGGTGCGCGATGCGTCCGGATACGATGACAGAGGCGACGGACGCGGCTCCGACCGCACTCAAGCGCACGCTCAAATACTGGGACCTCGTCGTCTACGGCCTTGCCTACATCGCGCCGTTCGCGCCGCTAACCACGCTCGGCTTCGTCTGGGAGGCGTCGAACGGGCTGATCGTGCTGGCCTACGGATTAGGCGCGATTTGCATGTACTTCACGGCCAAGAGCTACGCCGTCATGACCGAAGCGATACCGACCGCGGGCTCGGTCTACGGCTTCGCGCGCCACGCCCTCGGGCGCTTTCCGGGGTTTATGGCGGGCTGGATGATCCTGCTCGACTACCTGCTGATCCCGGCCTTTGTTTACGTGTTGATCGCCGTCGCCATGGGCGAGCTCGTGCCCGGCATCGGCCGCGGCACTTGGATCGTGCTGTTGAGCGCGTTTACGCTCGGCGTGAACTGGTTCGGCGTCATGGTGACGACGCGCGCGAATTTCGTCGCCGTCGGCCTGCAGGTCGCGGCGCTCATCGCCTTCCTGGTCATCGCTGTCGTCGTCCTCTTCCGTGGATTCGGCACCGGCGGGCTGACGCTCATTCCCGTCTATACGGCGAGCGCGTTCTCGGCCGGCAAGATCTTCAGCGCGACCTCGATCTGCATCATGTCCTTCCTCGGCTTCGATGCCATCTCGACCTTGAGCGAGGAAGTTGAGGGGCACGATCGGCGCGTCGTCGGCCGGGCCATCATCGCCGTGCTGGTAATTTCAGCGGCATTCTTCATGGTCGTCACGTTCGTGCTCGGTAACCTGCTGCCCGGCATCACGATCAAGGACCCGGCGGCTGCGGTCTACGAACTCGCCGGAGCCGCGATCGGAACCTGGGCGGCACTCGGCCTGGCCTGGGTCTATGTCGTCGTCGTCGGGCTTTCGAACGCCCTGCCCATGCAAGTGGGCGTCGCGCGCGTGCTGTACGCGATGGGCCGCGACCACCAGCTGCCCCACGTACTTGCCCGCGTACACCCGAAGTACGGCACGCCGTATGTCGGAATGTTGGTAACGACCGCGATCTCGACGGCCGTTGCGCTCGTGATGCGCTACCTCATGGACGAGCTCGCGAACATCGTCAACTTCGGCGCGCTGTGCGGCTTCCTGCTGCTGCACGTCTCCGTGCTGGTGAAGTTCGGCATCAAAGGACGGTCGAGCCAATGGTTCGTCCACTGGGCGGTGCCGATACTCGGCATCGTCGTGGTACTCGCCGTTCTGCAGGGCATGAGCACGCTGGCCCGCAACGTCGGCCTGCTGTGGCTCATCGCCGGCCTGTTATTTGGATTCGCGCTGTATCTCATGCGTCGCGACGAACTGCATACCGGGCTGTGAGTGCCGCGTTAAGCTCTATACTCGGCAGGGGGCGCCCTTCGCCGCCATCGGAGAACAATTGATGAAGCCTTGGCCCGCGTTACTGTTGATCGCAATGCTGCCCGCCGCGGCGGCACCTCCGAGCTCGCCGACGCAGGGCTGGCCACAGGCCGCGCCCGAAGACGTCGGCCTTGCCGCCGAGCCGCTGCTCGCCATGGACGCCGATTTCGCCGCCGGCAAGGTGCCGCTCGTCGACAACTTCCTGGTCATTCGCTGTGGCAGCGTGGCCTTCGAACGCAATTACCGCCATGACTACGCGGCGATCTACGACAAGCAGGCGCACGAGCGCGGTCCGCTGAATGCGCGCCTGACCGGACGCTACAACTATTTCGATCCGGCCTGGCATCCGTTTTATCAGGGCACCGACGAGCATACGATGCAATCGGTCTCGAAGTCGGTGAGCTCCGCGACGATCGGCGTCGCGATGGCGCGCGGCGATTTCAAGGCCTCGCTCGACACGCCGGTGCTGAGGTACTTCGACGTCAAGTCGGTGCGCAACGTCGACGACCGGAAGCGGCGCATGACGCTGCGTCACGTGCTGACGATGACGACGGGCCTCGACTGGGACGAGGACATCCCGTACGACGATCCGCGCAACGGCTCGAGCCTCATGGAGGCGACGCGCGATTGGGTCCGCTTCGTCATCGATCGGCCGATGGCGCACGAACCGGGCTCGACCTTCGCCTACAGCAGCGGGGCGAGCGAGCTGCTCGCGCATATTTTCAAGCGCGAGACCGGCCAGGACATCGAGCAGTACGCGCATCGCCACCTGTTCACGCCGCTCGGCATTGAGCACTACTACTGGAAGCGCACCCCGCTCGGCGTCGTCGACACCGAGGGCGGCCTGTACTTGAGCGCCAGGGACCTGGCGAAGATCGGCTATCTCTATCTGCACGACGGCGTCTGGGGTGGGCAGCGGCTGCTCTCGACGCAGTGGATTTCGGAATCGATGGCTCCGCATGTGAAATTGGACGCCAACTGGGAGTACGGCTATCAGTGGTGGCTCGCGCCATACGGCGAGGGTCCGCGCCATGCTTGGGCTGCGCGCGGCATCGGCGGCCAGATGCTGCTGGTCTTTCCAGAGGACGAACTCATCGCCGTCGTGACGGCGTGGCACATCCTCGACGGCACGCCCTATACCCCCGCCGTGATCGGCGGGCTGCGTGCGGCCGTGCGCGACTTCCACTGCGCCTCCGCGGTCAACTGATGCGGCAACGACACGGCGCGAAATCCTTCTCGGGCGCCGCAGCGTCGATGCTGGCCTTGCTCGCGTTCGGGCCGGCGCGCGGAATCGCCGATGCGCCGGCGGGACCTGCCGACTGGGTGATCACGGACGCGCGCATCTATACCTCGGCGACGCCGGAGCTCGCCGAGACGCTGGCGGCGCGCGGCGATCGGATCGTCTATGTCGGCAGCGCCGACGGCGTGAAGCCTTACATCGGCCCGAAGACCCGGATCGAGGATGCGCATGGCCGGCTCGTGATTCCGGGACTCGTGGATTCGCACTTGCATCCTGCCGATATCGTTGATCTCGACGTCTGCGACATCGACAGCAAGCCGCTGACGCTGAAGGAGCTCTCGGCGTTCGTGCGCGAGTGCCTGGCCCGCTACCATCCGGCGCCGGGCAAGCGCTTGCTGGTGCATCAGTGGAACCCCACCGACGGCAATCAGCCGGATGCCGAATACCCGACGCTGCGCGTGGCGCTCGACAAAGCGTCGACGCATAACCCGGTCCAGCTGCTGGGCAATGACGGGCACCATGGCGCGTTCAATAGCCTTGGGCTCGCGAGCGCCAGGAACGCGCGCGGCGAGATCGTCGGCATCTCGAAGGCGAGTCTTGCGGCCGATTTCGCGCCGTACGCGACGCTCATCGGCGTCGATACGCGAGGCGAGCCGAGCGGCGCGGTCAACGAGGACGCGCGCTACCTCATCAATCCGCGCAGCATGATGTACATCGAGTATGAGGCGATACTCGAGAATCCGCGGCGGATCCCCGAACGCCTCAACAGCGTGGGGATCACCGCGATCATGGACGCGATGGCCGATCCGACGGGCCTTCCGATCTGGGATAAGCTGCTCAGCAGCGGCAAGCTCACGGTTCGCACGACGCTCGCGCAGTTCTACGATCCGAGCCGCACGCGCACGCCGGATGGAAAGATCGACTACGACGGCATGGTTGCCAAGGCGAAAGCGATCCGCGCGAAATATGCGACGAACCCCTTGCTGCGCGCCGACTTCATCAAGTTGTTCGCGGACGGCGTCATGGAAGCGAATCCGTTTGCCGTGCCGCCGACCCTCGGCAACGCGGCGATGCTCGACGCGTATCTGCAGCCGATTTTTGCGACCGACGCCGCCGGTCATGCGACCGTCACGGGGTATGTGGACACCGCGTCGCCGGTCTGCATCGACGCTCGCGCGCACGCGGACCGTTACCGGGTTGCGGAGCAAGCCGCGAAGTTCAAGCAGGAGAACGGCTTTCATCCGGGCCAATGCCTGATTTCGAACGGCCAGCTGCAGCATGATCGTGCGGTCGAGCTCGAGTACGTGAAGCGCATGCACCTCGCCGGCTTCAATCTGCATATTCACGTCATCGGAGATCGCGCGCTGAGAACGGCGCTCGACGCAATCGAGGCGGCGCGCGCTGCGGACGGCATCACAACGACGCATGACAGTCTCGCGCACGTGCAACTCGCCCACCCCGACGACATCGTGCGCACAGGCCGGGATCATCTGTACATCGCCTACACCTATTCCTGGGCGGTCGTCGAGCTGGACTACGACATGACGGTCATTCCGTTCCTGCAAAAGGTGATCGGCAACAGCTACGAAAGCCGACATGTCCCCGGCAGCTACTACGAGAAAAACACCTACCCGGTCCGCATCACCAAGGATGCGGGCGCGATCCTCGTGGCGGGCTCGGATGCGCCGGTGAACACGCGCGATCCCCAGCCCTTTGTCAATATGGCGATCGCCGTGACACGCCGAATTCCGGGACAGCCGGCGTTAAACCCAAGCGAGGCGATTACCATTCGTGAGGTGCTCGAGGCGTATACGATCAACGGCGCGCGCTTCCTCGGCCGCGATACCGAAATCGGCTCGCTCGTGCCGGGCAAATCGGCCGACTTCGTCATTCTCGATCGCGATATCCTCGCGCTTGCCGATGGCGGCAACGCCGACGACATCGCGAATACGCGCGTGCTCGAGACCTGGTTCCGTGGCAAGCGGGTCTATCGGGCAAAGGCTGCGCAATAGCTCGGCTGCGCGCGCTCAGGCCAGTTCCGGCAGCAAATAGCTGCGCCAGAGCGAGTCCTCGAATCGGGCGTTGAAAAAGCCGAAATGTCCGATGCGTGCCGCGCCGATGTCCTGCGGCGCAATTCGCGTCATCTTGCGCGCCGCGCTCCGGTAGTAGCCATGCAATAATTCCGTATTCCGGGCCGACATGAATTCATCGTCGTCGAACGACAGCGAGGTGATCGGCGAATTCATGGCCGCATACTGTGCTTGAAATTCCGATCCTTCGGCGCCATAGGCGTAATCGGGATCGAGACACCAGCGGCGCCATTGCTCGATGACCCCGCGCGGCAGATCGCCGATTTTACGCAAGCGCTTGCCCGGGAAATATCCCATCAATCGCGTCGAGACCGGTACGGCGACATACCATAGCCACCAGACCTTCCATTTCAAGCCGGGCGGGTTGTCGAGCCAATACCCGCTGCCACAGGCGATCGTCACGACCTTGCTGATGCGCGGCCAGCTGGGCGCCAGGCCGACGATCTGTCCGCCGAGGCTGTGCCCGAGCCAATACAGTTGCTTCCCCGGCGCTTCGGCGCCGATGTTCTGAATCATGGCCTCGCAATCGATGCGAGCCCAGTCGGTGATGTTGACCTCGATCGATCGCAGCGTGCTGCGGCGTGAGAGTCCCATACCAAAATAATCGAAGGTCGCCACCAGATAACCCTGGGACGCCAACCACGAGGCGAACGCTGCGTAAAATTTTTGAGCGACTCCCATGGCCGGCACGATCAAGACGGCTGCCGTCGCTTCGCGCGCAGGATGAAAGAAATGGGCGGCAATCGTCCTGCCCGCGTGCGTATTGATCGTTCGCAACTCGGTACGGATCACGAGCCCGCCTGCATGTCATGCCTCATTCGCGCAACGCTAGCAATAATTCACCGCCAACGGAACCGCCGCCGGGGTGTCGATTCGATGCAGCTTATGGATTAGCATGGCGACGGACGCCGTGCGCAAGCAACATGATGCGGGGCAACAACAGCGCACTTCGAGAGCGTCGCGTCCCCTCGGTTCGACACACAACCCTAAGGATTCACCCCATGACTACACTCTTCAAAATACTCGGCGTTCGCGCGTTGATCGCGGCGGCGGCGATCTTGGCGAGCAGCGGATCGGCGGTCGCCGGCGACGTGAAAGTGCACCTGACCGGCACCGAGGAGACGCCGCCGGTGACGACGACGGCATCCGGGACCGGAACCTTCAAGATCGCGGCGGATAAATCCATCAGTGGCATGATCAAGACGACCGGCATCGAAGGCACGATGGCGCACGTTCATCTCGGCGCGGTCGGCGAGAATGGGCCGGTCATCATCAAGCTGACCCAGGGTGCCGACGGCGTCTGGTCGGTTCCGGCCGATTCGAAGCTCAGCGACGATCAGTACGCGGCTTTTATGGCCGGAAAACTCTACGTGAACGTGCACAGCGCCGCCAACAAGTCCGGTGAAATTCGCGGTCAGCTCAAACCCTGATCTCGATCGAAAAGAACTCAGCGGGGCCTGCGCGCTGCGGCCTCGCTGAATTTCGGGAATGGGACGCCTCGCGCAAGGGTCGCGCTATACTCACCGACTGAATTTCTATCCGAGAGAGGCATGATGCTTCCCGCTGCCGCAAGACCCGACCTGTTGGTGGGATCGCTATTCGCGATCATCGGCTTCGTGCTGCTCGCCGCCGCCATTTACATCGGGGTGGCAACGCGCAACTTCATTCAGGGCGCGTCCGTCGCCGAAGGATCCGTAGTCGAGGTGCTCGCGGGGGGCTCTCACCCGAAGGTCCAATTCGTAACCCCGTCCGGCCAAAGCATTCGCTTTCCACAGGGCGGTTGGACCTTTGCCTACCATCCTGGCGAGCGTGTCCGCGTCCTCTACGATGCCGGCGATCCTGCCGGTGATGCCCGCGTCGACTCGTTCGGCGCGTTGTGGTTTGCACCGTTGTTGTTGGGTGCGCTCGGCGTCGCCTTTTTGATTGCCGCGGTCGCAAACACCTCTGCAGCCGTGGCCTCTACCGTCCACTAGAACCGTCGAAGGAGCAGCTCTCATGGTCAACATCTTGAGAAACAGTAAATGGAAGTACAACACGTCCGGTAGCGGCGGAGTCGGCGTCGAGTTCGTGCTCGCGGAAGCGGGCAAAATCATCTTGACGGACCCTTCGGGCACGGATGTCACGTTTAAATATGGCGCGGCCGGCGGCGGCATCGCGTTCGGTTATAAATTGCCGAAGATCGGCAAACTCAGCGTCGGCGCGGGGATCGCCCCCACTGCGCTGCCGAGCACCGGGAAGGTCTGCATTCTCGATACGTTCAAAGGCCGCGAGTTGACGCGCGATGATATCACCGGCGTCTGCATGTTCGTTCAGGTGGGCGGGGGGCTTGCCGTCGGCGGTTCCGCTTACGCGATGCTGCTCGGCATGGATCCGATGCATTTGGCGGCCGTCGTTGCGTCCACGGGTGCCGGCGTCATGGTTCCGGGCGCAGGTACGCTGCTGATGGGTTATGCCGAAACCAAACTGCTGGAAACCGCAACATCGATGTTGTTCATGGCCGGAATGAATGTCTCCTATCAAGCCGGCGTCGGCGCAGGCGCATTGATCGGCGGATTGTTCTGACACGGAACGGTGTCTTGATTTTTCGCAGCGCGGTTTGTGATCCGCGACGAGATTACCGCGCCATCTTTGCTACAGTGGCGGCTGTTTCGCGGAGATGGTGTGCATGTTGGGTTTTCTGCGTCGTTGGCTCAAGAACAAAGCTCCTGCCGAATTGCCGGGCACGCCGGCCGTGCCGCGGCCGCCCGGCCGCAGTCGATTTCTCGCGGCGAGATTCAGGAACCCGCTCGCGCTCGCGCTGCTGAGGCGAAGTCCGCACCTCGAACTCGGCTATCGGCTCTATCTACCGAGCGGCTCCTCGCGCCGCGACGGCTTGCCGCTGATCGTCATGCTGCACGGATGCACGCAAGATGCGGTGAGTTTCGCCGCGGGAACGCGCATGAACAGCCTCGCCGAAGAAGGCCGCTTCGCGGTGCTCTATCCGGAACAAAACGAGCGCGCAAACCCGCAGCGCTGCTGGAATTGGTTCGAACCGGCCTCGATCGCGGGTCACGGAGAGGCCGCGCTGCTCGCGCGCCTGATCGAGCAGGTCACGCAGCGCCGGCCCATTGATCCGCGACGCGTCTATCTCGTCGGGATGTCGGCCGGCGGTGCGATGGCCTGCGTGCTGGCGGTCCGCCACAGCCGGCTATTTGCCGCCTGTGCGATTCACTCCGGCCTGATGTACGGCGTGGCGAGCTCGCCGATACAAGCGCTCGCCGCGATGCGCTCCGGGGCGTCGCCGGCTTCCATCGACAAGGCGCGGCGACTCGTGCGCGAGGCGGGAAGAACCGAGGTCGCGGTGCCGACGCTCGTGATACACGGGGAGCGCGATACGACCGTGAATCCAGTGAACGCGGATCAAATCATCGAGCAGCTCAAGGAACGCGCCGAATTTCTCGATCCGGACGCCGGTGCACTCGTGGCCTCCGGCGAGCGGCATATCGACGGCGCCGGCCACCGCTACCGGCAACAGGACTATATGCGGCAGGGGCGGACCGTGCTGCGCAAGGTGATGGTCGAGGGATTAGGCCATGCGTGGAGCGGCGGCGATGGCCGGTATGAGTTCAACGAGGCCGCCGGGCCCCACGCGAGTCGGCTCATCTTGGAGTTTGCGATGCAGTGTCGGCGCGAAATCCCTGAGATCGGCGCCGCGCGCGCAGGATAATCAGCGCATCCTTCAGACCGAGGAGACGTTTATCGTGAGAATCTCCATGCCGAGCCCGCCCCGTATCGCCATAGTCGGCAGCCTCGTGACCGATCTGACGACGTTCACCGACGTGTTCCCACGAGCCGGCGAGACCTTGTTCGGCAAGAGTTTTGACCTGGGATTCGGCGGCAAAGGCGCCAATCAGGCCGTGGCTGCGAGGCTCTGCGGCGCCGATGTCATGATCGTCGGTAAAGTCGGCCGCGACCTGTTCGGCGATGCCACGATCAAAAACCTGGCGTCGTTCGGCATCGATACGGCGCACGTGCATTTCGCCGACGGGGTATCCACGGGCGTCGCACCGATCTTCGTCGAGCCCGGCGGACAGAATCGCATCATCGTCGTCAAGGGCGCGAACGACACGCTGAGCCCGGCCGACGTCGACGCCGCGGCCGCCGATCTCGCCCGAGCGCAGACCATCATCCTGCAGTTCGAAATTCCGCTCGAGACGATTTACCATACGATTCGCTTCGCCAAGGCGCGCGGCATCCGCTGCATCGTGAACCCCGCGCCGGCGCTGCCGGCTTCGATCGCCGAACTCGTTGCCGCCGACTATTTCATCCCCAACGAAACCGAGGCCGAACTGATCAGCCAATTACCGGTGCGTACGATCGACGAGGCGCAGGCCTGCGCCGCGGCGCTACTCGCGCAGGGCTTTCGCCGCGTGCTGATCACGCTTGGCGCACGCGGCTCACTGCTCGCCGATGCCGCCGGGGCCACGGTCGTGCCTGCCTGCTCCGTCACCGCCGTCGATACGAGCGGTGCGGGCGATGCCTTCATCGGCAGTCTGTCGGTGTTCCTCGGCGAGGGCACGCCCGAACTCGAGGCGGTCGCGCGCGCGAATCTGTATGCGGCGCTCTCCACGACCGGCAAGGGCACGCAGAAGTCCTTTGCCGAGCGCTCCGTTTTCGAAGCGCAATGGGCGCGGCGCGGCGCCTGACGGACCCGTCCTATAAAAACAAGGGGATCAAAAAATGTTCGTTGTGCACAGCTACGCTCTGGCGGTCATATTCTGCGTAATCACGATGCTCTGCTGGGGTTCGTGGGCAAACACCAAGAAACTCACGCACAAGGACTGGCGGTTTGAACTCTTCTATTGGGACTATTCGATCGGCGTGCTGCTGCTGACGCTGGGCCTGGGCCTGACGCTCGGCAGCAGCGGTGGCGAGGGCCGGTCGTTTGTCGCGGACCTCGCGCAGGCCTCGGGTGCGAGCATCCACTCGGCCCTGGTCGGTGGAGTGATCTTCAATCTTGCCAACATCTTGCTCGTCGCCGCGATCGAGATCGCCGGCATGGCGGTCGCGTTTCCGGTCGGCATAGGGCTGGCGCTCGTGATCGGCGTGATCACCAACTACGTCGCGGCTCCGGTCGGCAACCTCACCTTGCTCGCGGCGGGCGTATTGCTGGTGACGCTCGCGATCGTCATCGACGCGATTGCGTACCGGCGCCTCACGGGCGGCAACACCGGCGTCAGCACCAAGGGCCTCGTGCTCTCGATCGCCTGCGGCGTGCTCATGGGTACTTTCTACCGCTTCGTGGCCGCAGCGATGAATGCCGATCCCACGGTCGCGGAACCCGGCAAGATGGGTCCTTACGCCGCCGTATTCATACTGGCGGTCGGAATCTTCCTCAGCAACTTCGTCTGGAACACGTTTGCGATGAAAAAGCCGTTCGTCGGCGCGCCGGTCGGCGTCCCCGACTATCTCAAGGGCGGCCTGGGCACGCACCTCAGCGGCATTTTCGGCGGCATCATCTGGGGCGTGGGCATGTCGTTCAATCTGATTGCCTCGGGCCGTGCCGGCTTTGCAATCTCCTACAGCCTGGGACAGGGTGCGACGATGGTCGCAGCGGTCTGGGGTGTGTTCATCTGGAAGGAATTTCGCGCCGCGCCGAAGGGCACGTCCTGGCTCATCACCGCGATGTTTGCGTGCTTCCTTCTGGGCCTGGGGCTTATCGTACTGGCGCGAACTGCTTAAGCTAGCGCAGCGCGGCGCGGAAGCGCGTAAAATCGCAGGCGGTCAACTGATATGGCGGGCACCTTTACCAAATTGGCCGTGAGTGATGTCGCGACCTTGATGAGCCGTGCAGTGCTGCCGCCCGAGGCGCAGACGACGCTGCAGGGCTGCACCGACGTCGGCGATGCGCTCGACCGCCTGCAGGCCGCGGGATTCGCATTCGAGGCGGTGCGGATGCTCGCGCATGCTCTGCCCAAGCGCGAAGGCGTTTGGTGGGCGTGCATGTGCGCGAGCAATACGGCACCCCGGGACTTAAGCGACGACGATGAGCTCGCGCTTGAAAACGCCGAACAGTGGGTGCGGCAGCAGAAAGACGCGCTGCGCCGCGAGGCAATGGTGCATGCCGAACACGGCGGCTTCACGACCGCCGAAGCGTGGACCGGCGTCGCGGCATTCTGGAGCGGCGATACGTTGGCGCCTCCCGGAGAGCGCGAGATACCGCCCTTGCCCGAACAAACCGGCACCGCGGTCGCCGCCGCCGTGACGCTCGCCTCGGTACGCGGTGACGGCAAGCAATACGCAGAGCGCCTGCAGCGGTTTCTCGACAGCGGCCGCAATATCCTCTCGGGCGGCACCGGACGCATGCCGGCCGAGACCAACTGACGCCCCGGCGCGCAACGGCTAGCCGCTGGCGGCGCGGGCGCGGATTCCAGCCTCCACCGAAGCGGGATCGCCGACCGGTACGCGATGCAGCGCCGAGGCTACCCGGATCTTGGTCCACTGCTCGTAGACCTCGGCGATGTCCGCCTGCGTGACGTCCGGTAGATTCAGAATCGATTGGCGATGATTCGCGGGCCGCGTGAGGTAATCGGCGGGCAGATACCCGTTCGCGAGACACATCTGGTAGAGCTCGGTACCGGGATAGGGGTAAAACACGAACACGCCGAAGTCGACCGGCTCGAGTTCCTCGTGCAGCGCGATGGTTTCCGCCATTTCGGCGCGGCTCTCGCCCGGCGTGCCGACGATGTAGTTGGCCGTGGCCATGATGCCGGCCTCACGCGTCCAGCGGAATACGTCGCGGAAGCGCTGATTGCTCGCATGGCGTTTCATGATGTCGCGCCGCACGCGTTCGCTGCCGCTTTCCACGCCATAGATGATGTGTTTGCAACCCGCCGCGGCCAGTTCGCGCAGCATGCTTTCGCTGACCGTCTCGACGCGCGCATTCAAGGAAAATGGCACGGCGAACTCAGCGCCGTAGACCTTGCAGAATTCGCGTACCCAGGCGTGCTGGATCGTGAAGGTGTCGTCGAGGAAGATGACGTAGTTGAGCGGGCCTTGGCTGCGCAGCTCGGCGAGTTCGGCGAGCACATTCGCTTGACCACGCCGGCGGCCATAGCGCGTGGTGTCGCCCGATGCGTAGAGCTTGTCGTACATGCGCGCGGCGCAGAACGTGCAGGGAAACGGACAGCCACGCTGCGTCGTGATATGCCGAACTCCCCAGCGTTCATCGAGCAGATCGCGCGCCATGAACGGCAATGCATCGAGCGGCTCGATCGGATTGCGCAACGCCGGCCGCCTTCCGCCCTTGGCCCAAATGTTCGCGATCGTGCCATCCACGCAGCTGCGCCCGGACTCGAGCGCGCCGACCAAATCGAGCAGCGCCGCCTCGCCCTCGCCGAGACACAGGTAATCGATTCCCTCGTGGCGCAGCACCTCCTCGGGCGAGAAGGTCGGGTGCAAGCCGCCGACGATGACCGGAACATCGCTGATACGCCGCAATCCGCCGAGCACATCGCGCGCGCGCAGCCATTGGCGCGTGGTCAGCGACACCCCGATGAGGCCAGGCGTTTCCCGTCGGACCGCATCGGCGATCGCGACGACCGGCTGATCCTGCGGCACGCGCACAAATGCGACCTCATGCCCGTGCTGGCGCAGCCAGGCAGCGAGGAAGGCCGGGCCCAGAGAGGCTACGGCCCATTCGTTTTCCGTATCCAGTTCCAAGAACAAGACGCGCATGGCGAGAGACTACGAGCGAGCCCGGCCGGACGCAATGCTCATTCGGGCCTTCTGAGCACGAGCAGTTCCGCGCGATAATGCATGGTCGCGCGCGCATGCACGCGCACATCCCAGCCGAGGTCGGCGCTGCGCGCGACCACGGCGAGACCGGTTAACTTCTGCGCCCAGAGGCCGACGTCGGGCGCCGCCGCCTCGGTCGCGCGCGCGCCCAACCAGGCCCCGACCGGCGTCGCCGCGGTGCTCCAATCGAACGGCGTACAGAGCAGCATCTGCCCGCCGGGCCGCAATAGCGCGGCGGCCGATCGCATCAGAGCCGCGGGGTCGGCGACACAGTCGAGCAGATTGAGCGCGACGACGAGCCCGGCAGACCCCGCCGCAAGCGGTGGGACCAGCGCATCGGCTATCCAGAAACTGGCGTTGCCATTGAGCGGCGGCGGCACGACGATCTCACGCTCCGCGTAAGCGGTGCCGGCCAGGCGCAGTGGATAGCGAAACCGGCCGCCGCGCAGCGCGCGTGCGGCGAAGCGTGCGAGCGGCGCCGACAAGTCGAGCCCCAGGACCGGCGTGTCGAACCGGTCGGCCAAGGCGCGCGTCACGCCGCCCGCGGCGGCACCTAGCTCCACGATCGGGCCCGAGACTTCGCCCGCCAACGCGAGTCCCGCCTGAGCCAACGCCCAGGCTTGTCCGGGTGGCGGCGTGACCTGATCCACGGCGTCGACGCTGCCCCAATGGTCACGCACATAGCCCGACAAATGTTGCCGGGTCGCATCGAACCAGCTGCCGGGCGGTAGAACCGATCCCAACAGATCGGCGATCGGCGCCCACAGATCCTCGCGCGACAGCAGATAAACGCTCGCGTCGTTCAGAAACCGCGGCAGGTCGGCGACCAGCACCGGCAAGCCGTCGATGACCGGGAACCGCCCGCCGCAGTCTGCCGCGGGGCAAATCAGGATGCCCTGACCCCCCTGCGTGTCCTGCCAGACGGATACTCGCAATGGGGAATCAATGCCGCGCGTACGGCAGATCGGACAATGGGGCGAGAAGCCGCGAGGCGGCCCGAGATCCACCCGCTAGCCGCCGATAATGACGGTGACGCAGCCGGGCGGCATGATTTGCCCCATCGGACTCGGGATCGGCGCGACACAGGATGAATGCAGCGTTTGATCGCCGACCCGCGCGGCCGGCAAGCTGCTGATCAATACCGTCGTCGAGCCCATCATGATCATGCCGGGTCCCGCGGGTATGCAACCCGGCAGCAAACACGGCATCGTCATGGACGTCACGGTCGCCGCCGGCATGCTGCCGATCAATACGGTCGGAGCACCCGGCGGCATGATCGCGAGCGGCAATCCCGGGTGCGGCAGCGGCGTCGGCGCCGGCGCCGGCGGGTGGATGGGCGCATGGCAGTGCGGAATGGTTTGCAGCACCATGTCGCCGACGCGCGCGGCCGGGGGACTCAACGCGGGCCTCGCCGCGGGGGCACAATTGCGCGATCTCGCGTCATCAGTTACTCCATGGACTTCGCGTCAGGTGCGCCGAGAAATTATCGGCCCCGGGGTACCGGCCTGTCCAGCGCCTTGATGCGACAGACGCCTCGGACCGAAAAACCGCATTCAGGATTCGTAAACCCATTGGCCGCCGAGCAGCGTCCTTTCGACGCCGATGGCCTGCCATTCCTCGACGGGGCGCACGAACGGGTCGGCGTCGAGCACGACCAGATCGGCGAGTTTGCCGACCTCGATCGACCCCTTGTCGTGTTCTTCGAAGCTGGCATAGGCGCCGTTGAGCGTCGCGCAGCGCAGCGCCTCCGGCAGCGTGATGCGTTGATTCGCGCCCCACACGTGGCCCGTCGGATCCATGCGCGTCGTCTCCGAATAGAGCCAGAGCATCGGCGCCGGCGGGCTCGCCGTGTAGTCCGAAGAAGCGGGCGGCCGCAGCCCCGCGTCGATCAAGGAGCGGTGCGCGAACATGCGCCGCGCGCGCTCCTCGCCGTAGAAATGCAGCACGTCGCCATGAAAATTCACGTAGCCGGAAAACGGCACGGGGATCACGCCGAGCGCTTGCATGCGCGCGATGAGTTCGGGCGTCACGACGGTGCAGTGTTCGAGACGGAAGCGCGGATCGCGGCGCGGCGATTCACGCTGCAATTGCTCATAGATTCCGAGCATCCGATCGATGGCGCGTTCACCGTTCGCGTGCGTCGCGAGCTGGAAGCCGGCGAGCCAGGCCTTGCGGGAATCCGCATAGAGGCTCTCGCGCGTGCCGCGCTCGACACCGAAGTAATTCGGTAGGTCGAGGTAGGGCTGCGCAAGCCATGCCGTGCGCTCGGAGATGGAGCCGTCGGCGAACTGTTTGATTGCGCCGATCCGCACCATGGAATCGCCGAAGCCCGTATGCACGCCGGCCGCGATGTAGCGGTCCAGAAAACTTGCGTCCATGAGGCAATAGGCCCGGTAGCGCAGTGTGCCGGCATCGCGCGCATCTTGATACGCCTGGAGATCGTCGGGGCTGGTATCGGCTTCGCAAGCCGAAGTGATGCCGCGGCTTGCGTACAGCTTGGAGATCAACTCCACGCCGCGCCGATGATCGTCGCGCGTATTCTCGTCCGGGATCTTGGCCTGCATCGTCTCGAGCGCCTTGTCGGCGATGCGCCCGTTGAGCTCACCGGCGGCGTCGCGATCGAAGCGGCCGCCGGGCGGATCGGCGGTGTCGCGCGTCGCACCGGCCGCGGCGAGCGCCAGCGAATTCGCATAGCCGGTATGGCCGCCCCGATGCGTGACGACGACCGGGTGATCGGGCACGGCGGCATCGAGATCGGCGCGCGTCAGCATGCGCGGCGTCTTGCCGTCGTCGTAGAGAAAACCCTGCACCCAGTGGCCCGGCGCGGTGGCCGCGGCGCGCTCTCGCAGCGCCGCGAGGATCGCATCGATCGAGGTCTTGTCGCAGGCGACCATCGTGAGTTGCTGCAGCCCCCCGACCGCGGGGTGGGCGTGCGCATCGTTGAATCCGGGCAGCACCCGCCGGCCCGCAAGATCGACACGGCGCGTACGGCGGGTCGCGAGCGCGAGGATGTCCTTCGAGGCGCCGACGCTCAGAATGCGCCCATCGCGAATGGCGACCGCGCCGGCCTCGGGCAGTCCCGGATTCATCGTATACAAGCGTCCGTTATGGAGGATCAGATCGGGCTCGGCACGCTGCAGCGGCACGAGCGGCAATACCGCCAAACTCTTGATCAGATCGCGACGCTGCCGATTGATCATGCGTGAACCTCAATAACCCGCGCTGTGCAAGCCATACACGGCCGTCGCGGCCACGAGGCAATAGATGCCGAACAAATACCAGCGTCCGCGCTCGAGCCAGCCGCTGAGCCATTTCAGCGCGACGAGGCCTGCGCCGAATGCGACGAACGCGCCGAGTATGCTCAGCAGAGCGACCGGGCCCAAGTCGGCGGCACCCGCGAGACGCTCGGCGCGCACCAAACGCCAGCCTTCGCGCAGCACCGCGGGCGGCGTCAACACCACGGCCAATGCGAAGCTGAACGTCTCGGCGCCGGCCTTGGCCAGCCCCAGCAGCAAGCCGACGGAGATCGTCGCGCCGGAGCGCGAGAATCCGCGAAACGGCAGGCACAGGCCTTGTACGGCGCCGATCAAACCGGCCTGTCTGAGGTCCGGATCGCTCTCGCGCTCGGCGTGCGCACCGTGCAGCGCGTTGTTTCGCTCGAGCAAGCCGGCGATCAAAATCAACACGCCCGCGACCGCGAGCGCCGGCGCGATGAATTCGAGATGGCTGAACAGGTCCTCGATCTCGGCATGCGGCAGATTGGCAAATGCGGTCTTTTCGATCAGCGTGATGAGCGCTCCGCCGACCACGGCCGTGGCCGCCGTCGCCGCGATGACGCGCACGGCGATGCGGCGAAACGCGGCCAGGCTTTGGAAATAGGTACTGCGCCACGTGCGCCAGAAGTACACAATGACGGCGAACATCGTGCCCGTATGCAACATCACCAACAGCAAGGTCATCGGCGGCGAGGATGGATCGAGGCCGAGCAGCTTCTCCGCGACGACCACGTGCGCGGAACTCGAGACCGGCAACAGCTCGGCCAGACCTTGCACGATGGCCAGAATGACGATGTTCACTAAATTCATTCGAGCGGAATTCCTCTATGCCGGCCGCACTGGCGCCGCGATCGGCCCATTGTACCTAGGCGCCCGATGAGCGCGCGCAAGGATTTCGCGTGAGCGCGCAGAGGGATTACTCGACGCGCAAAGTCGTGCTCGTCGCCGTGGGATCGCTCGGCGACCTGCATCCGTTCATGGCGCTCGCCTTGAGCTTGCGTGCCCGCGGGCTGAGCCCGATACTCGCGACGGCCGCCGAGTACCGCTCCAAGGTGGAGGCCGCGGGCATCGCATTTGCGCCGCTGCGGCCGAGCTTCGATGAGATCGAGCGGCATCTCGCGATGAGCCGAGCCGAGCTCGCGCAAAGAATCATCGCGAGCAACCAGTTTCTGCTCGCCAAGGCCGTGCTGCCCTTCGTGCGCGAAGCCTACGAGGACATGCTTGCTCTGTCGGCCGATGCCGACCTTCTCGTCACGAGCGGCCTCGCCTTCGGCGCGCGCCTCGCCGCGGAAAAGCGCGGCATCGACTGGATCGCGATCGTCTTGCAGCCGATGATGTTCTTATCCGCCTATGACCCGCCCGTGATACCGAAGGCCGAGTGGCTGAGCGCATTGCTGCGCCGCCTGGGTCCCGGGCCCACGCGAATTCTCTACGAGGCCGCCAAGCGCGCGACCGCGCGCCTGTTCGAGCCGATCGCAGGCATACGCGCCGCCGAAGGTCTTGCGCCGGATCGGCGCAATGCCCTCATCGACGCGCAATTCTCGCCGCGCGGCACGGCAATCGGCCTGTACTCGAGCTTGCTCGGCGATGTGCAACCCGATTATCCCGCGCGCTCGACGGTCGCCGGTTTCGCGCGCTACGACAGCGCCGACGGCCGCGGCGCCGCGCTCGATCCGCGGCTAGAGGCCTTCATGAACGCAGGTCCGCCGCCGCTCGTGTTCACGCTCGGCAGCTTCATCGTCTACAGTCCCGGTGTGTTTTATCGCGAGAGCCTGATCGCGGCGCGGCGTCTGCGCCGGCGCGCCGTACTGCTGGTCGGCGAGGCTCAGCTGAGCGCGTTCGCGAGCGCGCGAGCCGACGATGTCTACATCGGCGACTACGCGCCGCATTCCTTGCTGTTTGCGCGCGCCGCGGCGCTGATCCATCACGGCGGCATCGGCACGCTCGCGCAAGGCTTGAGCGCCGGGCGCCCGCAATTGATCGTGCCGCACTTCGCCGACCAGCTCGACAATGCGGCGCGCGCGGTGCGCATCGGCGTCGCGCGCACCGTGGCTCCCGCGCGCTTCACGGCCGCGCGTGCGACGCGCGCGCTCGCAGAGCTGCTCGGCAACGATGCCTATCGCGAGCGCAGCGCGCTGGTGCGCGATCGGTTGATGGCCGAAGACGGCGCCGGCCGCGCGGCCGCGATCATCATCGACTCGCTGCGTTGAGGGGTCTCTAGCCCGCCTTACGCGCTTCGATCCAAGCGCAATCCGTCGCAAATCCGAACTCCGCGTCGATTCGAAAATATTCGCGCGCTTCGGCGGGCAAGGCCTTGATGACGCTCTTGAGCGCAAGCACGCGCTCGGGCGGCGTCGCGATGCGCCGCACCCAGCTGTTGAATTCCAGCGGCAGCTTCCAGCCGTGGACGCTCGGCGCGCCGAAGCCCGCTTTGGTGAGCATCTGCCGCCATTCCGAGATGCGGTAATTGCGCACGTGCGACGCGTCGCGCAGGATCTCGAGCGTCTGCAGCACCGTGTCGAGCAGCGGTGCTTCCGGCGCGACGACGTCGATGGCGATGAGCCGGCCACCCGGCACCAAGACACGCGCCGCCGCGGCGAGCGCGCGCGGTAGGTCGAGCCAATGATGTGCCGAATAACGGCTCACGATCCAATCGAAACTCGAGGCCGCGAAGGGCAGGCTCTCGGCGGACCCGGTGCGCGTCTCGACGTTCGCATGGCCGCGCGCGAGCGCCTCTGCCGCCACGACGCCGAGCATTTCTGCCGACAAATCATAGGCGACGACACGGCCCGCGCCGCCGCGCGCCAGCGCAAAACTCACATGTCCCGCGCCGCAACCGAGATCCAGCACTTGCGGCGGCCGCTCTGCGGCCGCGAGAGCGGCCAGGTCGTCGAGATCGGCGCCCGTGGCATGCACGCTGCTCGTCAAGTACGCGGCAGCCGTCGCGCCGAATTGGCGATCGACGAGCTGACGGTGATCGGGCGGCAGCGGATCCGACGCGCGCGCGTCCGACGCGGCGCCGATCGGCGCAGCACCGCGCTCGGGCGTGCCCGGCTGCTCCGCGGCGGTTTTTTTATGCATGACATCGCTCGGGTACTTCGGTTGTTGCAATGTAACTCATCGGGGCCAATGCCGTCCGCCCGCACGGCTCGCATTCGCGCGACGGGTTAGGTAGTCTCTTCTCCATGAATGCCTATCACCCGTATTCGCACCGTGAGGAGATTGCGCACTCCGTGACGGCGGCGATCGGTGTCGCGTCCATGGCCATCGGCATTCCGTGGATGATCGTCGTCGCCGCGGTGCATGGCGGGGCTTGGCGCGTCGTAGGCGCGGTCGCGTTCGGCTTTGGCGCCCTCTTGATGTTCGGTACATCGACTCTGTATCACCTCGTGAAGCGTCCCGGCCTCAAAGCGATCTTGCGCAAGCTGGATCACTCGGCGATATACATCCTGATCGCCGGCACCTACACGCCGTTTACGCTCGGCGTCGTGCGCGGCTCCCTGGGCTGGACCTTGTTCGGCATCGTCTGGGCGCTCGCGGTGTTCGGCGTCGCGACCAAGATGGCGGGCGGCCTGAAGATTCCGCTGCTCTCGACGGTGTTGTACGTCGTGATCGGCTGGATCGGCGTCGTCGCCTTCAAACAGCTCAGCGCCAATCTGACGAGCGCGCAGTTCGCGTGGGTCGTCGCCGGCGGCCTGTGTTATACGGGCGGTGTACCGTTCTATTTATGGAAGCGGCGGCCGTACACGCACGCGCTTTGGCACTTGTTCGTGCTCGGCGGCGTCGCCTGTCATTTCGTGGCGATCATGAGCGTCATCAGCGCGCGTACGGAGGGAATGTGATGCATCAATCCTGGCTAGCATCGAGCGCTCTTTTGCTGCTGGTCGCCTCCACGCTCGCCGGGGCCGCGACATCGATCGATGCGATCACGATCAATCGCATTACCGATGCGGCGTTCAACCACGGGGAGGTTCTCGATACGGCGGAATATCTCGCGGATCAGATCGGCGGACGCCTGACCAACTCCCCGTCGATGCGCGCCGCCGAGCGCTGGACCCAGGAGAAATTCAAGGCGTGGGGACTCAAGGACGTGCGCGCCGAGGGCTACGACTTCGGCCGCGGCTGGTGGATCGAATCCTCGCAGGCGCGCATGCTCGCGCCGCGCCCGCTGATGCTGCGCGCCATTCCGATCGCCTGGACGCCGTCCACCGAGGGCCCCTTGAGCGCAGCCGTGATCGTCGCCCCGATGACCGGTGAAAAAGACTTCGCCGACTGGAAGGGAAAATTGTCGGGCAAGATCGTGCTCGTGACCTGGCCGGCGCCGATCAAGGACGACGAAGACGCACCGTTCCACCGCCTCAGCGATACCGAGATCGCCAAACTCGATCATTACGCGGAGCCGGTATTCGATCCTGAAGCACGGCAGAAATTGATCGACCGCGTCGCCTTCAGAGACAAGCGCGACGCGTTCTTGGCCGCCGAGGGCGCCCTCGCTTGGATACAGATGTCGCGCACCGAGGGCCGGCTGCTGCATGGCGAAGGCTACAATTTTCAGGTCGGTAGAACGCCCAAGCTGCCGGCGCTGGAGATCGGGGCCGAGGATTATCGGCGCCTCGCGCGGCTCGCCAAGCTCGGCGAGGTCCGCGTCGAAATCGACAGTCGCGTGCACTACGAGGACGCCGACCACAATGCCTACAATATTCTCGCGGACATCCCCGGCACCGACGGCAAGGCCGGCTACGTGATGGCCGGCGCTCATCTGGACAGCTGGGTCGCGGGCGACGGCGCCGCGGACAATGGCGCCGGCGTCGCCGTGGTCATGGAGGCGGCGCGCATACTCGCGAGCCTGCACGTCCAACCCAAGCGCACGATCCGTTTTGCGCTGTGGTCGGGCGAGGAACAGGGCTTATGGGGCTCGGCCGCGTATGTCGAGAAGCACTTGGCGCATCGCCCACCGAACGCCGATCCGGCGGTCGCCGCGCTGGGGCCGTACTACGGCGGCGACACCTATCCGGTGCAGACGTTGCCGGGATTCGCCGAACTCTCTGCGTATTTCAACATCGACAACGGCTCCGGCAGGATTCGCGGCATTTTTACCGAGGGTAATTTCGCCGTCGTACCGATATTTCGCCAATGGCTGGCACCGTTCGCGAGCATGGGCGCCGCCGCCGTGGTCGCGGCACCGACCGGTTCGACGGATCACGTGTTCTTGAGCCAGCTCGGCCTGCCCGCTTTCCAATTCATCCAGGATCCGCTCGACTACATGTCGCGCGTCCACCATACGGATCTCGACACCTTCGACCACGTGCGGCCGGAGGATCTGCGCCAAGCCGCAGCGGTGCTCGCCACCGTGCTGCTCGACGCCGCCGACAGCGACGCGCCTCTGCCGCGCAAGCCCGTTCCAAGTCAGCCGCGGCTCACCGATCCGTTCCATTACCCGGACCCGGCCAAACGATAGCGAGCGGGCTCAGGCAGACGAACTTGCCGTTGTCATAGGCGGCGTCCATCGACGATGCTCGCTGTCCATCCGGCGCGCTGCCCGGCGCGGCGCGGATGTGTCACGATCGCGTCCATGAGTAAGGCGCCCGCTGCGGGATTGTTGCTCGTCGTGGCATCGTGCCTCGCGGCTTGCGCGAGCCCCGCTCGTCATGCCGATGAGCTCGCGCGCGGTTTCGGTTTTGAACGTGAAATCGTCGGCGGCGAGGGCTTCCGCCATCTCATTTACCGTAATACGGCGACCACGACCGCGACCGCGGGCGCCGCCATGCTGCACGTCTACATCGAGGGCGACGGCACGCCCTACCGCCGGCCCGACACCGTTGCGGCCGATCCGACGCCTCGAAACCCTTTGATGTTGCGACTGATGGCGCTGGATCCTAGCCCTAGCATTTACCTGGGACGGCCGTGTTACTTCGAGCCGCGTCGCGACCCCGCCTGCGATTCGATTTATTGGACGCTGCGGCGCTTCGGTCCCGAAGTGCTCGCCAGCATGGAGGCAGTATTGCGCGCCGAACGCATGCGTGCCGGCGCGAGCCGCGTGGAGCTATTCGGCCACAGCGGCGGCGGCACGCTCGCCGTGCTGCTCGCGCAGCGAATCGACGAGGTTTCGAAGGTCGTGACGATCGGCGCCAATTTGGATCTGGCCGCCTGGTGCCGCCTGCACGGCTATTCGCCGCTGAGCGGCTCGCTGAGTCCCGTCGATCTGCCGCCGCCGCGCGCCGCGCTCGAGATATTGCACTTGGTCGGCGCGGACGATACCAACACCCCGCCCTCGCTCGTGATCGGCGCGGCGCGCGCCCGCGGCGGCGAGCCGGTGCGCGTGCTTGCGCATCAGAACCACAGTTGCTGCTGGGAAGCGCCATGGCCTAGCGTCTTGTCCGGCGCGCTCTAATTCGGTTGACAGCCGTTGTGGACAGCGCTAGCGTCCGTATCAAGCGATAGGAATCATCGCGGGAACTACAGCGGCCAATCCGGCGCCCGCGGCGGCGATCGATCCGGATGCCGATAGGTTGACGGCTTAGCTAGGGAAACGGCGAGGCACAGGCCAGGGATTCATGGCGACAATAGGGAATTGTTCACGCAGCACTCCGGCGCTGGCATTGATGCTGTGCGCGAGCGGCTTGCTTACCGCGTGTTCGGGCGGCGGTGTCAGCAACACCGATACGTCGAATCTCGTATCCGCTTACCTGTTCACGGTTGGCGGCAGCGCAACCGGACTCAGCGGCTCAGGTCTGGTGCTGCAAAATAATGGCAGCGACAACTTGACCGTAACCGCGAGCGGCGCGTTCACGTTCGCGACGCCGCTGACCACGGGAGATTCATACAACATCTCGGTGCTGACGCAGCCGAGCACGCCGAACCAAACGTGCGTCGTCACCAACGCGAGCGGCACCGTCGCACTGGGAAATATTACCGGCATCTCGGTGACTTGCGCCGACAAAACGGCGCTCACCGACACGATCGGTGGGTCCGTCGTCGGCCTGTTGGGCTCGGGCCTCGTGCTTCAGAATGACGGCGGCGACAATCTCGCGCTATCGGCGAATGGGAACTTCGCGTTTGCGACGAGCCTCGCGGCCGGCATGCCCTATTACGTCACGGTCCTGAGTCCGCCGATCAATCCGTATCAGAACTGTGCGATCACGAATGGATCGGGCACGACCGCGGCCGGCGATGTCAACAACGTCGTCGTCTCCTGCAAGACGAACACCAATCCCGCCTTTCAGATCGGCGGAACGATCACCGGAGTCAGCAGCGCGTACGCGGTCGTGCTGCAGGACAATGCGCGCGACAACCTCACCGTATCGGCCAACGGCCCATTCACGTTCGCGACGCCGATCCCGACCGGCAGCAGCTATAACGTCACGGCATCGAGCGTCGCCGGGCCGCAGAGTCAGACCTGCACGTTCACCAACGCGAGCGGTACCGTCGGCACCAGCGGCATCACCAATATCGCGATTGCCTGCAAAGCGAACCTCATCGTCACCTTGAGCGTATCGGGCTTGGTGGGCAGCGGTCTCGTTTTGCAAGACAACGGTGCGGACGCGCTCGCGATTACCTCAAACGGCGCCGCGAGATTCGCGACCGCGCTGCCGAGCGGCAGTACCTACAACGTGACCGTACTCCAGCAGCCGCAACTTCCCGCGCAGAATTGTGTCGTCAACAACGGCACCGGCACGATCACGCCGGGAGCGAACCCCAACATCTCGGTCGTCTGTTCGACGAGCGCGTTCACGATCGGCGGCAACGCCTCGGGCCTCGCGGGCATCGGCCTCGTGCTCAAGGACAACGGCGGCAATAATCTTCCCGTGACTGCGAACGGCGCGTTCGTGTTCTCGGCACCGGTCGCGAGCGGCGCCGCTTATGCGGTGACCGTTGCCGCGCAGCCGTCCGCACCGACGCAGACTTGCGCCGTGACGGCCGGCACCGGCAGCGGCACCGTGACCACGGCCAATATCACGACGGTCGCCGTGACCTGCACGACCAATACCTATACGGTCGGCGGCAGCACCTCGGGCCTCGCGGGCACGGGCCTCGTCTTGCAGGACAACGGCGGCGATAATTTGCCGATCACCGGGAATGGCACGTTCGTCTTTGCGACGCCGGTCGCGAGCGGCGCCGCCTATGCGGTGACGGTGCTGACGCAGCCGTCGGCGCCGACCCAGACTTGCAGCGTGGCGGCCGGCACCGGCACCGTCGCTGCGGCCAATATCACGACGGTCACCGTCACCTGCTCGACCAACGCCTATGCGATCGGCGGCAGCACCTCGGGCCTCGTGGGCGCCGGCCTCGTCTTGCAGGACAACGGCGGCAACAATCTTCCCGTGACTGCGAACGGCGCGTTCGTGTTCTCGACACCGATCGCGAGCGGCAGCGCTTATGCGGTCACGATCTTGACGCAGCCGACCGGCCAGACTTGCACGGTCACGAACGGCACGGGCACGGTCGCCGCGGCGAATGTGACGACGGTCGCCGTGGCTTGCGTCGTCAGCTATACCGTTGGCGGTACGGTCGCGGGATTGCTGTCGGGCAACAGCGGCGTCACGCTCCAGGAGAACGGTGGATCGAATCAAACCATTACCGCCAGCGGCACCTTCACGTTTTTACCGGGCCTGCCCAGCGGGAGCGCCTATAGCGTCACGGTGCTGAGCCCACCCACGGGTTATTACTGTGTCGTCGCGAACGGCAGCGGCACGATCACCAACGCCAGCATCACGAACGTCGCGGTGACCTGCGGCGTCATCGGCGCCTTTATGTTCGTGCCCAACTCGACCGACGACACGATTTCGAGCTTCTACGTCGATCAAAATAGCGGCGCGTTGGTGCCGCTGCCGGGAGCCCCGGTCGGCACCGGCACGACGCCGGTCTCGATCGTCGCCGGATGCACGATCGCCGGCACGCTCGGCAGCCTCTATGTCGCCAACTCGGGATCGAGCGACATTTCGCAGTACGGCGTCAATTTGACGACGGGCGTAATCGCGTCCGTGGGCGCCGCGGTCTCGGTCGCGCCGAATACGACTCCGGCCTACATCGACTCCGTCAACTCAACGACACCGTGTTTCCCGATTGCGCTCGACACCAACGGGACGACCGGTTATGCCTCCTCGTTCATCGAGGCGGCGGGTAACGGTACCTTGTCGGCCGGCGCCGGCAGCCCGTTCGAGGTCGGTGTCCCCACCACCATCACCAACCCGATCGCCGCCACGAATCTGCAGAGCGGCGGGACACCGTTCGAGCTGATCGCCGATGAAAATACCGGCAGCGTGTATATGTACGAGGTCGGCCTCATCAGCCCCGATGTCGGGTTCCTGAACAGCGCAGGCCCGCCATCGACCGGCAACGCCAATGCGCTACCCAACGCGATCGTCGTGCTGCCGTCGGCGTACATATCCGGCGATCCCAGCAACGGCTCGAGTGCTCCGTTCGTCTACCTCGCGAACCGGGGCCAGGGCAATATTTCCGCGTACAATTTTCAGTACGTCACGTTTGCGGCGCTCAACTCAGTCGCTGCGGCAGTCGGCACGTTGAGCGCTCCGGACGCCTTGGCGACCGCGCAATTCGTCTCCGCGTCGAACGTCTACACGTATTACTTGTACGTGGCCGACGGCGGCGACAGCACCCTATCGGCGTTCGCGATCAATACCATCCCGATCGCCGCATGCCCGACATGCCTGTTGGGCGGATTGACCCAGATCAACGCCGATGCGGCGACCAGTGCGCAGACGATCGCGACCGGGGGAACGACGCCGGTGGCGCTGAGCGTCGTAGTGCTTCCGCTGGGAAGCTTTCTGTACGCAGTGAACCAGGGGTCGAATAATGTCTCGGTATTCAGCATCAGTGCGACGACCGGGGCGCTGACGCCGGTCACGGGAAGCCCATTTCCGACCGGAGCGGCGCCGAGCTCGGTCGCAGTTTGGCCCGTGCCTTGATGAGCAAGAGGACCATAGCAATGACCGGCAGGTCGCGTCGCGGTGCGCATCCGATTCGACGCCTGCGCGTGCTGCGTCTTCTGTTCGCGATCCTCATGCTCGCCGGCCCCTGGCTCGCGTCCGCCCAAACGGTTTCTTCAATCACATTTGCGCCGGCGAGCATTCCGAGCGGCGGCAAGAGTCAGCTGACGATCGCGCTCGGCAACGCCATTGTGGGCGCGGGCCCCGCGATCCTCACGCAGACTCTGACCGATACCTTGCCTGCGGGGCTCACGGTCGCCAATCCGGCGGCGATCGGCGGCACCTGCACGGTCGGCGCCGTCGGCGCTGCCGCGGGCGGCGGCGCGATCACCTATGCCGCCGACGCGTCGATCCCGACCGGCGGCTGCACGATCAAGGTCAGCGTCACGGCCACGAGCGCGGCGCGCGCCACTTATTACACCGATTCGATCGCCGCCGGCGCGCTCGTGACGACGCTCGGCAGCAACCCGGCGTCCGCGAGCGGTACGTTGAGCGTATTGGCGGCCGTCACCGTTCCGAATCTCGTGGGCCTCTCGCAGACCGCGGCCGCGACCGCGCTGCAGGCCGCCGGCCTCGCGCTCGGCACGGTGACCAAGGCGCCGGGCCCGGCTGCGATTCCTTATAACGCGGTATTCACGCAGGCGCCGGCCGCGGGGGCGACCGTTCCCGGCGGCAGCCCCGTGCTCGTCACGATTTCGACCGGCAAAGGCCTCGCCACGAACCCCAATCAGCCGCTGACCTCGGTCACCGGTTTCGTCGAGCCGTATCAGCTCAGCGAGGCCGGCGCGCTCGAGCGCGTTTGCGCGGCGCTGCAGAGCGCCGATCCGTCGACCTTGTCGGTATCGCAGCGCAATTTGCTCGCCAATTGCCTCGCGATCATCGGCACCTACGGCGGCGGCGTCAATGCCGCCGGCCTGAAGAACACTCTGGATGCGCTCTCCGGGCAACAAACGACCGCGCAGCAGCGCACCGGAATTCAATTCGCCGGCGCTCAATTCACCAACATCGGCACGCGGCTCGCGCAACTGCGCCAGGGCGTCAACGGCGCGAGCTTCGCGGGACTCGATCCCGGGCTGCCCGCGGGCAACGGCGTCGCGCAGATGCTGTCGTCGCTCGCGCGCGATCTGGGTCTGAAGAGCGACGTGCCGCTCATCGGCAATGCCGGATCGATCGGCGGCGATGCCGGATCGATCGGCGGCGGTGCCGGCGATGCCGACTCCTCGATCAGCGCATCCAGCCGCTGGGGATTCTTCATCAACGGCAATCTGCGCAGAGGCAGCCAAGAGACGACGACCTACGAGACGCCGTTCGATTTCAAGGCGAACACGATCACCGCGGGCGTCGATTACCGGCTCAGCGATCGGTTCGTCATGGGCGTGGCGCTCAACCATTCGAGCGGCTCGACCGACTTCACCGATGGAACCGGGCGACTCGACTCGCGCAACAACTCGGCGTCGCTGTACGGCACGTTCTACAACAACGAGTTCTACCTCGATCTCATCGGCAACTACGGCCATACCGCCTACGACGCGACCCGCACGACCTCGTTCTCGATCAACCCGAATACCGTCGACATTCCGACCAATTGCACCGGCGGCACCTGTTCGATCGATACGACGGGCTCGACGGGCGCGCAGCAGCTCGCCTTCAGCATGAATATCGGCTACAGCTTGAGCGCGGGCGCCCTCGTCTGGGGTCCCGACATCGCGGTCGATTACACGCACATCAACGTCAACGCATTCAGCGAAAATGACCCGAGCGAGTCGGGTCTCGGCCTCAGCTTCGGAAATGACATCGGCGAGTCGCTGCTCGCCAAGGCGGGCGGACACCTGTCCTACGCGATCAAGACGTCTTTCGGCGTGATCCTGCCCGAAGCGCGCGCTCACTACATTCATGAATTCAAGGACCAGCAGCGCGCGCTCACGGTGCACTTCACCGACGACCCGGATGCCGGCACGCCCATGGGTCCGGTCAGCAACTTCCTGGTCTTCACGGATCCGCCCGATCGCAATTATTTCGACTGGGCCGCGGGCTTCAGCGCGCAGTTCGCATTCGGCATTTCCGCATTCGCCGACTACAACGCGATCCAAAGTTCGGTGCAGCGCATTCACGATATCGCGTTCGGCGTGCGCATCGAGCATCAGATGCGATGAGACCGAGCGCGCTCACGCTCAAACTCCTATTGCGTTACTATACCAGGGTAGGGTATCGTTGAACCCTATGGACCCCCAACCTAGCACCCCGACCATCGACACCGGCAGTCGCCGCTTGGCGCGCCTGTGCTGCCGATCGCTTGGCCGGAACAGGGCTCGGAAGAGACTCAGTGGCGGGAACGCAGCGCTAATCTGCTGATTCCACCGCAGCCATCCCTCCCGGGCTCGGGCAGTAACGCTTGAGCATCTCGAGGAGTAGCGATCATGGCTGCATTTTCTCTTTCCAGGCCGCGCGTCACGCAGCGCGCGGCAAGCAATCTCGCCGAGATCGCAAAGCGGTCGGTAGTCGCAGCCGGCGAGATCGCACTCCTGCTTTGGATGGCGCTCGCGCTCGCGTTCTCGCTATTGCTGATGGCCGGCTTTTGGTTTTGATGGGACCAACGCCGGGGCATGAGGCCACAAGAAGAGGCTATCGGCGAATAATTGTGCCAGGATCTCGACCGACAATTTATAGCCGCGGCACGCATTATCCGGGCAAGGCGATTGGGATGTAAGGCAAGGGTGAAGAAGTGAATTTTTTCGCGAAACTCTATTATCCGCTGCGCAAGGCGTGGAAAGCGGTTGGACTTTATCTGGTCATCGCCGGGCCCGGAATGGTCGTCATGGTCGCGGACAACGACGCGGGGGGCATCACCACCTACGCGGCGACGGGCGCGAAGTACGGCTACCACCTGATCTGGTTCCTGCTGCTGCTGATCCCCGTCGCCTACTATGTGCAAGAGATGACCGTGCGCCTCGGCGCCGTCACCAAGCGCGGGCATGCCGAAGCGATCTTCGACGGCTTCGGAGCGTTCTGGGGCTGGTTTTCGCTGCTCGATCTCATGATCGTCGATTGGCTGACGCTGGTCACCGAGTTCATCGGCATGACTGCGGCCTTCGGGGTCTTCGGCGTGCCTCCGTGGATCACCGTGGTGGCGGTCATCGTGCTGATGGCAGTCATCGTGCTCAACGGCAGATACTGGACGTTCGAAAAGCTCGCGCTGCTGTTCTGCGCATTGAACCTGATCTACATCCCGGGTGCCTTCATGGTGCATCCGTCGGTGCGCGACGTGCTGCACCAAGGCTTGATTCCGAATTTCGCGGGGGGTTTCAACGGCGTGCTGTTCTTCTTCCTGATGGCCAACATCGGGACGACGATCGCTCCCTGGATGCTGTTCTTCCAGCAAAGCGCGGTCGTCGACAAGGGCATGCTGGAGAAAGACATCCCGTGGGGCCGATTCGACACCTTGCTCGGGTCGATCGTCACGGTCGTGGTCGCCGTATTCATCGTCATCGTGACCGGGACCGTGCTTCCGGGCATCGACATCGACAGTGCGGCTCAAGCGGCTCAGGAACTCATGAAAACCGACCGTTATGTCGGAACCTTTCTCGCGATCGGATTGTTCGATGCCGGTCTGCTGGGCGCCATCTGCATTTCGCTCGCGAGTTCCTGGGCCTTCGGAGAAATCTTCGGCTGGGCGCACTCGCTCAATACGAAGATCCGCCAGGCTCCATGGTTCTACTCGACTTACTTTCTGATGCTCGTCACTTCCGGCCTCGTCGTGCTGATTCCGCGGGCGCCGCTGGTGTTGATCACCTTGTTCGTCCAAGTCATCGCCGTGACGCTGCTCCCGGCGGCTCTGGTGTTCTTGATCCTGCTGCTCAACGACCGGACGACCATGGGTGAGCGCCGCAATACCATGAGCCAGAATCTGATCGGCGGCTTTATCGTCGCATCGATCATCATCCTCTCGACCCTGTACGGCTTCTCCGTGCTGTTTCCCAACCTGTTCCTATAGATGAGTACGCCGATATGAGCGCATTCCACAATCTCATCGAGAAGATCACGGCGATCAACGCCCGCTACCGCGAGCCGCGCATCGAGATGTCCGGCGCCGTGCGGATCTCCCTGATGGTGCTGCGGGTGTACCTGCTCGCGCTGGTCGCGTTGATGATTTATAAATTCGTTCTGATCGTCAGGCAGGGATAGGTCGTGGTAACGGTACTCGAGCACGAGTTTTACTTGAGCGAGATCCTCGGCCGGCGGGTGTTCGTGAAGAGGCAACGGATCGGCCGCCTCAGCGATCTTGCGATCGTGGAAACCGGCAAACTTCCCGAAGTCACGCAAGTCATCGTCTCGCGGCCGTTTGGCTACCCGCCGCTGACGGTTCCGTGGGACAAAGTGCTGTTGATCTCGAATAACGAGGTCGTGCTCGACATCGACATCGAGGCCGACCACACGACGCAGTATGAGCGCGCTCCGCAGGAGAATCTGATCCTGCTCAACGACCACATACTGGATAAGAAGATTCTGGACATGGACGACCACGAGGTCGAGATCGTCTACGATGTAAAACTCGCGTTTCAAAACGGCAAGCTGTACGCGGCCGAAGTCGATTTCAGCCACTATCGGGCGCTGCGCCGTCTGGGTCTTCGCAAGCTCGCCAAACTTCTCACGAGTCGCAATGAAGAAAACCGGGTGTCCTGGCTTTATGTTCAACCGCTGCCGCAGCAGCTCGGGAGCTTTGCCGGAAACATCAAGCTCAAGGTCCCCAAGGCCGGCCTCAGCGAGATTCATCCGGTCGATCTTGCCGACATTCTCGAGGAGCTCGAGGGCGGCCAGCGCGTCGCGTTGTTCAACGCGCTCGATGCCGAACAGGCCTCCGATACCCTCGAAGAGGTGGAGCCGCGAGTGCAAAGGGAGCTGATCAGCGCCATCGAGAAGGAGCGCGCGGCGCTCTTGATCAACGAAATGACTCCGGCCCAGGCCGCCGACATCCTCGCGATTCTGCCGCGCGACCAGGCCAGTGGGATTTTAAAGCTGCTCGATCAGGAAAAATCGTCCAAAGTCGAGCACATCATCGGCAAGCACGACGAGCAAATTCTGCTCTATGCATCGCCCGAGCTCATCAGACTGCCGGCCACGACGCCGGCCGCCGAGGTGCTCGACCGCTATCGCGAGCTCGCGACCGGCAAGGACGTCGTGATGTACGTCTATGTCACCGATGCCGCGGGGATCCTCAAGGGAGTCGTGGACTTGCGGGAGATGGTTGCGGCGGAACCCGGGCGCACCCTCGGCGACATCATGACGGAACATGTCATCGCGTTGCCGAAGGACGCGACGCTGCGGGACGCGGCGATGCTCTTCGAGCGCTATGATTTCCGGGCGCTGCCGATCACGGACGAGAACGATCACCTGCTGGGCGCCGTGTCCTCACGCGACGTCCGAAGTCTGCGGCCGAGACTCGCCTGAGGCCCTGTCGGTGAACACCCTGCGCCGCCACAGCCCGCGGCGCGGGGCGCGCGGCGCGGGAATCAGTAGGCATCGAGTGCGAGGTTCACGGCGAGAACGTTGACTCGGCGCTCGCCGAGAAAGCCAAGCGCGGGCGCCTCGATGTGCCGCTCAATGAGCGCACGCACGGCGGATGGATTCATACCCCGCGCGGCGGCGACGCGGTCCACTTGATATAGCATCGCGGCGACGGTCACGTGTGGATCAAGCCCGCTTCCCGACGCGGTCACGAGATCCAGCGGGATCGGGGCATTGGAGTTGCCGTGCGCCTTGACGAGAGCAGCAATGCGCGCTGCCACGTCTTGGGCCAGCTTGGGGTTCGAGGCGGCATAATTCGTTCCCGAGGACGCGGACGCATTGTAGGGATTAGGCGCCGTCGCAGACGGCCGTCCCCAAAAATAGCGCGCGTCATCGAATTGCTGTCCGATCAGCGTCGAACCGATGACCGTTCCTTCGCGCCGCACGAGACTGCCGTCGGCTTGCTCCGGAAAGAACGCTCGAGCGAGTCCGAGAATGACCGCAGGGTACGCCAACCCCGTTATTGCGGTCAGTAGAACCATGCTGACGAGTACGGCGCGAACTTGCGAGAGCACCGGCGTTCTCCTTTAATGCCAAAGCATGACGTGTTCGGCGACCGGGCCGAGGCACAGCAGGGGCAAGAAGTTGAGGCCGGCGACGAGCAAGACCGTCGTCGTGAGCAGCATTGCAAACAGCGCGGAATCGGTCGGAAGCGAGCCCGACGTGATTGCGCGTCGTCGCTGCTCGGCGAATGTGCCCGCCAAGGCCAATGCCGGTAAGGTCAACAGGAAGCGCCCCGCCAGCATCGCGACAGAAGTCGTGGTGTTATAGAACACGGAATTGGCGCCGAGGCCCCCGAAGCTCTGGCCATTGTTGGCAAAACTCGACGCGTACGCAAAGGCGATCGAGGTCAGCCCATGGGGTCCACCGTTCGTCGTCAACCCGGCGCGACCGGCCGCGGTCATCACGGCCACCGCCGTGAGCGGCAAAATCACGATGCCCGCGACGGTGGCATAGATTGCGATGAGCTTCATCTGCGCGACGCCAATCCGGTTACCGAGATACGCGGGCGATCGACCGATGATCAGCGCGCCGACGAAGACGGCGAGTAGCGCGGCAAGTATCATGCTGATCAGACCCGTACCCAGGCCGCCGTAGCTGACTTCCCCGAGCAGCATATTGAACAATGCAATGCCGCCACCGAGCGGCGAAAGACTGTCGGGCGTTGCGGCGGTCGAGCCGGTGGCGCCGTTCGAAGTGACAATGATCGCGAGCGTGGATCCCACCGTGCCGAATCGCACTTCCTTGCCCTCCGTGTTGCCCGACCAAGCGGCCTCGCCCGCGGCGAAGACGTGAGGCGCGGCCGCATGCACGAGAGCCGGATTACCGGCACTCTCTGCCCAGTGCACGCCCGCGAGTCCCAGCGCAAACAGCAGGGTCATGACCCCATAGAGCAGCCAGCCGTGGCGACGCTGTCCGGTCATCACACCGAATGTGTAACAGAGAGCGGCCGGAAGCATCACGATCGCGAGCATTTCGACGAAATTGCTGAGCGCCGTGGGATTTTCATAGGGATGCGCGCCGTTGGCGTTGAAAAACCCGCCGCCGTTCGTGCCTAAATTCTTGATGAACTCGAGCGCCGCCACTGGGCCTTGCGCAATGAGTTGCGGCGCGCCCTGCAAAGTCGTGGCCGTCGTATAGCCCAGGAGGTTCATCGGCACACCTTGCCACACGAGTATCAATGCACCCGGGATGCTCAGCGGCAACAGCACCCACAAAATCGCACGCGTGACGTCGCGCCAAAAATTGCCGAGCACGCCGCCGCCGTCGCAGGCAATGCCGCGAATGAACGCGATTCCGACGGCGAGACCCGCGGCTCCCGCGAGAAAGTTCTGCGACGCGAGCGCGACGATCTGGCTGAAATAGCTCATCGTCGTCTCACCGCCGTAGGCTTGCCAGGTCGTCGTCGTGGCGAAACTAATCGCCGTATTAGCCGCAAGATCATCGGTCATGGGAGTCGACAGCACGTCCTTGCCGACGAGAGAATAGAACGGCAGCAACTGCTGTAGTTTCAGAACAAGGAAGACAAACGCCGCCCCGGCGAGCGCAAACCAAACGAATGCGAAGAAATACTCGCGCCATTTCATCGGCCGCTCGGCAGCCGGTCCGACGAGCCGGATGATGACGCGTTCGACGGGAGCGAGCAGCGGATCCAAGAAAGTCGGCTCGTAGGCGAAGACTCGGGCGAGATACGACCCGAGCGGCCAGATCGCGGCCGTCACAACCGCGATGAACGCCAGATATTCCGACAGGCTGATCCAATCCATGCCGCCTCTTCGCGCCGATTTACGCTTGGCTGCGAGCCGCTCTTCAGCGATCGCGTGGCAGTCGATTGCGGCGGGCGTCGCGCAGAAGTTCGTACCCGAGACGCAGCAGTCGTGACGAGGACGGGCAACAGCTATCGGAACGCCCGGGGGCTTGCCCGTGTTCCACCACGGCCGTCACGAGCAACGCCAAGCTGACTTCTCGACTGCGAAGATACGTAATATTCATATCGTTGATTGCAATCATAGGGCGGGGATGCGTAAAAGTTCCGTAACAAGCCGTTGCGCGCGGCGTAAAGAATCTGCAAAGCACTGGCCACCGAAGGCGCTGTGCGGGGCGCCCGCCGCACCGGCTAGGGCTTCATATCCTTGGGCACGAAAAAGAAATCGCCGACCTCGTGACCCGCGCCTTTGATCGATTTGAATTCCGGCTTCTGGTTGATTTTATTTTGCGCGGCGCCCGCCTCGACGCGCTTGGTGATGCGGCTGAACAGTTCCGGTGCCGCGAGTATGCCCTGATTCGTTTCGAGCTCGCTCGCGAACGCGAGCGCGAACACCGAGTTCGCGCCGCCGCCGCTGTCGAGCACCGGCTGATCGCCGCCCGACGAGATCAACAGGCGCGCACGCTTCGGCAGCTTGTAGGCGATGTATTCCTTGGTATAGCCGCCGCTGCCGGCCGCGAACAAATAGCTCGGATCGGTCGACAGCAGCCCCGCATAGCAGGAATCGGCGACCACGAGTATTCGCCTGGCGGCAAGCCGCGCCAGATGCGCAGTGATCTGTTCATTCGGGACCCAAAACGTGTCCTTCGGCGGCGCCTCCGAATTGACCGGCAGCCAATAGCCCGCGACGTCGAACGGTGTCTGCAATCGTGCGCCGTGGCCGGCGTAGTAGATCAGCAGATTATCGTCGGGTTTGAGCACGTCGTTGAGGTCGTTGAGCGCCTTGAGCATGCCGACGTCGCTCGAGTCCTCGAGTACTTGCACGGTGAATCCGTACTTGTCGTGCAGCACGCGTGCGGTGCGTTCGGCATCGTTGACCGGAGTCGCCAGGCTCTCGATGATTTGATAATGCTGATTGCCGATGATCAGCGCGTAATAGCGGCCGAAATTGAGATTGCCGACCGAGCGCACGTCGGCCTGGGCACTGATCGTCGGCATCGACGCGATCGCCTTGGGCGTGCGCAGCTGCGGCAGCGAGGCCAAGCGGCTGTTGCTCGCGGCGCGTTCGCTTTCGAGCTGTCCGATCCATTTCTTGAGCGCCTCGATCTCGGCCTTGGCATCCGCCGTCGTGGCATCGGGCTTCGTCGTGGCATCGGGCTTCGGTGCCGGGTTGGGATTCCCGGTGGTCTGCGGTGGACGGCTCGTGAGCTGCTTCTCCAAGCCTTCGAGCTGGTGCTGCAGCAGCTGCAACTGGACGTCCTTTTCCGCGAGCTGCTTCTCGAGTTCCGAGCGCAGCGCCTCCTGCTCATCGCGCGCCGCGGACTGGTACATGACGCTGTCTTCGGGCAAGCCCCACGCTTGCCGATACAGATTCAGCGCCTTGAGCTTGTCCTGCTCCACGCCGATTCCTTGCTCGTAGAGCGTTCCCAAATTAAACAGTGCGCGCGCATATTTTTGGTCGGCGGCCTTCTGGTACCAGAGTACCGCGGACTCGTAATTCGGCGGCCCGCCTTGACCCCGCTCGTAGATTTCGGCGACGTTGGTTTGGGCCTCGGGATCGCCGCCTTGCGCGGCTTGCAGCCAGACGCCGAGCGCCGATTTGAGGTCGGCGCGGTCGTACGCGACGTATTCGCCGCCGCGAATGCGGCAATCGCTGGCGGTGGTATGCGTCGGGCGGCGCGCCGTGAGGTAAGTCATGCTGCCCAGCTGGCGGACCTGACCGGGCAATAGGCAATCGACGATTTCGAGGTCCTCGCGACGCACGATGCCCTGGGTCGCGGCCGCATCCGGTTTCGAAGCCGCGGAAGCGAGCATGCTCACGGTCAGCAAATAGGCCGCCACCAGGACTCTCATCGCATCACCTCGCAGTCGATTGATCGAAGCTGAGCACCGCGGTGTTCGAAAGTCAAGACGCGTGGATCAGCGGCCCAGCGCATCGACGACCGGAGGATAGGTCTTGAAGAATTCGCTGCTGTCGGCCAGCGTTTGCGCCGTCGTGCGCAGAGCCTCGGGGTCAGCGCGCACACGCTTGAGAAATTCGTCGGCGGCGCGCTCGAGCCCGCGAACCGCGTCGCGATCGCGAGGATGCAGCGCGTAAGCCTTAGCGAAATAGTCGAGCGAGTCGGTCAGCGCATTGCCGACGTGTTCCTGCGTGTAGAACGCCCATGCCTTGTCGCCCTCCGCGAAGTCCGATTTGATCTGCTGCTGGGTGTCGGCCGGCAAATCCTCGAACGCAACCGCAGGGCCCGATTGCCGATAATTGCGATACCACAGCACAGAGGCGACCAACGCGAGCAGCACGACGGCGGCGATCAGGGCATTGCGCGCGCGCGTCGCGCCGAAAAACTGGCGCATGAACTCGGCGGCGTCGCGCGGCCGCTCGGCGCGATCGAACGACAGCGCGCGCGCAAGCGTACGCCACTCGCGCCGCCGCAGGCCGCGAATCGGCGGCGCGGTCAGTCCGGCCGCACGCGCGGCTCCCGCGGCTTTGTCTTGAAACGGATGTTTGCCGCTCAGCAGTTCGTAGCAGATGATGCCGAGCGCGTAAATATCGTCCGCGGGCGCCGGATCCGCGCCCTGCACCATCTCGTCGGTGGCGTAGGCTTCCGTATACGCACCGAGCGAGCCGGCGTCGAATTCATCCTTGGGTCCCGCGCTCGCCGCCGAGGGCACGGCGCGCGCGATGCCGAAGTCCAAGATTTTCGGGGTTCCATCGGAGAGCAGAAAAATATTGGCGGGCTTCAAATCCGAATGCACGATGCCCTTGCGATGCGCGTAGGCGAGCCCCTCGGCGATGCCTCGAATCACCGGCAACGCGGCGGTGCGGCCGAGGCCGTGATTTCGAACCGCGCGGATCGCCGCATCGAGCGGCTGACCGCGCAGCAATTCCATCGTGATGAAGACATTGGCGCCGTCGCGGTCGAAATCGAACACGGTCGCGATGTTCGGATGCGCCAAGGTTTGGGCCTTGCTCGCCTCGCGCTGCAACGCGACGAAGGCCTGCGGGTGCTGCGACGCGCTGCGGTTGAGAATCTTGACCGCGACTTCTGGATTGGGGTCGCGCGCCTCGAGCTTGCGCCGATCCACGGCACTCCAAACGATGCCCATGCCGCCGCGTCCGACCAAGGTCTTGAGCTCGAACCGGCCCTTGAGCAACGTGCCGGCTTCGAATTCGGCGGCTTCGGCCGCTTGGAGCGTATCGGCTGCGCGCACGCGCGTCCGCGAATCACGGCTCACCGTCTCGCCGCCGGCATCTCGCGAGCGCGTAAGCCCGGCGCCCGGCGGATCGGAGTTCATGCCGCGCGCCGGCGCATCACGAGCCGCCGCCGTTGGTCGCGGGCGTCTCGTCCGCTGCCGCCGCCGTGCAATCGACGATGACCGCGGTCAAATTATCGGTGCCCCCCTGCGCGACGGATTGCGCGACGAGTTCCCGGCAGCAGGCATCCGCCGCGAGGGAACCGAGGATCTCGCGCAATTGGGCCGCATCGAGAACTCGGCCGATGCCGTCGCTGCACAGCAGGTAGCGGTCGTCGGCGCGCACATCGCTGCGCACGATATCGACCATCAACTCATCCTCGGCGCCGACCGCGCGCGTGATCGCCTGGTCGTCCGGGCCGCCGGTGAGCTTGCCGCCCTGCGCAATCCAACTGTGATCGGTCGATAGTTGCTCGAGCACACCGTTGCGCAGCCGGTAGGCGCGACTGTCGCCGGCCCACAAGATCGCGCACGCGTACTGCCGGATCACGAGCACGACGACGGTGCTGCCGCTCTGCACCGGCTTGACCGGCCTTGTCGCCGCGCGGCGCAGATAATCGTTGACCTGCCGCAACTGCGCGATGATTGCATCGCTTTGCTCATCCAAGCTCGCGAGCAGCGGCGCATCGGCGAGCGAATCGCAGACCATGCGGCTCGCGAGCTCACCGTCGCTCAAGCCGCCCATGCCGTCGGCGACCCCCCACAAGCCTCTATCGGACCGATCGATGAACGCGTCTTGATTGTTCGAGCGCACCGGGCCGCGATCGGTGATGGAAGCCGAGCTGATCTGGATCGCCGCTCCCTCGTGAGCCGGGCGATACACGGTGGGACTTCGCTCCGGTTCCGTTGCGGGGACACTCCATCCCGCCTCCGTCCAGGCACCGTCGAGCATCGCACTGTATTGCGAAGGATCGGGCAGGCCCGCGGTCATGAGGCAGCACGGTTCAACGACCGAAGAGCCGTCGGTCCACCATAGGCCGAGCCCGCGCGGGCTCGAGTCCAGATGGCTGCCGAGCAGCTGAAACACGGGAACCTCGAGCGCGGAGACTTCCCGCAGCGATAGGCAGCACGGCTTGTCCGCGACAGTCAGTACGGCTTGCGCGGCCGCTCGCGTCAAACGCCGCGCGCCCGCGGGCGCCAACTCCTCGAGGTGCGTCGCGAGTTCCATGACGCGCCGATCGAAATCCGCGAACTCGAAGCGCTCCAGCGCCAGCGTATCCAACAACAATTTCTCGGCGCGCTCGAAGCCGCGCCGAAAGCGCACCGCGACCTCCAGCGTGCAGAGCTCGAGCGGAGTGGGCCAGACGAGCGTCAGCGGGAAATAGCGGCCGACGCGATCGACGCTCGGCAGCAGCAGGCCCGCGACCGGCGCCGCGCCGCAGACGTTGGGTCCCAGCGCGAAACGCCAAATCGGACTCGTCAAGTAGATCGAGAGCCATTGTTCGCCGAGCGCCGAACGGCTGTCGGCAATCGCATGCTGTAGCCACTGATCCCACGGCGAGACGAATTCATCGGCGACTCGCCGGCGTAGAAAATCGCCGTGTGTCGGCAGCTTACCGTAGAGCCCAACGTCCATAGCTTCCCTCCATGGGCAAAAACGTCTGCCGAATCAGCTTGCGCAGCGAAATTGATGCACGGGCGACTTCTGGTACGGATTGCGGATGCTCGAGGCCTCGATGATCACGGTCGCCTGGTGTCCGCCGCTCTGAAACGCCGCGTCGAATCGAACATCCGTCTCGGCGCGCAATGTCCCCGCTTCGAGCAGCCGGAACCAGGCCCACGGACCCTGGAACGCGAGGTTGGGCCGCGCGCCGGTGCGATCCTCGAAGCTCGCGGCGGCGGCGCCGGGCGAGGGTCCCGGCCATTTGACCGGCATGCTGCGCACGGGTCCATGGCGATAGTCGAGCGTCTGACCGTCCATTTCCAGCGTGAAACGGGTCGCGGCCGCGTCCAGCTCGCCGGGCGTCAACGTGAATTGTTGTTCCGGCGATTGGCCGCCCGGCCCGAAATAGAGTTCGCGGATCTGCTGTGCGGCCTCGAATTGTTTGAGCATGCCGGTCGACGCTCCCGCAGGTCCGCTGCCGCCGGCGCGCCAGACCCAGGGGCTGCGCGTGGTGTCGACGAGCGCCGCGAGATTTTCCTTGAAGAACTGATCGAAGATGCCGCCGACGCCGAACAGTCTTCCGAAATCGGCAAGCGGTACGTCGACGCCGCTATTGGCCGTGAACGGATAGCGGCCGCCGATGATCTCCTGGCAGGCCTTGACGATATCTTGCCGGTAGCGCTGATCGAGTTCGCCGCGCGCCTGGCCGACGGCCAGCGTTTCGCTGCTTCCGCCGACTTGCGCGACCAAGGCACCGATCGGCGCCGGCAGCGTCGATGCGGCGAGCCGCAACGACTTGAGCGCATCGCCCTGGCCGGATTTCTCGAGCGCGCCGAGCGGGTCGGTCTCGCCGACGCCCGTGCCCAGGGCGCTCATCTTCTGCTGGATCTGCGCGACCTGCGTGATCACCCGATCGATCGGCGCGGCACCGGGCGGCCCTTGGACCAGTTGATTGACGGCCAAGAAATGCTGGGTGATTCTCTCCGCGGGCGTAGGCTGGCCGGCCGCGGGCTTGTTGCCGCTGTTGAACAGCTTGTTCAAAGGATTCATGACCGCCTTCGCAGCGGCGGCCGCAATACTGGTCGCGGCCTGCTGGCCGCCTTCGGGCGGCTTGGCCATGTTGGTATTCGCCTCCACGGTCGCCAGCAGTCCGCGTAGCGGCGACGTTGGCCCGCCGAGGATGCCGAGCACGTCGGCGGCCTGCGCGGGGTTTTGCAGCGGCACGACTTGCACGTCGCTGAGGATGGTGTCCCAGGCTTTGATGTAATCGTCGGCGTAGACGTCCATGAGTTGGCTCGCCATGCGCTCGGAGCCTTGCATGTCGAACGCGCTGTCGCCCATGACCCAACTGTCTTGCGTGAACTGTTTGACGAGTTCCAAGGTGCCGAGCGCCGAAATCTGATCGAACACCGCGCGCGTGTAGAGGCCGGGCACGGGATCGGAGAGGCGTTTGCGGCTCTTGCGCACCAATACGCGATCGGCGCCGATGCCGGCCGCGACGTCGAGGCGCAAATCATGGCTCGTGTCGTCGACGTGCATCAACTTCAATTGATCGTACATGATGCGCGCGAGCGAGGCCTGGCGCACCGTGTTGCGGCTTTGCTGGATCAGCGCCGCGTCGATCGGCAACGGACGCAAGCGCTTCTGATCGTCGATGAGGCTGTGCAGATGCGCATTCAGCGACTGCAGGACATCCGGATATCCCGCGTAGGTCTCCTGCCAGCCGAGATCGATAAGGAACGCCAGCTGCGCCTTGTCGAGATGCTCGGGCTCGCCGAGCATCAAATAGGCCTTGAGGTACTGATAGAGCTTGTCGGGCTGCGCGGCCGAGCTCAGCAGGTGCTGTTTGAAGTCATCGCCGATCTTCGGCAACAGGCTGCCGTTCAACTCGCGCTGGTAGGCGTCGCGCGCCTCATCACCGACGGCCTCTCCTTGATACAGTCCCCAATGCATGCTGAGCGCCCATTGGTCGCGATAACGATTCGCGGTATCGGCGACATTGCGCAAGGCATCGAGTCCGGGCAGCATTTGCGGCAGCGTCTGTTGCGGCGCCGGCAAGGCGACGGAATTCAACTGATCGAGCGCCGCGCCGACGTCGGCGAGATACGCCTTGTTGCGGCCGTAGCTCACGGCCATGCCGACGACGCCGACGACCGCGATCAAGATCAACAGCGCATAGATGCCGAGCTGCAGCGCGGCTTTCTGCAGCTCGCGGCGCCGGTTGACGCCGGCGAGGCCGGCCTCCGCGAACAGCACCTCGCGCAGCAGCTTTTCGATGAAATACGCCTTGCCGCGTCCCGCGGCGCCCGCGGACACCGCGTCGGGCGCGACCGCGAAGCCGCGGCCGATGACCGACATGAGCCGGTCGATGGGCGTGCCCTCCTGCGTGCCGCTCGTGAAATACACGCCGCGCAACAGCAGCCGGCCGTCGAATCGCGTCGCCGAAAATACCTCGCTGACGAATGCGCCGATCAAGTTGCGCAGGCCCGCGGTCTGCTGGGGAAACGAGAATTCGGCCGTGCGCCGCCGCACGTCGCGCTCCTCCTCGATGCGTGCGAACAGGCGCTGATTGAGCCGTTCGACGAGCAAGTCGAATTCCCGCGCGAAATCCTCGGCCGCGTTGCCTGCGAGGCTGCGCTCGGGCGCGAAGGTCATGCCCCAGACTTGCGCGCGTCCCGCGGCATCGAGATCATCGAAATATTCGCTGAAGCCCGAGATCAGGTCGCTCTTCGTGACGAGCACGTAAATCGGCAGACGCACCTTGAGATTGCGGTTCAACTCGTCGAGACGGCGCCGAACCGCGGCGACGTTGGCCTCGCGCTCCGGCGGCGTCTGCGTCATCAGATCCGAAGCGCTCAAGGTCACGATGACGCCGTTCAAGGGCCGGCGCTTGCGATACTTGGTCAGCAAATTCAGGAATTCCGCCCACCCGGCGCTGTCGGCCGACTCGTCGGAATCTTGCGTCGTGTAGCGCCCCGCCGTATCGAGCAAAACGGCCTCGTCCGTGAACCACCAATCGCAATTGCGCGTGCCGCCGACGCCGCGCAGCGCCTCCTTGCCGAAGCGCTGCTCGAGCGGAAACTTCAAGCCCGAATTGAGCAACACCGTCGTCTTGCCCGAACCCGGCGGGCCGATGATGACGTACCACGGCAGGTCGTACAAACTGCGGCCGTCTTTCTGGGTTTTCTTCAGTGTGGCCACCGCTTCCTCGAAGCGTTCGCGCAGTTGCACGGCATCGCGGCCGGTCGCGCTGGCCGCCGGCGCGGCGTTCTCGACGACGGCCTGCGAGAGCTTCGCGCCGGCGAGGCGTGCAATCAGCCACTTCACGAGCGCCCAGATCGCAAAGACGAGCAGCAGCAGCCCGATCGCGATGAGCCGCGCCAGCGCGGATTCCAGCGGCTTGTAGTCGGCGAACGCGAAATAGGGACCCGCAAACCAGATGAACAGGGACAGCAGCAGCAGTCCGAGGAACACCAAAAAGCCGCGCTTCTTGAAGAATTTCATGGCGAACCCGTTCAACCCTCGGCGACGTGGATGATTTCGACGCGCCGGTTGCGCGCGCGATTCTCGGGCAAGGATTCGGGCTTGTAGCGCGGCTCGGTGGAACCCACACCGCTGGGCTCGAGGCGCGCCGCATTGTCGATCGCGAGCGACAGCAGCTTGACGACCTCGGCGGCGCGCGCGCGCGACAGATCGAAATTATCGCGGTAGCGCAGCGAACGCAGCGGTTGATCGTCGGTGTGACCGACGACGAATACGCGTCCAGGCACTTCGCTGAGCGCGTGCGCAATGCGCTGCAAGGTCATGTAGTAGTTGGGGTTGACGGTCGCGCTGCCGGAATTGAACAAGTCCGGCGCAATCAGCGTCACGACCGTTTGATTGTTGCGCTCCTCGACGCTGAGCACGCCTTTGACTGCATCGTCGTGCAGCAGCTGCTTCAAACGCGGCGCCGCGGATGGCGCGGCCGTCGTCGCGGCGGTCGGCGCCTCGACGAGTCCGATATGCGCGAGCCGGTCATCGACGGGCGCCGACAGCGCGGTGAGCCCCAGATGAAAGTAAATGAACGCGCCGGTGAGCGCCACCAGCGTGAAGGCGCCGATCACCCACCACGGAACGTAGCGGATCAGCGGATTGCGCCGGTCCTGCATGCCGCGCCAGTGCAGCGACAAGTCCGCTGCGGGCATGCCGCGGAACGTGCGAATTTTTCGGTAGAGATCGGTTTGAACTTCGGCCAAGCGCACGTGGCCGCGCTCAAGAACCTCGTACTTGCCGGCGAAGCCGAGCGCGAGGCACACGTACTGCAATTCCATGAGGTCGATGTGGCGCGACGGATCGCGGCTGATGCGCTCCAACATATCGAAGAATTTCTCGCCGCCCCAGGTCTCGCGATGCAGCGTCACGAGCAGCGTTTGCTCGCCCCACACGCTTTGATTGCCCCAAGGCGTAGAGAGCACGGCCTCGTCGAGCGCCGAGCAGAGCACGTAGCGCGCGGCGAGCGCCGTTTCGGGCGAGACGCCGCCGGCGCGCGCACGCTCTTCGAACTCGCGCACCTGATCGAGCGTCTGGCGGCGCAAGTTCCCGATATCCGGATTGCTCAAACTCGTCCGCAGCCGTCCCATGAGTATCAACAGCGGACTCGCCGCTTGCAGCAGCGGATTGAGGCCCTTGCCCGAGAAATCGCCGAGCGCACCGAGCTGCGGTGCCCGCCCCGGCGGCGGAGGCGGCGGGGCCTGGGGCGGCGGCTGATCCATGCCTGAGCGCGGCGGCTCAGGACTCGCGGGGCGATCCGGCCCGCGCTTGCCGGCACCCGGACGCGGCCGAAAGATCGTCGCGTCGCGAGGCGGCGCAAACGGATCGTCGTTGTTATCCTGGCTCATGGTGTTTGGCTCTTGGTGCTCGAATGTCAGCCGCGGATGGCCCAGAACTCCATTTTTAAATTGGGGAACTCGCCGCCGGCATGCAACGCGATGCCGCCGGAGGCTTTCAGCTGGCCCCACAACTCGTTCGCCTGATCCAATTCGAAATAGACGAAGCCGGCGTGGTAGGGAATCTGGCGCGGCGCGACCGGAATCGGCTGCAGCGCGATGCCGGGAATTTGCAGATTCACGAGATCGCGAATCTTTTCCACGGGCCCGATCTTCAACTGCGCCGGAAAGCGTCGGCGCAGCTCCTCGGCGGGCGTATCGGCGCGCACGGCGAGCACGAACACCGCGGTTCCGAACAGCGTGCGATCCGCGACCATCGCGACGCTCAAGCCGAATTTCTTCGCCTCGATCGGAATCGCGATCGCCGACTGTTCGAGCACCGCGCTCAAGCTCGCTCGCAATGCCGCGATCACCGGATCGAAGCTCTCGCGCAGCCGGTCGTGCGCGTACGCGGGCCAGGTTCCCGGGCGCTTCGAGACGCTCGTGAACGTGGCGAGCTCACCGGCGGCCGCGACGCAGAACCGGTACAAATCCTCGGGATGCACGAGGCCGCCCGTGACCAGATGGGTGATCACGGGCTCGCAGCGGTTGATCGCTTGCAGCATGAGAAAATCCGCGATTTCCGCGGCTCCGCCGCGCCCGGTTGCCGAAACGCGGCCCGCGAGCGCCTCGCCGCGCTGATGCAGCAAGCCCTGCAGCTCCGTCATGAAGGTCGCGAGCACGGGAGCCGCACGGACATCGAGCACGGTCGGCATGAAATGATCGTCGAGTACGACGCGCTGGTCGGAGCGGCGCTCGATGATCTGCGCGATCGGTATGCGCGCATAATCGTCGAGCGTTTGGTGCGAGAGCATCAAGCGCGTGCGCAGCGGCCCGACCTCGAGCTGCGCGGTGATGCCGGCGTCGGAAGTCGCATCGCGCGCCTCGATCTCGCGGATCGCGTGCCGCACGATCCCCTCCTGCGATGCGCTGCGATCCACGTCCGCGCCGTTCGGCTGGCGCACGGGCAGCGTGAGGTAGACGGTTTCATCGCGCACCTGCGCGCCGACATCGAGCGGCGCGGGCGCCGCATCGTCTTCCGGGACGCGAAACGGCGTGCCGTCGGGAAAAACACCGACCGCGCGGCGCAACGCGAACTTGCCTATGCTGAGCATGTCGCGCTCGAGCTCCAGTTCCGCACAGCCCCAGGGGTGGCTGCGCAACGCAAAGCAGCGCGTTTCCAGCAGGCGCTCGAAGTAGCGGCTCTGCTGCTGAAAGTGTTGCGGCCGCAGAAACAGGCCTTCCGACCAGAGAATCTTGTTGTACGCGGACATTCAGCGGCGTCCTAACGCATGTTAATCATGGGGTTTCACTTCGCGGCGCCGAAATGGACGCGCGCCCGGTCTACGCTGAGCGTCATCTTGTTGTCCTTGATGACGTCGATCGCACCCTTGTCCGCAGGGCCGCTGAGTGCGCGCCAGGCGGCGCCGCGGATGTCGCGGTAAGCGGCGATGACGCCGATGAAGCGGGCATCGAGCGACATCGAGAAATCAACATTGCGCCGCTCGCCCGGCGCCAGCTCGAATTCCACGCGCGAGACCAGCGCCGCGGCCAAGGTCGCTTCCTCCTTGTCGTACAAGCCAAAAAAATCGGCGTCCTTGAAGGCCGCATCGTCTTTGAGCTGGTAGATGCGTATGACGATCGGCGAGGGCCGATTCTGCGCATCGGGATTCACATCCGCGCTGACGACGATGCTCAATTTGGCGGTGATCGGTTGTGGTTTCGGCGGCGGCGAAGCGCAGGCGGCGAGCGCCGCACAAGCGGCCAACAGGAACGCGATAGGAAACGCTCGAAACGTCCGCATTGTTTCACTCCGCCGGTGTTTGATCATTCCGCTCGTCCGTCATCTGCGCTCGGCCCGGCTCAAGGTCTTGAGCCGAACGAGCTGTTCTTCGTAAGCCTTGGCAAATTCGTCGCCGAATAAATTGCGAAAGCTCGAATCGGCATCCTTGACCATATCATGAAATCTATTGCGATAAAGTTCCCAGTACTTGAGTTTGGACGGTCCGCTCAGGAACGACCCCGCCTTGAGTTGGCGGTCGAATTCCTCCTGGAGCCGGCCCGGTTCGAACTCGCCGAGCATCGCATCGTAGGCGACGCGCATGCCGGCGAGCATCGCCATTTGGTGATTGCGCATATCCTGAAACGCATCCTCGAATGCCTCGACCGGCCCGAGGAAAGCGGCGTTGCGCTTGACGAGCAGGTTATGCAAGGCGTCCTCGACGTTCGCGGAGAACTTCAGCGGATTGTTGTCGACCGCCTTGAAGGTCGTCATGCGCATGCGAAATTCGTCTTTGATGCGCTCGCGCGCACGCAGCACGTCCATGACGCCCGTGACCACGACTCGCAGGATCTGGCCGAACTGCTCCGCGAGTTCCGGCGTCACCTGCGAGGAGTCGACCCCGGCGGCCGCCAGCAGCGCGCCAAAATCCAAATCCCCGCCGCCCGGCAAGCCGCGCCGCTCGCCGGTGCCGGCGATCGATTGCGGGTCGGACGCGACCGGCGCGATGGGGGCGCTGCGCGGCGCGGCCCGCGGCGGTGGCGGCGAAGGCGCGGCACTGCGTGCGCCGGGCATGGGTATCGCTGGGCGCAGCGGGGCCGTCTCGGGTCGCGGCGGGGCAGCGGCGCGCGGCGGTTCCGGCGGCGGCGGGCGCACCGCGGCTCGCGGCGGCATGCGCGGCGGATCGGCTTCGTAGGGTGGCGGCACCCGCGGCGGCGCGGCCTGTGGCGGCGGCGCGGGCGGCATGGGCGGCGGCCTTCGCACCGGTGGCGGCGCGGGCGCATCATCCGACGCGAGCGGATCGTAATCGTCGGGAATCAGAGCGCTCGCAGCGGCGGGTGGCGGGGGCGGCGGCGGCGCCTGCGGACGCATGGCTTGCGGCGGGGGTGGCGGTGGCGGTGGCGGTGGCGGTGGCGGCCGATAGTGCTGGGCCAGCGGCGAGGCGTTCGCGAGGCTCGCCGCGCTCGGACCCGCCGGCACGGCCCGCGCATCCTGTATCCCGAGCAGTTTCAAGGGATCGGTGTCATCAGGCGCCCCGATCGACCCGGAAGCACCCTGGGAAAACGGATCCTCCGGAATATAAGCAGGCCGGCGCGCACCGGGCGGCGCGGCGGCGGCATCCGCGCTGATGCTGACGCGCACCTCGTAATCGTCGATGTAGACCGTATCGCCATGGCGTAGCGTGTAAGGCTGACCTTTGGTCAGCCGGTTTTGAGGCGAATTGATGAACACGCCGTTGGTGCTGGTATCTTCGATCAGGTAGTTGCCGTTCGCAAAGCTGATCTTGGCGTGGTGGCCGGAGATGTAGTCGTCGGGCAGCACCCAGTCGTTGTCGCGCAGCCGGCCGATGGTCCCGCCGGACTGAAATACCTTGCGCGTCGTACCGCCCATTTGGGAGGCTTTCTGACCGACCACTTCAAGTGTTAGAGGCATTGAGCGGACTTCCGTAGCCAAGCGCCGACCGCGTCGCCAATTATGCCTGTAAACGAGCGCGTTCTCGACATTCTGGACGCGGTAAAACCGCTATGCAGCGGCTAGCCGGCCTCGGCCCGAAGAATCGCATCGTTCGCATCGCCGCGCGGCTGCGACGACGGCAGCCAAGTATTCCAGCCGAGCCGCGCGCCGCTCTCTTTATTGGAAGACAGCGCGAGCGCGGGGATTTCGCCGGCCTTCAACGTCAATTGCACGTCAAAATCCAACACGGGTCCCACATAGCTGCGCGTCAATGCCGCGAGCTGTGCCATCTGCGCGGCTTCCGGCATGAATGTCTGAAACTGCGCGTAGTCGAGCGGCCCCAATTGGATGCGAAACGAACCCTGCACGTCCCAAACCCGCGCGCCGAGCACGGCGCTCGATCCCAAGGTCGCGTAGCCGCCGGTATCGGCGCCGCGGCCGCCGAGGCGCGTCTGTTCGGCCCGCGTCAGATCCGCCCAATGGCCTTGGAATTGCTTGATGCCCACCGGCTGATCGAAATATTCCGATAGCATTTGGCGCAGCGCGCCGGCGGTGCGCAAGCGATGCGAAAAGTGGCCGGCATAGAATACGAGCGCGCCGTCGGGGAGCGCCTGGCGATGTTCCAATGCCGGGCCGCGCAGGCCGATCAGCGCGAGCAGCAACCCGCTGATCGCGTCGCCGCCGCGCGCGCGCGCGCGCTCGTAGATCAGCGGCAGCCGATATTTTTCAGCCGCGCGTACGAACAAGGACAGCGCACGATGATTGAACATGTCGAGGAAGTCGCGTGGCGCGGTGTTTTTGTCGCGCAAGGACTCGAGCAGCAGCCGCGAATAATGGCCGGGCAGCACACCGCTGACGCCGCTCAAGCCCAGCATCGACACGGTCAAAGCCGGCTTGTTGCCGCTGTCATCGAATCCGACGACCTCGGTCGCGGGAAACGCCAGCTCCATGACGGCACGCAAGCGCAGGGTTTCGGCGCGCGGATCATTGTCCGATCCGATGCGTCCCGGCGTCGCAAAGCGTGGATCGCGTGCCGCGGCGGCGGCCGCGCGCTCGAGCAAGCGCACGGCCTGAATGAAATCGAAGCGTTGCGGAGATGCGCGCAGCGCGTCGATCAAAGAAGTGTCAGATCGCCCGCTCGAGGCAGCCATGTTCGCAAAACCCCAGCGCGACCCTTGACGGTCGCAGTCAATCGGGTAAAGGCGTTGATCGAGGCATAATGCGCAAGGAAGCGCTCCAAGACCGCAGCCAACAGAAATATGCTTGCGCTCGAGCCGCGCTGCTCGAATTCGATCGTGATGTCCAAACCGCGGCACAATGCGCCCATCGCCGAATCCGGCGCCCTTGCGGTGCTGCGCCGCGCCTTGATGCTGAGCACGCTGTCGATCATCACCTGGGTCTCGGCCGCGTCGCGAAAATCGTAGAGCCTGAGGATCTCGCGCAATGCTTCGGCGCCGCCTTCGTCGTCGATGAGCGAGAGATGATTGAGTGTCAAATGCGAAACCAGGCGCCAGGCGTTGTCCTTGCGCGTCGATAGACGCAGCGTCGGCGTGGGCGCCGTCATTGCGGTCACGCTGGCGATTCCCGGCACCGCTTTGACCATCCGCAATTGCGGCCGCCCGCCGCCGAACGGCAATTTGGCCGCCAAATCGCGATTGAGGCAGGTCGTTTCGATCGACGCGAGCGCCTCGGCCGGCTGCGACGGCTCGTCGTCCAAATCGACGAACGAGAGAAAGATCTCGCTGCCCGGATCGCGGCCGCCGGTGGGGCGGCGGGCCATGTGGTAATAGCCCGCGCTCGATGCGCCGGCACCGCCGTGCGTCAGTCCGAAAAAAGGAACATAGGATTTGGCCTCGCCCGCCTGGGTCGTGACCGTTACGCCGTCGACCGAGTAGATCTCGAGCGCGCCCTGCCTGCGGCTGTCGGGAACGACTTGATACTCGACCGATGTCTGGCTGAGTTGAACCGGCTCGGCGCGCTGGCGGAACAGGTTCACGACCGGCGTGCAGCCCAGCGCAAAGGATTCGAGCGAAATGCTGCTCTCCAGATCGTCCGCCGCGCGATTGAAGTACAGAAACACATCGCACTTGCGCGAGGCGCATGTGCGCAACTTGGCGGCGAGGCCCGTCAGCTCGAAGAACAGGAACTTTTGCGGGAATGTGAAATATTCGGTCAGCAGGCGGTAGCCGAGCGGGGAATTCGCGCGATACGGCAGCACGCCCTCGGCGGCGCTGAAGCCCACGGGGCGAATCGATTCCTGCCCATAGAGCAAGGGCTTCGCATCCCCGCCGCTTTCGGCGATCGCGACGACCGCGGTATTGTTGTAAATGAGTTCGTAGAGGCGCAGCGCGTCGCTCAGTCCGCCACGCAGAAAAAAGCGCATCGAGTCCGGCGCCAAGCGCGCGAACGTGGCGTCGGGCGCCATACAGCGCAGCGACAGGCGCAAGACGCTGACGCAACCGCGCGGACTGACCGGCCCGCGCAGCGGCCGACCGGTGAGCGCGGCGCTCTCGATTTCGATCGGCCAGATATCCAAATCCTGCGTCGTGCGGAAATTGCAGGTCTCGCCGCCGACCGCCTCGGTCTCGATTTCGGAACCGGCCGGCAACACCCGCTTCTCCGACAAGTCGCGCTCGGCGGCAAAGGAAACGATGGCCATCGGCGGTATCGGCGCCAGATAATGCGGATAGAGTTGCCCGAGCAGCCCATTGGTCAATTCGGGGAATTCGTCGTCGAGCTTGTTGCGAATGCGGGCATTGAGAAACGCTACGCCCTGCAGCAGCCGCGATACGTGCGGGTCCTCGACCGTGTCGGCGCTCATGCGCAAGCGCCCGGCAGAGGCCGGATGCTGCTCGGCAAACTCGGCGCCGAGACGCGTCAGATACACGAGTTCTTGGTTGTAATAGGGCAGCAGTTCGTCGGCCATTACACGCCCGCTGTCACGGAAAAGACCTGACTGGAGGGATCCAGGGTGGAATCGTAACTCACGCGCTCGGGCGCGGGCTCGGCATACATGAGTGCCTCGATGCGAAAGCGCAGAGTCCGGTCCGCGGAGCCCTCGTCCAGCAGCGTCACCTTGACCGTTTTGAACCGCGGCTCGAAGCGCCGGATCGCATCCTCGACGTCACGCCGGAATTGCTCGCGGGCGCCGCTCGCGCCGGAGTTCAAGGTCAGGTAATCCGGCACGCCGTATTCGAGCAGCGATCGCGGCAATTCCGCCAACTCGACGGGCGGAGTACGGCAGAAATTGTGCGCGTTCAACAGCGCCTCGAGATCGCGCCGCACGGCGCCGCGCAGTTCCGTGAGCTGCTGCATGCGGCTGCGCGGGCGCGTCTGCACCGTGTTCGGCGTGTCGTCGAGCAGGCGGTCGAGCACCGACGGAAGGAACACGACGTCCGGATTCGCCATGATGCGTAACCGCGGCTCAGCCGCGAGCCGCCGACCCCGCGAAGATGATCTTGCCGATCTCGAGGATCGTTTTGCTCGATTCGCCGATCAAGAATGAACGCAGCCCTTTGCCGACCGAGACGCGCTCCGCCACGTCGTCGAATTCCGTGACGTGTCCGAGCCGGTGCGCGGCGCTCATTTCATTTGCTGCATATGTCGTCGGCAGAAACACTTCGCCGTCCGGACCGTCCGCGACGGACAATTGCGCGCGCCGCCAGAGCCGGTCGCGCAGCGATTCCATCTTGCGCAGTTCGAGCGATTCGATGCCCGCGACCGGGATCCAGAAATACTTGCCGGTCGAGGTGAACACCTCCAAATGCGCCGCAGCCAAATCGTCGAGGTCGCGGAAATCGTCGAATGCCTCGCCGTCGGCGGTGCCGGCGATCGGCGCCCGCGCACCGTCGCGCTCGGCGATGAGCTTGGCTAAGTCGCCGAAAGAGCGCTCGCGCAGCGCAATCGCCGCGCGCAATTCGAGCTCGATCAGCGCGTCGGGTTTGGCGACGAACTCCGGCAAGCGGCCTTCCCGGTAGAATTGCTGGCGCGCCTGCTCGGCGCGCACCAGCTGCCGGAACAGCGCGACGCCGACCATCGCACCCGAATCAATGTCGGTGATGGCGTTGAGAACCGTGTCCGCGCGCTCCAAATTGCCCGCAATGCACAGCAGTTCGGCGAGGCGGGCGCGCAGGTCGATCAACGTCGGATTGCTCCTGACCGCGGCGTTCATTTGCTCGATGGCCTCATCGAGCTTGTCGGCACGCAGCAGCGCGGGTAGATCGGCGAGGGTAGTCATGATGTTATGGGCTCCCGTAGAGTTTTAAGCCGCGTGTTCCACCGGCGCCAACTGCGTCAGCAGGCGAAATCCGGTGGCGATGTCGTCAAGCTGGAAATGCGGCCGTAAATACAGCACGCACGAATAGGATCCCGCTTTGCCGGGCACTTCTTTGATCTCCACGCTCGCGTCTCGCAGCGGGTATTGGGATTTCGACTCCATGCTCGCGTCGTCGCTGCTCGTGACGTAATTCAGCAGCCAACCACTGAGTGCCGCCTGAACCTCGTCGCTGGTCTTCATCGTGCCGATGAAGCGCCTGCCCTGCAGCTTGACGTAGTGCGCGAAACGCGAGACGCACAGCATGTATTGCAGCATCGCCGACAGATGCGCATTGATGTTCGCGGCAGGCCGGTCATAGCGCGGCGGCGAGTGGATCGACTGATTGGAATAGAACACCGAATAATCCGCGAAGGGAACCTTGCGGATCGCGATGAAACCCATGTCCGCGAGATCCTTCTCCTGCGTATCGGACACCAGAGCCTCGATCGAGGGCTTGACGGCGATGCCGGGCCGGTCGGTCGCAAATGAAACCAGCGGCAAATTCGCGACCATTCCGCCGCGCATGTCGTTGCGCGCGACCCCACGAATATCCGCAAACCACCCGTAGCTCGCAAAGGCGCGCAGCACCACGGACGCAAAGGCGAGCGCCCCATTTCCCCAGAGGTAATCCCCGGCGTTCGCGCCGTCGACGGTCTCCATGAAGCGAAAGCCGTCGCGGCGCGCGCCGTCGATCGAATACGGCGCGCGCATCAGCACACGCGGCAGAACCAGGCCGACGAAGCGCGTCTCCTCGGCCTCGCGCATCGTCTGCCATCGCTGGTATTCGACCTGGCGAAACACGCTGCGCAAGTCGAGCGGCCGGCCCAGCGCGCTGAAGCTGTCGAGCTGGAACATCTGCGGGGAGACGCCCATGACGAGCGGCGCAAAGGAAGCGGCGGCGATCATCGCGAGCCCCTTCAAGGCCGCAATGTCATCGGTCGGATGATCGGCGCTCGGCCGATGCTGAACCTCGTAATCGCCGACCAGGAGTCCGAAAGGCTCGCCTCCCAGCATGCCGATCTCTTCGGTGTAAATCTTTTGGAATAGTTGGCTGCGGTCGAAATCGGCGGCGCGATCGAGGTCCCTGACCACTTCGCCCCAGGATACCGACAGAACGCGCAACCTCGACAGCGGCGATAGCTCGGCGCCGTCGGCCAGAAAATCGAGGCCGCGCCATCGCGCCTCGAGGCGCTGGAACAGCGGCGTATGCAGGATCGCGTTGACCTGCATCGAGAGCGCTGCATCGATGTCCGCGATGTCGCGATCGAGCGCGAGCAGCAGCCAGCGCTTCTCGGCCACCAGACCGGCGCCGAACCAGCGGCTCAAGGACTCCCCCGGGTCCTGCACGGCGAGCCACGCGTCCAGCTCGCGCGGCTCTTTGGCACGCATGATGCCGCCCGCCTCGCCGAGTGCGGATGCTCTGACGCCGGCGTCGGCACCGCTCCCGGGTATCGGACCTCGATCGGCGATCCTGCGCGGGAGCGGCGCCGCAGCCCCGCCCCCGCCCCAGGACTTTTCCGCTGCAATCACGATTGTTTGGGCGGAATATTCGCTACCAAACGCAGTGACGCGGTGAGTTCCTCCATCTGCAGCCACGGGCGCAAGTACGCGACCGCGTTATAGCAGCCGGCCTTGCCCGGGATCGCCTTGACTTCGACGCGCGCCTCACGCAGCGGGTATCGCGCCTTCGATTCGGCCGACGCAGTTGGGCTGGAATTGACGTAGTTCTGGATCCAGTTATTGAGCCATTGCCCACAGTCATCCACTTCCATGAAGGAACCGATCTTGTCGCGGCCCATGACCTTCAGAAAATGCGCGAAGCGCGCGGTCGCCATGACATACGGCAGCCTCGATGCGATCTGCGCATTTTCGGTCGCGTCGGGCGTGCTGTATTTCGCCGGCTTCTTGGTCGTCTGGCTGCCGATGAACACCGCGAAATCGGAATTCTTCGAATGCACGAGCGAGAGAAATCCGCACTCGGACAGCTCATACTCGCGCCGCTCGTCGATGCCGATTTCGGTCGGGCACTTCTGATCCGTGTCGCCGTCGTCGCTCTTGAAGACGTGCGAGGGCAGGCCTTCGACCTTGCCGCCGTTCTCGGCGCCGCGGATCGCCGTGCACCAGCCGTTCTTCGCGAACGCATCGGTCAGTCGCGCGCCGAGCACGTAGGCGGCGTTCATCCAGCAGTATTCCTCGTGCTCGAGCGGCTTCTCGTTGCCCTTGGCATCCTTGGGCGCCTCCTCGAACGCGAATTCCTCGATGGCGTTCGTCGCCTTGCCATACGGCACGCGCGCGAGTACCCGCGGCATCGTCAGCGTCACGAATGCCGCCTCGTCGCGGTCGCGGAAACTGCGCCAGCGCGCGTATTCCTGGGATTCGAAGTTGCGCTTCAAATCCTGCGGCTTCGCGAGGTCGCGGAAGTCCGAGAGTCCGAACATCTTCGAGTTCGTCGAGGAGATGAACGGCGTGAAGGCCCCCGCCGCAATGCTCGACATGCTCGTCAGGAACTCCACATCGGACGACTGGTTGGTGAATTCATAGTCCCCGATCAGCGCGCCGAACGGTTCGCCGCCCAAGGTCCCGAATTCGCTCGTGTAGATGCGCTTGAAGGTGTCGCTCTGATCGAAGTCGGTGGCCTTGGCCAAATCCTTGCCGATTTCGGTCTTCGAGGCATTGAGCAGCTTGATCTTCAGCATCGAGTCGGTGAGCGTGTTCTTGACGAAATATTGCAGCCCGCGCCAGGAGCCCTCGAGCTTGAGGAAGTCCGGGTGATGCATGATCGCGCTCGTTTGCTCGGACAATTTCTTGTCGAGCAGCGCGATCGCCTTGTTGAACGTCACGGTGAGATTCTTCGAGAATGTCAACGTGCCCGCCAGGGCTTCTTCGGTCAGCGTCTTCAGCAGGAGCTGCGCCTGTTCCGGTTCGGTCTGCTTGGTGGCGCTGATCGCCTGATCCAGCAGGCTGGTCTCGGTAGTCGTCGCTTGCGCGGCTGCTGTTTCGGTCTTCGTAGCCATCTCGCTTACTCCTTAGGTTTGTCGGTGCCGAGCTGGCTGGAGAGCGCCTTCAGCTCATTCTCATTTTGCAGTACGCGCTCCAACAGATTCTCGAGGTCGGCCGAGCGATCGACCTTGGTCATCAGGTCGCGCAAATGATTGCGCGTATCCATGAGCTTCTTCAGGGCCGGTACCTGCTCGACGATCTGAGCCGGCTCGAAATCATTCATCGTCTTGAATTTCAACTGAACGGGAATCATCGAATCGTCGCCCGCGAGCGTATTGTTGACTTTGATGTTGAGCTCTGGGGAGATCCGTTCCATGACGTCGTTGAAATTCTCCTTGTCGATCTGGATGAATTTTCGCTCCTTCAGAGGCCGCAGCGCCTGCGTCGGGTTGCCCGAAAAATCGCCCATCACGCCGACCACGAACGGCAGCTCTCTCTCGACCGTCGCTCCACCGGTCTCTATCTCGTATTTGATATGCACTCGAGGCCGTCGTTGCCCCTGGAGCTTGTCGTAAATATTAGCCATGGTGTGCCCTCTCGATTGTTTTTCCCTGGAACTAAAAACTACCTAATCCACTAAGGTCCGATTTTCCAGACTCTACTGCACCGGCGGCGGCTTGATGCCCGCGCTCGTCAGCGCGCTGCGCCACGCCGTATCGTCCGGCAGCAACTCGGCGAGCAATTCCGCGAACGGCATTTTCGCGCGCCGCACGATTTCGTCGAGACTCGTCGAAATCGGCGAGTGCGGCTCGTTCTTGCGAAAATATTCGGCAACTTGCTGCAGGGTCCGCAACGCCTCCTCCCGGCCGCGCACCGATCCACCCGAGGCTCCCGCAGCGGTGGCGCCTGCGGCGCCCTCGGCGCCGGCCGAACCTTGCGCCGCGGCGGCTCGCGCACGCTCGACCAATTCCAAGCTGAACGCCGCGACCGTATCGCGGACCGCCGTCAGCACCCTCGCGATGTCGGAGGTGGACGGCGCGTCGCGCCCGGCGCGCTCGTTGAGCGATTGACCCAATTGGCCCAGCACCTCGATGGCGCCGTCGATGTCCTCGAGCAGCCCGATATAAAATACCCCGCCGCTCTGGTTCACCGCGGCGTTAAAGGTATCCATGCTGATTTCGCCGGCCGCTTCGCGCCGTGCCTTTATTTCCGGATCCGCGACGTTCGCGAGCGCGCGCGCCTGGTCATAGTGATAAATCGCGAATGCGCCGTCGCCGAGCGTCGCGGTCACCGGCACTTTGCGCAGCGGTTGAATCAGCGTACCTTCGTTGCCTTGGCCGTTGAGGCCCGCGAGCGGCGCGAGCCGCGTCGCCAAACCGTCCTCGTCCTCGAGCGAGAAGAAGTTTTCCCAGTACTGGTCGATGAGGCCGCGCGCCAATTTCAGCCCATCACGCAGCCCCGCGTAGCCTTCCGCGCGCACCAAGCCCTCGATGAACCAGACGATGACCTCGAGGTCCTTCGAGGTCTCGGCGAGCGCCTTCGGCGCGAGATTCAGGATGGTTTGCCATTCGGGCAGCAGGCCCGCGGCCGCGCCTTCGGAATCGGCGCGCCGCTCGGCGGCGCGCGCGCCGCTGCGTGCGTCCTTCAACTTGTAATAAATCGAGGTGGGCGAAGCGTCGGCGCGCAAATTAATGCCGGTCGGCGCAGCTTCCGAAATCGGCGCAAGCAGTGAGTCGATATCGATTGTTGGAGCTGTAGCCATCGGACCGCCTAAATCCCTTCAGACTTCCACACCGCTGTAACGCGGCTTAGGACTACGATAGCATAGCCGCTGCCCGGATAACGAGCCTCACGATAATTGGCCGGCGGGCGCCCAATGACAGCGAAGCGCGGGCTTTATAACGTAATGCTGGATGCGGCGCACCCAGGCGTCTATGGAGGGATGAAAAATGGTTGCAGTCGATCTCAAATCGCTGATTGCCAAGCTCAATAACCCCTGCCGGCAGGCGCTCGAGGCCGCAGCCGGGCTAACGCTGTCCCGCAGCCATTACAATATCGAGATCGAGCATTGGCTGCTCAAGCTGCTCGACATCCGGGACAGCGACATTGCCGCCTGCCTGAAGACTTACGGCATCGACCCGGGCGCGCTGGCGGCGGACCTCAATAAGGTGCTCGACCGGCTCAAGACCGGCAACAACCGCGCGCCCACCTTGAGCCCCCAAGTCGTGCAGTTGGCGCGAGAGGCCTGGTTGCTCTGCTCCTTGACCGGCAGCGCGCAGGTCATCCGCTCGGGTCACCTGCTGGCGGCCCTGGTCGGCGACGACTCGCTCGCACTGGTGGCGCGCGACGCGAGCCGGCAGCTCGCCGCGATCCCCGCCGAAGCGCTGCGCCATGAACTCGCGAAGATCACGGCCAATAGCGCCGAAGCGGGGCTCGCCGCCTCCGCAGGCGCGCCGCAAGCGGCCGCCGGCAGTGGGCAGCCCGCGGGTGGTGCCGCCGGGCCGGTCGCCGGCGGCGCGCTCGATCAATACACGATCGATCTGACGGCGCGCGCGAAGGCGGGAAAAATCGATCCGGTGCTGGGTCGCGACAGCGAAATCCGCCAAGTCATCGACATTTTGACGCGCCGCCGCCAGAACAATCCGATCATGACCGGCGAGGCCGGCGTCGGCAAGACGGCCGTCGTCGAGGGCTTCGCCTTGCGCATTGCACAAGGCGACGTGCCGCCGGCGATGAAAAACATCGCGGTGCGCACGCTCGATCTCGGCCTATTGCAAGCCGGTGCCGGCGTCAAAGGTGAATTCGAAAATCGCTTGAAGTCGGTCATCGAGGAAGTCAAGTCGTCGGCGACGCCGATCATTCTGTTCATCGATGAAGCCCACACGATGATCGGTGCCGGCGGCGCCGCCGGCCAAGGCGATGCGGCCAATTTGTTGAAGCCCGCGCTCGCACGCGGCGATCTGCGCACGATCGCGGCCACCACGTGGGCGGAATACAAGAAATACTTCGAGCGCGATGCGGCGCTCGCGCGCCGCTTTCAGGTCGTCAAGGTCGAGGAGCCCGACGAGGCGGGCGCGTTCGCGATGCTGCGCGGCATCGTCGAAACGCTCGAGAAGCACCATCACGTGCGGATTCTCGATCAAGCCGTCATCGAAGCGGTGCGCCTCTCCAAGCGCTATATTCCGGGCCGGCAATTGCCCGACAAGGGCGTCAGCGTGCTCGATACGGCCTGCGCGCGCGTCGCAATGAGCCAAAACGCGGTGCCCCCGGAAATCGAGGACTGCCGCCGCCGCATCGAACTGGGGACCACCGAAATCCAGATCCTCGAGCGCGAAAGCGCTTCGGGCTCGGATCACGCGGCAGATCTCGCGCGTCTATGCGCCGATAGAGCCGCTGCGGAGCTGCAGCTCAAGGAGCTCGAGGAGCGCTGGGAGAGCGAGAAGGAAATCGTCGGCCGCATGCGCGAACTGCGCGACCGGCTCGAGGCCGATCATGCCGGCGTGAAGCCGCCGCTGGAAGCCGCCGAACGCGAAACCCTGAAGAGCGACCTGCTCGGGGACCGCAACCGGCTGACGGCGCTGCAGGGCGAGCGGCCGCTGCTGCAGGTCAGCGTCGACGGACAAGCGGTTGCCCAGGTCATCGCGAATTGGACCGGCATTCCCTTGGGCCGCATGGTCTCCAACGAGATCCAAACGGTGCTCAATCTCAAGAATCTCATGGAGGAGCGCATCATCGGTCAACCCGATGCGCTCGAAGCCATCGCCGAGGCAATGCGCACGTCGCGCGCCAAATTGACCGATCCGCGCAAACCGACCGGCGTCTTTTTGATGGTCGGAACGAGCGGCGTTGGGAAGACCGAAACGGCGCTGACCCTCGCCGAGCTGCTCTATGGCGGCGGCCAAAACCTGAGCGTAATCAATATGTCGGAGTTCAAGGAGGAGCATAAGGTCTCGACCCTGGTCGGCTCGCCCCCGGGTTATGTCGGCTATGGCGAGGGCGGCGTGCTGACCGAGGCGGTGCGGCGGCGCCCCTACAGCGTCGTGCTGCTCGATGAAATGGAGAAGGCGCACCCCGGCGTGCAGGACGTTTTCTACCAGGTGTTCGACAAGGGGCAGTTGCGCGACGGCGAAGGCAGGGACATCGATTTCAAGAACACGACGATCATCATGACCTCGAACGCCGGTACGGAAACCATCGCGAAGCTTGCGGCCGATCCGGACACGATGCCCGACTCGAAGGGGCTGGCCGCCGCGCTGCGTCCGGAACTGCTCAAGTATTTCAAGCCGGCGTTCTTGGGGCGCGTCACGGTCGTGCCGTATTTTCCGTTATCCGACGCCACCTTGCGCACGATCATTAAACTGCAGCTCGGACGTATCCAACGCCGCATCTTGGATACCTACCGGACCGGGTTCGATTATTCGCCGGACGTCATCGACGCGATCGCGGCACGCTGCACCGAGTCCGAGAGCGGCGCGCGCAATATCGAGAATGTGCTCACGCACGGAATTCTGCCCGAGGTTTCAACGCGATTTCTCGAGCGCCTCGCGAACGGTCAACCGATTGGCGACGTCCGCGTTTCGCTGGACAATAATGGCGCGTTTTCATATAGTTTGGGTTAAAGAGTCGAAGGGAATTCGTTCTGCGAAGAATTGTAGGGAGCCCGCATTCGAGCTAATCCAGTGGCAAGGGAACGATCATTCGATTGGATCGGCGGCGGGCGAGCGCGCATGGTGGCGATCAAAGTTAAATCTTTATGGCATCTGTTAATTAAGGAGAATGGACAATGTCAGTATACGTGCAAATACCAGCTGTTACCGGCGGCGCGACCGAGACCAACCACGTCGGGTGGATCCAGGTCGACTCGCTGCAGTTCGGAATCGGTCGCGCTCTGAACAATCCGCTCGGTCACGCGACGTCGCGCGAAGCCGGGCAACCGAACGTCAGTGAAATTCACGTCACGAAGTCGATGGACAGCGCATCGATCGAATTGTTCGGCTGGTCGGTGTCGAAGTTCGACGCCAAGAAAGTTCAGATCGACGTGACGTCCACCGGAAAGACCGACAAACCCTTCGCGAGCTACACGCTCGAGAACTCGGTGATCTCGGGATATTCGGTATCCGCGCCCCGCGACGGGCAGCCGACGGAATCGATCTCGTTCAATTTCACGAAAATCACGGAAAAGTTCGTGAGCTATGGCGCGGACAATAAGACCGTCCTCGCCACAGTCGTGAAAGGCTACGATCTGGCGTTGGGCAAGGAGATATGACACTTCGCTCAACGGCGCCGGGACGGGATCGCGTCCGGGCGCCGTTGAGCACCTCGCGCGTACCGGTCGCCGCGCGATCACGCGATCCTATGGCCAATCGGTTGCACGGTGCTCCGCCCGCACCAAGGTGTGGGTATTCTCTTGGCTGACCTCGAAGAAATCGAGCTGGACCAGAACGAGCGGCTCATCAAAGTCGTACAGAGCCCCGTCGGCGAGACCAAAATCCTCGTCGCGGCTTTCGACGGCGTCGAAGAATTATCGGTCCTGACGCGCTTCTCACTGGAAATAATGACGCTGGGGCGCGCGCTGAAGCCGAGTGAGATGCTCGGCCAAAAACTCGCCGTCGCGATCGCGACCGACAACGACTCGCGCCAATTCAGCGGGATCGTCAGCAGCATGCAGGTCGCGCGCAGCACGGTGCGCGATCATTTTTTGCATCTGGTCGAACTGGTCCCGCCAATTTGGAAGCTCACACTCAACCAACGCTGTCAGCTGTTCCACAACATGAAAGCGACCGACATCGTCGCCAAGGTCCTGCAGGACGGCGGGTTTACCGGGCAATTGAAATCCTCAGGAGCGGAGCGCATATACACGGTCCAATACTGCGAAAGCGATTTCAATTTCATCAGCCGCTTGCTCGAGGAAGAAGGACTGTTCTTTCGATTCGCCTACGAGGACCCCGATTGCCCGATCGTGACCGGCGATGCGGCGACGGATTTCATCAAAATGGATCCCTATACGCTGGATTTCTCGGCGGACATCAATCGATGGCAGCCGCAGTATCAAGTCGTTGCCTCGACCTACAAGCATGGCGCATGGGACTACACCGCGGTTGACGTCATCGAAGGCAGCGCCAACAGCCTGCCCAAGGCTTCCGCGCCCGCCTTTGCCGCGCGCGCGTTCTACGATTACTCGGGACGTTTCGCGACCGCAGATGTGGGCAAACAGCTCGCCGTAGCGCGCATGGAAGAACAGGAATCCAAGGTCGTCTCGATCTCCGGCACCTGCAACGACGCGTCCGCGCGCGCCGGCGCCAAGTTCAAGATCAAGAATCACACGGTCGACTTGCCGGCCGCGAATCAGACGTCGGATACCTTCGTGATGATTCGGGTAGAGCACCGGTTGCGGGATTTCAACGGCATTCCGTTTGACGGCACGACCGAATATTCGAACGATTTCGTCTGCATGCCTGCCGATTTCGTATTCCGCCCGCCGCGCGTGACGCCGAAGCCGCAGATTCGCGGTCCGCAAACCGCGATGGTCACGGACGGCCCGGACGAGCAAGGACGCGCGCGAGTCCAATTTCCATGGTTCGCCGACGATCAATCGTGCTGGATGCGCGTCGCGCAAAGTTGGGCTTTCAACAAAATGGGAACCCAGTATCTGCCGCGCATCAACAGCGAGGTCGTCGTCGAATACGAAGATGCCGACCCCGACCGGCCCATCATCGTCGGCATGGTCTACAACGGCAAGAATGCGCTGCTCTATACCTTGCCGGACAACAAGACCCAGAGCGGCATACGCGGCGCCAATTGGGGCGATCCGGGAACCCCCGATACGAGCAACGAAATGCGCTTCGAGGACAAGGCCGGGTCCGAGGAAATCTACGTCAATGCACAAAAGGATTATCGTCGCGTCGTACAGAACGACGATAATTTGACGGTCACGCAGGGCAACCGCACGATCGATGTCAAGCAGGGCGATCTGAAGGAAACGGTCGATACCGGCAACTACTCGCAGACGATCAGCCAGGGCAACCACTCGACGACGATCAGCCAAGGCAATCACTCGACGACGATCAGCCAGGGCAACGACTCGACGACGATCAGCCAGGGCAACCAATCGACCGAGCTGTCGATGGGAAACCACTCCTTGAAGTGCGACGCGGGAACGAGCGCCATCGACGCGATGCAGTCGATCACGCTGACCGTCGGCAGCAACAGCATCACGATCGACCAGACGGGCGTCACGATCAAAGGCATCATGGTCAGCGTTCAGGGCCAGGCGACCGCGGAGCTCAAGAGTGCGATGACGACGGTCAATGGAGATGGGATGCTGACGCTCAAGGGCGGCATCACGATGATCAACTGAACCAGTCGGCATGGAAATGGCGCATGCAGATCGACAACTTAAAAAAAATCACGGTCACGAACGCCCAAGAGATCTGCGCGCTCGCGACAGCGGGCGGATTCGCGCTCAACTCCCCTGAAGGCACCTCCCCGGCCAAATTTTTGAACGGGCTGCTCGCCGCCGAGGACTTGAATCAAGCCGTGCAATTCTTGAGCTTTGCGCTGCCGCCGCGCGAAGCGGTTTGGTGGGCCTGTCTATGCGCCCGCGAGGGTTTGCGCGAGCCCGTTCCGCCGCCTCTACAGGCCGCGATCGCGGCGGCCGAGGCCTGGGTGCGCAAGCCGACCGAAGAGAACCGGCGAGCCGCGGGCTCGAGCGCGCAAGCGACCGATCTGAAGTCGCCGGCCGCGTGGGCGGCCATGGCCGCGTTTTGGAGCGGCGGCAGCCTCGCGCCCGAGAATCTGCCCGAGGTTGCGGCGCCGCCGCAGTTGCTGGGCAGCGCCGTCGCCAGCGCGGTCATGCTCGCGGCGGTGAAACCTGAACCGAAATTCGCGGGTCAAAAGCGCGCGCGCTATGTGCAGGCGGCGGTCGATATCGCCAACGGCGGCAACGGCCGTATCAGCGCGGCCGGAGCCTGATCCCCATCATGTCGACCTGGGGCAAGGGCTATGTGACCGACGTCGAGTATTCCGACGGCTTCTACCCGAATCAAGCCGCGGCGCATTTGAGCATCGCCGCCACGATCGACGGTGTGGCGGCCCCGGTACTCGAGGATCGGTTCACCTACTGCGAGCTCGGCTGCGGCCGCGGCAAGACCAGTCTCGTGCTCGCGGCGACCCACCCGGAAGCGGAGTTTCACGCGATCGATTTCAATCCCGCGCATGTCGCGCACGCACGCGAGCAAGCGCGGCTCGCCGGTCTCGACAACATTCAATTTCACGAATGCAGCTTCGATGAACTGACGGGTCGGCGCGGCGAGGCGCTGCCGATGTTCGACGTGGTCACGATGCACGGCGTTTGGACTTGGGTCGCGCCGGCCTTGCAGACCGCGATCGTGGCCTTTTTGAACGCGCGCTTGCAGGCGGGCGGCTTGCTCTATGTCAGCTACAACGTGCTGCCCACGTGGTACCAGGCATCTCCGCTGCAACGCCTCGTCAAGGAGCTCTCGGCCGCCGTTCCGCAGCGTAGCGATCTCGCGGTGTCGCGCGCTATCGAACAACTCGACCGCTTCGTCGCGGCGAAGATCATCCCGGAGCGCTTCATGTATGCCGCGAAGCGCTTCAAGGATGTCGGCAACATGCTGCCCTACCTTGTCCACGAGTATCTCAATGAGCATTGGCAGCCGGCCTATTTCGCCGACGTCGCGCGCAGTCTCGCGGAGGCGAAATTGAACTACGCGGCCTGCGCGGAGCTGCTCAAGAATTTTTACAATCTCGCACTGACCGAGGAGCAGCGAGCGGCGATCGCGGAGATCTCCTCGCCCGAGCTGCGCGAAACATTGAAGGACTTTTGCACCGACAACTGGTTTCGCCAGGACGTGTTCGTGCGCGGCCTGCGGCGCATCTCCGTGCAGCATCGGGATCAGCTGCTGTCGTCGAAAACGCTGACGCTGCTGCGGCAGGCGCCCGATGTGTTCGAGGTCGCCAAGCCCGACGGATCGCGATGGCGGCCGGATCCCGTCGTCTACGGCATGATCCTCGATGCGCTCAAGCAAGGTCCACGCACGGTCGGCGAGCTGTTGCGCTTGGAGGGCTTGCCGAGCGCTCACCTCGTCGCGCCGGTCGAATTGGTCGGCACGCTGATTGGTACCGGCCTCGCCGGACTTGCTCACACAGCATCCCCGGCCGAGCTCGCACGCGCCGATAGACTCAATGCCTTGTATGAATCCGAGGCCGATGTTGCGCTCGCGCATGGAGCGGCGATCGCCGTAGCCGCCGCGCGTTCGGGCATTTCGCTGACATCGGCAAGTTACGCGCTGTACCGCAGTTTGAAGCGCGGCGAGTCGCTCGCTGCCGACGTATTGGCGGCCCAGTTCATCCGGCGATGCCGCGATCGCGGCGCACACCCGGTCATCGACGAGAAAGTCATCGAGGATCCCGCCGAAGCGCAGACCGCCATGACCCGCGACTATGAGTTCAAGATTGAAAAGGTCGTGCCCGTTTGGCGAATGCTCGGCGTGGTCTAAAGCGGCCGCGCCAAGACGCCGCGAATGGCGGCTAGTAGCCGAGCGATGCGACGCCCATGACGACCGGGAAATCTTGACGGCCGTGCCCGAACATCACCCAGACCTCTTGTCCCGTCTGATAGCTCGCACGGCAATCCGGCGGCAAGCAGGTCGTCGCCCAGAGCGTCAGTTCAAGCGATGGGACCGTGACCTGTACCCGGCCGCCCGGGCCGCCCGGGCCGCCGCCGGCGACCAGCGCTCGATAAATTCCGCCGTACTGCTGCATGTGATGCCCTCCTGGCTGAATTCTGCGGATTATAACCGCCGATGCGCAGCACGCGCGAGCGCGCCGGGACTGGCACATCCGGGCTAAGCCACATAGAATCGGCGCACGTGGCAAGGGATATGGACTTCTGGCTGGACCGCGCATGGATCATCGCACTCTATTGACACCTGCTCGCTTGTTGACGCCTGTTCGCTTGCGGCTGCTGTTGGCCGCCACGCTGTGCATCGCCATGCCCGGCTCATCCTTCGCCGCCGATCAGTTCAGCTTCTCGGCGAGCACCGATGCGGATCAGGCCAAGGCACAGCAAGACGCGGCACAGCAGACCGAGGCGATCCAGGCCCTGGTATCCGTTCCGTGCCGCCAGCGGCTCAAGAATCACAAAATCGTGCTGCTGATCGGCGAGCAGCATCTGGATCAGTGGATGACGAACCAGGACCGGTATGGGCAGCTGTTTCGCGTCGTCGACGCGCGGTTGCGCGGCTTGGGATTGAAGACCTACACCCAGCAACAGATCAAGGCGAGCATCGCGCAAGCGGAACTCGACGCGTATTTCAAGAACGATCCCGATGCGGCGCTCGCGGCTTCGAGAAAACTCGGCGCCAATTACGTTCTGCGCGGCAGCATCACGAGCCAGGCGGGCGTGAACCCAATCGTCCAGGTCAATGAAGTCTCGGTCAATATCGATTTGACATTGTCGACCGTCAACGGACGGATGCTCTCGACGGTCGACGCGCACTCCGAATCTTACTCGGGCAGCGATACGCTCCACACCGCATTGGCGATGATGCAGGAACGGGCCGACCCGCTGGTTGCGCAGCTCTATAATGATTTTTGTCGTGGGGGCGCGGGTCAAGCGCTGAATTAGCCGGCTGGAGGGGAACCATGTCTCGTCAACAATTCTTATCGATCGGAATCATCGTTCTTGGTCTTGGCGCCGCGCAGGCGCTCTGGGCGCAGTCGGCGCCGACCTGGGGATCGGGCGCGAGCGGCTCGCCGACCGCGGGCAGCAGCACGTCGAACAAGGCCAATGCTGCGGCCGATTCGACGATGTATCAGGACATTCAATACGTCAACGCCGCAAAACAGGGTCCGAGGCTCGTCGTGATCCCGGGCGAGATCAAGAGCAATAACGCCTCGTTCGTGGCGCGATACGGCACCAACAACATCGCCGACTTCGCCGAGTTGGAGCTATCCAAGGCGAATTTTCAGGTCCTCGAGCGCGCCGATCTGGGACCGCTGCTCAACGAAATTCAACTCGCGTACGGCGCCGGCGATCCCGACGAGGCACGCAAGGTCATGCAGAAGGGCAAGCTGAAGACGACCAAATGGATCGTGAAGTTCGACATCCTCAAGGCCGAACCGGTCGCCAAGGCCAAATCCGGGTTCAACGGCGGCGTTGCGAGCAGTTTGATCGGCATCTTCGGCCGCAACAACGCGCCGACCGCGGCGGCCGGCACGGTGACCGGCTCGGTCGACACCTCGCAGGCATCCGGAGTCTGGGTCATCGGCATGCGCTACAAGATTCTCGATGCGACGACCACGGACCAAGTGGCGCAGAATTACACCGAGGAGAAGATGGAGATCGGCGCCAAATCGACGTCGGTCGCCGGCATTTCGAATTCGGCCGAGGGCGGCATCACGCTGGACACGATGGTGCAGCGTCTGGTGCAAAAGAGCGTCTGGGATATCGACAGCAAGTACAAATAGCCGGGCCCTCCCGAACAATGCCCGATTGCCAGCATAGGTTCAGCGTATGAATGCCTCCTCGAGAATCCTGCCGCAAAAACTCGGTAAGTACGAGGTGCGCCGCGAGGTGGGCCGCGGCGGCATGGGCATCGTCTACGAGGGCTTCGATCCTTTGATCGATCGGCGCGTCGCGCTCAAGACTTTCATCAACGAATTCTTCGACGGCACCCAGTCCGACAATCTGCTGACGCGGCTGCGGCGCGAGGCCCAGGCCGCCGGTCGGCTCAGCCACCCGAATATCATCGCGGTCTACGAATACGGCGAGGATGTCGTGCCGAATGCGGAAGGCGGCGAGACCAAAACCGCGTTCATCGCGATGGAGTTCATCGAGGGCCGCTCGCTCGAAAGTTATTTCGAGGCCAATGAGCGATTCCCGATGCGCGAGGTCGAACGCATCATGTCGGAGCTGCTCGACGCGCTCGAATATTCCCATGCGCACGGCGTAGTACATCGCGACATCAAGCCGGCCAACATCATCTTGCTCAAGGACGGCAGCGTGAAGGTCGCGGATTTCGGGGTCGCGCGCATCGAGTCCTCGACGCTGACCCAAGTCGGCACGGTCTTGGGCTCGCCGAGCTACATGTCGCCCGAACAGTTCATGGCGCAAACCGTCGACGGGCGCTCCGATTTGTACTCGGCCGGCGTCGTGCTGTATCAGCTGCTGACCGCCGAGGTGCCGTTCACGGGCGCCTTTACGACGATCATGCACAAGGTGCTCAACGATTCGCCGCCACCGCCGTCGGCGCTGAACTTTCAGGTGCCGAAGGGATTCGACGAGATCCTGCGCCGCGCGATGGCCAAGCGGCCCGATGAGCGCTATCAGACGGCCGCCGAATTCAAACAGGCGATAGCGGCCGCGAATTCGCTGACCCCGCTTGCGCAGACGGCGGCCGCCGGCGCGCCCGGCGGTCAGACGATGATGAGGCCGCAGACGGCCGGGGCGCCGGGCGCTCCCCCGGCGAACGCGGCGAGGACGACTCCGCCGCGCTCGCGCGGGCTGAGCCCCGCGGTTCTATTTACGCTGCTCGCGCTGCTGGCGGCGGGCGCGGCGGCGGCCTATTTCGTATTGGGGCCGCGCTTTGGCCTGCCGCTGAGCGCCAAGCTGAACGGCGGCCAGTCCTTGTCCCTGCCGACACCGCCGCCGTCCGACGCGCTCACCGTAGGATCGAATGCATCCCCGGTGCGATCCGCCGCGGACGCGCAAGGGGACGGCGATTCGGCGGTCATCAGCGCCGTGGGGCTTGCGGATCCATCCGACCCGCGCTATGCGAACGATCCGGCGGGACTCGAGCGCACCGTGTGGAACGATGCGCGTCGCGAAGTGGTCGCAAAGGCGGCCGCGTTATACGTCGAGCCGAGTTCGATCAATGCGAATTACCCGATCGTGCGCGAAAAATTGCTGGCTCACAGCGACGAATTCATCAAGACCGTGCTGGATCAGTCGACGCCGGAAATGAGTCAATACGGTCTCATGGTCGGCACGATGCGCGCCAGCGTCAACGTGCGCGAAGTCCAGAAGATGCTCAATCAAATTTCGCATGACGAGCGCGTCGACTTCATACGCAACAATGGCGATCCGCGCATCTCGGTCAGCATACGCGCCGCGAATCCTACCGGTGACCCGAATGCCGATGCGAACGCCGCGGCGCAGCCCTCGCCGGTTGCCGAGAACCTATTGAAGGATCACATCCGCTCGTTTGGGTTCGCGGTCGTCGACGATGCTTCCGCGAAGCCGCCGGCGGATTTTCACGTCGACGGCGAGGTGCGCTTCAAACGGCTATCCGCCAAGCTCGCCGCTTCCGGGCTGACGATCGAAAAGTTCGTGATCACCTCCTGGACCGTCAAAGCGGTCAACACCAAAACCGGCGAGGAGATCTATCACAACACGGCGATTCCGGAAAAGCAGAGCTGGGCATCGCAGGAGCTCGCGATGCAGGACGTCGGGCGCCTCATCGGCGCGGAATTTTCGAAGACGTTCTTCCTGCAGTATTTCGACTTCAAGCCGAAGAAAGCGCGGCTCAGGTTTTCCGGGCTGCCGGCCACGGCCGCGATTCCGGTGCTGGCCGAAATCAATTCGAGTTTGGTGATTCTGAATGCCACGCCGGTACCGCAGCAGGGCACGGACCTCGTCATCGATACGCAGATCTCGGGGGGAAGTGCGACGGGGGCGAGTCTCATCGAACAAGGACTCTTGGGTCCGCTCAATCGCAAACTCGGGGCCACCTGTTTCACGCTCGCTGGCGGCGATGCTCCCGAACTGCACATCCTGTTCGCCAATTCGTGCCTTTCGGACACGACGCTCAAACGGCTGCAAAATGTGCCGCCTGCGTCACTGACGGGAGCGCCGCCCTCGCGTATCCAGGATGTCGTCAAGGATCCGAACCTTTTGCACCGGGTCCAGACATGATTGAGTCGCCTTCTCCATACAGACAGGAGCAAGCATCGTGAGTCTATTTGGTATTGGAAACGACCTGAATCGACAGTTCATCGCGCGACCCGACGAGGCCAAGGATTTCATCCTGTATAAATGGCCCGACCAGACGATACGCAAACTCACGCAGATCACGGTGCAGCCCGACGAGACGGCCGTGTTCGTCCGGGAAGGCAAGATCGCCGGCACGATTCCTCAGGGGCGCTCGACGCTCGACGGCGCGCTGATTCCGTTCCTCGGCGACATCGTCGACTGGGCGAGCGGCGGCAATATGTATCGAGCCGAATTGTATTTCATCGGCACGCGCGAATTCGTCGGCCTGCCCTTCGGCGGCCCGATCGACGACATCGAGGATCCGGAGACGGGTCTGGCGGTGGGCCTGCGCGTATTCGGCGAATATGCGGTCATCGTGAAAGACCCTTCGACGCTGATCTTGAAACTCGTCGGTACGCGCCAAGCCTCCAACGACCTCATCACGGACTGGGCCCGTGAACAAATACTCAAGACCTTGCGCACCGGCGTCGTCCGCAAATTGACCTCCGAGAAATGGCCGGTGCTCGGAATCGCCGGCCGCTCGGTCGAGATCGAGGCCACGTTGCTCGGCGACGTCCAAGCGGCTTTGACGCCGTATGGATTGTTCGTCACGCGCCTCGGAAACTTCACGATCAGCCTGAAGCCCGACGACGAACAGACGCTGAAGGGACTGCGCAAGGATGCCGCGTATTCACGCCTCGCGGGCGGCTTCCGCGAATACGGGATCGGCGCCGCCTTGAAAGGCATCGGCGAAGGCGCTGCTGCCGGCGGCGGCGGCGGCAACGCGGCGGTGCTCGGCGTCGGCATGGGCTTGGGAGGAATGGTCGGCGGCATGGGAAGTGCCGCGCCTCCGCCGCCGGGCGGCGGTCTCGGCGCGCAGCCCGGACCGGGGCCGGCGCCCAGGCCGGCGGGCGGCGCGGCGCCGGCGGGTGCCACCGTCGCTTGCGCCAACTGTCAGGCGCCCAATAGTCCCAGCGCCAAGTTTTGTTCGAGCTGCGGCACGGCGATGCCGCCACCGGCAGCAGCCGCTGCGGCGCATTGCACGCAGTGTGGTGCGGCGATCGCTCCAAACGCGAAATTCTGCGGCGGGTGCGGGACGGCGCTGACTTGAAGCCGAGCGTGCCGCGGCATGCGGGCCGCGCGCTTGCCGCGCTCACCCTCGGCGCGGCAGATTCCGCGCTCGGGCGTGCCGGCGGCGGCGCGCATTCGGGCGCCGCGACCTCGAGCTCATCGAGCGGCCACGGCGTCTCGATCAACGGCGGCGGCTCCGGCAACAGCTCCCCCGGCGAATTCATCGGGCTGCTGATTTTCGCCATTGTCGCGTGGTACCTCTATCGCCGCTTCTTCAAGTCGACGCCCGACGGCAGCAGCATCTCGCGGCCCACGCCGATCTCGCCGACTTCGCCCAATTCCCCGCTCAACGCCCAAGCGCTGGGCGCGATGCTCGGCGCGGCCACGGCGGGCCGGTACACGAACTCCCAAGGCTCCGGGCAACTGATGCCGGCGCGTCCCGGATTGCCGGCCGCGCTCGAGACGATACGCGGTCAGGATGCCGGCTTCGAGATCGAAACGTTTCTGCAGCGCGCCGAGATGACGTTCTTTCTCGTCAAGCGCGGCATGCAAAACAACGACGCCGCAGCAGTGCGCCCGTATTTGAATGACGCGGTGTTCGGTACGGTCTCGCGCAGCATCGCGGACAGCGCCTCGCACCATCGGCGCGCCCTCATGGAAAGTCTCAACGTGCGCTCGGTCCACCTCGTCGATGCGACCTCGAGCGATCAAGGGCAAACTTTGCTCGTGCATTTCGATCTGGTTTATCGCAGCAAGATGCTCGATGACGCCAATCGCGTGGTGTCCGACGAAGGGCAGGACAACCGCCACGGCGAGCGCTGGACCTTCGTGCGCGCGGCCGGCGCTCGCACGCCGCAGGACGGCGGCGTCATCGCGTCGAAATGCCCGGTCTGCGGCGCGGAGCTACGCCTGAGCCTCGACGGCACTTGCACGCACTGCCGGGCAAGCGTCACCAACGGCTCCGTCGACTGGGTCGTTGCCGACGTGCAGCCCGCGCCCTTCGTGGGTTTCGGCGCCGATCCCTTGCTCGGGATTGCCGCGCCGACTCCGGCCGAAGGCATCGCCAGCTTGCGTGCCGCGGATGCCGCTTTCGATTTGAACGCGTTTCTGAAGCGCGTGCAAACGGGCTTCATGGCGCTGCAGGATGCCTGGTGCCGGCAGAACCTCGAGGCGGGCCGCGCATTCTTGAGCCCCGGAGCTTACTTCGCGTGGCGCGCGCAGCTCGAAACCATGGCGGCCGAGGGCCGCCGCGACGTCATGGAGAATCTCGCGATCAGCGGCATCGAACCCGTGCGTGTCATTCACGGTCGGGTGTTCGACGATTTGACGGTGCGCATCAGCGCGGCAGCGGCCGACTACGAAGTGGACGGCACGGGCCGCGTCGTATTCGGCGATCGCAGCGTGCGGCCCTTTACCGAAGAATGGACCTTCCAGCGCTCGGTCGGCGTCGCAACGACCAACAAAGCCGGCACGCTCGAGAACACTTGCCCCAATTGCGGTGCGCCTTTGGCGCTGACGCAGATCGGCGAATGCCGATACTGCAAGGCGGCAGTGACCAGCGGACGCTTCGATTGGGTGGTATCGCGCATCGAACAGGAAGACGACATCGCGCGAGCCGACGGCTTCGGCGCCGATATCGGTACCGACGTCGCGAAACTCATCGGCGGCGCGGTCGTTGGTGGATTACTGGGCAGCCTGTTCTCGGGCGACAGGAACGACTGAGCGCCGGTGTGCCTTGAGCGACCGCGGCGCCCAGTCGCCTCTGCGCGCGATTCCTGCGCCAGCTTTTCGCCGCGGCGGCCTCTCACTGGGCCTGCAGCCCAACGTCCTTCATCGCTTCGAGTCGCGAGAAATCGATCGCGCCCGCGTATTGTTCGAGCGTGCTCATATCGACGGAATCGCCGGTTACGTTCACGGCAAAACGTTTGGCGACGATGGCGGTGAGCTCGCCGTGTTTGGATCGGTTGTCGAACTTCTCGTGCACGGGCTGGCCGCCGATCGTCGTGTTTCTTTCATAGCCCGTGTCGCTCTCCGAGTTGATGCTCTGCGCAATGCCGCTGGCCGCATCCATCAAACCGGCGACCGCGGAGACGTCGGCGATCTTGATTTCGGCGCGCGCTCCGGTGGTCCCCTGGTACGTCGCCGTAGCTTCCGAACTCTTCATGCCCATGGCCGCCTGGCTGCTGCCTTCGGCGTTGACGCGCTGCATACCGGGCAAGGCACCCGGCAGCAAGTCCTTGAGCGCATGAAAATCCACGGGGTCGACTTTACGATTGCCGGCCATCGCGCCTCCCAACGCGGCGAGCGCATTGGCCGCCGCGGCGGCGCCGTCCTGGGCATTTCCGGACGCATCGGCGGCGCCGCTGCCGGCGTTTTGCGCCGCATTGGAGTTTCCGGCGGCGGCTTGCTGCTGCGCCATCTTGCGGCCAATCTCGGCAAACCCGTTGATTGCGGTGCTCAAGCTCTGCTTGCTCTTGTCATCGGAGCCGATTGCGCCACCGAGCGCATTGGCGACGGCTTGAGTCGCCTGCTGTTGGCGCTGCTCCTGGGTCATTCCCGACATGTTGAAGCCGCCGTAGCCGCCGAATCCGCGGAGTCCGACCAATGCACTGAGCGCGCCAAGCACGAGGCCCATCAGCAGCCCGCAAATGAGCACGGCGACCGTATAGCCGCCCGCGCGGGGACTCTGCATGAGTTGCGGCAAGCCGAGAACCAGTAAATATATCGCGTAGATCGCCGCCGCGAGCTGTACCAGGCTCACGATCCCCGTCGTCGGCAATAAGCCCACGACCGAGGCGATCCACACGGGCGTGGCGGTATAGGCCGCGACCTTGATCGCCTGACGCAGGTCACGTTGGCCGCCGAACGTCGGCGCGAGCGCATTGACGATCAGGCCAAACAAATACAGTGTCAATAGGCCGAAACCGAAGCCCACCACCATCGCGACGAGGCCGCTGACGATCGGCGTACGAATCGTGCCGCCGAATGGCATGCTGATTCCGACGACCGACATCCGCAGGAAACTCATCAGAGCCGAAAACGCCGCGAGCGGTATGACGTAGCCGGTATACAGATTGGCAATCGAGGTCGGTTCCGCCGCGATCGCCTGCCATTCCGTCTTCGGTGCGAGCAGTATGTTCTTGATGCGGTCGAACAGGCCGGGGAAGCGGGCGTTCAATGCGCCCGCCCATGCCGGCGATGCGCCGCCCGGCGACCCCGCGCCGCCGCCAAATCCGCCGCCACCGCCAAATCCGCCGCCACCGCTTGCGCCGCCGCCCGCGCCACCACCAAATCCGCTGGCACCGCTCGCACCGCTGCTAAAGGCAGCGCCACCGCCCGCGCTCCCGGCGGGGCTCCCGCCCGCGCCCGTCGGTCGACGAATCGTGGTGGCGGCTGGAGCGGCCGGAGCAGCGGTATTGCCGCCCGCCGTCATCGTCAGGCCACAGGAGTCGCAAAATTGCGCGTTATCGGCGACCACTTGTTTGCACCTTGGACATAACATGATTTTTTCTCCCCTCGAGTAATGGAATTTAAAACGGCTTGAAACCCGATACCACTACGCTGACGAACTTTTTGGTCCGCCCCGCGCGTCCCTGTCGCTTACCTGTTGGCCGTAGGTCTTAGGAGCCGAAATTGTGACCCGTTCCCGCCATAGCGCGATAGGATACGGGGGCACATACCCGTATCACAAGTAGCACAAAACGGGTCGGTGTCCGCGGCGGAATTTCCAATCGCATTGACGAGATTGATTTGGCGAACCAGCAATATTTGGACATGAACTTTCAGCAAGTGCGCGAACCTCGACCCCGGCGGTGCGCGTCGCAATGACGGCCACGCCGCTCGAGCTTGGACCGCGATTAGCCGCGCTCGTCGCAGCCGCGCTGGTTGCGGCGACGGGCTGCGCGGTTGACATATTCGCCGCGGATGCGCCCGCCGCCGTCGCGACGGCGCCGCGCCGAGCGCTGAGTGCCGATGATTTCTACCGCACCCAGTCGCTTTCCGAGCTGCAATGCGCGCCGGACGGCGCATGGGTCGCCTACGTCGTCAAGAGCAACGATCGCGACGCCGACGAGGCACGCAGCGCGATCTGGATGGTCAGTTGGGACGGCAAGCAGCGCTTGGCACTGACGAATCCCGCGCATGGGACGCATGCGCCGCGCTTCAGTCCCGACGGGCAGTATCTCGCATTCCTCGCGACGCCCGGCGGTGCCGATCACGAGCACCTCATGCTGCTCGATCGCCGCGGCGGCGAGGCGCGCTCCGTGTTCGACTCCAAGGACGACATCAGCGAGATTCAATGGTCTCCCGACAGCACCCATCTGGTGCTCGCGATGCGGCGCGGCACGGAGGATGCCAAGGCGCCGAAGCCGATCGTCATCGACTCGCTGCATTTCAAGGAAGACGAAGAGGGCTATCTCGCGACCGGCGAGCGGCGCCACTTGTTCCTCTTCGATCTGGCCTCCGGCACGATCGAGGCGCTGACGAGCGACGCGGGATTCAACGATGACCAGCCGGTATGGTCACCTGACGGCAAGCGCATCGCATTCGTGCGGACCCAGGGTTACGGAACCGATCCGGACGGCGCGGAAGACATTGAGGTCATCGAGCCGCGCGCGGGCGCAACACCGGCGAAACTCGCTCGCCCCTATGCACCCAACGTGCAGGCGCTCGCGTGGAGCCCGGACGGCAGTCTGCTCGGCTTTCTGCAGGGCTTGGAGCCGAAATACAACGCCTACATTCAGGACCGCCTGGCCGTCGTGCCCGCCGGCGGCGGTACACCGCGCGCCTTGACCGACTCGCTCGACCGGGCCGTCGCGTCCTACGCGTTTTCTTCCGACTCCAAGTCCCTGACGGTCGCCGTCGAGGACGACGGCTCGGTGTATCCCGCGAGCATCGACCTGCGCAGCGGCGCGATCACGAGACTCGCGACGAAGCCGTCCGTGGTCGGCTCCCTTTCGACGGCCGCCGGCCACACGGCGGCGCTGTATTCCGACGACGGCGCACCCGCCGAGATCTACGCATTGCAAGACGGCGGCTTGCGCAAACTCACGGGCCACAACGATGCCTGGCTCGGCGAATTGCAGCTCGGGCAAACTGAGGATCTGCGCTTCAAGAGCAAGGACGGAACCGAGATACACGGGCTCCTGGTAAAGCCGCCCGGCTTCGTGCCGGGCAAGACCTATCCGACGCTGCTCTGGATCCATGGCGGCCCCAATGGGCAGGACGCGCATTCATTCTCGTTCGATGAGTACCAATTCAGGCGCCAGCTGCTCGCGGCGCACGGCTATGTCGTGATCGGCATCAACTACCGCGGCAGCAGCGGACGCGGCATCCGCTTCGCAACGGCGATCTACGCCGACTGGGGGCACAAGGAGGTCGAGGACTTGCTCGCCGGCGTCGATGCGCTCGTCGCGCAGGGAATTGCGGATCCGGCAAAACTCGGAATCGGCGGCTGGAGCTATGGCGGCATTCTCACCGACTATGCGATCGCGACCGACCGGCGATTCAAGGCCGCGGTCAGCGGTGCCGGCAGCGGCAATCAACTGACGATGTTCGGCAGCGATCAGTACATCATGCAATACAACGGCGAACTTGGTCCGCCGTGGCGCAACACCGCGCTGTGGCTCAAGGTCTCGTATCCGTTCTTCCATGCCGATCGCATCCGTACGCCGACGCTATTCATGGGCGGCGACAGGGATTTCAACGTGCCGATCGTCGGCGGCGAACAGATGTATGAGGCCTTGCGCACGCTCGGGGTCGATACGCAGCTGATCGTCTATCCGGGCGAGTACCACGATATGCGCCGGCCGAGTTTTCTCAAGGATCGCGTAAATCGAATCATCGCGTGGTTCGACCGCTATTTGCGCACGCCCTCGACGAGCGCGCCGTAATCGCGCAGCGCCTCGCGGCGATACGGTTCGCGCTCATGCCACGTGCTCCCCGGTCGCCAGCGCTCTGCGGCCGAGCGCGTAGAGCCAGCCGGCGCCGGCCGCCGCGAGCGCGCTGACGATCGCCAAGACCACGAACACGCCCTGCCAGCCGAAAGATACCGATATTTTTCCGACGCTGACGCCGGCCGCGACGGCGCCGAGGTAGCCGACGCCGTCGATGAGCCCTGAGGACACCGCTCCGGCCTGTTTGCCGCCGAAATCGAGCGCGAACGCGCCGGCGAGATACGAATACGGACCGAGCAGGCAGAAGGCGATCGTGCCGATCGCGATCAGCGGCAGGTTCGATCCCGAGTTGCTCGCCGGCACGAGCATCAAGAGCAGCAGCGATACGGCCGTGAGCGCGAGTCCGGTCAGCATGATGAACGGGCGTCCGTTGACGCCGAGCCGGTCGCTGAGCCAGCCGGTGAACAGCACGGAGGCGGCGCCGACGCCCGGGAATATCGCGCTCAATTTGGCGGCATGGGCCGCGCTATAGCCCAGATAGTCGTGCAGATAAGTCGGGGTCCAGCCATTGAAGGTCTCGCGAATGACGGTGCATCCGAGCGACAGGAAACAGACCAATAGAAACGCGCGGCTGCGCAGCAGCGGCCCCAGCAGCGCGCGCAGGTTCTGCGGCCGCACTTCGCTTTCGGCAAATAAATTCAGCGGGTTCGCGTGCGCCTCCGGGAATCCCAGCTGTTTGCGCGATTCACGCAGGAAAATCAGGTTTGCGAACAGCAGGAACGCCGCCACGCCCCCGGCGTAATAGAACAGCGTGCGCCAGCCGAAGCCGTGTTGGATCAGCATGCCCATGGATTGGCGAGCGGCCGCGTCGCCGATCAGATAGCTGATGCTGAGCACGCCGATGATCGCGCCGTACGAGGAGTAGTCGAACCATTTCGAGGACACCTTGACGAGTCCCGCCCAGGCGAGCGACTGCGTCAGGCGGTTGCCTATCCACGCGAGCGTGAACAACGGTATCGAGGCGCCGGTGGCGAACAACAGCGTAAAGAGTGCCGCGCCCACGAGACCGATCAAAAAATTGATTCGACCGCCCCAGAAATCGCCGAGTCCGGTCAGGAACAGCTTGCCGAGCGCGTACGCGAACACGCCCACCGAGGTGATCGCGCCGATGCGAACGATGGCATCGTCGTGGCTCATGCCCTTCCCGCGCAACTCATCGATGATCATCGGCGTCGCGACCGACAAGTCGGCGCGGCAGAAATACAACGCCGCGTAGCCGCCGAACAGCAGCAGCACCGTCGTGATCTGCAGCAGACGCAGCCTTTGCGCGCGCGGCGGTGCGGCACGCGGCAACTCAGCGGTTTCGATCACCGCGACAACAAGCGCCGGGTCTTGGCTGCGGACAACAATCCGCGGAGGCGGAAATTTCCCGAATCGGTCTCCTCCATGACCGCGATGTGCGTGAGTCCGCTTTTGTCGAACAAGCGGATCAAGGAACCGACCGTGGCGCGTTCGAGGTCGCCCACCGTGACGACGCGCCAATCCGCGATCCTCTGCATGAGGTCGCGCACCAATA
>Ga0187883_10000069_pt1 | contig 78626 bp, 62 predicted proteins | sample June2016WEW_20_1_2_FD_132966 | JGI IMG/M metagenome (GOLD analysis project Ga0187883, IMG submission 132966) | Peatland microbial communities from SPRUCE experiment site at the Marcell Experimental Forest, Minnesota, USA - June2016WEW_20_10 | ecosystem: Environmental > Terrestrial > Soil >...
ATAGAATGGCGCTTTCGTCATCGTGCTCGCACAAAAAAGAGTCTGCGTCGTAATCTGGTCACCGGACAGCATGCTGCTGGCGTTTAATCCTCCAGTCGCGGAGCTGAATTGCTGCACTGCCGCCGTCACTTCCGCAGTGTAGGCCCCGCTCGAACTCGTATTAAGGAGTGCGTCGGACATGGCTTGCGCGCCTGCCAGCGTGGCCTCGTCAGTCGACGTTACCAGTTGCCGATAGGCGTAGTAAACGTGGCCCACCTCCGCCGAACTCACTGCCATCGTCAGAACTGCCGAGGCGGTGATCACCACCATCACGACCGATTGGCCTTGCTCACTCTTGATGAGCCTTCGTATTTGTCGCGAGAGAACACTTAACATTCGAGGTTTTCCTCCGTTCACATCTGGATCGCTGACTGGCTCGATGCCAGAACGCCCGCTGTTTTTGTCCCGGCATTGAAGAATGGCATCGCGGGAATGCCAAGCCATGAGTAAGCGTAGGTCACCGTTAAAGTCACAGGGTAATTTGGCCCCATCGATGGCGCTGTTGGGCACGAGAATGATGTCCCGCTTCCCGTGTACGGGTGCGAAGCGTCGCTTGCGTCCGTGATCGTGAGTTTGTAAGTGAAATTTGCAGCCGTCCAGGTAGGAAGCGATTTGGTTATCGTGGTTTCTGCATAAGCGCAAGGGTCGTTGGCTGGAAACAAGCCGGCATCGCTTCCTACAGCCATCGCGGTGGCAGAGGTTGCGTTCCCAAGTTGTTGCAGGTTGTACATGCCCAGCGTCAAACTGGCCGCCAGGTATATGAGCCCAAACAGCATCGGCAGCGTCAACGCGAATTCGACCAGGGCCGAACCTTCCTCGCCACCCTGGCCAAGCAGATTTCCGATCCTTCGTAGGCCATTTTCAATCGTCATCGTTTCACCTCACGGCTAAGCCGGCTTTGCCATCGCATTGCAACCGCGCCCGCCCAGGGACTTCTTCGGCGCACCGGTGCGCCTGCTACCCTTCAAAATTCAGTCGCGCCAGGAAGAGGTCGAACTCGTTCCTTGTCGCCGCGTCCAGTATCGAGGTCCTCCCGCTGCGCATGTCCTTTTCGTCCGACAGAATGAACTGCAACCCTACGCCGTCCGGACCCCAGCGCACAGCTCGCGATTGCACAGCAATCGATCGCTCCGCCAGTTCGTCGCCGTGATCGGTCCTCTGCAGCGTCATCAGAACCAGAGTGCCCGGATACCACCGCTCTTCGGTGACCACATACAGCCCTGCTGAACTGATGTCTCGAACTCCGTGCGCCACAGGCGCCGCCCCGTTCCAGTAATATGCAGCCAGACCCGGCTCCTTTACCCGCGGAGCCTTGCGTGGATCCGGCGACCACCAACGATCAAACCAGGACCGCAACTGGCTCTTGGTTTTGGCGCTCGGAGGCGTCAGGTCCATACTGTGCGTCTTCCGCGCTTCGGGCTTGTCGTGTCCGTTGCGGTCTTCCAGCTCCAGCAATCCCGGGCCACCGCTCCACAAAGGCTTTTCGCGCAGCAGCGCGACCCCCGCAATCTCCGGCCCCGGCTCAGGTTCGTCGGCTTTGTTGGTCAACCGCTCCAATTGCCGCTCCATCTCTTCGGCCACGCACAGCACGAGCTGATCGCCCGACTGCGTCTGCGACGAGTAAATCGAGTGCGCCGGCAATGCCAGCACGCTCTCTGGCCTCGGGCTTGAGGAGCTCACTTGAAAAGTCGGAAACGACTCCGCCATCTCGATCACCCGGCAATCCTCGTCCAGATAAATCAGATCCAGCGGCGCCGGCATCGCCGTGGCTGTGATGCCCCGGAACGGCTTCATCCATAAGCCCTCGCCCGACTTCAGCGGTTTCTCCAGCATCAGCTCCGCGACTTGATTCGTAGGAAGGTCGCCGGCCGTTACCTTCAAACCCAAGAAACATTCCCGAGTCTGGTTGTAGGCACAATACGTTTGCGGTTCCATCTTCAACTGGGCCCCTGGCGGCAGTGCCGCGGCTCCCTCGCTTCCCGGAGTTCTTTTCACCGGTTCGGCTCGCTCCATCAATTCCATCTGCGGCTCTGCCCTTTCTCTTCGCCTGCAGTCAAGCCTGCGAAGGGAACACTTCACCTGTTCCCCCTGCCCAGGCTGAACACTGAGGCATCTGCCGCCTGCGCGGCATGCCAACCCGGCAATGGAAGCTTCGAAATCCAACCGTGGCCTGAATGGATGTTTCCTCACGCCACGGCTTCTTGCCTTCCGGCCCTTACTTCACCCGCGTCCGGCGGCGCTGAATCAAGACGATCAAAATAACGACCGCCAAAGCAGCAGCAACAACCCTGATAATCATTTCGGTGCTCATGCAAATTTCCCCTTCCTGCCTCAATTATTTGGTCAGTGACTTAAACGAATCAGCCATCATGATCGCGGCTGGTCCCAGTGTAACCAGAAATAGCGCAGGAAAAATAAACAGCACCAGCGGAAACACTAGCTTGACTGACGTTTTCCCCGCCATCTCCTCGACCATTTGCACACGCTGCACGCGCAGCGTGTCCGAATGGACGCGGAGCATCTTGGCAATACTCGTTCCAAACTGTTCGGTCTGCACCAGCATTGAGACAAGGTTGCGCAGACACTCCACGCCGGTACGGTCCGACATGTTCTTCCATGCCTCTGAGCGAGCTCGTCCGGCGCGCTGTTCCAACACGACCACTGTCAGCTCGTCGCATATCTCCGGCTGCGACGACCTCAACTCTTCCGCGCTGCGCGCCGTCGCTTGGTCCAGGCTCAGGCCCGCCTCCATACAGATCACCAGAAGGTCGAGAACGTCAGGCAAGCCTCGGGTGAGCTTCTTTTGCCTTTTTTCGATGCGCTTGCCCAGCCAGAAGTCCGGCGCTAGAAATCCCCCTCCCAGCGCCACGAGGTACACGAAAAATGGGCTCAGACTCGCGAATCCGCTCACCGCGGCGATTACCGCCAGCGTCAGCGGCAACAGCACCTTGCATCCGTAGAAAACTTTGATCGCGTTCTCGTTGCGGAATCCCGCCCGCTGCATCCGAGTCTTGATGACCGAGATTTCCTTCTCGCTCTTCGGCATCAGGTTCTCGAACTTCTTCACCACATTGCCGATCGACGAGCCCGTATTTTGAAAAGTCTCGGCCAGCGTCTTCTGTTTGCGCCGCGGGCTGATCACCTGGCTGATGCGGTCAAGTGCCGCCTCGCGATAGAACATCAGCACACCGATGCTCCCGATCAGCACGAAGACAGCTACGAACGCCAGAATTGCAAAAATCATGACTCTTCCTCACACGTCGATATCGACGATTCTCCAAATCACAAATCCGCCAACCAAGATCAGTCCCGCGGCTGCCCACATCAGCTCGATGCCGATGTCGCGCTTCCATAGAATGCTGATCATTCCCGGGTCGACAATATAGATGCCTATGCCCAGCACGATCGGAAGCAACGTAAGAATCAACCCTGTAAAACGCCCCTGCGCCGTATGCACCATGATCTGGCGCTTGAGCCGGAAGCGCTCTCGGATCACATACGCGGTCTTATCCAACACCTCGGCCAGGTTGCCTCCGCTCTCTTTTTGAATGAGGATCGCGGTGGTGACGATCATCAGGTCCTGCACCGGAATCCGCAGGATCAGATTTCCCAATGCCTCTTTCATCTCCAGGCCGTAGTTCTGTTCTTCGAAGCAGATCTTGAACTCGGTGTTCACCGGGGGCGCGCACTCGCGAGCCACCAGCGCCATCGCGGCAAGCAGGCTATGTCCAGCCCGGAGCCCGCTTACCATCAGGTCCAGCGCCTCGGGTAAATGCTTTTCAAATGCGCTGAATCGCCTTTGGCGCCTGAACAGAGCAAAGGCAAATGGCAGTACGCCCAGCACTCCGCCCGTCACGAACGCCAATAAGGTGCTGTTGGTCGTCTCGAGAAGCGCGTAGGTCGGAACGATAAAGCCGGCCGCGCACAACAGCATCAACCGCCCTGCGCTCCAATCCAGGTCGGCTTGGCTCAGGATCTTGCGCAGATAGGGTGTCAGCTCGAACTTCAACAGCTTCTGGTTCAGCCAAGGAATGCTGCTGAGGAGTTCGTTCTTGCGGACATTCAGCTTCTGCGGCAGCAAATCCCGCCGATCGACCTTGATTGCGGAGTCCAGCGTGGCCAAAGCCTGCTTGGCGCTGCTGGAGGGTCCCATCGCCGCCAGTGGCAGGGCAATCAGCGCGAACACGCCGACAAAAACCAAACCGATGATCAATCCCATTTAGGTTCCCTCCTTCCCTGTCAGTCAACCACTGTTTCGCGCTCAAACAGGCTAGGCGGCAGAATGATGCCCGAGACGCGCAGCCTCTCCAGAAACCGGGGACGAATTCGCGTGGGCTTGAAAACCCCGATCACGCGGCCGTCCTGGCCGATCCCTTTCCTCTCAAACGTGAAAATCTCCTGCATGCTGATTACGTTCTCTTCCATGCCCGTAATCTCGGAGATGTTGGTGATCTTGCGCGTGCCGTCGCTCATGCGGGTGGCCTGCACCACGATCGAGATCGCCGACGCCATCTGCTGCCGTACCGATTTCTCCGGCAGGTTCATGTTGGTCATGGCCACCATTGACTCCATTCTCGACAGCGCGTCACGCGGCGTGTTCGCGTGAATGGTGGTCATCGAGCCTTCGTGGCCCGTATTCATGGCCTGCAACATGTCGAATGCTTCCTCGCCGCGCACCTCACCGATGATGATGCGGTCGGGCCGCATACGCAGGGCGTTGATCAGCAATTGTCGTTGCCGGATCGCCCCCTGCCCTTCGATATTCGGCGGCCGCGTCTCCAGGCGCACGATGTTCTCCTGCGCCAATCTCAATTCGGCCGCGTCCTCAATCGTTACTAGCCGCTCGTTGTTGGGAATGTATTGCGACAGGATGTTCATGAACGTCGTCTTGCCGGCGCCCGTGCCCCCTGAAACCAGGAGACTGATGCGCGCCCGCACCGCCGACGACAGAACTTCCATCATCTCCGGCGAAATACTTTTCAATTGCACCAATTGGTTGGCGGCCAGAGGGCCGGTTCCGAAGCGCCGAATCGACACCGATGGCCCGTCAAGCGCCAGCGGCGGAATGATCGCGTTGACGCGCGATCCGTCGGGCAGGCGCGCATCCACCATCGGGGATGACTCATCCACTCTGCGCCCGACGCGCGAAACAATGCGGTCGATGATCTGCATCAGGTGCCGGTCATCGCGGAAGGTCGTATCCACCCGTTGCAGCAGGCCGCCCTTTTCCACGAACACGTGGTCCTTGTCGTTGACCAAAATGTCGGAAATCTTCGGATCTCTCAGCAACGGCTCCAGCGGCCCCAGTCCAAACACCTCATCCAGAAGCTCCGCGTGGATCCTCTCCTGCTCGTCGAAGTTCAACGGCACGCGCTGGTCCGACATGATCTCTTTCACCAGGCCCGAAACCGCTTGCCGCGCCTGGCTAGAGTTCACGCGCGATAGCTTCTCCAGATCCAGCTTCGAGATCAGCGTACGATGAATCTCTGCTTTGTACGATTCTAAGTTCAGTATTTCCACGTTGTACCTTCGCTCCAGTTGGAGAATTCAGCTTGTTGAAACATCATCCGAACAGGTTGATGAAGCCCTTCTTTTTCTTGCCCGTGGTTTCGCTCTTGCCCGTCACCGCATCGACCATCTTCCGGATCTGCCGTGAAATGGCCGAATCGGTAAGCACCAGCGGCTTGGCGCTGATTTGCATATTCCGAACCGACTCATAGTCGTTGGGGATCTTCCAATGGGCCGCCCGGGTCAGAGCCTTGGTGATGTGTTCCTCTGACACGCCCAGAACGCGCGATTCAAATCGGTTGATCACTACCTCCAGTTTTGGCTGGGGCGCCGAGAAGAACTGCGTGATCAGCCGGTTGGAGTTGCGCAGCTCGGGAATGCTCGCCTGCGTGACCAGATACACCGTGGTCGCTTCCTTGTACGCACTCGTTCCCATCAGTTCCAGCCTCGACCCGAGATCCACAACCACGTTGTCGAACTCGCGACGCGCCACCTGCAAAAGCCGGTTAATGCCTTCGCTGTCGGCTTGAAATTGAATGAACCGTCCCGGTGCCGCCAACACCCACAAGCCCGAGCTGTGCTTCACCAGAAGCTGCTCCAGGAACTTCGCATCCAGTCTCTCCACCTGCTGTAATGCATCGATGGCTGAAAACTCTGTCGCGATTCCAAGATTCAATGCAGCGTCGCCCAGCGGCAGATCGAGATCGATCAGCAGGGTTCTTTCACCGGAGTCCTTGGCCATCGCTACGGCAAAATTGCAGGCCAGCATGGTCGTTCCGGCGCCGCCCTTGGAGCCCATGAACGCGAAGAGCTTGCCCGCGGGCTTCTTCGCCGGCCGCGTCGTCGGTCGGCGCGCCGCGGCTCGCACCAGCGCATCCGCCACGATGTCCGGCGCAAACGGGAGCGTCAGGAACTCGCGCGCACCGGCGCGCATGCAGCGCACCAGCAACTCCGGGTCCGAGCTCTCCGAATACACCATCACCGTCGCCACGCCGTTGGCGCAGATAGTCTCTACCAGCTCCAGCGCGAGTTCCGCGTCACCGTCCAGATCGATGAGGATCACGTCCTGGTCCTCATCCAGCGTCGATGGAAGATCGCCCGTTCCCAGGGAATAGCTGGAAAACTCGCTCACGTAAGCGCCCGTGCACCCGCTCATGGCGTGCATCGCCTCCAGTCGGCTCTCATCGCTGGGACTGATCACCGCTATGGAGAGATCCTCAACGCCGATGGGGTCGGGAAACTGACTGGCGGAGTACTGGGAAGAATTCGTGGCCACGTCGTTTACGCTCCTTGCTGTGCGATACGTTCGCAGATTGAGAGGCACTGACTCCCAATCTGCAGGAAGTTCATACTTGTCTTGCTTCGAGCTCGACACCGCCGTGCTCCGCTTTTAACGTGCGAAAAACGAAATCAATGTCCCGATCGCGATCGCCGGTGCATACGGCATCTTGCGCCGCAGCGGATTGCTCAATACTGCTTCTCCGCGATCCTGCGCGCTGAAAACCAAATCACCTGTGTGTTGAAATAGCTCCTTCAGAAATCCGCCCCATGCGGCCATCGCCAACGCCATCACTCCGCCTACAACGCCGGTCATCACCAGCGCCAGAATGAGTTGATATGGGCCGATCCAGGCTCCAATCGCCGCGCACAACTTCACATCGCCCGCGCCCATTCCGCCCATCCAGAAAAGAAATCCGTAAATCAGCAGCCCGAGACCCGCGCCGCTCAAACTCTGTTCCGCCCCGTGCCAGCCATGCAGCAAAACAGAAACCACGACTCCGCATCCAAAAAAAGGAAACACGAGCCAATTCGGAATTCGGCGGCTGCGAAGATCTGTGAAGGTCGCCACAGCAAGAACCACGACCGTCGGCCACCACGCGAACGAGTGCATTACGCCTGCTCCCTGCCCGAAGGCATTCCGATTCACCCCCTTCAGAGCAATTCCCGCGCCAAACCTCTAAAGCCATGAAGCCATGTTGATTCAAAGAGATGAGTCCAAATTGCCCCTCAGGGTGTGCACAGTTGTTTACGCCAGGCATCCGACCCGCATCGGTGCGTTTACACCGGCACCGCTCCGTCAGGCGGGGCCCGTCACCGATGTAACCTGTTGCTAAATCAGAAGATTGCGATGTCGGTTACGAACGGATGTCTGGCTCGAATGTATGGAAAATGCGATTTTCTCTCGGGAGTAAAGATGAGAAAAACCTTAGCGCCTCGGGCTGAAATTGGGGCTTTCCATTACCAAGGTCCCATCCCCGTAGCACGAAAGAGGAATGTTCCATGCGCCGCCGTTTGCCGATGATGAACTCACATCGCCCTAGTTTCATTAAACGGCGTCGTGCTATCGGCGAAATGGTAGATCGCCCGCCAATGACCAGAATCGGACTGTATTCGGAAGACCGCTCACTGCACCCTCTTCTTTCTTCTGCCCTTGGTAAGGACTTCGAGGTCCTGCTCCAGCCGGATGGAGATGGAACGGACGCTCTCGCGTCCACCCCAGCCTGCGATGTCATGATCCTCGACCTCTATTCCTCGCAGGACACGCTTCAAAGCCGCCTTGAATTCGCCAGGCGCATGATTGGCTCCAGCGTCCCGGCCATCCTGATGGCCGATGACAGCCTGCGTTCCACCGCCTTCGAACTCGTTCGTTCCGGAGCCTTTGGATACTGTCGACGCCCACCATCGATTCGCGATCTCAAGACCATGCTCGTCCGGGCTTGCGAAACCTCTTCGCTGAAGCAACAGCTGCATAGCGTGCAGCAGCGCATCGAGGAACCGGGCAATTGCGACCGCATTATCGGATCGAACCCCGGCATGCAGCGCGTCTATCAATTGGTGCGCAGCGTAACCAATCTCAATGCCGCTGTTCTGGTCACAGGCGATAGCGGAACAGGCAAGGAGCTCATCGCGCGCGCCATTCACAATCTCGGCAGTCGCGCCAACAAGCCCTTTGTGGCAGTTTCCTGTGGCGCCATTCCCGAAACTCTTATCGAAGCCGAGCTATTCGGCCATGAAAAGGGCGCCTTCACCGGTACCGTTGGCTCCCGCGAGGGCTACTTCGAACAGGCCGCCGACGGCACACTCTTTCTCGATGAAATTGGCGACCTCAGCATCTTCACCCAGGTCAAGCTCCTCCGCGTTCTGCAGCAGATGGAATTCAGCCGCCTCGGCTCGAACAAGCTTATTCCCTTGCGCGCGCGACTCATTTTCGCCACGCACCAAGACCTTGGCAAGTTGGTGGCTGAAGGCAAATTCCGTCAGGATCTCTTTTATCGCATCAATGTCATGCGCATCGACTCGCCGCAGCTCCAGGAACGGTCAGAAGATATTCCCCTCATCGCCGGTCATTTCCTGCGCCACTATTCAAACGTCTTCCAAAAACCAATGGACTCGATCGAGCCGGCGGCCATGGAGATGCTCCAAGGTTACTCGTGGCCCGGAAACGTGCGCGAGCTTGAAAACGTGATGCAGCGCGCCATCATCCTGGCGCCCGGCCGCGTCGTTCGCGCAGAGGACCTGAACCTCAAGAATCACGAACCGGAAGAGGATACTTCCGCTTTCGACCAGATCGTCGACATCGCGGATTATCAGCCATCCGGTTCTTTCGAGCGCCAGCTCCGCGACTACAAAATCAGGCTTGCTGTCGCCGCCGTTCGCGAGAACAACGGAAACAAGACCCTGGCTGCGCGCAGCCTGTCGATCTCGCGCGCCTATTTGCACCGCCTCCTGCGTCTAGCCGAGAACGACACTCTGCCCACGTCCGATCCTCTCTTCGAGGACCACAAACTACGCGAGACAGTCACCGCCTAAGGCAACAAGTCTCTCCGCAAACCTGCGGTAGTCATAGCCTGCGGTTCGAGCTCAGGCATTCATCCTTACCGGCATTGATTCACGCGAAATAATCGACTTGCCTGGCAGGCGCCTCTTCCAGATCCACTCCTCCGCCCGCAGTCTCGCCCTCAAGTGCGAAATCGTCCTCTTCGTTTTCCTCCGCTCCGGCGGCTTTTCTCCTGCTCCGATGCTCTCTGTCGTCACCCGGTCGCGACGAAGGGTCGATATCGAAGATTGCCGGCGCACGCATCTCAGCCTGGGGCGCCCTTACTGCCGGCAATGCGCGAATTTCCGGAATGGGGGCGATCTCCATCATCACAACCCTATTTCTGTCGCTATATATCGGCACGGGACGGAGAATCTTTAATCTTCCTGCTTCACTTGTGTCCGATTTTCGGACACAAATCATGAGAATTACCTATGCATTGCCGGGTCGGTGGCCGCAAGCAACCCATTTCCGCCTGACAGCTTTTGGCTCATGTTCTCTGCGTCCGTCGCAGTCTCGCCTTGGTCCAGGAGCGCCAGTCCCTGTTCCATGCTCATCCCCGCGGGAACCGGCACAAAGCCACCACGCACTTCGTTTGTTTCCCGCGCAAATGTCTTCACCAACAGCGCACGAATGTTCATGTGAACCTCGAGCGACTTGGTCTTCCACTCGGTTGCGCTGACCTGTTCGCGTACCAGCCGGACCGATCCACCTTTGTATAACCTGCCCAGAATGCCGAATCCGAAGTCGACGTTTTCATCCACGTGGCCTTCCAGCCGCGCCAGTCGCTTCGATCGCGCATCCACCCACAGGGACCCGCTCATGGCGTGGAAGATCCGCGCCTCAGTCGTGTGCGCCTCAACTACAGGATTAGGTCGAAAGCGCAAGCGGTAGCAGCTGCTCTCTTCGCCGTCGTATTCGTACACGAACGCTGTCGGCAAAAGGTCCAGAATCCGCCCAATTCGTTCTTCGTCCTCATCGTATAGCCGCGATTGCCGAACTTGCTCGTCGCGCGAGCTCAGCAGTCTCCCGAGCCTCTCCTGCTCCTGCTGTTCCGCCTCCGGCGTCAATTCGCGTCCGTTGATCAGCGCCAACCGTGCGATTGGCCCGTCAGCCGTTTCTACCTGGTCCTCAGTGAGCGTTCCTGCCTGCGACTGCCGTTCCACCCAGTAGCGCCAATATCCATGCCGCGCGTGATCGTTCAGCTCGTTGTACACAACCTCTCGCACCAGTTGTCCCGCGGGAATCGGCGGCTCGGAGTAAGCGCTGCATGCGCCCTGCGTAACGACCAACACCACCAACATCGCCCAAGGCACACGCATCGCTAACCTCTCGACAAAGAGCTCCGACTTCGATCGCGAACTTGTGAGCATCATGCGGCAGGAGCGGTGAAGGTTCTGAAAGACGACGATAGAAAGCCAAACAATTGCGCCGCAGGAACCTTGTTCGCCAAGAGTGGCTCTGAAAGTTCAAGGCACCTCACTCGAGCCCGAACGGCTCACTGAACTTGCTACACTGGCCCCGTGCGAAACCACTTCGAGTTTGGGATTGCCGCCGAGGCCGCGCTCGATGGATTGAAACGCCACCTCATCGCGCACGGAGAGGAAGAGCAGGTCGTATTTGAAGTCGAGCAGCAGAAGGGCATTCTCAACGTCCTCTTCGACCATCCCGGCGTCAAGTTCGTCATCGCACCCAATATGCCCTTGCATCAAATCTGGATCTCCGCGCCTGCAACCAGCTTCATGCTCAACTGGGACTCGGGAGTAGAGGAGTTCATTTTGCCGCGCACTGGTGAGACGCTCATCGGACTCGTCGAACGTCTCATCGGCGAGCGCCGAGCCGCCTGAATCGCCGCGCAGCCATTCATTTCAAACCGCGCAGTTCCCCCTGCTTCAGCGCGCATTCCGGATGTTACGATTAGTTGCATCCGCATGGGAGGTCAACATCCATGAATGAAAATTCTGCGACCGCAACGCTCACCAGTGAACAAATTTCTTCACTCACGCGCCAGAACAACTACGGCACCTGGCGCTTTCAGAAAACCTGGAAACCACTGTATATCGCGGATGCAGAAGGCTGCTGGTTCATTGACGGCGCGGGCAAGCGGTACCTCGACTTCAGTTCGCAGCTCATGTGCGTCAATCTCGGCCATAAGAATCCCCGTGTCGTCGAGGCCATCGCCGAGCAGGCCCGCGAGCTTTGCTATGTCGCGCCGGGATACGCAACCGACTCGCGCGCCCGCCTCAGCGCCAAGCTTCTTGAAGTCCTTCCAGAAGGGCTGACTAAATTCTTCTTCGCCACGAGCGGAACCGAAGCCAACGAGGCTGCCTTCAAAATCGCCCGGATGTATACGGGTAAAACCAAGATCATCTCGCGCTACCGCTCCTATCACGGCTCAACCATGGGCTCCATCGCGGCCACCGGCGATCCGCGGCGCTGGGCCATGGAGCCGGCCGGCAAAGGCGCAGGCGTCGCCTTCGCACCCGAGACCAACTGCTACGACTGCCCCATCAAACACACCTACCCCACCTGCAACATCGCGTGCGCCGACTACATCGAACACATGATCCGTAACGAGAGCGACGTTGCCGCCATCATCTTCGAGCCCGTCGTCGGTACCAACGGCGTCCTCGTTCCGCCACCCGAATACTTCCCTCGCCTGCGCGAGATCTGCGATCGTCACGGCGTGCTCATGATCGCCGACGAAGTGATGGCCGGCTGGGGCCGCACCGGCAAGTGGTTCTCCGTCGAAAATTGGGACCTCAAACCCGACATTCTCGTCACCGCTAAGGGCATTACATCGGCCTACGTTCCCCTAGGCCTTTGCGCCACTACCACTAAAATCGCCGACTATTTCGAGGATCACTACTTTTCCCATGGGCATACTTACGAAGCGCACCCGCTCACCCTCGGTCCCGCCGTCGCCACCATCGAAGAGATGCAGCGCCTCAAGCTCGTCGAGCGTGCCGCCGAGCTAGAACCTTACGTCCGCCAGAAACTTGAGGCCATCAAGACCAAGCACCCATCCGTTGGCGACGTCCGCGGCCTCGGCCTCTTCTTTGCCGTTGAAATTGTCAAGGATCGGAAGACGAAGCAACTCTTCAACACCATGCGCGACAAGGTCGAAGGAAAGCCGCTCGTCGTCGATCAAATTGCCGCCAAAATGATGGCGCAGGGCGTATCGATTCAGGCCTGGGTCAGCCACTTCGTCATCGCTCCGCCGCTCATCGTCACCAAAGAAGAGCTCGACCTCGGCATCGCCGCCCTCGATGAGCACTTGGGAATCGCCGACGCCCTCGTGGAAGCCTAGGATTCAAGCCACAGTGAACTAAGAACTGAAAGCTGACAATTGATCGCTGTCAGCTTTCTCATGCCACTTCTTCCGCGCTCTCCGCCGCTCCCGCCGGCGCCGCCAGCTTCATCATCGCTACATACGACGCCCCTGCGGTAAAGAACCCAACGAACCACGCGTAATCGTAGAGAAAGTGCAGTGGCTTCACGAACACTCCCACGAGCGCGATTCCTGCTCCGAGTCCTAGGGCAATCAACGCCCGCGGATTCACTCCCTTGGTGTAGTGGTAAACGCCTTCCCGATGGTAGAGCGAGTTCACGTCCAGCTCCGTTCCGCGGATGAAGAAGTAATCGCACACCATGATCCCAGCCACCGGCCCCAACAGCCCCGAGTAACCGACGAGCCAGCCGAAGATATACGCGTCAGGCGTCGCGAGCAGTTTCCACGGGCACATCGCCAACCCAAGAAACCCGGTAATCAAACCCCCAGTGCGAAAACTGATCAGCCGCGGATACAGATTTGAAAAATCGTTCGACGGCGACACCACATTAGCCCCGATGTTCACGTTCAGCGTCGCAACCAGCACCGCAATCAGCGCCAAAAACGCGACAAACGGCTGGTGGAACATTCCGATCAATTGGACCGGGTCCCAGATCGGCTTGCCAAACAGCACCACCGACGCCGAAGTCACCGCGATTCCCAGAAATGTGTACAGCACCATCGCCACCGGCAGACCGAACGCCTGCCCCCAAGACTGCGCACTTTGCGATTTCGAATAGCGCGTGAAGTCAGGGATGTTCAAAGCGAGCGTCGCCCAGTAGCCCACCATCGCCGTCAGCGAGGGAAAAAACACGTTCAGGAACTCGCTGCGCGTGCGGAACATGCTTGGCGTCGACAGCATGGCGCCGAAACTCCCCGCCTTCATTCGCACCCAAACCAGTAGCGCCACCGCCATCACGAACATGAACGGCGCGCCGAATGCCTGCAGCCGCCTGATCGACTCCACGCCCCGCCACACCACCACCATATTCAACAGCCAGAAGCCCAGAAAGCACGCCCACAACACGCCGCTGTTTCCGGCGGTGCTCGGCCAGATTACGATCAGCATCGCATCAATCGCGCTGCCGCCGATCCACGATTGAATTCCGAACCAGCCGCACGCCACCACCGCGCGCAGCAGCGCCGCCAAATTCGCCCCTCGCACACCAAATGACGCACGCAGAAACACCGGAAACGGGATCCCGTATTTCGCTCCCGCATGAGCATTCAGAAGCATGGGAACCAGCACAATCAGGTTCCCCAGCAGCACCGTCCCGATCGCCTGCTTCCAATCCATCCCCTTGGCGATCAGCCCCGACGCCAGCCGGTATGTCGTGATCTCCATGCACATCGAGAACCACAGCGCCGTGTAGTTGTAGAAACCCCACGTGCGCTGCTCCGGTGTCGTGGGTGTCAGGTCGCGATTTGATAGGGATGGATCGACGCTGCTCACGGGCCTCCTCCGTGAAGCCAGACAAATATCTATCTAAGGTAAAACAGTAGGGTGCCCCAGATCCTTCGGCAGCGGCGGATTTTTGCGTTTAGGGTGAGATCGCACACCCCCGCGCGAAAAGGTTAGTCCCTAGTCCCTAAGTCTCTGATCTCTGCTTTACTTCCACTCCCCGCCACGCACCTCGCGCCGCAGGTACTTTCCGCGCCCAACATTCCCTATGAAATTCCCGCCGCTCACGATCAATTCACCGCGCGAATACACATCGCGCGCGTTCCCTCGCACCCTGAACCCTTCAAACATCGAGTAATCCACGCGCATGTGGTGCGTCTTTGCGCTGATCGTATAGTCCTCCGCAGGATCCCATAGCACCAGGTCCGCATCGCTCCCCGCGGCAAGCACGCCCTTTTTCGGATACATCCCGAAGATCCGCGCCGGCGCCGTCGAAACCAGCTCCACGAAACGATTAATTGAGAAATTCCCCTGCCCCACGCCATGATGATGCAGCAATTGCAGGCGGTTCTCGATCCCCGGCCCGCCATTGGGAATTTTCGTGAAGTCGTCCTTGCCCAGCGCCTTCTGATCTTCGAAGCAGAATGGACAATGATCCGTTGACACCACCTGCAGATTGTCCTTGCGCAACCCCTCCCACAGCTTCGGCTGATTTTTCTTTTCGCGCAGCGGTGGCGTGAAGACATACTTCGCGCCCTCCCAGCCCTTGCCTTCCATGTTGTCTTCGATCGAGAGCAGGAGATACTGCGGGCACGTCTCTGCAAACGCCGGCAATCCTCGATCACGCGCTTCTCGCACCTGGTTCAGCGCATCTTCGCTAGACAAGTGCACGATATAAATCGGCACGCCTGCAATCTCCGCCATGGCAATCGCGCGATGCACCGCCTCGGCCTCGGCTTTTGTCGGCCGGGTCAATGCGTGATAGATCGGCGCGGTCTTCCCATCGGCCAACGCCTGTTGCACGATCACGTCGATTACCGAACCGTTCTCCGCGTGCATGCAGATCAGCGCGCCATTCTTTGCCGTCTGCTTCAGTGCCTTGAAGATCGTTGCGTCGTCAACCATCAGCACGTTGGGATACGCCATGAACAACTTGAAGCTGGCCACGCCTTCGCGCACCATATCGTCCATGTCTTCCAGGCCTGCGTCCCCAAGGTCGGTGACGATCATATGCAGCCCGTAGTCGATGCACGCTTTCCCTTCAGCCTTTTTCCACCATGTGTCGAGAGCCGTCCGCATCTTTGTGCCCTTCGCCTGAATCGCGAAGTCCACAATCGTCGTCGTTCCGCCGATCGCCGCAGCCCTCGTCCCGGTTTCAAAATCGTCTGCCGATTTCGACCCTCCAAACGGCATATCGAGATGCGTATGCGCATCAATCCCTCCCGGCAGCACCAAGAGTCCCGTGGCATCCACCACTTTGTCTGCCGCGCCCGCCGGAATCCCCGCGCGCACTTCCTTGATCGTTGTGCCATCGATCAGCAAATCCGCCTTCGCGCTGGCATCGGCATTCACGATCGTTCCGTTTTGAATCAAAACAATGGACATAAACTCTCGTCCTCGCTCTTCACGCGCTCGTTGAACTGCTAACCTGCCGGCCCGCTACTCCGCTCCGCATGCCGCTCCCCGAGTCCGCTCGTCCCAGGTCTCCGGCTTGAGTCCCGTATCCACCTGCACCATCGTGATGCATCGATCCACCGGACAAACCAGCGAACACAGGTTGCAGCCCACACATTCCGTCTCGTCCACTCGCGGAATTCGCTCCAGCGGCGTCGGGTACGGCCCCTCAGCAAAAGCCGCCGCGCGCTCCTTCCTTGTCACCGGCGTCTCCGCAATCGACGCTCTGCTCTCCGCTTCCTTCGCTCCCGGGATGGGATGCACTTCCACGTGCCCGTCTACCGGCCCGGTCACGCGGTCCAGATGAATGCACTGGTGCGCGCCGTCCCAGCACGCAATGTGGCAAAGATCGCACCCAATGCACTTCTGCTCGTTGATCCGCGCCACAATCTTGTAGTTCAGATTCAGGTGCTTCCACTCCGTTACGCGATTCAGTGACAACCCGCGAAAATCCTCAAGTGTCTTGAACCCCTTCTCGCGCATCCAGTTCTCAAGCCCCTCGGCCATGTCCTCGACAATCCGGTAGCCGAAATGCATCACCGCCGTGCACACCTGCACCGTGCCGCAGCCCAGCAGCAAAAACTCCGCCGCATCGCGCCAATTGCCGATTCCGCCGATCCCCGAGAGCGGCAGCGCCGACTCGGCATCCGCCAAAATCTGCTGCACCATGTTCAGCGCGATCGGCTTCACCGCCGGCCCGCAATATCCGCCGTGCGAGCTTTTCCCGTCCACGTTCGGTCGCGGCACAAACGTGTCCAGATCAATCCCCGTAATCGAATTGATTGTGTTGATCGCCGACAAACCATCTGCTCCGCCGCGCTTGGCCGCGCGTGCAACCGTTCGAATATCGCTGATGTTCGGCGTCAGCTTAACCAGCACTGGCGTGCGAGCCTTTTCCTTCACCCACGCGGTAATCATCTCCGCGTACTCCGGAACCTGCCCCACTGCCGAGCCCATCCCGCGCTCGCTCATGCCGTGCGGGCAGCCGAAGTTCAGTTCCAACCCGTCCGCTCCCGCATCTTCTGTGCGCGTCACGATCTCATGCCATGCTTCGCGGTTCGAAGCCACCATCAGCGACGCGATCACTGCGTTCTTCGGATAGCGCTTCTTCACTTCAGCCATCTCGCGCAGATTCTGTTCAATGGTCCGGTCGCTGATCAGCTCAATATTATTGAAACCCATAATCCGCTGGCCGTTCCAGTCGGTCGCCGAGTAGCGGGAGCTCACATTGGTGATTGGCTCGCCGATCGTCTTCCATACCGCGCCGCCCCAGCCCGAGTCGAATGCGCGCATGATCATCTCGCCAGTATTGGTTGGCGGCGCCGACGCCAGCCAGAACGGATTCGGCGAGTTGATGCTGCCTGCAAAATTACGCACGCCAATATCAGGCATGGGCCACCTCCGCGCTCTTCAGCATCGCCATCGCGGCCCGCTTGCCCCCCGCAACTGCATCCACCACTTCGCGTCCGCCGTTCACGCAATCGCCGCCGGCAAAATATCTCGGATTCCCTGTTTGCCCTGTAACGCGATCGGCCACAATCTTCCCGTCGCTCACCGCAACCCCTCGCAACTCCTGCAAAAGCTGCGTCAGCGGCGACTGCCCGATCGCCGGTACCACTAGATCGCACACAATCTCTGCCTCGGACTCGGGGATGCGCTCAAGCTTCCCTTTCTCCTGCCGCACCTGAACCGTATCGAGCTTCAACCGTCCGTGCGCTTCTTCCCGGATTGCCACCGGCAAACGATTCCACAAGAACTGCACGCCCTCCTGCTTGGCGTGCTCGTATTCAAAATCGAACGCCGACATCTCGCTCTCGCTGCGCCGATAAACCATGTAAACCGTCTCCGCGCCCAGCCGTCGCGCGGCGTTGGCCGCATCGATCGCCGTATTTCCTGCGCCCACCACCGCCACCGTTCCGTGCAGCTCGCGCAGGTGCCCCGTTTTGTAAGCAGCAATCAGCTCCAACGCATTCATCACGCCAGCTGCGTCTTCGCCTGGAATGTTGAGCCGCTGCATCGCTCCCAATCCCAACCCCAGAAAGATGAAATCGAACTCCGCTTCCAGCGCCTCCAGCGTCGTAGCCGAGCTCACGTCAACCCCGCAGCGGAATTCAACTCCGAGCTGCCGGATCATCTCTATTTCGCGCACGCTATCGGCGGCGCGCAGTTTGTACTCTGCAACGCCATAGGTATTCAACCCCCCCGGCAATTCGCGCCGATCGATCACCGTCGCGTGCGCGCCTCTGCGGCACAACTCTGCTGCGCAGGCGAGCGACGCCGGCCCGCCGCCAATGCACGCCACGCGCTGCTTGTGTGTCCCCGGCGCAGCTACCGGCACTCTCTCACCCGACGCCCAGAACGCATCCATGGCGTGACGCTGCAAAAGCGCGATCTGGATCGGCTTCCGGTTCTGGCGATGCATCACGCAAGCACCCTCGCACAGCACGTCCACGGGACAAACCCGCGCACAACTCGCTCCTAGAATATTCGCATCCAGAATTCGGATCGCCGACCCGCGCAGGTTTCCCGATGCAATGCGCTTGATAAACCCCGGCACGTCGATATGCGTGGGACACGCCGCTGTGCACGGCGCGTCGAAGCAATTCAAGCAGCGATCCGCCTCAATCACCGCGGCCTGCGCCGAAAGCGGCGGCTTCAGCTCGCCGAACCGCGCTCGCAGTTGCTCATCGTCTGGTAGTGCTGCGGTGCTCATGCGCTCGCCTCCGCCCTACGAAGCCACCAGCGGTCCATACAAATCGGGCCTGCGGTCACGATAGAACTGCCACGTCCGCCGCACTTCCGCAATCTCATCCAGATTCAAATCGGCGGTCAGCACCTCGTCTTTGTCGCGAGCCGCTTCCGCAATAATCTTCCCGCGTGGATTGCAAAAGTAGCTCGTCCCGTAGAACTCCCCTATATTCCAGGGCGCCTCGGTTCCCACGCGATTGATCGCGGCGATAAAGTATCCGTTCGCCGCTGCGTGTGCCGGCTGCTCCAGCTTCCACAGGTACTCGCTCAACCCCGCTACGGTCGCCGATGGATTGAACACAATTTCCGCCCCGTTCAATCCCAGGCACCGCGCTCCTTCAGGAAAATGCCGGTCGTAACAGATATAGATGCCCACTTTGGCGAATCCCAGATCGAAAACGGGATAGCCCAGATTTCCAGGTCGGAAATAGAACTTCTCCCAGAATCCGGGCGCCACATGCGGAATATGCGTCTTGCGATACTTGCCCAGATAGGCCCCGTCGCTCGCGATCATCGCGGCGGTGTTATAGAAGACGCCCTCCTGTTCAACCTCGTACACGGGCACAACGAGCGCAATATGCAGCTCCTTGGCCAGCGCTCGCATCAGGTTTACAGTCGGCCCATCGGGAACCGCCTCCGTCATCTCGTACCACTTTGTCTCCTGCTCAGCGCAAAAATATGGCCCATTGAAGATCTCTTGCAGGCATACGATTTGCGCTCCCTGCTTGGCCGCCTGGCGAATCAACCCCACATGTTTCTCCACCATTGCCTTCTTTTGCGCCGGCAGCGGTTCTGTCGCGGGGATCGCATTCGACGCCTGGATAATGGAACATCGAACAACTCGGGGCATGGTTCGCCACCTCCGAAAAGAAAGAGTGTGAGTCTTAGAAATTAGCTCAAATCAGCCCTTTCGGCAATAGCCTTCGCTGCGATTCCCGTAAAGCTGTCACTGCTTCATTCCTTGGCTCTCTCGCCGCTATTCTTCCTCCCCGGTTTGACTTCACTCCCGCGCAATCCAATAATCGATAGAGATGAACATCTATGAGGAGATCGTGAAGCTGCAACGGGAGGGCCACAGCGGCGCTGTAGCCACCATTGTGAACTCGCGCGGCTCCATCCCCTCGTTCCAGAGCGCCAAGATGCTCATCCGAGACGACGGCTCCATCGCCGGTACGATCGGCGGCGGGTGCGTCGAGGCCGAAGTCTGGCAGGCGGCGCGCGAGGTGATCGCCCAGGAAAAGCCGCGCACCCTCACCTTTGATCTCAATCAGGATCCGAAGTACGACACTGGCCTCGTTTGCGGCGGCACGCTCGAAATCTTTATCGAGCCTGTGCTGCCCGTTCCGTTGCTTTATATCTTTGGCGCAGGTCATGTCGCCGTCGAGCTCTTCAAGGCCGCCCGCAACGCTGGCTTTGACTGCATTGTGACCGATGATCGCGAGGCCTACGCCAACACCGAGCGCTTCGCCAACGCCCTCCAGGTCATCGCCAAAGACTTCAACGAAGCGCTGAAGGATCTCAGCCCTGTTGAGTCCTCTTACATCGTCATTGCCACGCGCGGCCATCGCGACGACATGCGCGTTTTACGTTGGGCCGTGCAAACACCGGCACGCTACGTCGGCATGGTCGGCTCCAAGCGCAAAGCCATCACGGTTTTTCGCGAGCTCACGCGCGAAGGCCTCAACCCGGAGCTGTTTAGCCGCGTCCATTCGCCCGTCGGGCTCGACATTGGCGCCGTTACGCCGGAAGAGATCGCCGTCTCCATCGTCGCCGAGCTCATTGCCACGCGCCGCCACGCCGAGCATGCTCTGCCCCGCATGAGCTGGTTCCAGAACAGCAAGCACGTCGCCGTTCCCGAATCCACGGTGCCCAGCGAAACCCTCCCTGCCCCCGCGAGGAAGTAGTCTTAGCCCTTCTCGAATTCTGCCGGCTTTTCTCCCTGTTATCTTTATTCTTTATGACTGTTGTGCCCAATCTCTGCGGTCTGATCCTTGCGGCCGGCGAGTCTTCGCGCATGGGATCAGATAAGGCGCTGCTTCCCTGGCCTCCGCTGCCGCCCGGCACAATTCCGCCACCCGGCCCCACGCTTCTTTCCGCGGCCATCCTCGCGTTCGAGCCCCTCACGCGGCTGGTCGTCGTCGTTGCGGGCAACAACGCTCAGGCCGTGGGAATCACCGCCGGCGCGTGTGGAGCGTACATAGTCCGCAATCCTCATCCCGAGCTTGGTCAGTTCAGCTCTCTGCGGGTGGGTTTGCGTGAAGTTTTGTCGCGCGGCTGCGATTCCGCGATGATTACTCCCGTCGATTGTCCCCCGCTGAGCGCCGTCTCACTCGAGCGTCTCTGCGATTCGTTCCAGCGCGCGCGCGCCCAGGGCATTTGGGCCGTTGCCCCTGAGAACGATGGCAAACATGGCCACCCACTTTTGGTCACCGATGAGATGATCGCGCGGTTTCTTGATGCGCCCGTGACCGGCAACGCCAGGGAGGCCCTGCACGCGCATGCACAGCGCGTCGCCTATGTTTCCGTCCCCGACTCTTTAGAAAAGGCCGGCCTCAACACGCCGGAAGACTACGAAGCACTCACTACGAAGACCCCGCCGTCTCTACGCTAGGACTTCTTGGCAAACTTCCCGAGCACCGCCGCCAGCGTATCCATCGCCAGATGACTGGCGTGTTTCGATGCTGGAGGCAGTCCGCCTACCGTGCGCACCAACTCTTCTCTGCTTAGCTTCCTTGCTTCGGCCACGGTCTTCCCGCTCACAAGCTCTGTCACCGCCGATCCGCACGCCATCGCGGCCACACAGCCTTTTGCGCGGAAGCGAACCTCTGCGATCCGCCCCTCCGCAACTTTCACTGTCAGCTCCAGAACATCTCCGCATGCAGGGTTCTCGATCCGTGCGGACGCATCCGCATCGGCCACAGCCCCTGCGTTGCGGGGGTGCTCAAAATGGTCGAGAACTTGCGAGGAATACATTCGTCTTGGGTGCTGGTTCAGCGGGCACCGGCACTTCCGCTCGCGGCCTCGGCTTTGGCCTGCGTCTGTCGTGCGTCCAGAATCTCAGTCGCTAGAAATAGATCCGCAAGCAGCGCGCGCAAATGAATCGACGCATTCAAATTGTCGATCAGCTGCGAGCTGATCGCCGGCTGAGCCAGCACCAAATCCACCGCCGCAACCGCACTCTCCGCATCGCGCTTCAGCACTTCAAAGAATGCCTCGTACTTTTCCGCGGGCTCAAACTGCTCTTGCTCCAACAATTCCCTGCAACCTTGCTCCAGCCCGCGCATCGCCGCCGCAGCCCGCGTCAGGTGGTCGCGAAGCAGCCGCCCTGCATCGTTTCCGTCGTCGGTCGGCAATCCGCGTGCAGCATAGGAAAGCGTGTATTCGTAGCACGCCTCAATTGCCTCGCATTGCCGTTCAATCTCAGTCGCCATCGCTTGCGGCATAATCCTCTTTCGTTTTCGAGCCCGATCCCTTCACCGCCCATCGCCCGGTGTCGTGTTCCTCCAGGTAGAAATCCCGGCTCATCGAGCCGAAGATCATCGACTTCGTAATGGGCAGCTTCTCCGGTCGGATTCCCATGTACACATGCACCATCACCAGCGCGATCAGCCCGACGCCGGCCAGTCCGTGCAGCACGTACATCAGCCCCCACGTCATGTCCGTGAAGAGATATGGGTTCCGCGTGAAGATGCCCGTCTGCACGCGCTTCATCATGAAGAGCCCGGTCACGATCACCGCCAGGCCGGCCAGCATGATCACGCCGTGGTACAGCTTATTCTCCAGCGGATACTTTGCGAATTTTCTGGGCGGCGGCGCCGGCTTTCCGAAAAATCGCCGCACGCGGTTCATCGCGTCGCGCAGATCGGTCTTATCCGGCCAGATCGACCAGAAATCCAGAAAGAACGATGCATGAACAATGTGATAGAGAATCGAAACCGTTAGCACGCATCCGGCAATCCAGTGATACACCACCCAGTTGAACTGGATCCCCACTTTGGGCAGGAACGCTGTAAAGAGCAGCGTGAACATCGATGCCGCCATGATCCAGTGAAACAGTCGTGCCGCCAGCGAGTGCCTCGGCACCCGCTCCGGAATACCCACCGCGCACTCATCTGCCGCCAGCTCCGCAAATCGCTTCGGAGGCTTCACCACAATCAGGTAAAGGGCATGCACGATCATGAAGAACAAACCCGCAATGACAGCAACCCAGATCAGCCCCCAAGCTATATGCGTCGGCACCGACTGTCCCCACGGACTTGTCGCCCACTGGATGAACTTCACAGTGCCTCCTGAAAACCGGGGCTCCCGTTAAGCCCGACTTCGGCTTGCTCAGGGGTCTGGACGCCGCTTATCGCTCGCTTTACCAGGTTTCTCATCAGCGGAATCTTGTAGGCATTAAATTGCAGCGGCGCCGCGCCCTGCACCGCGAGCTTACCGGCCATCTGACCCGTCGCCGTGCTCGCGGGCTTGCCGCGCACTGCATCTTCCACGGCCTTCAGCCGCATCGGCCTCGGCGCCACCGCGTTCACCGCAATTCTGACATCGCTGATCGTGCTGCCCTCGAGCTTGATCGCCGACGCCACATTCATCAGCGGAAAGTCCCACACGTTGCGATCGCGCACCTTCTCGAAATAGAATTTCGCGCCCGCCCACGTCGCCGGAATTCGAATCGCCGTCAGCAAATCGCCTGGCTTGAGAATGTTCAGCCGCGTAATGTCCATCTCCGGCCCGACAAAATAATCTTCCGCGTCCACCGTCCGCTCGCCTCGTGGCGTTCGGATCACAAACTTCGCGTCCAGCACGATCAACGCCGGCGCAGAGTCCGACGGATGCACAGCCACGCACCGGTCCGCGCCAAAAATAGCATGCTCCCGGTTGCGCCCGACTGGCGTGTCCGCGTAACAAATGTTTCCGCCGGCGCGGTAGCATGGCCAACCGCCGCGGTAGTACCAGCACCGCGCATCTTGCGACACATTTCCGCCCACCGTGCCCTGGTTGCGAATCTGCGGCGAAGCCACTAGCTCCACGGCCTGCGCCAGCACACCGTAGTCCTTCTGAATCGCCGGATGATTCGCGATTTCCGTCAGCGTCGTCATCGCGCCGATCTCCAGGCCGTCGCTCGTCGCGCGAATCCCCTTCAGCTCCTCCACTCCGCTTAAATCCACCAACACCTTCGGCTTCTTGATGCGGTCCTTCAGCCAGTCGAAGCTGTCGAGCCCGCCGGCCATCACCCACGCATCTTCGCCGTGCTGCTCCAGCAGCTTCTGCGCTTCCGCGGCAGAGTCCGGCTGCAGCAGATCGAAAGCCGGCATCACATCTCGAATGACCGCCATAACTCTCTCCGTTTCACATCCCGCGTTAGATGTGGGCCAACAAAGGATTCTGCATCGGACGCCCGGCTTCATAGGACGTCAAAATCGTGTCAGCATTCACCGGCGCGCGCTGGAAGATGTTGTCTCCGAGTGCGTCTGAAAGTGCGTTCAGAATCGCCGCGCATCCTCCGCCCACCGGTGGCTCCCCGCAACCGCGAGCGCCCACTGGCGTCTCCGGATCGGGAATATTCAGCGCCGCCCATTGCATGTTCACTGGAACATCCAAAATCGTCGGCGGCCTATTCTGATAAAAACGTTGGGCGATGGAAATACCATATTGCGGGTCAATCACCCACTTCTGTCCGATGGCGTGGCCGATGCCCAGCGTCGACCGCCCAAGAATCTGCCCGCCCAGCGCGGCAGGATGAAGCACTGTGCCCACGTCCGCGTAGGCCAGGTAGTCGACAATCTCGTACTTGCCCGTCTCCACGTCCGCTTCTACCTCGGCGAAACACGCAAGATAGGAATACGAATCTCCGTCGTGCGGAAATTTGTCTTTCGCTGACGCCACAAGTCCCTGGCCCGCCAAATTATCCACCGATTGTTTGGTGGCTTTGTTTACGTCGGGATTCACGTCGTGGCCGTCGTAGATTCCGCCCAGCTTGATCGCGTGTTGCGCGGCTTCGGCAAGACTCATCCCTGCGCCGCCGCCCTTGCGCGTCACGCGCAGGTTGGCCACTTCATACTCTTCCGGCTGTCCGCCCAGCTTTTTTGCCGCCACTTCTTTGAGCCGCTGCACGCATTCGAGCCCCACAGCGTGCGCCGCGCGGGTCATGGCGTGAACCGTCTGGCTGCCGCCCGAATCGCAGGTGTAAGGAAAATGCTTCGACGTATCGCCCCAGACAATGTCGCAAGCGTCCCAGGGTATGTTCAGCACCTCGGCCGCTGCGCGATGCACGTCGATCACTGCTTCGGTTCCCAGGTTCCCGATGCCCGATTGGATCTGAACGCGGCCCTGCGGAGTGATCACAATTAGTCCATCGAATCCGGTGCTACCGCCGTGGAAGACTGTGAGCGCCACACCCACGCCGCGTACCTTGGTGCCAATCTGCTTCGGCTGGCGCGCTGCTCGCTCATTCCACTTGAACTGCTCAGCGCCCTGGTCCAGCGCCTGCTTCTGGAAGCAGCTTGTAACATATGCGCGCTTACCCTCCTTGTTCGGGGGACCGTATTCCGCCTTGCCTTCCGGGCAATTGATGCGCCGCAATGCAACCTGATCCACTCCCAGTTGCCGCGCAGCCTTGGACAGGATGGGCTCCATGATCGCGATGGCCTGCATTCCTCCCGGCGCGCTCTGTGCGCTACGCGGCGGCGTATTGGTCGCCACCGTCACATTGCGGTAGCGCATGGCGGGCGGCTGGTACTGCAATGACGCGATGCTTGCGCAAGAGCCGCCATCTCCGCTTGATCCATACGATCCAGCGTCCGACACCAGGAACATATCGACCGCCGTGATGCGGCCATCCTTCGCAAATCCCACCCTTGTCCGCGACCGTATTCCGGGCCGCGCTCGCCCGATAAAATGCTCCTCCTCGCGGCTCACGCGCATCATCACCGGGGCGTTCAGCTTCCTCGACAGCAGCGCGGGAATCACCAGGGTCAGTGCGCCGGTGATCTTGCTGCCAAACCCGCCGCCCGTATATTCGCTGATGAAAACGATCTTGTCCTCGTCCATGTGCATCCAGCGCGCGATCGCGGCGACGGTCTGGAATGTGCTCTGCGTGCCCGTATAAAGGAAGAGCTTCCCATTTTGCCAGTAAGCCATCGTCGTCCGCGGCTCCAGGCATTGATGGCTCACATCCGGAGTCATGAACGTCTCGTCAAGCACGAGCGCGGCATTTTTGAATCCCGCGTCCACGTCGCCATAGGACCACTCATCGGGCGCATGTCCCATGGGCAGGCGGCCTTCTTTTTCTGCGGCAAAATCCTCATCGGTCCACTTCAGCACCGTGAGCTGCTCCGGACCGCGGCCGGACGCCGGCCTCACCCAAACATTGCCGTCCTCACGTGCATTCGAGCTGCCCGGGCGCAGGCTCTCCAGCGGATCGGTCGCGAAGGGCAGCGGTTCCATGTCGATCTCGATCTTCTCGATCGCCTCGGCGCACGTCAGCTCGTCCACGGCCGCCACCGCCAGAATCGGCTCGCCCTGGTACATGGGCTCGTCCGCCAACGCCAATTCGCCCCACTTGTCGGCCTTGATCATGGTGCCGTTGTCGTTCATGTAGGCCGCGTGGCCCGGAACATCTGACGGCGTCAGAATCGCCTTCACCCCCGGCATCGCCAGCGCTTTCTCCGCGCGGATGCTCTTCACGCGCGCGTGCGGCATTGGGCTCAGCACCAGCCTGCAAAACAGCATCCCCTCCGCGCGGAAATCCTCCGCATACTTCGACTTCCCGGTCACTTTCGCCACCAGGTCGTTGGTCGAGTAATCCTTGCCGATCAGCTTGTACCCGGTTCCATACGGCCGCGGCTTCTCTTGCTCGGCCTTCATCGCACTCTCCTGCGGTGTGTCCGGCATGGCTTAGACCCCCCTCTGCTGCTTTGCCGGCATGCCGTCGCGCATGTACTCGGCTCCACGCATCATCGAGTCCAGAATCTTGCTGTAGTCCTGGCACCGGCAAAGGTTACCGCTGATCCCATGCGCCAGTTCGGTTCGCGTCGGTGCGGGATGCGTCTTCAGGAACCCGACCGCCGACATGATGAACCCCGACATACAGAACGCGCACTGGAACCCCTGCTCATCCACCACCGCTTGCTGCACCGGATGCAACGTCCCGTCGGCCGCCGCCAATCCTTCAATCGTCGTAACGCTCTTGCCGCGTACGGTATTCGTCAGCACTGAGCAGCTGTAGTGCGGCACATCGTCGATCAGCACCGTGCACGCGCCGCACTCAGCCCGATCGCAGCCTAGTTTCGTCCCCGTCAGTCCCAGCTTGTAGCGCAGCGTCCAGGCCAGGGTCTCCTGCTTCATCACTTCCACGCGCCGCATCTTCCCATTCACGTTCAGCGTGATCAGCCGCTCGCCCGCGTTGCGCATGCCTCCGCCCGGCGACAGGATTTTATAGCTCGCGGCGCCCACCATCGCGCCGCCGGCAATCACGCCCAGAATGAACCGGCGCCTCGTGATCTGGTATGCCTTGCTTTCGCCTGTCTTTGGGTCTTCCATCTCCGGCATGGCAGTTTCTCCGGCTTCAGCATCGTTTTGGGAAGCCATTTTCGCCTTGCGGATATCGCGTCTCCGCGGCGGCTGGTTCAGCATCGCCGCTTCTTCTAGGTAAAGCCGCGGCGCTTGCAGCTATCTTAATCCCACTCCTGCGTCCCCGGCAAAAGGTCCGTTCACGATCCGAACACGCTCAACTGGCCCCCGGCAGCGCCTTCATTCCTGTCTGCAACTTTCTGGACTAAACTGAATTTGTTATGGCAATCGCAGGAGTCTCTCCCGCTATACTGCCTCGTTCGCCTCAAGGCGTGTTTGCGAACGAGCCATTTACTGACTTCAGCAATCCTGAAAACGCACGCTCCATGCGCCGCGCGCTCGACCTCGTGGCCTCCCACCTCGGCGTGGAATACAGCCTGATTATTGGCGGCAAGCGTCTCAAAACCGCCGAGAGAATCCGCTCCATCAATCCCGCGCGGCCCGCGCAGATCGTTGGCATTCACCAGAAGGCCGGAGCGGCGCAGGTTGAACCCGCCATGTCCGCGGCGCTTCGCGCCTATGAATCGTGGAGCCGGACCCCAATCGACGAGCGCGTCTCTCTTCTGCTCGGCGCCGCCACCATCATCCGTGAGCGCAAGTTCGAATTTATGGCCTGGCTCACCTACGAGGTCGGCAAGAACTGGGCTGAAGCCGACGCCGACGTAGGCGAAACCATCGACTTCCTCGAGTTCTACGCTCGAGAGGCGCTGCGCCTGGCTGCCGCCACCACTCCCATTCAGTATCCCGGCGAGCGCAACGAGCTCCTCTACATCCCGCTTGGCGTGGGAGCGGTCATTTCGCCCTGGAACTTTCCCTTCGCCATCATGGCAGGCATGACCGCTGCCGCGATCGTTGCCGGCAACACCGTTATCCTCAAGCCCTCGAGTGATTCGCCCACCATCGCCGCCCGCTTTGTCGAAGTTCTCGAGCAAGCCGGTCTCCCTGATGGCGTGGTCAACTTTTGCCCCGGCTCCGGCGCTTCCTTCGGCAACGCTATCGTCGAGCACCCGAAAACCCGGTTCATCGCCTTCACCGGATCCAAGTCCGTCGGCCTCGAAATTCATGAGCGCGCCGCCCACGCACAACCAGGACAGATCTGGATCAAGCGCACGATCCTGGAGATGGGCGGCAAAGACTCGATCCTCGTCTGCGCCGATGCCGATTTCGACGCGGCTGTCGATGGAGTGGTGGCTTCTGCCTTCGGCTTCAGCGGGCAAAAGTGCTCCGCCTGCTCCCGTGCCATCGTTGAAGCACCTATCTACGATGCCTTTGCTGAGCGACTGCGCGAGCGCGTGGCCACGCTCACCTTGGGCGATCCTGCCGCCAATCCCAACATGGGTCCGGTCATCAACCAGGCCGCGCTGGACTCCATGTTGAAGTTCATTGAGATCGGAAAGAAAGAAGGCAGGCTGATCGCGGGCGGGAACGCCCCGGTCATGACTGACGCCGGGTACTTCCTCGAGCCAACTGTCTTTGCTGACATCGCTCCCAACGCCGTCCTTGCGCAGGAAGAAATCTTCGGCCCGGTGCTGGCTCTCATCAAGGTCGCCAACTTCGAAGAGGGCCTCCGCGTGGCCAACAACACTGAGTACGGCCTTACCGGCTCTGTTTACACAAGCGATCCCGCAAAAAAGGCTGCCGCACGCAGTGCTCTCCACGTCGGCAATCTCTACTTCAATCGCAAGTGCACCGGCGCCATGGTCGGCGCACATCCCTTCGGCGGCTTCAATATGAGCGGTACCGATTCCAAGGCCGGCGGCCCCGATTACCTCTACCTCTTCACCCAGGCCAAGAGCGTCGCTGAAAAGCTCTAGCTTCCATTCAACGTCGCAACAACCGGCGTCCGCGCCATTTCATTCGCACCGGAGACCCAGATGACAGCGTGGGAATTCACAGCAGTAGTCTGGGGTCTCTCCTTCCTGGCTGGCTTCCTCGGCGCGCTCACGGGCCTCGGCGGGGGAGTAGTCGTCGTTCCCGCGCTCGCCCTGGCGCTCGGTGTCAATATCAAGTACGCCATTGGCGCCTCGCTGGTCTCCGTCATCGCCACGTCGTCCGGCGCGGCCGCAGCCTACGTTCGCGAGGGCTTCTCCAACATCCGCATCGGCATGTTCCTTGAGATCGCCACTACGCTGGGCGCGATTCTCGGCGCTTTTCTCGCCGGCCGCGTTAGTACACACGCCCTCGCCATCATCTTCGGGCTGGTCCTTATCCAGGCCGCGTACCACTCCTTCAGAGGAGCGCCGGAGGGCGACCGACCCACAGAATCCGACTCGCTCGGCCGACGGCTGCGACTCGGTAGCTCCTACCCCGTAGATGGCAAGGCGCAGGAATACGGTGTGCGCAACGTCCCAGCGGGCTTTGGTCTCATGTTCGGCGCCGGCACGCTCTCAGGCCTCCTCGGGATCGGCTCCGGCGCCGTCAAAGTCATCGCCATGGATCGCGTCATGCGCATCCCCTTCAAAGTCTCCACAACCACCAGCAATTTCATGATTGGTGTTACTGCCGCCGCCAGTGCCGGCATCTACCTCAGCCGAGGAATCATCGACCCCCGAGTCGCCATGCCCGTGATGCTCGGCGTCCTCGCCGGCGCATTGCTCGGCGCCAAGGTTCTTGTGCACGCCCCGGTGCGCACGCTGCGGACCGTCTTTGCCGTCGTGATTCTGGCGCTCGCCATCGAAATGATCGTCAACGGCCTTACAGGGAAGGTATAACCCACATGGATGATCGCCGCCTTGAGACCATCATTGGCCGCCTCCTGCAAACCGGCGTTCTCCTCGCAGCTGCAACCGTCTTTGCGGGTGGCGTGCTCTACCTCATTCAGAGCCCCTCTGGCCACGTAGACTATCGCACCTTCGCGTCCAGCGGCCCGGCTCTTAATTCGCTTTCCGGAATCGTCCTCTCCGCGGCGCACCTCCAAAGCCTTGGCCTCATTCAGCTCGGCCTGCTGCTCCTCATCGCCACGCCCGTCGCGCGGGTCGCCATGGCCGTCGCGGGCTTCGCTCTCGAGCGCGATCGCCTTTACACCATCGTCAGCGTGATTGTTCTCCTGATTCTTGCGTTCAGCCTGATACACGCCACCTGACGCACGAACGCCCGCGGCCGTCTCGCATCTTGGCGACTGGCACCCTTCACAGATTTGGGATTCGATTTGCTTCGCGGCTCGCGAATCGGGAGTATTACGCTATCGCGCCGGAAGCGGATTGGCTCGCTGCCTGGTTTGCTGCCTGGGTCTCGGCTTCCAGTTTGCTTCCCACTTCGGCCGCAGCCTTGGCCAGCACCCGGTGATGAATCGTGAACAGCGCCAACTCCAGTCGATCGCCTACGCCGGTCTTGTCGTAAATCGAGCGCAGATAATTCTTGATCACCTGCTCTGTCGTCTTCAGCCGGATGGCGATCTCGCGGTTCTTGCAGCCCTGCACGATCAGCGCCACAATGCGCATCTCTTTCGGCGTCAGCCGATCACGCACGCGCGCTCCCACCAGGTCCTCTTCGATCGCTTCCGGTGGCGCTGACTGCGTCGGCAGCCATGAATCTCCGGCCGCAACGCGGCGCACGCATTCCACCAGCGCCGGCCCGGTGACGCTGCGGAACACCACTCCGCGAAAGCCCTGTTGCATATACGAGGCCGCGTTCTCATTGTTCTCGGCGATCACGATGCCGCGACTGCTTGTCGTCTCCAGCAGCATGCCCAGCCGCGTGAAATCCGGTTGCAGCGACGCGGCAAACAAAACAATGGAGTTGGGAAACGTGGTAATGGCGTGGTACATGCGTTCAAGATCGGTACATTGCGCGATGATGCGCAAGTCCTCGTCCATAGCCAGAACCTTGGCGGTGCCGGCTCGGAAGATCGCCTGCGAATCAGCCAGTATGATCTTGTTCATTGTGTTTCCTACCTACCCCGCCCTTTCAGGAGAAACTCCCCACACATTCGTCCCTATCGGCCCCATCACCAAAGTCTTGGCAATGTCTCTGATTGCTACAATCCTGGCCCTCGCCGGCCCTTTTCGCAACACCGGCCCCCAAATTCGCTGGTCTCCTGATACGGGCACGGACCCGGCTACGTCTGAGATTACAGCCTTCAGGTCAAAATAGGGTATCAAAAACCCTTCGGCGGGGTCCCGGAGACCATTAACTAAATTGGGACCCGTCAGGTTCTACACTCTCCTTATGGCAAGGCCCATCCTCCTGGCGGTTGACGACGATACGAGCGTGCTGGAAGCCGTGGTCCAGGACCTGCGCCGCCAATATGGGGCCACCTATCGCATCATGCGTGCCGCCAGCGGCCCGGCCGCCCTGGACACGTTGGCCCAGCTCAAGACCCGCGATGAACCCGTCGCTTTGATCATCAGTGACCAGCGCATGCCGGGAATGAGCGGCGTCGAGATGCTCGAAAGCGCCCGCGCCATCTATCCCGACGCGCGCCGTATCCTTCTCACCGCGTATGCCGACACCGAAGCCGCCATCCGCGCCATCAACTCTGCCCGCATCCACTACTACCTGAACAAGCCCTGGGACCCGCCCGAGGAGAAACTCTATCCCGTCGTGACGGACCTCCTCGAAGACTGGCAGGCTGGCTTCCTCCCGCCGTTCGAAGGCCTGCGCGTCATCGGCTATCGCTGGTCGCTCAACGATCACCGCCTGCGCAACTTCCTCTCTCGCAATCACGTTCCTTACCGCTGGATTGATGTTTCCGTCGGTGATGAAGCGTCGACACTCCTCAAGGACCGTGGGCTCGATCCGCAAAAACTTCCCGTGGTCCTCTTGTCCGACGGTGCTGTCCTTGTCGACCCCGATCTCGAGACTCTGGCCGGTCAGGTCGGACTCCGCGTTCAGGCCGCCCAGGATTTTTATGACATCGTGGTCGTCGGCGCCGGTCCTGCCGGCCTCGCCGCCGCCGTTTATGGCGCCAGTGAAGGCCTCCGCACCGTTGTCATCGAGCCTGAGGCTCCAGGCGGGCAGGCCGGTTCCAGTTCCCGCATCGAGAATTATCTTGGCTTTCCGTCTGGTGTCACCGGCGCTGACCTCGGCCGCCGCGCCTACGCCCAGGCCTCTCGCTTCGGCGCTGAGTTTGTCACCCAGCGCGCCACCGGCATGCGCGTCGACGGCCAGTACCGCTTTCTCCAGCTTGCCGATGGCCGTGAGGTTTCCAGCCATTGTGTCCTTCTCGCCCCCGGCGTTCAGTACCGCAAGCTCGATATTCCCGGCGCCGACCGCCTCACAGGCCGCGGCATCTACTATGGTGCCGCGCTCGTCGAGGCGCTGGCCTGCAAGGACGAAGACGTCTTTATCGTTGGCGGCGCGAACTCGGCAGGCCAGGCCGCCCTTCACTTCGCCAAATATGCCACCAAAGTAACCATGCTGGTGCGCGGAGAAGGACTTTCCGCCACCATGTCGAAATATTTGATCGATGAGATCGCTCGAACATCCAATATTGTGGTTGAGGCGCGCACCCAGATCCTTGAGGCCATCGGGGATGATCATCTCACCGAGCTGAAGTTGCGCAGCCCGTCGGGCGAATCACAAGTGCCCGCGTCTTCGCTGTTTGTCTTTATCGGTGCCGCGCCCGTCACCGCGTGGCTACCGACGTGCATTATGCGTGACGAAAAGGGATTTATTTTGGCTGGGCCTGATTTGCGTAACGACGGTAAGCTACCCGAAGTTTGGAACGAAAAGCGCGAACCGTTCCTGCTCGAGAGCAGCGTTCCCGGAGTATTTGTCGCAGGAGATGTCCGCTCCGGCTCCGTCAAGCGTGTCGCCTCCGCGGTAGGCGAGGGTTCCATCGCGGTGCAGTTTATGCACCAGTATCTGGCGGGGTTTTAGGCCCCGCTCGATCCTGGATTGGGTGCAATGAGCAAGATGAGCGAAGACTTTCAATCGATCCGCATCGAGGAGATCCAGTTAAAGGATCTTGCCAAGGTCCTTCCCCAAACGCACGTCTTCGCTTCCACGCCGTTCGACGCCATTGCCGGCGTTGACCATATCGAGCGCGTTACTGCCAAAGCCGGCTCGGTGCTCGTCGAGCCCAACGCGCCGTGGCTCTACTACTGGCTCCTGCTCCACGGCGAGGTTTACGCCAAGCGCCCTGAAGCCGACGGCACCTCAACTCTGGTCGGAATCGTGCACGACGGCGAAGCCTTCGGCGAAGTGCCCCTTCTTACCGGCCGTGGCTTATCGCCATTCCGCATCTCGGCATCGCAGGACTCCGTGCTCGTCCGCTTCTCCGAGCAGGACTTCTGGTCGCTCCTAGCCTGTTGCCCCATCGTCCGCAAAACCGTCCTCGCCGACAGCGCACAGCGACTTCAGGCCTATCAGGTTGAAGCATTGCATCGCGAGAAGCTCGTTTCCCTCGGCACCCTCGCCGCCGGTCTCATGCACGAGCTCAACAATCCTGGCGCCGCCGCCAAGCGCGCCGCCACGCAACTCCGCGAGAATCTCATGCGCCTGCAGCAACTCAGCCTGCGCAACAGCGGCAAGGCCAAGACCCCCGCCCAGCTCCAGTGCATGAGAGACCTCCTCGAACACGCTCTCCGCGGTTGCAATCTACCTGCCATGAGCAGCCTCCTGCAGGCCGACGCGGAAGAAGCCATGAGCCAGTGGCTCGACAAGGCCGGCGTCGAGAACGCCTTCACCATCGGCCCCGTCCTCGTCTCCATGGGCATTGACCACGAGGAAATTGCCTGCGCCCAGGATCACTTCGATCCCGCCTCGTTCTCTGACGCTCTCAACTGGTTCGGCGCCCTCGTCTCCAGTGTCTCGCTGGTCTGCGCCATCGAAGAAAGCATCTCGCGCATCTCCGAGCTGGTCATGGCAGTCAAAAAGTTTGCCTACGACGAGCGCACCCCCGACAAGGACCTCGACGTCCACGACAGCTTGCAGAGCACACTCACCATCCTCGGCCACAAATTGCGTCTCAAGCAGATTCAGGTTGAGAAACGCTTCGCCGCCTCCCCCTCCACCATCCGCACGCGCGGCTCCGCTCTCAGTCAGGTCTGGACCAACCTCATTGACAATGCCGTCGATGCTTCTCCCGACGGTGCAAAGCTCGAAATCTCCACCTGGTCTGAGCCCGATTGGCTCGTCGTTTGCATAGGCGATCACGGCTCCGGTATTCCGGCCGAAGTTCTTCCTCACATCTTCGAGCCTTTCTTCACCACCAAGCCGCAGGGCTCAGGAACCGGCCTCGGCCTCGAAATCGTTCATCGCATCGTCACGCAAAAATTCTCCGGACAAGTTGAAGTTCAATCCCAACCCGGCGACACTCGCTTTATCGTTCGCCTGCCAGTCAAATCTCCGTCCGCGTAGTTCTGTTCGTAACGCTTGCGCTAGCAGCTAGGAGCGAGAAGCTGTCAGCTGTTTCTCAGTGGTAGGACCACTGGCCGTCTCAGGCGTTACGATGTTGGACGCACCTATTCCGCCCGCCCGAGGTCCATTGAACCATGCACCGGAAAAGCTCTCTCTCTCCTATGCTTCTCGTCTCTTTCGTGTCTCTCTTCGTCGCCGCCGCACTGGCTCCCACCCTCCATGCCGCAGCAACCTGCGATGTGCGCTCTTACGGCGCCAAAGCAGATGGAACGACGAAGGACACGGCCGCGATTCAAAAGGCCATCGATACCTGCGCAGCCAAAGGCGGCGGCACGGTCCGCCTCACCGCGGGCACATATCTCAGCGCTCCCATCGTCCTCAAAAGCAACATCACCCTCCAACTTGATAAGGGCGCGACGCTTCTCGGCTCGCCCGATCACACCGACTATCCCGAGATCACCGAATTTCGCCTCCCCGGCGTCCAGGCTTTGGTCAGCGCCACCAACGCCGAAAACGTGTCCATCACCGGCAAAGGCACCATCGACGGCCAGGGCGAAAGCTGGTGGAGCATGATGCGTAGCTTCCACGATGCGGGCGTCATGGGCAATCCTCATCCCCGTCCTCGCCTCGTCGTCTTCGACCACTGCAAGCACGTCCGCATCGAAGGGGTCACGATCCAGAACTCGCCGATGTGGCAAGTGGTGCCCTATTACAGTGACGATGTCGTCATTCACAATATCCGTGTGCTCGCGCCGTATCCATCGCCAAACACCGACGCCGTCGATCCTTTCTCGTCATCCAGCGTGCGCATCGATCATCTCTATGCCGATACCGGCGACGACAACATCGCCATCAAATCCGGCGCCAGTAACTCGCCTGGCGGCGACGATCCCGTCCGCGACATAACCATCTCCGATTGCACCTTCCTGCATGGTCATGGCCTCTCCATTGGAAGCGAACTCGCTGGCGGCGCGCGCAATATCGTCGCCGAGCGCATTCATTTCGATGGCACCGACAACGGCATTCGTGTAAAAGCCAATCGCGATCGCGGCAACGATGTCTCGAACCTAGTCTTCCGCGACATCGACATGAAGGATGTGAAGAACCCGCTCGTGATCAGCGAGTACTATCCCCGCATCCTGCCGCCCGAGGGTGACGTCGCGCCTCAACCCGTCACGCGTCTCACGCCGCACTTCCACAACATCTTGTTTCAGAACGTCACCGCGACCGGCGCTACGATGGCCGGCGCGATTGTCGGCCTACCTGAAGCGCCGGTCACTGATATCGTTCTGCAGAATGTCAAACTGAGTGGCGAAAAAGGATTGTCGATCGGCTACGCAACCGTAACCGGCCAGAATGTAAAAGTCGAGGCCGCGCAAGGAGACGCAATCATCAAGATGGCCGGCGCCACCGTCACACTTAAGTAGCCCTAACACAGCCAAACAAAAGGCTGCGCTCCCCGGCGCAGCCCGATCGCTGGTCCCTGATCCCTGGTCCCTGTCTTATTGATTCACCCCGCTGGCCAGAAATCCTCCGTCCACCACCAGAATCTGTCCGGTCACGAACGAAGCGCTATCGGATGCCAGATACACTGTCGCCCCGATTAGCTCCTCCGTCTTGCCAAACCGGCCCATCGGTGTTCGCATCAGCAACTCCTGCCCGCGCGGCGTGCTGTCCAGCAACTGCGCATTCAAATCCGTTCGGAACACGCCTGGCGCCACCGCATTCACCGTCACGCCTTTCTTTGACCACTCCACGGCCAGTGACCGTGTCAGCGATGCCACTCCCGCCTTGCTCGCGGCATACGCCGCCACTTCGCTCAGCGCCACAAAACTGTTCAGCGACGCAATGTTCACGACCCTTCCATAGCCGCGCTCCAGCATGTGCCTGCCGAATACCTGGCAGGCCCGCAGTGTGCCCGTCAAATTCGTATTCAGGATGTTCGTCCACTCGGCTTCGGGCAAATCGAGAGTCGGCGTCCGCTTGATCATGCCGGCGCAGTTCACCAGAATGTCCACTTTGCTGAAGCGCTCCAGCACCGCTGCGAGCACCGCCTCCAGCGTGCTCCGATCGCCAACGTCCGAGGCCATGCGCAGCGTCTGTCGCCCGCGCGCTTCAATCTCTTTGGCCGTGTCGTCCACTTGCTCTTTGCGGCGCGCTGTGGCGATGACATCGGCCCCCGCATCGGCCAAACCAAGGCTCAGCGCCCTGCCGATTCCGGAGGTCCCTCCGGTCACAACCGCAACCTTGCCTTCAAGGCTAAATAGCGATTCTTTCATGAGATCTCCATGGGGATTTTGCGCGGCATGGCGCGGACCGGCCCAACCGTCACTCAGGAACTACTTCCTAAGAATACCGGTGCAATGTGCCGCGCGTAGAGATTTTCCGTTACGTTCTTGGCGATCACCGCTTCGTTCGCTTCGAGCAGCGCCAGATAGCGCTGCCCCATCTTCGCCGCCACTTTGAACCCCACGTGCAGCAGCTGCCGGACGCTGCTGTTGTACGCCGGCGAGCACTCCACGTGCCGCAAGGCTGATGTGTATTGCTCCGAGGTCCATCCGCGCACCTCATCGGCCGAAGGCAGCTTTTTGGGATCGATATCGATCACCGTGGCATACGGCGCGCACAGTTCCTCGCGATGCGCCAATGCTTCGGCATACACTTCCTTGGCCAGCGCCAATCCATCGCCGCCGGCCTCGGCCAGCCCGATCAGTTCCTCAAGCCATGTCGTTCCCGCTGTCTTCAGGTGCACGCCCACGTTGAGGCGCTTCATTGTCGAGTGGATCGCCGGATAAATCGAGAATTTGTCGCTACCCGAATGCACGCTCAGTTTCAGATTCCCTGGTAGCCCATATTGCTTCACGGCGTACGCAATGGCCGCGACGTCCAATGCCATCTCCCGCTCGAACTGCGCCACGTTGCCTGCGTAATCCACGCCTTTGTTGAATCGCCCACTGAATTTTGGCGCGATCGTCTGTACCGGAATGCCTTCGTCAGCGATCGCCGCCAGAATGATCAACAACTCTACCGGGCTCTGCGCGCGATCGGTCTCGTCCATCGAAACCTCGGGAATAAAGTTGCCGGCGCCGCGCGCACTCAGCACCCGGCGATACACATCTCCGGCTTGCTTCACTGCGGCTAGAAACTTCTCCGCCGTCGCTTTCAAAATTGTTGGCGTAATCTCAAACGCCTCGTCGGCTCCAGCCAGTTCAATGCTCCCTTGCAACTCTGGATGCCGCTTCACAAAGTGCTCAATGTCCGCGGCCGGTGCAGGCTGCCCGATGAAATCCGCCACGTCGAACGTGAAAAAATCGCACGACGAAAGAAAGCGGTCCACCGTCGTGGCCGTAATGTGGTCCGCGTCGCAGAAGTAGGGCAGCTTCCATCCCAGCGCCTTCACAGCCGCATCGGCCGCCTGCCGAACAGACTCCGGCCCCGAGCCGATGATCAAGTGCTCGCGATTCGATTTGTTCCACACCGGTACCACTTCAATCCCACGGTCCAAAGCCTTCACGCAAGCCTGCAACTGCGCCTTGGCTTGGTGCGCGAACCGGTCACCCGTGCCAACCGAGTATTTGTTCAGCGTTAATCCTTCGGTCCCCATATTCGCCCCGTTTGCGAATTCATTTATCTTTCTTCTACCGTGCCTCGTCAGATCCCTATTCCGCGTGACTGTGCGCCAGAGCTGGTGCGGCGGAGTTCTCAAACCGGCTGCGGTATGCCCACAATCCCAAACCTGGATTCGCCACAAAGAAAATCCGCTCGCCGCCTACTTCGTTCCAGCCGTGGCGCAGCTTTTCGGGGTCATAGCGCGCGGTCATGGCCTTCAAATCACCATATTCGAAGCCCACGCTCTCTATTTCCTTGCGGCTCAATTCCCCTGGGCACCAGCGAATCGTGAACCGCCCCTCCGACGAAGCATGAATCAGGTGCGCTGCCGCGCTCAGGTCCGCGGCCAGGTCGGCGTTCTCTTCCACCGCTTTCAGCGTGGCGGGCGTGCCGCGATAGCCATACTTTCGGATCAGCGCGTCAATTCCTTTGTCTTCGCCGAATTCCTTCACGCCCGGCGCCAGAATGATCAGCTCCGCCCCGTCAGCCAGCGCCATGCGCGTCCTATACACAGCCTTGTTCCCGATCCACGTGCTATGGAATTCCTTCGGGTCCAGGTACACCACCGCTTTCTTGATCGGCTCGTTAAGCATCTCAAAGTTCACTTTTAGGCTCAGCTCCGCCGCTCTCAGGAAGCATTCCAGGTCGTCCCCGATGAACAGCCCGCGCACCGCCAGCCCGCCGTTCTTGCCGCGCCCGACCACCGTCTGCACATAAACGATCGGCAGGTGCCGAAGGAACTTTTCGCACGCTCGGTTCAGCACGATTCGTACGGGGTTCTCGGCCCGCCCCATAATCCGCTCCATTCCGTACACCGCGCCTAGGTAGTGGCTGCGGTTGATTCCCTCGCGGCCGCCTGTACCGATCAAAATGTTCTTGGAATGGTTCGCCATCCCGATGACTTCGTGCGGCACAACCTGCCCGATGGAAAGAATCAAATCGAACCCGCCCTGCGAAATCAATTTGTTCACCTGCGCCGGCCACGTGTAATTAAGCTTTCCTTCCGATTGTTCGCGAATGAACTCCGCCGGCAGCTCGCCCAGTGTCTCAACATCCGTCCGCCAGTTGTGCACGCGAAACAATTCCAGCGGCATCTTCCCGAACATGTGCGCGATCTGGTCCGGGCGCATCGGCGTGTGCGTTCCGATCGCAGGCAGCACGGCCTTCAACCGCTCGCCATAGTGCTCCCACGCAAACCGCGTCAGGTCGCCGGCCCGCGAGTGCTCGCGGCTTTGGTCGGGCGGCACGGCCAGCACATTCGTCCGTTTGCCTAGCTTAGCCAGGCTCTCTACCAGCAGATCTTTTAGTTCCTTCTCTGAAAGATCGGTCTCGGTGCTTCCCACGGAACAATAAAGACTCATACGCCTAACTCCGCTCTTCCACGATCTGGGTGCCCCATCCTGGCCGGGTTCTTGTTTTTCCGGCTAGGGAGGGAGACCACAAGACGCAGACACTAGGCCCATAGAGAACTAGAGCCGATACGCCTTCTTCACCAGCCCATACGTCAATTCGTGCGCCACTTCGTGCGCTTCATCTTCGTCCAACCGGTGTTCCGCAACCAGTCTGCCCAGAAATGCGCAATCCACACGGCGCGCTACATCGTGCCTCGCCGGAATCGAGAGAAACGCCCGCGTGTCATCGTTGAATCCTACCGTGTTATAAAACCCTGCCGTCTCGGTCGCTTGCTCGCGGAAGCGCATCATCCCCTCCGGGCTGTCATGAAACCACCAGGGCGGTCCCAAACGCAACGACGGATAATGCCCGGCCAGCGGCGCCAGTTCGCGGCTATATGTCGTCTCGTCCAGCGTGAAAAGGATGATCGTCAAGTTGCGTTCATTGCCGAACCGGTTCAGCAGCGGTCGCAACGCGTCCACGTAATTCGTTGCCCGTGGAATATCGCAACCCATGTCGCGGCCATACCGCTCATAGACAAAACGGTTATGGTTGCGCACCGACCCAGGATGAATCTGCATCACCAGGCCATCTTCCACGCTCATCCGGGCCATCTCCGTAAGCATCTGCGCGCGGAAGAGCTCTTGCTCCCCTGCGCCCGCTTTGCCAGTAATCACTTTGCTGAACAGCGCACTCGCCTCGGCCTGAGGCAAATCCGCCGTCTGCGCCGTCGGATGTCCATGGTCCGTCGACGTGCACCCCAGCGCCTTGAATCGCGCGCGCGCCTTCATCAACGCATTCAGATAGCCGATCCATGTCGAGCTGTCCTCGCCGTGCATTTCGCCCAGCTTCGCCACCAGCCCCGCAAATCCCTTGAACTCCGGATCCACCACCGAATCGGGGCGAAACGCGGGGACAATCCGCGCCTTCCATCCCGAATTGCGAATGGCCTGGTGAGCTTTCAGCTCGTCCAGCGGAGATTCCGTCGTCGACAGCACTTCAATATTGAATTTCTCGTAGAGAGCCCGCGGCAGAAACTCCGGCGTGCGCAGCTTTTCCGCAATCACGTCGAAGGAATGGTCGGCGGTCTTCTCGCTCAGGCGCTCCTTCAGCCCGAACAGCTCCTGAAAAGCATAGTCCAGCCACATCCGCGTCGGCGTGCCTCGGAACAAGTAATAGTTTTTTGCGAAAATGCGCCAAACCTTGCGCGGATCCTTGATCACCGGCTGTCCAATGCCTAAATCGTCCAGCGAGATTCCCTGGCTGTAGAGCATGCGGAACACATAGTGGTCGGGCTGCACAAAAAGCGTTGCCGGATCGGGAAACGGAGTGTTCTCCGCGAACCACGCTGCCTGCGTATGTCCGTGAGGACTGATGATGGGAAGTCCACGTACTTGCTCATAGAGGGAACGTGCTACATTGCGCGCGCTGGCATCCGCTGGAAACAAACGGTCTTCGTGGAGCAACATGGCTTTCATTCTAATCGTCTCGCGCAGCGCTTCACTAAGCCGCTGCAGGAATGAGAGGTCAGACCGGAAGTATACACGGAAATGCCGCTCGTCAGTCTCGACATGGTTTCTTTCATACCACCTGAGCGTTTATCCAACCAGACACCCGCATTCGGTGATAATCTCCCTGTGACACTGATTTTCAGTATCGCAAGAGGGTTGCTCAGCATATGCCGAGGGTGAAAGAAGAAGAACCGAATACTCATCGTACGATGCAAGTGGTTAACCACATCCGCTCCCTTATCGAGAGCGGAACCCTGCAGCCGGGTGACAAAATTCCCCCGGAACGCGAGTTCGCCCGGTCTCTCAAAATCAGCCGCGCCAGCCTCCGCACCGGCATCGGGTACATGGCCGCCATGGGCGTCATGAAGATCCGGCACGGTGTCGGCACCTTCGTCGCCGACGGGCCGCCTCAATTCGGAACCGCCTCGCTCAGCCTTATCGGCGCCCTGCATGGCTTTCAGTCCTGGCAGATGTTTGAAGCCCGCATCATCCTTGAAAGCCATCTGGCCGCCTTGGCCGCCGAACGCGGCAACCAGGAGCACTTCGCCGCCCTCGGCGATGAAGTTGCCGACATGTTTGCCTCCATGGATAGTCCTGCCGAATACCTCATCCATGATCTGCTCTTTCATCGCATCGTTTCCCAGGCCTCAGGAAATCCAATTCTCGCCGCAATTATTGAGACCATCACTTCAGCGCTCTACGATACGCGCCGAAAGACCGTCGAGCGCTCTACCGATATGCGCGAATCCGCGGAGATGCACCGCGAGATTTATCGCGCCATCCGCACGCGCAACGCAAAAGAAGCGCACAACCTTATGGAGCAGCACCTGCGCATGGCGCAAATCGCGCAGGGAATGGAGCGACCGACGGGCCGCAAAGGCTCGCCCGTCGGGTCAAAAAAGAAGCACTCCCGCGCTGCATCCGCCGCTTAACTGCGCGTTGCGCCGCGAATCATTGAATCCCAAGTCAAATTGCGCGGGGCCCGTTGGATCCGGCACCGCGGGCCAGCGCCCGGCTGATGCGCCATCTCAGCCGCGCAGCCATCGGGAAAACCCCCTCCACGGGCCGCGCAAACCCCGTGCGGAATTGTCATTTCGCATGGAGAAAAACACGAATGTGTCCTCCGGAGCTCCGTTCGCATAAACCTTCGGAACGTGTTTCTGATCGTGAGCTGCCGCGCTGCGATGCGACCGGACGGATGGCCCCCTTTCACTATCTCCTTTACCTTCTTGCTCCTAAAAGCACTCATCCCCGGCGCATGGTCTGACCATCGTTTCTTTGAGAGCCGACTAAATTCCGCGTTCTCCGAGTTCTCATAGAATCCGGGAAATTACATTTGATTTTCGGAAAGCTGCGCGGATTCCCCTATTGACAGCGCCTCACCCCGTATATGAAACTACTCGGGCTTCAAAGTGTGGTCAGACCACATATCCGAAACCTGTGTCATGGCATGGGCGGACGCGTTACGGAGCGAAAACGCAATACTTATTGGAGGCAGGAGAATATGACGCAATTGGCCGCAAAAGCCCAATTGATGATGAAGAGAATTGCCGGTGGAATGCCCGTTGGCTTCTTCCGTTTACGTGCATTAGGCCCCGTGGCGCTTGTCATTGTCGCCACCATGATGTCGGCCGGCGCGATGGCGCAGTTGGCTGGAAAGGGCGGCATCACCGGTACTGTCGAAGATAAGACAGGCGCGGTCGTCGCCAATGCCACGGTCACTGCCACCAACACTGGGAATGGTGTTGCCACCGTCGTCAAATCGAACGGCGCTGGCGAATACAATTTTCCCGACCTCGACCCTGGTATTTACACCGTGACCACCGTCGCCCCGGGCTTCGAGAAGCTTACACAGCAAAACATCCACGTGGACGCCCTGACGACGCAGACCTACAATCCTGCGCTCCAGGTCGGAGCTGCCGACGTGCAGATCACTGTCTCCGCCGCGCCTCCGCAACTTGAGACGAGCGACGCGACTTTGGGCTCCACCATGGAACAGGAGACCTATGCGGCACTGCCCATCGAGATGAACGCCTACGGTCAGGCCGACCAGCGGCGCGCCACGGACTTCGCATATTTGATGCCCGGCGTGCAGGGCAATGAAACCAACGGCAACGCCACCACCAACACCGGCGTCGTCAATGGTTCCGGCAGCCGCGGCGCCGTCTCCGATGTTTACGTCGATGGCATTCCCTTTGTTCGCGCCGGCGGCAATGGCGATCCGCGCTACGTTTGGACCGCAATATCCGTCGATGCAGTCGATCAATTCCAAGTCCAGACCGTAGGCTACGGGGCCATGTATGAAGGCCAGGGCCTCATGAATTACTCCATCAAGCACGGCGGCAACCAGTTCCACGGTTCCGTCTACGAGTTCTTCCGCAACACAGCCCTCGACACCTGGGGCTGGTTCGGCAAGATTCCCAACGTGGCAACCGGCAAGCCTGTCAAGCCTGTTGAACACAACAATGAATACGGCATCGTGCTCGGCGGTCCGCTCATTCCCTTCGGCTCGCTGAAAGAGAAACTGTTCTTCTTCACCAACTACGACGGGTTCCGCTATGCCAGCGCCACCCCTACGCCTATGAGATTCCCTACAACTGCGGAACAGGGCGGTAACTTCAGCGCCGACGGCATCGCCATCTACGACCCCAGTACTGAAGCCACCTGCGCGTCGTTCAATACCGGCGGCAAGCCCTGCAGGTACCAGTACGGCTACGGCCCAAGCGGAACAGTGGGAGCGTTCGGCAATCCGGTGCTACTCGGCTCTGGCTCTCCGGTCAATGTCATTCCGTCAAGCGAGTTCTCGGCGGTCGCAAAGAGCATGCAGAGTTTCCTTCCCGCAATCTCTAGCTCGGGCACGGGCAACAACTACGTTGCTGCCAACGCCACGGGCTTGTCCAACTGGTCCACCACTTCGCGGGTTGACTACATTCTCAGTGCACACGATACCCTCAGCGCACTCGGCGCGGTGGGCCGGCAGGCCAGTTCCATCCCGGTCGGCCAGACCACAGCAGGACGCAACATTGGCCCTCTGCCCTACAACTATGGCCAGGCGTACGCCCCCAAGACCGCAGTTTGGACCATCGAAGAGACGCACGTCTTCTCTCCGAACATTCTCAACCAGGCCAAGTGGGGTTATGCCCGGTATAACGGGCCCACCTTTAACCCCAATGACAATCCGAAATACGCTGCAACCACGATGGGTATGTCCGGGCTCCCAACCGGTCAGGCTTCGAACATGTTCCCCTTCGTCACCTTTCCCAGCGGAACGGCCGAGCCTACAAACTGGAATGGCGCCACCGAGAATCGCACCACGGCGGAAAATTACACTTTCCTCGATAACTTGCAGTGGACCGTCGGAAAGCACTCCTTCACCTTCGGTGGCAACCTCGCGTGGATGCTCTACAACGTGAACAACGCCACCAAGGGTGGTTCAACTCCCATCACGCTGGCCACCGCAGTGACTGAGACTGCGCAATTGAACAACGCCTTTACCGCGTCCACTGGCACGGGTCTGGCCTACGCCAGTTTCCTCATCGGCCAGATCGACAAGGGTAGCTTTACACAATACCTGCAGCAGGAGTTCGGTGCGCGTTTCCGCGCCATCTCGCCCTATGTGCAGGACGACTGGAAGATGACCAACAAGCTCACCGTCAACCTCGGCTTGCGGTATGACTTCTATCCGACCATCACCGAAGTGCACAACGCGGAGAGCTTCTTCAATCCGAACCTGGCCAACCCGGCTACCGGCCTCAACGGAGCACTGGCCTACACAGGATCGGGCGCCGGCACCTGCAATTGCTCTACGCCAGCCAACAACTATTACAAAAACTTCGGGCCTCGCCTCGGTTTTGCCTACCAGATCGATCCGGGAACAGTGATTCGGGCGAGCTACGGCATCATGTTCTCGCATGGCGCCGCGGTGGGTGGATTGAATACCAACATTGGAACGCTCGGATTTTCGGCCGCGCCCGCCTTCTCCGTCAACGGCTCCGATGTCACCACCATGCCCGGTCTGCTCGCTGGCGGCAGCGGTGCAATTCCTGCCTTCACCGGCGCAACAGGCGTCGCATCCGGTCCGGCGTACGGCACAGGCTACCTCAAGACTGCCACCCTGGGAGCGACCACTGGCACACCGTCATCCATGACGTACGACGATCCTTACTACGGCGGCCGCGCCCCGGAATTCGAGAACTGGAGCTTCGGCATTCAACAGCAACTCACCAACGCAATGGCGCTTAATCTGACTTATGTGGGTTCGGAGGGCCACTTCCTGCAACTGGATAGTTTCCACGCGCGTGGATTCGCGGCCAACGATCTCGATCCGAAGTACCTGTTCCTCGGAACACATCTCTCCGACACAGGAACCACAACCACGACGGTAACGGCAGATTGTGCCAACACGGCCTTTGCCATCTCCTGCCCGGGCCTAAGCAACTTCACCACGTCTCAGTCGCTCTCCACACTGCTCAAGCCGTTTCCGTTCCAGACACCCTCCGACAACTACGGCTACGTCGGCAACGCCAATTACCACGCGCTCCAGGCGATGTTGAGCATGCGTACATGGCATGGCTTGACCATGAATGCTAACTACGTCTGGGCCCGTGCGATTGACGACGGAGGCACTTTCCGTACCGGCTATGCAATTCCCGCCGGCACACTCGCCAATCACCCCTCAGCTTCGTATCCTGCCGACCGCATTGAGCGGACAGTCTCCACTTCCAACCAGCCCCAGCACTTTGTCACAACCGGTGTCTGGGCATGGCCATTCGGTAAAACGGTCCTCGCCAACAGTGCGGTCGAGCGGGCAATCATGGGAGGATTCTCGTTCTCCGGTGTCTATCAGGCCTACTCCGGTTCGCCTCTCGCCATTACCGGCTCGTCCTGCCAGACCAATCAGGCCGACAGTACTTGCAATGCAACCCTCAATCCGAACTTCTCGGGTGTGGCGCGCCAGAACGGCAAGTGGGGTAAGGGACAGACTTGGGCAACCTATAACGCCACAACACCCGCGACCACGACAACAGCCGCTGGCCCAACGGCTGCCAGCACCTACATCGTGCCCAGCGCCGGCAGCCAGACGGTCGCGCCCACGGGTCCGTTTATCAACCCGGTTGCCCCCACTGGCCAGAAGTCGATTCTGTCCACCGGTGGCGGGTACGACTACACATTCGGCGATGCGGCTCGCACAGCGCCGTACAACCTCGTTGGACCGGGCAATTACCAGCTCGACTTTGCCTTGGTGCGCAGCTTCCCGCTGCACCTCGGAGAATCCTCCAAGCTCGACTTCCGCGCTGAATGGTACAACGTCACCAATCACACGTTGTTTGCCGTCGCCAGCACCGCAGTCGGCAATGCCAACTTTGGACAAGTCACCCAAAGCCCCAACCTCAACCGCAAGTCCGCTCAGTTCTCTGCTCGCATCAGTTTCTGAGTTGGCTTTTCGCATCGTTCGCTCAGGAGGCTGCCGCTTAAACCCGGCAGCCTCTTTTGCGTGATGATTGGATGAGGCCTCCCGCTTCCTGGCGGTGACGGCATCACGTTCCTCGGAGCAATGATGAAGACCCTCCGCATTCTTTTTTCTCTTCTCGCGCTCACCACCGCCGCGACTCTAGTACTACTCGCCCAGCAGCTCCCCGGGTCGCAGCGCGCCGCCAACGCCGCCAACGCACCCGCCGATGAGGTTGAATGGGCGGTGCATTTCGCCGATTCCGCCATCGCGCGCTGGCCCGACGGCCGATTCGTCGCCCCCGGCGCACCATGGGCCTGGAACTACGAACTCGGCACCCTCCTTGAAGGAATGGACTCTGTTTGGCTGAATACCGCCGATCCGAGCTACTTCCACTACATCCAAAACTCGGTCGATGCCCTTCTTGCTCCTGACGGATCTATCCCCACGCTCAAGCCGGAAGAACATCAGCTCGATAACATCCTTCTCGGCCGCCAGCTTCTCCTTCTCTACCGCGTCACGCGCAACCAGCGCCATCTCACCGCCGCCACATTTCTCTACGATCAGCTCGCTCAACAGCCGCGCAACGCTTCAGGCGGCTACTGGCACAAGCAGCGCTATCCCAACCAGATGTGGCTTGACGGTCTCTACATGGCAGAGCCATTTCGCGCCGAGTACGCCTCCATCTCCCATCACCCCGAGGACTTCGCCGATATCACCCATCAATTCGTCCTCATGGAGCAGCACGCGCGCGATCCAAAGACTGGCCTCCTCTATCACGGCTGGGATGAATCGAGGCAGGAACGCTGGGCCAACAAGCAAACCGGCAACTCATCCGAATTCTGGGCGCGCGGAATGGGTTGGTACATGATGGCCCTCGTCGATACGCTCGACTACTATCCCGTGAACGACCCCGGCCGTAAGCAGCTTCTCGCGATCCTAAGCCGCGCAGCCGCCGCCGTCGCGCGATACCAGGATCCCAACACCGGGCTCTGGTACGACGTGCTGAACAAGCCCCACGAGAAGGGGAATTACTTCGAATCCTCTGCGGCCTGCATGTTCGTATACGCCCTTGCCAAAGGCGTTCGCCGCGGCTTTCTGCCTCTGACCTACTCGCCCGACGCCGAGCGGGGATATAGCGGAATCCTCTCTCACTTCACTAGCATTGCTCCCGAGTCGGAGTTCTCGCTGACAGATACGGTCAAGGCCTCCGGCCTCGGCGGCGACCCCTATCGCGACGGTTCCTACGCCTATTACATCGGCGAAAAGGTTGCCACTGACGATCCCAAAGGTGTGGGCGCTTTTCTGCTCGCCGCCTCGGAAATGGAAACCGCGCAAAATGCGAAGCTCGGCCGCGGTCGCACGGTCCTCGTCGACAGCTGGTTCAACTCGCAGCAGCGAACGGATGCCTTCGGTAAACAGGTCTACTTCCACTACAAGTGGGACACCTGGGACGAGCCCGGCTACTCGCTCTTCGGCCACATCTTCCGCAACTACGGTGCCAACACGGCGCAACTCGACGCGGAGCCCACGGCCGCAAACCTTCGCGACGCGCAAGTTTACGTCATTGTTTCGCCCGACAATCTCGACAAAAACCCTCATCCCCATTTTGCCAACGCCGAGGACGCAACTCAGTTCGCGGAGTGGGTCAAAGCCGGCGGCGTGCTCATGATCATGGAAAACGATACCTCCTACGCCGACCTCGATCACTTCAACGTCGTCTCCGAGAAATTTGGCATCCACTTCAACAGCGTCCTGCGCAAACATGTCATCGGTACGAATTGGGATCAAGGCAAGATCGCCATCGACGGTACCGGCCCCATCTTCCATCAGCCGCACACCATCTACGTCAAGGACGTTTGCACAATCTCGGTCAGCGGTCCTGCCCGTGCAGTGCTCGCCGAAGGCCCCGACACTTTCATCGCAACAGCAAAATATGGCAAGGGAACCGTCTTCGCCATGGTCGATCCGTGGCTCTACAACGAGTACACCGACGGCCGCAAGCTCCCCGCCGTCTATGACAACTTCGCCGCCGGCAACGAGCTCGTTCGCTGGGTCCTCGGGCAAATTCCACACTAAACAAATCCGGCGCGGCCCTTGATTGATTGGAGCCGGGCTTTGCATGACGATCCACAGGATCGTCGATAACCGGAGAAACCCAAATGCGTCCTGTATCAATCCGCCTTCCGCTCCTTGCATTTTCACTTCTCGTCGCGTTGGCCCTCCACGCCCAGGACACCCGCACAGTCACCGAGCCCAGGATCCCTCCCGCCTGCCTCACTCTGCATGCCAACATCACCGCCGCGAACGGTGCGATCGCCTTAGCCGACGAGCAAAAGCTCTCCACGACTCGCATTCAGGACGCCCTCAACCAGTGCGCCGCCGCGCCCGATATCCAATCTTCGTCTCCGTTCTCGCGCTCGGTCGTTCTTCGCTCCAAAGGCAAAAGGAATGTCTTCCTCATCGGCCCCCTCACGCTTCGTCCCGGCGTCATGCTCGTAGTTAGCAAAAACACCGCGCTCGTCGCTTCGCGCGATCCGCGCCTTTACGATCTCTCGCCCAGCTCCTGTGGCATCGTCTCGACACGCGGCCGCGGCTGCAAGCCGCTCATCAACGGCGACGGCGCTGCCAACGCAGGCATCATGGGCGAAGGATCCATCGACGCGCGCGGCGGTGCCACGCTCCTCGGCCAGGACGTCACCTGGTGGGATCTTGCACACCAGGCCAAAGTCACTGACCAGCAGCAGAGTGTCCCCGCAATGATCGCCCTTCGTCACGTCGACAACTTCATTCTCTATAAAATCACTCTGCGCAATTCGCCTGGCTTCCACGTCTCCGTCAACCAGACCGACGGCTTCACCGCGTGGGGTGTCAAGATCATGACTCCCAAAACCGCGCGCAACACCGACGGCATCGATCCCGGCTCATCGCGCGACATCACCATTGCCTACAGCTACATCCACACCGGCGACGACGATGTCTGCCTCAAGCCCAGCGGCGCTGGCCCCGTCTCGAACATGTCCGTACTTCACAACCACTTCTACTCCGGCCACGGCATGTCCATTGGCAGCGGCACCTACGGCGGCGTCGATCACCTTTTGGTCGACGACCTCACCATCGACGGCGCCGACAACGGCCTCCGCATCAAGTCCGATCCCAGCCGCGGCGGCCTCGTCCATCAGGTCCTCTATCGCAACGTTTGCATCCGCAACGTGCCCAACCCGCTCGTCTTCACTCCGCACTACACCAACTTCATCGGCGACCGTCTTCCCATCTACCAGGACATCACACTTCAAAACGTACACGTCCTCACGCCCGGCGCATACACGTTTTACGGCCTCGACGCCGATCACAAGCTCCAGATCAGGCTCGACAATGTCTTCGCCGACGATCAGAAAGATTCGCTCTTCTACGACAAGGACGCTGACATCACCGTCGGAACGAGCCTCGGCGATCTCCAGCCGAAGGGCGACAACGTCGCGATCACGCAAGCGCCGGCCTCCGCGCCCGGCCAGCCGCTTTCCTGCGACGCCCGCTTCGTTCCCTTCCCTGAAGACAAGACGGCTCCTGAAATGGCCGGCAGAATTCCCCCCGAAGACAAAACCTTTTATGTCGCTGCCGACGGCACCGGAGACTACTATTCTGTTCTGCGCGCTCTCGATATGGCACCCAAAACCGGCGGCGCTGTTCTTTCCGTCTCGCCCGGCGTCTATCGCGAAGTCATTAACATCGACAAGCCAAACATCACCATACGCAGCGCCAATCCTGACGCAAGCAAAACCGTCATTGTCAACGATCGCAGCGCGGGCCAAAACGGAGGCACTCTTCACTCCTCCACCGTCAACGTCACCGCCGACAATTTCTTCGCCGAAAACATCACCTTCCAGAACGACTTCAATCGCACCCACGAGCAACTGCCGCAAGGCTCTCAGGCACTGGCCCTGTTCGTCATCGGCGACCGCGCCATCTTCCACAACGTCCATCTTCTCGGCAATCAGGACACGGTCTATCTCGGCAGCCGCGGCTGCACGCAGAACACTCCAGCCTGCACGCCCACGCGTCAGTACTTCTCTGACTGCTACGTCGAAGGCAACGTCGACTTCATCTTCGGCGACTCGAAAGCCGTCTTCGAGAACTGCGAGATTCACTCCACACCGCACAATGGCGGATTCATCACCGCGCAATCGAAGCACTATCCGGAAGAGGACTCCGGTTTCGTCATCGACCACTGCAAGCTCACCGCTGACCCCGGTGTCGTCGGCAACGTCTTTCTCGGCCGCCCTTGGCGCGCATATTCAACGGTCATCTATATGCACACCTGGATGGACGACAAGATCGCCCCCGCCGGATGGAGCGAATGGCACGCCGAACAAACGCACATGCTCGATACCACCTTCTATGCGGAGTTCGACTCCTCCGGTCCCGGCGCGCATCACGATCAGCGCGATCCGCACACCCACTTCCTTACCCCAGACGAAGCCAAACAATACGAGCCCTCGGTCTTTCTCCGCGGCTCCGACAACTGGAACCCGCTTCAACTTCCACAGCAGTAGAATTGAACTGAAGGAAAGAAAAAATGAAGACCGTTTTGATGGCTGACCCTGTGCGTTACCCGCGCATGAACACCGACGAGCTCCGCGGAACGTTTCTGCTCGATTCCCTCTACGAGCCCGGTAAACTTCATCTCAATTACGTCGATCTCGATCGCGCCGTCGTCGGCTTCGCATCTCCACTCGAGACTCCCATCGCGTTGCCCACCGATCCTGATCTGCGCGCGACCTACTTTACGGAGCGCCGCGAGCTGGGCGCGCTCAACATTGGCGGCGCCGCCTTCATCACCGTCGAAAGCAAAAGCTATGACCTCGACAATCTCGACGTGCTCTACATCGGCCGCGGCAACAAGCAGGTCACGTTCGCCTCAAAAGACAAATCCGCGCCTGCCGTCTTCTATCTTTTGAGCTACCCCGCTCACGCCGAGTATCCCACCGTCCTCGTCCGGAAGGCAGATGCCACGCCCACCGAACTCGGCAGCCTCGAAACCTGCAATAAGCGAACTATTTGCAAGTACATTCATCTCCAAGGCGCGCGCAGTTGTCAGCTCGTCATGGGCGTCACGCATCTCGCCCCCGGCAGCAACTGGAACACCATGCCTCCGCACACCCACATGCGCCGCAGCGAGATCTATATGTACTTCAACCTCGCCGCCGACGCGCGCGTCATGCACTTCATGGGACCGCCCGCTGAATCCCGCCACATCGTTATGGCCGACAAGGGCATCGTCATTTCACCCGGCTGGTCGATCCACTGCGGAGTGGGCACGCGTGCATACAGCTTCTGCTGGGGCATGGGTGGCGAAAATCAGGACTACGCCGACATGGACCCCGCCCCGGTCGAATCCCTGCGGTAAATCGCTCCGATCGATCTGCACAAGGCTCCAACAAAAAAAGCGGCGATCCCCACTTAAGGAATCGCCGCTCCGTTTTTCCTATTCCTTGCCTTTACGCGTTATACGTCCCCGACGAAACTCTTCCTCCGTGCCCCGTCCAGTTCGTGTGGAAGAACTCGCCGCGCGGCTTGTCCACCCGCTCATACGTATGCGCTCCGAAAAAGTCGCGCTGCGCTTGCAGCAGGTTCGCCGGCAGCCGTCCCGCGCGATAGCCGTCAAAGAACGCCAGCGCTGTCGAGAACGCCGGCGTCGGCACTCCCAGCTTCACCGCGTGCACCAGCGCCTTGCGCCACGATGCCTGGTACTTGTTCACTAGGCGCGAGAAAAACTTGTCCAGCAGCAGGTTGTCGAGCTTCTTGTTCTTCCTGAACGCGTCTTTGATCTTGCCCAGGAACTGGCTGCGGATAATGCACCCGCCGCGCCACATCAGCGCGATGCCGCCCATGTTCAGGTTCCAGCCATACTCCTTGCCCGCCGCCCGCAGCAGCATGTACCCCTGCGCGTAGCTGATGATCTTTGAGCAGAACAGCGCCCTGCGCACGTCCTCGATAAACTTCGCCCGGTCACCCACCTTCGGCAAAGACTTCGGCCCGCGCAGAACCTTCTCCGCCTCCACGCGCTCATCCTTCAGCGCCGACAGGCAGCGCGAAAACACGCTCTCGCCGATCAACGTCACCGGCTGGCCGGTATCGAGCGCGCTGATCACCGTCCACTTGCCTGTTCCCTTCTGTCCAGCGGTGTCCAGAATCTTGTCCACGAGCGGCGTTCCGTCCTCATCCTTCTTGGCGAAGATCTGGCTTGAGATTTCGATCAGGTAGCTGTCCAGCTCGCCCTTGTTCCACTCCGCGAATACATCGTGCAGCTCGTCGGCCGTCAATCCCAGCCCGCGCTTGAGCAGGTCGTAGGCCTCGCAAATCAACTGCATGTCGCCGTACTCAATCCCGTTGTGCACCATCTTCACGAAATGTCCCGCGCCCTCTTCGCCCACCCAGTCGCAGCACGGTGTGCCGTCCTCAACTTTGGCCGCGATAGACTGGAAGATCGTTTTCACGTGCGGCCACGCCGTCGGATTCCCGCCCGGCATAATCGAGGGTCCATTTCGCGCGCCCTCTTCGCCGCCCGAAACGCCAGTCCCGATAAACAGAATGCCCTTCGCTGCCAGCGCTTTCGTGCGCCGCGTTGAATCGCTGAACAGCGAGTTGCCGCCATCAATAATGATGTCGCCCGCCTCCAAGTGCGGCGTAATCTGGTCGATCATCTGGTCCACTGTATCGCCGGCTTTCACCATCAACATCACGCGGCGCGGCCGCTTCAGCAGGTTCGTCAGCTCCTCCATCGAGTGCGCGCCCACCACCTCGGTCCCCTTCGCTTCGTTTGCGATAAAGTCGTCCACCTTCGAAACGGTTCTGTTAAACACGGCCACTTTGAAGCCATGGTCGTTCATGTTCAGGACCAGATTCTGTCCCATCACTGCGAGCCCAATCAGGCCGATATCACAAACTGCTTCCGCCATACGTTCTCCAAAATCGAAATTCTATCACTGCAAAATTTGCGCTTAATGACAATTCTATCGCTGTGGTCTGACCTCATCAAAATGTTGCTTTCATTGAACGCCGCGCCCCACCTGCGCGCCCCATTCTTTCACTCGTTCACTCATTCACTTCTTCACTCGTTCCCTTGTTCACTTCTCCCTGTTCCCTGATCCCTGCCTCTCTCACTCCACGCTCAGGTCTCCGTCCGCCTCCACCACCAGCTTGTCGCCCACAATCTGAATCGACAAAATCTTCAGCCGCCCCAGGCTCACCTTGTATCCCGACGTCGCCGTCGATCCCGCCAGCGCCGCACGCAACAAATCCGCCGCATTCACCTTCATGCTCTTCGGCACCTGTCCCCGCAAAAACGGCGCCAGCACAAAGTTGATCTCTTTCCGGTCCGAAACCTTGTCCAGGTTCGCGTCCCGGAACCCGATCGTCTCCCCTTCTGCATCCGGCTCCATCGAAACTTCCGCCGGCAGCGTCACCGTCGCCACGCACACTCCGCCCACTCCGAGCCGCGCGCGCGTCTTTACCCGCACCACAATTCGGTCCTGTTCAAACCGCAGCTGCGGGTCCTCGGTCGAAATGAAGCATGCCGAGTGCGCGTTGCCCTTCAGGTAGTACCTTCCATCCGGCCCGCTGAAGAGCTCCTGCTTCAGCGTCCGTTCCAGGGCGTCGCGGCTCACTGTCAACTCCACTCCGCGGCTCATGGTCACCCCTCCAAATAGCACCAAAGCTGCTGCAATTACCTGCCAGAATGTCCTCATAACAGTATCCTGCCATCCCCCTCTCGGTTATTGCCAACGTCGCTCGTCACATCGGCCCTATTCGTTTCTTGTGGGAATCTGGGGAGATTCGCATAATTTACTGATTACACATGACATATGCTCCAATATCTTGCCGCTTTGTCCCCGGCGAAGCAGCCCTTCCCTATTGATTTTTGAACAAAATATCCCTAGAATGGAAATGTACGTTCCTCGGATCCTTTCGCATCCCCAGCCACGTCCGAGGTTGGACCACGAAAAATACTCCTTTCTAAGGATAAGGACAAACAAATCAATGGCAAAGCGTCGTGGAAATCCGAATTGGGGCAAGCCGGAGCCCATTGGCCCGGTTGTGCCCACAGTTACCTCTTTTGAGCAGATCACCAAGGAGTTCAAGCTGCCCCCTGACCAGTACATCCGGTCTACCCGCCTCCGCGAGTGGGCGCGCCGCAACAAAAACTCCAAGTACATCCCCGAGGCCCTTCTTGAGGCCTGGGGCTTTGAAATCGAATCCACGTTGTAACACTTTCGCCAGCTCAAACAGAAACGCCGCCTTCGGGCGGCGTTTTTGCTGCTTGCCACAACGACCTGCCATTTTTGCCGTTTCCTCACAGCTTCGGCGACAATAACCCCAGCACATGCCCCAACCCTCCCGCACCCCCGAGCCTCCCTTCACCGACGTCCCCGGCGCCGTAGCCGATATCCAGGCCGGTCGCATGGTCGTTGTGGTCGACGACGAGGACCGCGAAAACGAGGGCGATCTTACCCTTGCTGCCGAGCACGTCACCCCCGAGGCCATCAACTTCATGGCCCGTTACGGCCGCGGTCTCATCTGCCTTTCGCTCACCGAAGACCGCGCCAACCACCTGCGCCTTCCGCCCATGACCGAGCAAAACTCCTCCCTCTTCGGGACTGCGTTCACAGAATCCATCGAGGCGCGCGAGGGCGTCACCACCGGCATCTCAGCAGCCGACCGCGCCCAGACCATCCGCATCGCCATCGATCCCCGCTCCACCTCCGCCGACCTCGTCCGTCCCGGCCACGTCTTCCCGCTCCGCGCCCGCCGCGGCGGCGTTCTCGTCCGCGCCGGCCAAACCGAAGCCTCCGTCGATCTCGCCCGCCTCGCCGGCCTTACCCCCGCTGGCGTCATCTGCGAAATCATGCGCGACGACGGCGCCATGGCCCGCATCCCCGACCTCATCCCCTTTTGCCGCGAGCACGGCCTCCGCATCCTCACCGTCGCCGAGCTCATCCGCTACCGTCTCCGCAATGAGCGCACCATCGTCCGTGCCGGCGAGTCCCGCATCCAAACCCGCTATGGCGAATTCCGCATGATCGCCTACGAGAGCCAGGTCCAGGGCGGCGAAAGCCACATCGCCCTCATTCGCGGCGACCTCTGCCCCGACTGTCACGCCCTCCACCTCGGTCCCGCCGGGCCCATCCCGGGTGCGCTGAGTGACGCGCTCAACGGCGCTGCCACAACCACCACTACAGCCCCGCACCCCACTTGCCCGCATCCTGTCCTCGTCCGCGTCCACACCCGCTGCACCGCGGGTGATGTCTTCGCCGCCGACTGCCATTGCCGCGAGATCCTCGACCAGTCCATGCGCATCATCTCCGAAGAAGGCTGCGGCGTAATTGTCTATCTCCACAACACCTCGCGCGGCTTCGCGATCGATCACTCTCCAGCCGCCCCATTCAACCCGGAAGGCTCCGCCACTCCCGCCACCGGGTCGCCGCAAGAAACCGGCCGCCTCATCCTCCATCAGGAGCTGCGCGCCCGCGAAGGCTCTCAGGACCGCTCCGGTCGCATCCTTCGCGCCATCGGCCTCGGCGGCCAGATCCTCTCCGACCTCGGCATCCAGCGAATCCGCCTCCTATCCAACACGCCCATGCACATCCCCGCGCTCGAAGGCTTCGGCCTCGAAATCGTCGAGCAAGTCTCCATCCCCGTCGAAGAGTGCTCCCGTGTGGGATAAGGTCCTCAGGCACTCAATTCCTTTCGTTTCCCATCACTTTTTGTTCATTTCAGATAAAAGTGATCAATATTGATCACTTTTGACCCGCCAAAGACCTGTACGATGAGCGAAACTTGGTAGGGGAAGTATTCCTCACAGAAGAAGTCCCGCGCTTCCGGCAATGTGGGCAAGCATCTCTTCGGGCCAATTCACCCTATCCGAGAGACACGCACGATCGTTTTCGGAGTATTTTGCCGGTTTTGAAATTCAGCGTGGCATCTTCTACATTGAGATGTCGCTTCCCATCATCGCCCCCGCATTACGGCTACCCCGCAATCGCTGTGAGGCCAACCGCACCAGTAAGGCGAAAGGTTGGACCGATTGCGCGTTCATCTGGTCAATCCCAGCGACAATTCATTTGGCACAGCGGTCATCACGCCGCGTTGGCTTTTCGTTCTTGCGGCCGCAACACCTAGTTCTGTCGGCGATCCCATCCTCGTCGATGAGTCGCTCGAGCAAATTGTGCCTGAGTCGATTCAGCCGGGCGACATCGTCGGCATCAGCGTTCACACCGGCAATGCCCTGCGCGGATATGCGGTCGGCCGAATGGCACGCAGTCGCGGCGCCTGGGTAGTCTATGGCGGCATTCACGCCACACTGTTTCCTGACGAAGCCCTCGAGCGCGGCGAAGCCCACGCCGTAGTCAAGGGCGACGGCGATCTTGCCTGGGGCAAGGTCGTCACCGATTGCATCGCAGGCAAGCCTGAAAAAGTCTATGAAGGCGGCCGCATCGAAGGCAGCGATTTCATCTCCGCGCGCTGGGACCTCATGGATCCACAAAAGTATATGTGGGCCTCGGTGCAAACCATTCGCGGATGCCCCAAGCACTGCTCCTTCTGCAGCGTCTGGCGGACCGACGGGCAGAAACCCCGGCAGAGAAAATTTCAGAACGTCGTCGACGAAATCATCGCCTTGCGCCGCCTTGGTTTTCGCTTCATCGCTCTCGCCGACGACAATTTTTATCCCGTCACTTTTACAGATTTGCGTCTTGCCCGCAAGCAAGGCAACACCGCCAAGCTCGACGAACTCACGGCCATTCGCAATGAGCGCCTGCAGCTCATGGAAGAGTTAGCCAAGCTGCCCAAAGACATGGTGTTCTTCACGCAAATGACCATGGAGGCGGGCGAAGACGGCAGCTATCTCGACGCCATGCGCGAAGCCAATATTAAGGGTGCGCTCGTGGGCGTCGAGGCGGTCACTCCGGAGGGGCTCAAGGCCGTCTATAAGGATTGGAACTACTCCGGCGAGGCCCTTGCCAAACAACTCCAGACCTTCAAGCAGCACGGCGTGCACGTTCTCGGCTCATTCATCTTCGGCCTGCCCACCGATCGGCCTGCCACCTTCGACGCGACGGTGGAAATGGCGCTCAAGGCCGGTGTCACTTTCGCCCAATTTGTCATGATGACTCCGTTTCCCGGTACCGTCGATTTCGGGCGTTGGGAAAAAGAGCAGTCTGTCGATCCGATGATGGTGGGCGATGTGCCCATCACGCGCTACTGGATGATTCCCACCGAAGTGCGCCCCAAAATGTTTACCCCGCATCCCACCATGAGCTCCGACGAAATTCGCGAGCGCACGCAAAAAGTCTGGGACCGTTTCTACACCTGGGGAGCCATCTGGGAACGGTCTGCATGCACACCGACTCTGCGCGCTCGGCTCGGATTCATCTTCCTCTCCAAGCTCTATCGTCAGATGTATGCAGGCACCGGCATCTCCACCGACAGCGCGCGGCGAAAGAAGTCGAAGCGATGGGCCAAGTGGACCGCCCGCCAATGCAAGAAACTCTTTCAGGCTCGCCCCATGCCGGAGCTCGAGGGACCCAAATGGGAGATTGGCTTGCCGGCATTGGGTCAGGCTGCATTTGAAGGCGGCGGCCCGGAGTTGAATGGCCCGTTCGTCGTGGTTTCAAAGCGCTGACCGGCTAGAGCGAAACCAGAGTGACTGTACCCCGCACACCAACTCTGGTTTCTCTCTGGAACACCGCCGGGGGTCAGTCTGCGCCACCGGAATGCGGCCTATCCGAATTGATCTGGTAGGCCCCGTAATCGATAGCCAATACGGCAGTGCCTCCGATCCGAATCTTGCTTTCGCTGCGGCTCCGCTGCGGCAGCCAGAAGTTTCCAGTCTTCGCGCTTGTATAGCGAATCAGCGTCCGCGAAATCCAGAACGATGGATTCTTCGCCGGAGCGGCCTCGATCTTTGCTACCGCAAAGTCCGTCGCATCCACCCAGATCCTGCCTCGATACAAAAACTTGCTTTCCGTCAGCGGCTCAGCACTCAGAATGTAGGCCGGGCGCCCATCCAGGCTCTCACTCCCCTGCAACTGGAACCGGTAATTTGCCGGCGTCAATGCCGTCGCCCCTCTGTCCTCCGAAGCCTCTTTTTCGCTGTCCATCGCCCTCTTCAGAACTTTCTCCCCAAGAATCTTCGAGCCACTCTGAGACAGAATGTGAAAACTTTCTCCTGAAGTGGCATCAAAGTCGACCTCCACTTCCATGTTTGCTTCGAGTTTTGCAAATCCCCGGTACTCGACATGGTATTGCCGCACCGCCCGGTAGTGCTTCAATCCCTCCCGCTGAATTTGATCGTGATGTTCCATCGACGCCAGAATCTGCGCCAAGGGCAAGGTTGCCGGAGCAGGTGTATTCGCGCGGGCTGGCCAAAGGGCTGCTCCAACAATGATCAGCATCACGCAGCCAGAGGCGCCTCTGACTCGATCGGAAGACATGAGAAATTCTATCGCCGCGCCATGCACGGCAAGCGGATTCCGCGATGGTGGGTGCCCGCACTTCTCGCATTTGCAGAGGTATTGAATTTGTCATCCTGAGCGGAGCACGTTTGGGGCCCCACAGGAGTGGGGCAAGCGGAGCGAAGAATCTGCGGTTGCTTTTAGGTCACTCCGCCTATGCTTCACGCGACTGGCTATCTCGAGTACGCAAACGTCCCGCACAGTGCCGTAGACTTCGAGATCGCGTCAAACGTGAACACCGGCATATCGTCTCCCGAGAAGAACGCCACTTCGAGTGTCTTTCCCGTAACGTAGGTCGCCATCCACTGCGTATCCTCGTCCCCGCACAGGGTGTTCTTTTTCAGAAAGCGCTGCGCCGCCGGGATCTTCAGCCGGTAAAGCATCCCGCTGATCCCGGCGTTCACATCGGCGTCAAACACCGCACTCACCTCCACCGGTTTCAACGTTCGAATCGGCGCCAGCGGATACGAGATGAAGTCGATCGAAACTCTGCCTTTGGAAATCGCAATGTCGCCCGTGATCGAGATTGCGTTCGTACTCGCCGCGTACCACCCACCACCGTCCTGCGCGCTGGCTGCAACCGCACCCGCCAGCAGCAGACTCACCACAACCCCGAACAGCATTCGCTTCTTCATATTTTTGAGCACGTCATGCACGCAATCATCCCGCAACCGCCGACCCACCACAATGAGCTAAACTCCAACAGTTAATAGCTGGCTTTTCTACCAGCCTAATACATACGCAAACACCAGCGGCGCCACAATGCTCGCGTCACTCTCAATAATAAATTTCGGCGTCTTCTCGCCCAGCTTGCCCCATGTAATCTTCTCGTTCGGCACCGCGCCCGAGTACGACCCATAGCTCGTCGTCGAATCCGAAATCTGGCAGAAATACGCCCACAGCGGCACATGTTCGCGCTGCAAATCCTGGTGCAGCATCGGCACCACGCAAATGGGAAAGTCGCCCGCGATCCCTCCGCCAATCTGGAAAAACCCCAGCGGCGACTTCTTCGTTGTCTCCGTATACCACTCCGCCAGTTCCATCATGTATTCGATGCCTGTCCGCACCGTGTGAACCTTCTTCACGTCACCCGTGATGCAGTGCCCCGCATACATGTTTCCCAGTGTCGCGTCTTCCCAACCCGGCACGAACATCGGCAGATTCTTCTCGGCCGCCGCCAGCAGCCAGCTATCTTTCGCGTCAATCTGATAGCTCCTCCTGAGCACGCCCGACAGCAGAATCTTGTACATGAACTGGTGCGGAAACCAACGCTCCCCGGCCTTGTCCGCCTTCACCCACTCCGCCAGCACCTCGTTCTCGATCCGCCGCATCGCTTCCATCTCGGGGATGCACGTATCCGTCACGCGGTTCATGTGCCGCGCCAGCAGCGCCGCCTCATCCGCCGGTGTCAGGTCGCGGTAGCCAGGCACACGTTCGTAGAAGTTGTGCGCCACAAGGTTGAACACGTCTTCTTCCAAGTTCGCGCCCGTGCAGCAAATCCCGTGTATCTTGTCCTGCCGGATCATCTCCGCCAGGCTCAGTCCCAACTCCGCCGTGCTCATTGCGCCGGCAATGGTCACAAACATCTTGCCGCCATCGGCCAGCAGCTTGTTGTAAGCCTCCGCCGCATCCACCAGCGCCGCGGCATTGAAATGACGATAATGATGCTTGATGAACTCCGTAATGGGCGCCATATCTCTCTTCTTCACCCCAAATTTCCAACCTAACACAATGAAATCAGAGCCCTGTGAATCGTGGGGAATCACGCTCCGGGTACGTCCAAAGCACCGTGCAAAAATCCCTGCCCCTTCCACATTCTGTTGGCGTACACTAGCCGCGAAACTTCCCTACGGAGACCGCACCATGTCTCAGAAATCCTTCCGCTCCGTCATCCCCGGGTTCTTTATCCTCGCCGCTGCCGTTCCCGCGGCCTTCGCGCAATCATCCACCGACGCCTGCTCCCTGCTCACCCAGGCCCAGGTCTCGGCTGCCGTCGGCGCCCAGGTTGGCACCGGAACTTACGTCACCCCGACCTTCAACGCCACCTGCACCTGGACTGCGCCCGGCAAAATCGTCACCCTCATGACCGAAGGGCTCGATCCCTACAACGCCGGCAAAACGCCCATCAGCCCAATCATGCAAATCGTTCCCGTGCCCGGCATCGGCGACGACGCCTACTACGTCGTCGAGAGCACCATCGTCATGCTCTTCACCAAAAAGGGAACCGTTGCCTTCAAGACCAGCATCTATAGCAAACTCCCTCTCGCCACGCTTGAGTCCATGGAAAAAACTCTCGCCCAGCAGGTCGCTTCAGAACTCTAATTTTTAGACCGTGTGTTCTTGGTCCCCTGCAGTACGAGGAACTGGCCACTGAGCAGCGGGCTACAAGCTACTGGCTACCGGCTGCCTTCTCCAGCAGCTCATTCACCCGCTTCATCACCTCAAACGCATCCGCCACGTACACCACGTCAGCCTTGCCGCGCGTCCATCCGCAATTCGGATCGAGGCTCACGGCTCTCCGCTCGCCAACAAACCGCCAGCCTACGACGTGCGGCTCTTCACCGTGGCAACAGGTTGCCAGGCCTTTCGCGTGCCGTGGTGTCGACCCGGTTTGTCCGACTTGATTGAGATGCGTCAGAAATGGAAGCACAGAGTTCCCTTCGCCGCCCTGATCCACGAGAGATTTGCTGCTGCCCAGCGACGCGCCCGCCGCATTCACGAATGTCAAAATCAACTCGCCCGCCTGCTCCACGTGAATCTGTCCATCCGGCTGTTTCTTTGTCCAGCCCGCTCCCGCGACAAAAAGCAGCTTCGCGTCCGGCCGAATCATCTGGTGATCGGTTTTCGGCGAGCGAAATCCCATCACATTCGTCCGCATCGCCGGCAACTCCACCGCGATGCGCTCCACATGAGCCTCGCCCGCTTCACGGGCAAAAGCTGCGTTCGTGCCCGCATCCACCAGCAGAAACCACGGCCGCTTCTCTCGGCTCACGACCGCCTCAATCCGCTGCCTGTAGAACCACCGGGTCGCTTCCACACTGTCCGCGCCGCCAATCGCCGTCACATGTGTGTCGATCACACCCGCCGCGCGATGCGCAACCGCGGCCATCACCCGTGCAAAACGCGAGCTCTCGGACGCGAGCACAATCGTCGCCCTCGCCGCGCGGCACAACGCCTCGCACGCCGCAGCATCGCTCTTGAAGCGCGCCTGTGTGAACGCCTCACCCTCGACTGCCAGCACCCGCTTTGCGGCTCCCGCAACTTGTCGCGCCGCGTCGGTCGCGTCCTTCGCCACAATTCCGATCGTCAATTCCGCGGCTAGCCGCGCCGCCAGTTCCCTGCCCGCAGTCACCGCTTCAAGCGATCCCTTGCTCAACGCCGCGCCCCTCTCGTCCGCATGTGTGAGTACCAGAATCGACTCCATTACTCCGCCCCCATCCAGGCTACGAGCTCGGCCGCAATCTCATCAGCGCTCATGTTCTTCTCGACCCGTGTCGCCCGCTGCTGCTTCGGCAGGCTCACCGACACATACTGCAATCCGTTCGCGTCGAGCGTCACCATCTTCGCTTTTTGCAGCGCCGGCATGATCGTCCGCATATTTGCCATGCCCACCTGCGGATTGTTCCGTGGCTCTGCCAGATTGCCCGTCGCCCAGCCCAGCACGGCGGGCACGCCCGTGCACACACTCACCTGGTGCTTGCCGCCTTCCACGCGTTCCAGCACCTCAAATGATCCATCCTCGCGCACTTCAATCGCGTCTACTCCCTGGAACTGATCCGCAATTCCCAGTCGCTCGCCAACAAGTTGCAATGTCACGCCCGCACCGCGCGTTGCCGATTCCCACCCGCCGAAGAGCATCAGCCGCGCGCGCTCCAGTCCCGGAATCGCGCCAATCGTCTCGGCCAGCGCCGCCGCCGTCGCCTGCGCATCAGGGAACCCGCCGATTGGCCCGTCGATCGGAACCAGTTCAAAGCTCACCTTCTGCGCCACGCTCATCATCACCTGCTGCAGCTTGGCCTTTGGCCCCAGCGAAACCAGCCAGACTTTACTCCCAGGATTTTTCCCCGCGAGATTCGCCGCCTCATACAACGCGCTCGCCGCCCACGGATCGAGCACCGCTGGCAGCACCATCTCAGTCTTGATCCCCGGCCCGTTCGGCCCCGTGGCCGGTTCTAGCGTCTGCAGCGGATCAGGCACAATCCCCGCGCAAACAACGATGTGGAAACCCATAGCTTCTAGCTCCTGGCTCTCAGTTTTCAGCGCTGTGCAATCCGCCGCTTCCCGCCACAAACTCAATGCTGCTCCGCTCACCGTCCGGCGACTGCGCGCAGTTCCACAGGCACGCGCCGCAATGTACGCACTTTTCGCGCTCGAACTCGGGTGCGCCATCGGCTCCCAGCGTGATCGCCTGGCCCGAGCACATCGCCACGCACGTCTTCTCCTCGCACGCAATGCATCGCTGCCGGTCAAGGAACACCACGTGATCCGCGAATCCCGGCATGGCCTGCACCTTGCCGCCCATCAGCAGCGCATCCTGGTGCGTCACCAACAATCGGCCATCAAACGGAATCTCCGGCCATCCCCGCGCGCTCATCAGCGCGTCATGCAGTGGACGTCCGTCGGCCATCGCAACTTTTGCCGCTTCCCTCAGCCTCAGTCCTGCTTTTCCGTGTGCTCCAATCTTTCGAATCTGCTTCGGCGCAGGCGGAATCTTTCCGCTCAACGCGAGCCGTCCGCCGGTAAGCCCTGCCAGCGCCATGCCTACCATGCCGTGAATAAACCCGCGATGAAATCCATTGCGCGCGTTCTTTGCTTCCCGCGCTCCGCGCTCCACCCAGCCTGCCCGTCGCCGTACTTCGTATGCCGCCGCCAGATTCTCCTGCGTGAACGGCTTGTCAGCGTGCAGGAGCTCCAGCACGGCTTCGCCGAGTTGCACGCCCGTCGTCCAAGCCTCGTCCACGCCGGATCCGGTGAGCATGTTGGTCGAGCCTGAACCCTCGCCGATGCGCGCGAATCCGTCGCCGGTTAGAAACGGCTCGCCGTGCTTGCCCGACTCCTCCAGCGACTTAGCTCCCCACGAGCGCAGCGTGCCGCCCTCGAGATGCTTCCAGAGAAGCGGATGCTGAATATAGTGCTGCAAGTATCGGTACGCCGTGCGTTGCGGATTGCCCATCCACGACGGCACAAAAATCCCCACGGAAACTAGCCGCTCAGGGTGCACATAGAGAAACCCGAAAATCTCCGGCTCGGGAAATCCAAACGTATGCCACACCGTCCCAGCCTCAAGCTCCGAACCCTCCGGCAGTTCGATCACCATCTTCATGCCCAGCGCCCATTCGCGCCGCGCATGTCCGGCCGGCAGGCCGAATCTCTCGTCGAGCTTCTGTCCCACCGCGCCCACGGGACCATCGCCCACAACCGTCAAACTCGCCCGCACGTCCATCCCCGGCATGTAGCCATCTGCCGCAACGCCGTGCTTGTCCACTCCCTGGTCGGTAAACCGCAGGCCGAGTACGGTTCTCTTTTCCTTACCGTTGTCCCCATCGAAGATCGGGCCACTCACCGGCATACCCGGCCAAATCTGCGCCAGACCTCCGGCCATTAGCTTCGTTCCCACCCACTGGTTGAACTGGCCGATCGAAAGAATCATTCCACCGTGTTTATGCAGAAACGCCGGCGTCCACGGCAGCTCGAACGCACGGTCCTTCACCCACGAATCTCGTCCAAGACCAAGACAAAAATCTCCAAAACGTAAAAGCGCGGAGCGCCTCGCCCCAATCGGATCGAGCAAATAAAAAACGCTCTCCCGTTTCACCGCCGCCGCCATCGGAATCTCTGCGGGGTCGAGCTTAGGAAAGCTCGCGCGAATGCCTTCGCCGCGCGTCACCACGCCGCTCACGCCCGCGGCCAGATCGTCAGCGCGCTCGTAGCACATCACCTGGAGTGGCATGCCCGGCGCAACTTTGCTTTCGAATGCCGGATCGGCGGGACTCTCGCTCCACGCCTGCGTCAGCGTCGTCAGGAATCCGCCTGTCGCCGGGCCGAAGCCGGCGCAGGCAATGTCAACCTCCATCGTCTGGCGGTCAACTGCAATCGGCTGTGGTGCCGAGCTCATGCCCCTCCGGTCGCGGGATAATCCAGTGCTTCGGGAATCATCACTTTGCTCATGGTCTCAGCGGCACGATCCTTCGCCAGCCGCGAACCCGTCAGGCATGTCGTCAGCTTGCTCTGCAATCGCAGAAACTCGCTCGATCCTGCGCAGCCTGCGCACGGTCCAGCCTTGGCAGGATGACTGCCGTCGGCTTTGAGAACATCGACTGCCATCGCCATGATTCCCGGCATTGTCTCTTCCAGTTCTTCAAGCTCCGCCGCGAGGAAGCAGCTGCGATGCTCTTCTTCGTCCCACGCCGGATGGCGGTTGTAGCCAAACACAAGCTCTGCGCAGATGCGCGAAACTTCGCCCGCAGCCTGTGCCGCCTGCGTGTGGCAAAGGTCGCTCAGGAACTGCACCGTCCCTGCGAGACCATCAGCAGCAACAGCATCCGCCGCTCCGCGCGTCTCAAGTTCCATCACGTCGAGAATCTGGCAGCGCGAAGCCATCAGCCAGCTCAGCGCGTCGGCCAGCGCAAAGGTCACGCCCTGCCGCTGCCCGTGATAAAGCTTGCCGCCTTCCGGATCGGTACTTTTCTGTAAATAATTCAGCGTCCACGCCCACAGCGTCATCGCCGAGGCCAGCGTGCATGCTCCCGTCCCCGGCCGCGACGACGCAATCCGCCGCATCTCCGTTGTCCACGCCGCAAACTCCGCCAGAAACACCTCGCTGATCATAGTCACCGTCAACTGCCGCCGCTGCACGGCTTCGGGCCCTTCGTACGTCGCCTCCAGTTGCGCATCCATCCACTTGTTGGCCAGGAACCCCGGGCAGTCCTCGGTAATTCCATATCCGCCCATCAGGCTTACCGCCTCGCGCATCATGTTCGCGCCGTGGCCGGTATTCCATAACTTCGTCGCCGGGCACAGCACATTCGCCTCGGCGTCTTTCAGCACGTACTGCACCAGCGGATCAGCTTCCAGCTCCTCGCGCCGCGCGCTGCCGGCCTTCAGCTTCAGCATTTCAATCGCGCGCTCTTCGCTCTCCTTCAGCGCCTTCATCTCCGCGCGCCCGCCGTTCACGCCGCGCTCTTTCAGCATCGCCGTCTTCTGCTTTTCGAGCGGGTCCAGCTCGTCAAAGAGCCTCGCTGCCGCAAAGCCCATTGAGGCCGCTGCTTCTCCCGTCGCCCACACGTCCACCAGCCTGTGCAGCGCGTCTTCGCGCTGTTGAATCCCCTGCTCATAGCGCACCGATCCCGGCTTCGCGCCTTCGGCTCCCCTGAACCGCTGCCGCTGGTAGCGAATCACAGGCTCCGCTGCCGACAGCAGCTTGGCCGCCGTCATCAACCCCACCGGAACGCGCGTCCGCCGGAACACTGCATCGATCACTTCGCCGTGGTTGAAGTTCGGCACGATTACGCCGTCCTTTACCGTGTATCCGCCCACAATCCGGCTCGCCGAAACCCGCAAATTAAATACCGGATCACCCGTCGACGAAAGCTGGTGTACCAGCTTCTTCGTCGGTGTGCCGCGGTCGAACGTGCCCTCGTCCGTCTCTTCCAGAATCACCACGCAGCTTCCCTTGATCCGCGGATCATCGGAGTTCACCGCCGCCGTCACGAAATTTGCAAACGCAACTCCCGTGATGAACCTTCCGCGCTTGTCCACCTGCAGCCACGGCTCCTCGCCGTCCTTCCACTCCACCACGCGAATCTTCCCGCTCAGCATACCCGTATCCACGCCCACATACGGAATCGGCTCCGTCAGCGCGAATGCCCCGCGCCACGGCTTGCGATCCTCGCCTGCTTGTGGCGGGGCAGCCAACTTCTTGTAGCGGCTTACCTGCCCCGCTGTGCCGCGCTCGTGAATCGGCGACAGCGCCAAAAATCCCGCCAAACTCGCCGTCGCCGCGCCGCCATCCACCCATGCCAGCTCAAATGCCGCCAGCCCCAGCGCCAGGTTCTTCGGGCCAACAATGAATCCGCCCTCTTCCGGCTCCATAAACGCCGCCGTGATTCCAGCGCGGTCAAAGGCGTCCATCATCCCGGTCTTCGCTGCGGTCCACTCGTGCGTGTTGCGCTCGCCCGCGGCCACCAGCCGCGCCACTGTTCCCCGCGCCACGCCGCGCGCCGATGCAACCAGCATCTGCAAATCAAAACGGTCGCCAAACCGCCATTGAATCTGCCGCACCGCATCTCCGGGAAGCGTCAGCATCGTCTTCGTTCCTGCAATTGCAACTGTGGTCGCAGCTGTACTCATTCGGTGGCTCCTTAGTCAGCGGTTCCATTGTCGTCAACTCGACACACCGCGGCATGTGACCCACATCACCCCGGCCCTCGCCACTGATCGCTGGGAGCTGAAACCTGAAAGTTGCGTTTGTGATCTATATCGCGCCGCTTGTGACACCTATCACTGCCAGTATCACCTTCAAAAGCGCATCTCTGGAGTGTGGCCTCTGCGGCCAGTCCTTTCCCCAACCGCAGCGGACTTGGATGTACGAGACCAGGAAACTCGTGGTCAATCCACTTTTGCCTGGGGAAAGAAGACGGCAAGATGAATCTCGCCGCACAGAAACACGCACGATCGAATCTTCGTAGAGGAATCCTCGCAGCCGCTATCGCCGTTCTCGCCATTGCGCTCGTGCCCGTCGCCCTCCGCGCGCAGGCCGATTGCCTCGCTTGCCACGGCGACGCCACCGCGACCGACGGCTCAGGTCACAGCATCGCCGTCGACGGCCAGAAATTCAGCACGAGCATTCACGGCAGCCGCCAGTGCACAAGCTGCCACGCAGACATCAAGGCCTATCCGCACCCCGACAAAATTGCACCCGTCGACTGCAAAACCTGCCACGCCGATCAGGCCTCCAGCATCTCCGGCAGCGTTCACGCCTCGGCCTCTGACCACCCCTGCACCAGTTGCCACGGTGTCGCCCATTACATCTACCCCAAAGACGACCCGCGCTCCAATGTCTATCCGCTCAACGTTCCCAAGACCTGCGGCACCTGCCACGGAAGCCCCGATCTCGCCAAGAAGCACGGCCTGCCCAACGTCTACCCCCTCTACATGGATTCGATTCACGGCTTCGCGCTCAGCAAAGAAGGCCTTCTGGTCGCGGCCAACTGCCAAAGCTGCCATGGCTCGCACAACATTCTTAGCCACACCAACCCGCAGAGCCCAACCTACAAATCCAACATCCCCAAAACGTGCGGCACCTGCCACGCCAAAATTGAAGCCGATTACGAGCAGGGCGTGCACGGCAAAGCCGTCGCCGGCGGCAATCTCAACGCTCCGGTCTGCAGCGATTGCCACACTGCCCACGCCATTTTGCAGCCGACTGAAGCCGAGTTCCGCATGCAGTCCACGCCCATCTGCGGAAGCTGCCACAAGGACAAGTTCTCCACCTACCGTGACACCTTCCACTCGCAGTTAGGCTCGCTCGGCGGCTATGTTGAAACCGCTCGCTGCTGGGATTGTCACGGAGCCCACGACGTGCGCCCCGCCTCTGATCCCGCTTCGCCCATCAACAAGGCCAACCTGGTCACTACCTGCGGCCGCTGCCACGCCGGTGCCAACGCGAGCTTCGTGAAGTATCAGCCGCACGCCAACGCGCGCGACCGCAAGCTCAGCCCGGCACTTTACTACATTCGGCTGTTCATGAACCTGCTGCTGGCCGGGGTGCTCATCTTTTTCATGATCCACACCATCTTGTGGGTGATCCGCTCGCGGTATTCCCAGGTGAAGAGCCGTGCTGCCAATGGAGGAAAGAATGCCTGAGTTGGGAACGGCAAATACGACAATGGAATCCGCCGCCAAGGGCCGCTTCTTCGTGCGCTTTACGCGCGAGCAGCGCTACATGCACGCGGTTTTGTTCACCACATTTCTCGGGCTCGCGGCCACCGGCCTGGTCATGCGCTTCAGCGAGAGCTTCTGGGCACGTAAGTTCGCCGCAGGCGTCGGCGGCTTCGGCGCCATCCTCTTCTTCCACAAGCTCTGCGCTATCGTTCTCACCATAGCTTTTCTCATTCATGTCAAAGAAGTCTTCCAGCGCGGCCTCCTGCGCCGTGAAAAAGGGATCTTCTGGGGCTCAACCTCCATGGTCGCCAACTGGAAGGACGTCAAGGACCTCTTCGGCCACATGCGCTGGTTCTTGGGCCTCGGCCCCAAGCCGCAGTTCGAGCGTTACGCCTACTGGGAGAAGTTCGACTACTGGGCGGTGTTCTGGGGAATGATCATTATCGGCTTCTCCGGTTACGCCATGTGGTTCGCGCCGTTCTTCGCGCACTTCCTCCCCGGATGGGCGCTGAACGCCGTGTTGATCATCCACAGCGAAGAGGGACTGCTGGCAATTCTGTTTATCTTTGCAATCCACTTCGTGAACACGCACCTCAGGCCTGACAGTTTCCCCATGGACATGGTCATCTTCACCGGCGTCGAAAGCGAAGACGAGTTCAAGCACAAGCGCCCGCTCGAGTATCAGCGCATGCTCTCAGAGGGCAAAGCCGAATCCCGCCTCGGCATCGCGCCCCCGCTCTGGCTCCTCAACTTTTCTAAAGTCGTCGGAACCATCGCCATCTTCATCGGCCTCACGCTGCTGGTACTCACGCTGACGGCGTACTTCCACTAGCACTCCGGCATCTCGTTCTCGCACTGGGAATGGGTGCCCCATCCTTGCGGCGCCTTCGCCGCAAGGGTGGGATCGCACGGACCAACTCTCATCCATCCGCTAAAAGCCAATGGCTGATAGCTAGTAGCGGTCTCTGTGACTCCTATCACGGCGCGAACTCCCTCCCGAAGCGTCTCCTCAAACTGTGAACGTCGTTCGTAGGCTCCCTGCCGTCACTCTCGTCTTTGCTCTCTTTTTTGCCTGGGCCTCCTCCCCATCCTCCGCGCAAAAGCTCAAGGACTCCGACTGCCTCACCTGCCACGCCGACGCCACCATCACCTCAACCGACGGCCACAGCGTCGCTATCGACGCCGCCAAATTCAAGCACTCCGTTCACGGCACATTTTCATGCGTCGATTGCCACACCGACGTCAAAAGCGTCCCCCACGACGCCACCCCAAAAAAAGTCACCTGTGACCAATGCCACGCCGACGAAGGTCAGGGCTACGCGCACAGCATTCACGCCCAGGCCACCAGCGCTGGCAAAATTCCCGCCAGTTGCCAGGATTGTCATGGCGACGTCCACGCCATCGTCTCTGGCGATGATCCCAAATCGTCCGTAAATCGCAGCAACATTCCCGTCACTTGCGGCCGTTGCCACGGGCAAAAGTTCCTCATGGAGTCGAATGGCGAAACCACGCAGCCCTTCCTCTCCTATCAATCCAGCGTCCACGGCCGCGCCGTCGCCAACGGCTCGCAAAAGGCCGCCGTCTGCACCGATTGCCACGGCGTCCACCAGATTCTCCCCGCCAGCGACCCCAAGTCGCCCATCTCAAAAGTCGCCGTCGCGTCCACCTGCGGCAAATGCCACACCGATGTCTCCGACACCTTCACGGCCAGCATTCACGGCCAAGCGATTGCGCGCGGCAACATGCTAGCCCCCACCTGTACTGACTGCCACGGCATCCACTCCATCAAGCGCCACAACGATCCCAATTCGCCCATCGCTGAGCAAAATGTCTCGCGCGACATTTGCGCCCGCTGCCACGAGGGCGTGCGCCTCTCGCAGGAGTTCGGCGTCCCCGGCAACCGCGTCACCAGCTACTTTGACAGCTATCACGGCCTCGCTGCGGAAGGCGGTTCCGTCGTCGCCGCCAACTGCTCCAGTTGCCACGGCGTTCACAACATTCTCCCTTCAAGCGACCCCCACTCCACCATCAATCGCGCCAATCTCGACGCCACCTGCGGCCAGTGCCACAAAGGCGTCACGCAAAAGTTCACGCGCACGCCCGTCCATCTTCAGTCCGGCTCGCGCTCCGCCGACATCGACTCCGTCGCCGTCCGTTGGGTCAGGTGGATTTACATTCCCCTCATCCTGCTCGTTATCGGCGCCATGTTCCTGCACAACGCCATCATCTGGCGCTCCAAGGCTGTCGCCCGCCGCCGCACGATGAACCCCTTCATGACGCGCATGACCGTCAATCAGCGCTGGCAGCACCTCATCCTGCTCTCCAGCTTCATCGTTCTCGTCATCACCGGCTTCGCGCTCAAATTCCCTGACACATGGTTCGCCCACACATTGGGCATGGGCGAGAATCTGCGCGGCATCATCCATCGCGTCGCCGGCGTTATCCTCATCGCTGCCGGCATCTATCACGTCTTTTATCTCGCCGCCGCGCGCGAAGGCCGCCGCCTGCTGCGCGATATCGCGCCGCGTCCCAAAGACGCATTCGACGCAATAGCCACGATGCGCTACTACCTCGGCCTCTCAACTGTGAAGCCAAAATTTGGCCGCTTCAACTACGCCGAGAAGGCCGAGTACTGGGCCCTGGTCTGGGGAACAGCTCTCATGGGCCTCACCGGCATCATGATCTGGGCCAAGGTTTGGGTTGGCGATCTGTTCGCCCGCTGGTGGGTCGACGTCGCCACCGCCGTCCACTTCTACGAGGCCATCCTCGCCACTCTCGCCATCCTCGTCTGGCACTTCTACCAGGTGTTCTTCGACCCCGATGTCTACCCCATGAATTGGGCTTGGTGGGACGGCAAAATGCCCGTCGACCACTATCGCCACGAACATGAGCTCGACCACGAGCCCGACGCCGACCCTCCCACAAATTCCACCGATTCAAGCATCGAGCCTGCTCCGAAGAAATAGCGGTCTGCCGTTCCCCGCCCGTCTGCGCCCGAAACTCAGCGCCTGGCGATCCATTCCGCTCCGCCCCAGCAGACGAAACCGAAAATGAAGAGCGCCGCGAAAAACTCGAGATCGATGGAGAACTGACCCTCTTGTCCAGATTGCTGGAGCCCATCAGACCCGCGAAGGCAGCGATTGTCTTCGCGGATCTGCTGTGGAAAGCCTTGCGGCAGATAAGGACTCAAACCGGACACAAGGTACGCCAGGCCAGGATCCCCGAGCATTGCATCGAGAAGCCGCGCAACTCTTTCATCCGGCCACTGGCCCGGCGCGATCCCCGCCGCGTTCAATGGCCGGCCAAAAAAGCCAGTTCCTCCGTCGCGCCCGCTCTCACTCGGCTCTCGAGCTTTGATACAGGCAACGAAACCCCATCCGAGGCGGAATCAAAGCCAACCTCGCTCAGAAAATATTCGCCGCCATACCGGTGGAAAATGAGCCTGTCCTCCATCCCTCGGCCGATTAAGCCGCGCTGGACATAGGCCGTGGCCCTTACTGTCTTGGTCCGGTCCTCGATGATCAGCCTGTTGGGATGGATGGAATCGAAACCGACGGCATAGTTCCCGGCCGGTAGAAAGGTGTTTCCGACAGTGAAGCTGAATGGAACATTGACCTTCAGCACGGCGCTCTGTGCGTTGGCACTTCCGGCCGTCATCAAGGTTGCTGTTGCGAGGAGCGCGATTGCGATGATGCGTTTCATGTGAGTCCCTCCGGTGCTGTTCCGCGGGAGAGTGTCGATCCACTCGGGGAAACTTCGTGATTTCCCACTCTGCCGCGATCTGTTTTTCAGTCTGGCGTAGGACCTTGTATCTGTCCAATAGATTGATGTGATATATTGAATCTCTATTGGAGATTCACTTATGGAAGTCCGGCAGCTTCAGATCTTTCGCACCCTCGCTGAAGAATTGAACTTCACCCGCACCGCTGAAAAGGTGCACACCGTGCAGTCCAACGTCACTGCGCAGATCAAGGCGCTTGAAGAAGAGCTCGGTACGCCGCTTTTCGATCGCCTGGGTCGTCGCGTTACGCTCACCGATGCAGGCCGCAATTTCCTGCCCTTCGCGTCGCAGGCCCTTGCCGCCATGGACCAGGGTCAGCGCGCCATCGAGACCGGCGCCGAGCCCAGCGGGCCGCTGCGCATCGGCGCTCCGGAGAGCGTCCTCACCTATCGCCTGCCCCAGGTATTGCACGCCTTCCGCCGCCACTTTCCTCATGTCGAACTCATCTTCGTCCCCTACATGAGCACACCGTTTGCGCTCGAGCTCGAAGCTGGCAAGCTCGACATGGCGATCACCATGTCGGACTCGACGCCTTCAGCCAACATCAAGTCCGTCCGCCTGCGCACCGAGCAAGTTTTCCTGCTGGCCGATCCAAGCCACCCGCTTGCATCGAAACCATCGGTAAAGCCTTCCGATCTGGCGGGACAGAATCTGCTGCTCACTGAATCGGGATGCGCTTACCGGGAGAAACTCGACCGCATTCTCGCTCTGGCCAACATTCGCCCCGCCAACATAACCGAGTTTTCGAGCGTTGAAGCAATCAAGGAGTGCATCTCCCTCGGCATGGGCGTCGGCCTCTTGCCGGCCATCGTCGTTGCCCGCGAACTCCGCCAGCATCATCTCAAAGCGCTCAACTGGGCCGGCTCGCCCCTCTGCATTGCCACCCGCATCATCTGGCACAAAGACAAATGGATCTCTCCCGCCATGGCCGCATTCATGAAGATGGTCAAAGACAAGCTCGAAGACACCGAGCGTTGACGAAAACCGCCTTGCAACGGCTGAAACAGGGGTGACGTGCCGCCCCGAAATCATTTGTGACGTTTCTAGCGCGGCAGCGCAAATGCCACGTACTGCCCCCCGACTGGCCCCTTCGGATCGCGGCCGCCGCTTGCAGCGATGACCACGTATTGCCTTCCGTCGACCATATAGGTGGCTGGGGTGGCAATTCCGGCAAAGGGCAGAACAGTCTCCCACAGCAGATTGCCGTTGTGAGTGTCGAAGGCGTGGAATTTGCGGTCATAGACGGTTGCGCCAATGAACAGCACGCCGCCCGCGGTAACGATGGGACCGCCGTACATCTCGGAGCCCGTGTTCTTCATGCCCCTGGCTGCCAGCTCGGGGTATTCGCCGAGCGGAATCTTCCAAAGATACTTTCCGGTTTTTAGGTCGATGGCGTTGAGCGTGCCCCAGGGCGGAGCGATCGCCGGGTAGCCGTCGGGGTCGAGAAACTTGCGATAGCCGGTGAAGGTATAGTCCGGCGCGGACGAGGTCGCGGGAGCGGCGTTTGCACCAATGCCGAGGAAGCGGAGAAGCGATGCGACGTCAGCGTCGGGAATATCGTCCATGGCCGGCATTTTTCCTTTCCCGTCGTGGATGAGGGCGCGCACCTGGGCTTCATTCAAGCGAGCGGCGACGCCGATGAGCATCGGAAAATGTTGGCGACTGCCTTGCAGGTGATCTCCATGGCAGTCGCCGCAGCGGACGGCGTAGACCTGTGCTCCTGCTGTGTCTGTGCCTTCAGGACTAGCGGCTGGTGGTGCGGACATTTCCTTGGTGGCGGCGGCAGGAGAGCGCAGGTAGTCAAGAAGTGCGGCGATCTTTGCATCGTCGAGATTAGGGAACGACGGCATCCGTCCGGTGCCGTCATGAATATTGGCAGCAACCTTCTCTTTACCGATACGCTTTTCCACATCGACAAGCGAAGGAAAGGTGGGCGGAGAGCCGGCGCGGTTGGCGCCGTGGCAGATGGCGCACTGTTGGCGGTAGATCTGCTCGCCGGCGCTTCCGCCAGAAGTGACCTCATCGAGTCCGCCAAGCCAGGCCATTTCAGTCGAGCCCACGAAGAGCGTCCCGCTCGCAGGGTCGAGCGCCGGGCCGTTCCATTCGCCACCGCCATCGAAGCCCGGAAAGATCACCGTCTGTTGGCCAACCGCGAAGGGGTAGAACTGGCCGTTGCTGCGCAGCTTGCTGAACTCGTTCACTGCCCACGCATGCGCCTCAGGCGTGCGGTTCGTGAGCATGTCGGCAGTCAGTTGCTGGCGGCCGAAGGGAGCTGGCGCGGTTGGCACTGGCTGGGTGGGCGCGGTTTTTTCGCCTGGGACCGTGCTGACCGGGAACGGATGCTCTTCGATGGGAAAGAGCGGCTCGCCGGTGATGCGGTTAAAAAGATAAACGTAGCTCTGCTTTGTGATCTGCGCGAGGGCGGGAATCGGCTTGCCGTGCTTCTCCACGGTATAGAGAGCAGGCGGGGCCGGAAAGTCGCGATCCCAGATGTCGTGATGGACGCCCTGGAAGTGCCAAAGGAGTTTGCCGGTCTCGGCGTCAAGGGCAAGGATCGTGTTGGCGTAGAGGTCGTCGCCGATCCGGTCGCCACCGTAGAAGTCCATCACGGCTGAGCCCGTCGGCGCGTAAACGATGCCGCGCTTCGTGTCCACGGTCATGCCGCCCCAGTTGTTGGCGGCGCCGGCGGTCCTCCATGCGTCGGGCGGCCAGGTTTCGTATCCGGGTTCGCCTGGGCGAGGAATGGTGTGGAATACCCAGCGCAGCGCACCTGTGTGCACGTCGAATGCGCGAACGTCGCCGGGAGGCGCGGGATGGGTCTCGGGGTTACGGCCGCTGACAATGATGAGGTCCTTGTAGATGCTGCCCGGCGTGGTGAGCACGATGGACTGCTGCTCCCATGGCTCCCGCAGGCCCTTACGTAAATCGATCCGGCCGCTCTCGCCGAAGCTGGCGATCGGTTTGCCGGTCTTGGCGTCAAGGCAATAGAGGTAGTTCATTACGCCGGCCAGGATGCGCTCGTCCTTGCCATCGGTCCAGTAGGCGACACCGCGGTTGGGCTGGGTTGACGCGACGCCGGAATCAAACTTCCACTTGAGCTTGCCCGTGGCGGCATCGAGGGCGATCACTTTCTGGCTGGGCGTATAAGCGTAGAGCGTCCGCCCGATGATGATCGGGTTGGTCTCCATGTTGCCTTTCTCGCCGGTGTCGAAGACCCATGCCCGCCTCAGGCGATGAACGTTGGCGCGATTCATTTGGCTGAGTCGCGAGTAATGATCGCCGTCAGCACCGCCATAGGCCGGCCAGCTTACGTTTTGGGCCTGCAACCCTCCACGGCCGTGTACGGTAAGCGTAAAAACAAATCCGATTGTCATCGCGCACCGCTTAACGCGCGCCGCCCAATTCCCCTTCAAGTTTTTGTGCCCCACTTTCGACTGCTTTTCAATCGTATTTCAGGATAGTCGTGAAGCCGAAGTCCATGTGCAGCTGCTGGTGGCTTTTGCAAAGCGCGTCACCGGGATTGTCAGCCGCGAAGTCCAGGTTGACGGTCTGGAGCGGCATCGCATCGATCCCCTCCTTGTGCGGGTCTCTCAGTTCCGTCTTGCCGAACTGTGTTACCTCAAAGACGTGCAGCCGAAGATGGACCGGATGCCGGCCGCCGTTGCAGTTGAGATGGACGAGCCGGTATCTGGAGCGTGTTTCAAGAAACCGTGCTTTGTAGCAAGGGCACGGTCAGGTACCCAACCATTGGGTGAGTCGCGTGCCGCAAGCACCACAAAACAAATCAGCGCGGGCTTTAGCCCCAGACGGAAAGAGAAGGAGCCTTCAGGACCGGACCGTCTCAGCAACGTCGGCGATGGACACTCGGGCGTTTTCGAGGACTGATCCTGCGCGCCGGGATGAAAATGGAGGTTTTCAGATGTCGGGAAACGGAGTCTCCAGCCGACGCCAGGATGTGGGATTAAAATCCATGACGGGTTGTTGTTCAGTTGTAGAGTCGAGATGTAGCGCGGTGGGTTAGGTCTGGCCTATCCGTTTCCGGCCCTTTCGTTTGCCGGTGCCTCATTATCCGGACCATACTCCGTTTCCACATCCCGCTCGTCGAACCGGACATGCGGTTTTCCCGCATCCGGCTCCCGGAGGAAACATCACGGTTTCGCTCACGAAATGCTGCGCTTCCGCTGAGTAAGCCGGACAAGTCCAAACGTTTCGTACAGGCTTTCAGGAGGAAATCTCCTGAACGCCGGCCACGCCACTTTATGTTTGGTGCACAGCCATTGACGCAGCCGTTTACAGGCATGTTGTTCTATTGCCCGGTAGGCCTTACTGGCTGAACCCAGACAGAAGTAATTCGCCCAACCATTCATCATCTGATTGAGCTTCGTTACAACGTACTTGTGGTCCAGCAGGGTCCTGTTGCGTCTGGTTTCGTCACTGATCGCCCGACAGATGCGGATAACCCGCTTCCTTGACGGGGCCGAACCCAGATGGGCGCGGCCCGTCTGAGGCGAGTAGTAACGACCAAACGTGTACCCTAGAAAATCGAACTTCTCTTCCGGCAGCTTCGCGACCCGCGTCTTGGTTTCATTCACCGTCAGTTTCAGCTTCGTCATCATGACCCGCATCGTGGTCAGAGCTTCTTCCGCTCTGCCCCGACAACAGATCACGAGGTCATCGGCATAGTTGACGATGCATGCTCCAAGACGTTTCTCGTGCCCCAGCTTCTTCCATCCAAGCACGAACCGGCGCATGTAGAGATTGCTGAGCAGCGGGCTGATCGGGGATCCCTGTGGGGATCCTCGACCTTCATCCCGATTGCGTGTACTCCGATGCTTCTTCCCGCGCTCGTCCGTCTCTTCGACCGGGGCCTTGAGCCACATCTTGATCAGATGAAGCATGGCGCCATCGACTACACGGCGAGCTACCGACTTTAAAAGCTCGGCGTGGGGAAGAAGATCGAAATAACTGGCAAGGTCCGCATCAACGATCTCTCGATGCCCAGTGTTGATCAGCTTGAAGACGCGTCTTGCTGCGTCCAGTGCGCTGCGGCCGCGCCGATAGGCGTACTGCTCTGGAGGTAGATCGGCCTCGAAGATAGGATCGAGAACCAACATCGCTGCCATCATCACCGCGCGATCGCGGATGGTGGGTACCCCTAACGGACGCTGCTTCCCCCGGGGCTTCGGGATATACACCCGCCGCACAGGAAGAGGTCGATAGGTTCGACTTTTCAGCTCTTGCGTCAGTTCGTCCAACCATCGCTCCACGCCATACGCTTCGATGTCCTCGAACGTCTGATTGTCTACTCCTGCTGCGCCGCCATTGGCCTTGCAGCACTTGCAGGCAAAACCCAGAACGTCCTTCCGGTACACCTTGTCGTACAGCGCATAGAAGCGAAAGTCAGGCGATCTCTTCGCTTTGTCGTGCAACGCTGTCTGTAACTTCTGAACGCTTTCCGGAGTTGCTAGGCTCATCGCCAATCCCCTTGTCTTCGTCACTTCTTGCGTTCGCTTCCAACTAAGGTCCCTTCCCTCCCCCGGCATTACCCGGCTTCTTCGGTACTACGGACCTCCCCGCCACCCCAAACGGCCCGGCCTGGCTCTCGCGAGTTGCCAGTTGATCCCAACTGCGGATCACCGCTGGGGCTTCCCGTGTCGCGTCTGGTCCACGTTTTCATACATGCCGTCGCCAATACCCCGGCAGGACTGATGTGACTGATTCGCTCGTATTCTCCCATCAGCGTCGGCCTTCCCTCGATTACTGGCGGGGCGGCTCCTGCATCCCCGGTTTCGGGGCCTGCTCAGCGTTTACCTCCATTACGGCCTGCATGATCGCCAGGTCGCCTATGCGACCCTCTACACCGAAGGCTCCAGCAGATTCGTTGCCTCCTCTGCTCCCTCGATTGCTACCGGGTGGAGCGATCCAGTTCCCGGGTGGGATTTGCACCCACTGTGGTCCAGCGCCTTTCACGGCGCACAGTAATTAATGGGATGGTCCGCCGCCTGAACCTCAGCGGAGGTATAAGGGGTGAACAGGAGGCGTCCCCAAGAAGATTCATACGATTGGCATCGATCTGGCTAAGACGGTCTTTCACTTGGTTG
>Ga0187883_10000071_pt1 | contig 75098 bp, 63 predicted proteins | sample June2016WEW_20_1_2_FD_132966 | JGI IMG/M metagenome (GOLD analysis project Ga0187883, IMG submission 132966) | Peatland microbial communities from SPRUCE experiment site at the Marcell Experimental Forest, Minnesota, USA - June2016WEW_20_10 | ecosystem: Environmental > Terrestrial > Soil >...
CGCCAAGAGGCCACGATCAACTGGTACTCCGAGCAACCCATCGTGCTCCCCTTCGCCATCGCCTCCATCGGCCTGCCGGGCGTGCACTTCACACCCGAGAACCCCGCCGCCCAGATCCCGGGGGTCTGCCGCGACAACCTCATGACAGTCGACGGCCAGCCCGTCTGGCTGAAAGTGACGGGCACGGTTGGCACGGCCGAGAATCTCGGCGGACTGAGGGTCTCCGGCTGCGGGCCTGATGCCAAGGGCATCCACCTCGGCGCCGGCACCCACACCGTCGTGACGCAGTGGGGCAAGCTCACCGGTCTCGACCTCGACCGGCTCGTGTTCGACTCGGCACCCGGCGGGGCGGCCGAGCCGTTGTTGGCCAGCGGCGACCTGCGGCCGGTGCCCGGCACGCTGGCCGGCGGTGGCGTGGCCGCCCTTCCTGCCCCGACGGTGCGGGTCGTCTCCTCGTCTGCCACGAACGCACGTCTCTCGGTGACAGGCGCATCGGGCCCCTTCTGGCTGGTGCTCGGCCAGAGCGTCAACGCCGGTTGGACGGCGCACGTCGCCGGCGGCCCGTCACTCGGGGGCTCCACCCTCATCGACGGCTTCGCCAACGGCTGGTACGTCGAGCCGCACGGACAGTCCTTCACCGTCGATCTCACGTGGACCCCGCAGCACGAGGTCGATATCGCCCTCGTCGTCTCCGCCATTTCCATCCTGGCCTGCCTGCTGCTCGCCTTCGTGCCCTGGCGGCGCCTGCCCCGGCGACGACGCCAGTCCGGCCGCCGACGCCATCTCGGCCGCCGACGGGAGGCAGCTGTGGGCGGGGCGGAAACCGCCGAGGCGACGGAGACCTTCGATGGCCGCTGGCCGGCGACGCTGGGTCCTCCCTGGCTCGCCGACGGCCGGCCTGCCGGCCTGCTCGAGTCCCTCGCCGTCGCCGCCGTGGCCGGAGGCATCTGCCTGCTCGTGCTCCCCCCCAGCGCGACGCTGCCGGTCGCGGCAGCCGTTGCCGTTGCGACCCTCGCCTGCGCCAGGTTCGGGGCCACTCGGATCGTGCTGAGCCTCGGTGCGCTGGCGGCTGCCATCGTCGCCGGAGCCGTCACCGTGGCGGGACAGATGACCAATCACTACCCGCCCGGCGACCACTGGCCGGAGAGTTTCTCGGGCACCAACGTCGCCGCTTTCATCGCCTTCGTGGCCCTTGCGGCCGACTGTCTCGTCGAGATCGTCCGGCAACGGGCGGCTGCCCGTGGCGCGGCCGAGGGTCCGTCGGCGGGTGCCCCTCCCCCGGCGGCCCCGTCGGCCGAAGGTGACGGGCCTAGCGGAGCGGAGAGCCTCGCCCTCAGCGGCGGCGCCGCCGCCGACATCGCCGCCGACGACATCGCCGCCGCCGACGCCCCCAGCTGAGGGTCGGCGGACTACTGCCGGCGGCCCCGGCCGCGGGCCTCGTCGGCCAGCAGCTGGAGGGTGCCGAGCGCGGTCGCCTCCCAGGTGTAGCGGCGCGCCCGATCCTGCGCCGCCCTCGACATCGCCTCCCTGAGGGCGCCGTCGGCCAGCAGCCGGTCGATGCCTTTTACGAACTGGTCGTCGTTGTCGACGACGAGTCCCGTCACGCCGTCCTCGACAGCGTCGACATGCCCGGCTATGCATGACACGACGGCGGGTGTGCCGCAGGCGGCGGCTTCGGTCACCGTCATGCCCCATCCCTCCCGGGCGGACGTCGACACGAGCACCCAGGCGCGCCGGTACAACGCCACCAGCTCATCGTGTGGGATGTGGCCGGCGAGGCGCACGACGTTGCCGGCGCCCGCCTCCTCGATGGCAGCTTCCAGGAGCGGGCGCTCGTACCCCTCTCCGACGATGACGATCTCGAGGTCGGGGTGGAGGGCCGCCAACGGTCCGGCGGCGGCGATCACCCGATCGAATTGCTTCACGGGCACGAGCCGACCGACGGCTACGACGAGGGGGTGATCCGCCTTGTTGCCAGGCCGTCTCGCCCCCCTCCCACCTGCAGAGAAGCGCCGGTCGATCCCGGGCGGCAGGACGCTCACGAGATCGGCCCGCAGGCCCAGCGAGTCGATGATCTCCTGGCGGGAAGAGCTCGAGAGGGTGACGATACGGCTGCGCCGGTAGAGCGGGGGCGCCAGCCGTGACTCCAGGGTGTTGCCGGCAGCCGCCAATCGAGGAGGGAGCACCATCTTCCACATCTCGGCGTGGACGTGATGGAGAAACACCAGCCTCGGGCCCCGCCACCAGAGCGGGCTCAGAAAGGGCATCCCGTTCCAGATCTCGACGAGCCCGTCGAAGCGCCCGATCGGCCCGAGGCGACCGCTGGCGATCTCAGCAGGTGCCTGTGCGAAGACCCGGTACCGGCCAGCACGCCGCACGACGCGATAGCCGTCTCGGCTGTCCTCGCTCCGTGCTCCCGGCACGGCGCTCGTCCGCATGAGGACGTCGATGCCGGCGGCAGCCCAGCGGCAGGCGATCTCGTGAGCATGCAGCTCCGAGCCCCCGGCTTCAGGGTCGTCGAGATCCCGCCAGGCCACCATGGCGATGCGGCGGAGACCCGCCTCCGCCGAGAGGGCGGCGAGAGCCTCCGGCGAGTCGGAAGCGGACGCGGACGCCTCGACCGATGACCCCGAGAGGGGAGGAGCGCTCACGGACGGGCCGGGAGCAGGGGAGCCGAGCGACCGGAACCCGAGGCAGCGAGCGCATCGGAGCCAGATCCCTCGGAGTCGTCCCCTGGGGGAACCTTTCCGACCTGCTCCTCGTGATACTCCGCCTCGACGTTCACCCTCCAGGTGTCGTAGGTCTCGCCGAAGAGGTTCTCGACGGTGAGTAAGGCTGTCAACATGGAATGGTCCTGGTTGTTGTAGCGATGCATGCCGTTGCGCCCGACGGGGTGGACGTTTCGCACCTCGGAGCTGAGGAACCGCCGGATGACGTCCACTCGCTCGAGGTAGCCGGGATCGTAGACGGGATAGGCCTTCGGCATCCTCACGACATAGCCACGTTCCACGTCGTCGGTCCCGACGAGGCCGATGGCCACGAGCTCACGGGAGCCGAGCTCGATGAGATCCTCGTCCGACATGCTCCACAGCTCGTCGCCCTCGAAGACGAAGTACTCGAGCCCGAGACAGGTACGCCCGTCTTTCACCATGTCGGGCGACCACGAGCCGAAGTTCTGGATGCGGCCGAGCTTCACCTTCTCGTCGTGGACGTAGATCCAGTTGTCGGGGAAGCCCCGGGCGGCGGGCACGACGAGTGCCACCGTGAGGAAGTCGCGGTAGTGCAGCCCCTTTGCCGCCAGTTGCACCTCCTCCGGCGCCGGCGGGTCGAGCGCCATAACGAGCTCGCTGATCGGCATCGACGAGATCACGTGATCGACCTGCAGCGTCTCGTCCGCCCGGCGGCCGCTGCCCGGCTCGGACTTCAGCTCGACGGCAACAGCCTGTTTGCCCGAACGCCGGATGCTCCTCAGCGAGCAGCCGAGGGTGACCGTGGAGCCCTGCGCCGCCACGGCCTCCACCGCCCGCTCCCACATCATCCCCGGGCCGAGGCGGGGGTACTCGAACTCCTCGATGAGCGAGGTGATGACCTTCTGGTTGCGCCTCGGCCTGAGGGCATTCGTGAAGGCTTTCCAGAGCGACAGGGTCTTGATCCGCTGCGCTGCCCAGTCCGCCTGGATCTCGGTCGCCGGCATGCCCCAGACCTTTTCGGTGTAGGACTTGAAGAACTTCCGGTAGAGACGCCAGCCGAACCGGCTCGCCACCCAGCCCTCGTAGGTGTGTGCGTCCTTGGGTCGGCGCACCCTCACCCACGCATATGAGAGCCCGCACCGCATCGACTCCACGAGGCCGAGCCCACGGAGGGCGTTCCCGAGCTGGATCGGGTAGTCGAAGAAGGTGCCGTCGTAGTAGATACGGCTCAACCGCGGGCGGAGGAGGAAGTCCTCCGGAGGAAGGATCTCGTGCCAGAACTCCTGCACCTCAGGGACCTTCGTGAAGAAGCGGTGGCCGCCGATGTCGAAGCGCCACCCTTCGCGCTCGACCGTGCGGGCGATGCCGCCGACAACCGAGTCCGCCTCGACGACGCGGCACGTCACACCGCGCTTGCCGAGGGCGTAGGCGGCGGTGAGGCCGGCGGGGCCGCCGCCAACGACGAGGACGCGGCCTGGAGCCGCCCGGGTTGCTTCGGTCGCCGGGGCGGACGCGCCCGTCTCGCCGGCGGTGGGCACCATCGGGTCATTCTCGCGCATCACCACGGCGAGACCCCAGACGACGAGAGCGACTCGGTCACTTCGGGCTGATGCGGATGAGCGTCGAGCCCTCGTAGATCTCAAAGGGCGTGTCGGACTTGAGGGTCTCGACGACGACCTTGAGGTCGTGCCCTGGCCAGAGGCTGAAGTCGTGTTGCATCTCCTCGCATTTCGTCCCGAACCCGTTGTAGTACGGCGCCCAGACGTAGAACACTGTCCCTTTCGAGCCGGCGAGCGCCTCAACGTGCTTGACGAACCTCGCCGGCGAGGCCGCTCTCACGACTTGGAGGTAGTTGACCCAGTCGACGATCTCCGGTGACGAATCCCGTGGGAAGGCGATCTCCTCGAAGCGATCGCCCAGCACCCGGCTCACCGCCGGTCCGAGCTGGTCCGGGCAGTAGGCGACGACGTCGCCCGCATGGGCTTCGGCGAGGATGTGCGCACCGACGGTGGCGGCGCCCGTCCGCGCGATGTAGGAGTTCGGGATGGCCGCCAGGAAGCCGAGGACGACGGCGACCGCAAGGAAGGCTTGCCGCGTGCGCCGGTCGCCGATTGAGGTGAGCCCGTAGCCCATGATGACGAGGGCGGGAAAGAGCACGACGGCGGTATAGCGGTCGGCGAAGGTCGCCCCGGAGACCCGGCCGGCGAGGATCCCGAGCACGAGCGTGCCGAGCACGCCGACGGCGAGGGCGCGCACACCCGGGCGGGTGCGGAGGTCGAGCACCACGAGCCATCGGCCGAACGGAGTCCCGAAGACCGCCAGCACGGCAAAGAAGAAGAACATGACGGCGAGCCCTCGCCCGAAGTCGGAGTTGCCCCCGGCGAACTGTGTGACGGTGAAAACGACGGCCGTGAGCTGCGCAGGGGCCGCCCACGGAGTGCCCGTGTGATGCGTCTGGAACCACAGGGTCGGCAACCACGGCAGGAAGGAGAGGGCACCGACGGCTGCGCCGGCGAAGATGTACTGGCTCGCTCGCCGGTATGGGCCCTTCCAGGCGCACCAAGCCGCCCCTGCGCCGATGACGGCGGTGGAGTAGAGCGCCCAGTAGTGGCTGTAGAGCAAGGCCGACGTCGCGACGGCCAGCCCGACCGCCTTCCAGAGCGTCGGATGCTTCAACAACGACATGATCGACAGGACGGTGACGGTGCCGAGGAGGATGACCATCGCGTACATGCGGGCCTCGGTGTCGTAGTACACGACGAAGGGCGACATCGCCATGAGGAGGGTGACAGCCCAGGCCGTCGTACGGCCGCGCCCCTGGCGGATGGTTCGCTCCGCTGGCGAGGCGCTCTCGAGCGTCCACCAGTGCGATCCCACGCGATATCCGGTGAGCCAGGCCAGCGGCAGGTTGATCAGGCCGAGGACGCCCGAGAAGGAACGCACGGCGAGGTTGCTCTGACCGAACAGCTGCATCCAGAAGTGCAGCAGGTAGTAGTAGAGAGGCGGGGCACCGTCATCGCGCAGCAGGGCCGGTATCTGGTGCAGCGGTGCGCGGGCGATGTTGACGGTGAGCGCCTCGTCCAGCCAGAGCGCCGACGGTGTCCAGAACCGCAGCCAGATCGCCACGGCGAACGTCACGCCGACGGCGATCTTCACGGCGAGATCCCAGGCAAACCCGCCGGTTGAGACGACCGGGTCGGCAGGCAGGCCGGACACGTTGACAGAGACGTCGCTCGGCGCGTCGGCCTGTGCGGTTCCCTCGGAGGTCCGCACCAGCGGGTCTTCGAGGTGCATCGAGGTGATGATACTGCGGATGCCTCGATCGGCCTCGTCCGGGGTCGCCTGACTCCCTCCGCCATACCCACGCTCCCGGAACAAGCGTGCGTAATATGACCGCCACAGTCCGAGTGAGGGGGATGAACGTGCCCGATAATTTCGATCGGCGAGAGTTTCTGGCTAAGGCCGCCAAAGGGGGCGCTGCCTTCACACTTCTGGGCGCCGGCGGCACCCTCCTCGACGCTTGCGGTGGGAACAACAGCAGCAGCAGCAAGCAGACCACGACGACGGTCTCACACAAGGCGGCCGTGCAAAAAGGCGTCAACCAGCCACCGAAGGGCGCCAAGCTCGGAGGCAGCGTCACGATGGGCACCGAAGCGGAGGAGTCGGGCATGGACCCCACCCAGGCCCACTTCGACTCGACCGGCGTCTGCTACGCCCGCTGTGTCTACGACCCGCTCGCCATGGTGACCTTCAGCGGCGACGTCGTGCCCTACCTGGCAGAGTCGATCGTGCCGAACAAGACGTTCACCGAGTGGACGATCACGCTCCGACCGGGTGTGACCTTCCACGACGGCACCCCGTGCGACGGCGCCGCCCTGACGTTCTGCATGCAGCAGTACCAGGCGTCGGAGCTCGTCAACTTCGCCCTCACCTACTGGAAGCCGAAGGCCGCAAAGCAGACCGGGCCGCTCTCCTGCACGATCTCCATGCGGGAACCGTGGGTGGCCTTCCCCGCCTGGCTGGCCGGCTACATCGGTGGCCAGGTCGCCTACGTCTTCTCGCCCACGCAGTTCAAGAAGAGTGAGGCGCTGCTCAACACCCACCCGGTCGGCACCGGGCCCTTCCAGTTCGTGAAGTGGGAGGTCAACAACTTCATCGAGTTCACGCGCAACCCGAACTACTGGCGCAAGGACGCCCTTGGGCGGCAGCTTCCCTACCTCGACTCATGGACCTACAAGCCGCTGCCGGACGTGACGACCCGCTACGACGCCCTCGACGGCGGCACCCTCCAGATCATGCACACCGACGACGACCCGACGATCATCTTGATGGAGGCCAACAAGAAGCTCGAGGTCCTCCTCGACGACGAGGTCCGCATCGGTGAGCCGGACTGCAACTTCGGCATGATCAACACCTCCGACAAGCTTCTGAAGGATCTCCGCCTCCGACAGGCTCTCGCCTACTCCTTCAGCCAGCCGTACTACTGCGCCGATATCGGCAAAGGCCTCCTCAAGCCGATCACAGGCCCGTTCTCCGCCCCAAGTCCCTACTACGCACCCGTGAACTACCCCGCCTACGACCCCGCCAAGGCGAAAGCACTCGTGGCGGCCTGGTCGGCCGACAATGGGGGGGCCAAACCGACGATCAAGTACACGACGACAAGCACACCGGAGTCGTTGACGTCGGCCAGCTTCGTTCAGCAGATGTACGAAGCGGCGGGTTTCAGCGTGACGGTGGGGACGGTGCAGCAGTCTGCTCTCATCGACGACGCCCTCTTCGGCGACTACCAGGTCTTCGCCTGGCGCCAGTTCGCCAGCATCGACCCCGACCTCAACTACGTCTTCTGGTCCTCGACCGGTGGAGACATCGACTTCTCCCGCAACAACGACCCTTCGATCGACAATGCGCTCGACACGGCACGCCAGACGACGGATCCGGCCACGCGAGTCGCCGCCTATCAGACCGTGGCCGACCGCTTCGCCGTCGACCTGCCCTACATCTGGGCGTCACGCGACGTCTGGAGCATCGGGGCGAGCACGACCCTGCAGAACTGGAACAACCCCACCACGCCCACCAGCAACAGCCGGGGATGCCCGACGTTGTCCGGCATCATCTGGCCGACGGAGATCTGGTTGGACAACTCCTAAGTCCTCAAGGCGCGGACGTAACCGACCGAATGGGACTGAGCCCCGTGGTCGACGGGGCCGAGAAGTACCATCGGAGGACGGGGGCGAAAGGGGTTTCATGGCTCAGCTGGTAAAGCTTCGGCGAGTGGCGGAGGTCCTCGTGACGCTGCTGTTCGTCACGCTCGTCACCTACTTCCTCACCTCGAAGCTGCCCGGCAACGAGGGGACGATCATCTGCGGATCTGCGCCCCCCTCGTGCGTCACACATGAGGACGCCATCCTCTACCTCAACCACCCCTTCTTCGCCCGCTACTTCCACTGGCTCGGGAACCTGCTGACGGGCAACCTCGGCAACACCCTGACTCCTCCGGTCCCGATCACGACCCTCCTCAAACAGGACTACCCCGTCACCCTCGAGCTCATCATCTTCAGTCAGGTGATGGCGGTCATCGTCGCCATACCCATGGCGATGTGGGGGGCGCTTCGCGCCGACGGTGTCTTCGACAAGGTCACGACGGCCGTGACCTTCGCCTCGCTGTCGCTGCCGACCTTCATCGTCGGCCCGCTCCTCGTCCTCTTCTTCACCATCTCCAAGCCCTTCAGCTGGTTCCCCGCGGCTGCCTCCACCCTCCCCTCGATCGGGAGCAGCCCTGCGACGAACCTCGATGTCATGTTCCTTCCGTCGCTCGCACTCGCCATCGGATCGCTGGCGGTCTACCAGCGGCTGCTGCGAGCCGACATGATCGCCACGCTGGAGGAGGACTACATCGTCATGGCACGAGCCAAAGGGCTCTCCACCTGGCGCATCCTCTTCCGCCACGCCTTCCGGCCTTCGACCTTCACGGTCATCACCGTCGGCGGCGTGCAGGTTGCCACGCTCATCACCGGGGCGGTGATCGTGGAGTACGTGTTCGGTCTGCAGGGACTCGGCTCGGCGCTCATCACGGGTGTGAGCGAGAAAGACCTGCCAACGGTACAGGCGATCACGATCATCGTGGCCGTCGCCTTCATCGTCATCAACTTCGTCATCGACCAGCTCTACGCCGTCATCGACCCGAGGGTGCGCCGTGCCAGAACCGTTTGAGACCGTAGGAGTCGTCCGCCTCGGCAGCGGCCTCGGGGGCCCGCATCCCCACCCCGAGGACCCCTTCCTCAAGGCTGAGGACGTCCAGGCGACCACGGCTGCCGTCGAGGGCCTGACGACGCCGGTGGGGCGCTCGATATGGAAGCAGATGGGATGGGGTTTCTGGGTGGCTGTCGGTATCTGCGTGGCCTGGATCCTGGCCGCCCTCCTCGCCAGCGTGCTTCCCCTCGACAACCCAAACTTCACGCAATTCAACCCGGCGGCGCCTGACTACTGCTTCCAGAGCCTCGGGCACATCTACTCCGCCCACTGGCTCGGGTGTGACACCAACGGCCGAGACATCCTCTCCCGCATCGTGTACGGCTCGAGGGTGTCGCTCGAGGTCGGTTTCACCGCGATCGCCATCGGCCTCGTCATCGGCGGCGTGCTCGGGATCATCTCCGGCTACTTCCGCGGTTGGATCGACGAGGTGCTCACGATCATCTCCAACGTCTTCCTCTCCTTTCCCTACCTCGTTCTCGCTCTCGTGATCGTCGCGTTCCTCGGACGCAGCCTGACCGACATCATCGCCATCATCGCCATCCTCGCCTGGCCGCTCCTCTTCCGGGTCGTGCGGGCAGCCACGATCGAGTACGCCCAGCGGGAGTACGTGCTGGCCGCCCAGGCGCTCGGTTCCAAACCGAGCCGCATACTGCGCACGCTCCTGCTGCCCGACATCATCCCTTCGGCCATCACCTACGCCCTCCTCGGCGTGCCGCTTGCCATCGTGGCCGAAGGTGCCCTTTCCTACCTCGGTCAGTCCGTGCCGCTCCCGACAGCAACGTGGGGGAACATGATCGCCGCCGGCTCGGGTTCCATCTCACAGGACCCGATGCTCCTCGTCGCCCCGGCCGTCGCCATGTTCTCCTTCATCCTGCCGGTCAACTTCATCGGCGACCGCCTCCGCTCGGTCCTCGACAGCCGACAGGGCGTCATATGAGCCCGAAACGCCATGTGCGGGAGATGGACGATCTCGACGATCGCCCTCTGCTGCAGGTCGAAGGTGTCAAGACGTACTTCCAGACCGGTCATGGGCTCGTCAGGTCCGTCGACGGCGTCTCCTTCGACCTCGAGCGCGGCCGCACGCTTGCGATCGTGGGCGAATCGGGCTCGGGCAAGAGCGTGCTCGCACAGTCCATCATGGGCCTCCTGCCCATGCGGGGGGTCGTCCGCGAGGGCCGAGTGCGCTTCGGCGACGTCGAGCTCACGAGCGCATCGGTGAACGAGCTGCGGGAGCTCTGGGGCGCCCAGATCTCGATCATCTTCCAGGACCCGGCAACCGCTCTCAACCCCGTCGTCCGCATCGGCCGGCAGGTGACCGAATCGCTCCGGTACCACCTGGCCATGTCGAGAGACGATGCCAAGCAGACGGCCATCGCCCTGCTGCGCTCCGTCGGCCTACCCGAGCCCGAGCAGCGTCTGCGCTGGTATCCGCACCAGTTCTCCGGAGGCATGCAGCAGCGCATCGTCATCGCCGTCGCCATCGCCTGTGGGCCGAAGCTGCTGCTGGCCGACGAGCCGACGACCGGGCTCGACGTCACGGTCTCGGCCCAGATCCTCGACCTCATCAACCGGCTCCAGCAGGAGCGCTACATGTCGGTCATCCTCGTGACCCACGACCTCGGCGTCGTGACCGGGCGAGCAGACGACGTCCTTGTGATGTACGCCGGCAAGATCGTGGAGCGGGCGCCCACGGCGGTGCTGTTCCGCGACATGCGCATGCCCTATACCGAGGCCCTCCTGCGCTCCGCTCCGCGCCTCTCCAACCCCAGCCACACCCGTCTGCACACCATCCCGGGCAGCCCGCCGAACCCGGCGGACCTCCCGCCCGGGTGCCGATTTGCCGCTCGTTGTCCATACGTGCAGGCCAAATGCATCGCCGAGCAGCCGCCGCTGCGCGACGCCGATTCCCCCAACCACCAGTTCGCCTGCTGGTACCCCGTCGGGACACCTGAAGGACGGCAGGCGCTCGAGGACAACCGGGCGAAAGGCCTGCCCGCCGCCATGGGAGCCGTGATCTGAGATGGCAGGAAGCGGTACCGCACAGCTGAGGGACGCCTCCGAGGCGATCGTCCGTGTCGAGAACCTCGTCGTAGAGTTTCCCGCCCCGGGGGGAAAGAAGGTGCACGCCGTCTCGGACGTGAGTTTCGACGTCTACCCGGGCGAGACCCTCGGCCTCGTCGGCGAGTCCGGCTGCGGCAAGTCGACGACCGGTCGGGCCATCCTGGCGCTACCGAAGCCGACGAGCGGAAAGGTCTTCTTCGAAGGCACCGATCTCACCACGATCGCGGGTGAGGAGCTGCGGGCAGTCCGCACAAAACTGCAGGTGATCTTCCAGGACCCCATCTCGTCGCTCTATCCGCGGCGGACCATCACCGACCTTGTGACCGAGCCGCTGGCGATCTGGGGCGTCGGCAGCGAGGCCGACCGTGTGGAACGGGCGCGCCTCATGCTGGGCGAAGTCAACATGGACTACGACACCGTCAGTTGGCGCAGGCCGTATGAGTTCTCCATCGGACAGTGCCAGCGGATCTCGATCGCCCGAGCCCTCATGCTCAACCCGAAGGTGATCGTCTGTGACGAGCCCGTCTCCGCCCTCGACGTCTCGGTGCAGGCACAGATCCTGAACCTGCTCGAGGACATGAAACGTCGGTACGGTCTCACGTTGCTCTTCATCTCGCACGACCTCGCCGTCGTGAAGAACGTGAGCGACCGTGTCGTTGTCATGTTCCTCGGCAAGTTGTGCGAAGTGGCCGATAGCGAGACCCTCTACTCTCAACCCGCCCATCCCTACACGAGGGCGTTGCTGATGGCGAGCGTCATCTCGTCCCGGGCGATGTCGCGGGCGGCCGGCCCGGCTCCGAGTCTGGCGAGCGAGGAGGAGAGCAACACCGAGATGCCGTCGTCGGTCAGCCCGCCGAGCGGCTGCCGCTACCGCACTCGCTGCCCTCGCGCTCAGTCAATCTGTGCGGTGCAGGAGCCGATCATGCGCGAGATCAACCGGGATCACTATGTGGCCTGCCACTTCCCGCTGGGTGCTGAATCCACCGTCGCCCACGAGGCCGAGGCCCCTGAGGTCTGAGCGACCGGCCGGCGGTGGCGGCCGGCGGCCGGCGGCCGGCGGCCGGCGGCCGGCGGCCGGCGGCGGAACTTCGTGCCTGAAGTGATCCCCCGGTGTTAGTTGGGTCACTTACGGCACGCAGAACGTCCCGTGGAACGGGCACCCACTAGGCGGCGGTCGAACCTCGTGCCTGAAGTGATCCCCCGGTGTTAGTTGAGTCACTTACGGCACGCAGAACGCCCGTGGGGCAGGCACCCCTCGACTCGTTCCCCCGCTTGTCTTCGGATCGTTCCCGCGGCCATCCATCGGGCCGGCAGGGCCGAGAACGCTATTCGGTGGCCTCGGCCGCCTCTGACGGTTGCAAAGGCGCCGACTCCTCCGCTGCCGCCGCCACTGGCTCCTCCGCGGCCGCGGTCACCGGCTCGGCTGCGTCCGCAGGCGCAGGCGAGACGTCACCCTCGCTTGCCACAGCGACTGCCTCGTAAGTCGGCGCAACAACCGCCTCGTCGGTCGGCGGCGCCGACAGCTCTGCCGTCTCGGCGCCGCCGGCGCCGGCTGCTGCTGCTGCCGCCTCCGCTTGGGCCGTCGCCGCCGCTGCAGCCGTGAACTCCGCCCAGGCTGCCTGGCTCTCGCTCTCGGGCGTGAATTCTGTCGTGTAGTCGTAGCTGCCGATGTAATTGCCCTGCTCGTCGTAGGCGTGCTCGCCGAAGGCCTCCTGATACTCCTCGGCGACGATGCCGCCCTCGGCAGCCTGCTTGATCGACAAGCTGATGCGGCGCCGCTGCAGGTCGATGTCGATGATCTTCACCCACAGCTCTTCGCCCGGGGTGACGACCTGCTCCGGCAGGTCGACGTGGTGAGCGGCCATCTCCGAGATGTGCACGAGACCCTCGATGCCGTCGCCTACCTGCACGAAGGCGCCGAAGGGGACGAGCTTGGTGATACGACCGTAGACGAGCTCGCCGACCCGGTGGTTCGTGGCGAATTCCTGCCACGGGTCGACCTGAGTGGCCTTGAGCGACAGGCTGATGCGCTCCTTGTCGAGGTCGACGTCGAGCACCTGCACGGTGACCTCGTCACCGACCTGCACGACAGACGACGGGTGGTCGACGTGCTTCCAGGAGAGCTCGGAGACGTGAACGAGCCCGTCCATGCCGCCGAGGTCCACGAAGGCGCCGAAGTTCACGACAGACGAAACGACGCCTTTGCGCACCTCGCCCGGCTTCAGGTTGACGAGGAACTCGCCACGCTGCTCGCGCTGGGTCTCCTCCAGCCACGCCCGCCTCGAGAGCACGACGTTGTTGCGGTTCTTGTCGAGCTCGATGATCTTCGCCTCGAGCACCCGGCCGATGTACGGCTGCAGGTCGCGGACGCGACGCAACTCCACGAGCGAAGCCGGCAGGAACCCTCGCAGCCCGATGTCGAGGATCAGCCCTCCCTTGACGACTTCGATGACCGGCCCCTTCACGACGCCGTTCGATTCTTTGATCCGCTCGATGTCGCCCCAGGCGCGCTCGTACTGGGCGCGCTTCTTCGAGAGGATGAGCCGGCCCTCCTTGTCCTCCTTCTGAAGGACGAGCGCTTCGATCTGCTCGCCGACCGACACGATCTCGTGCGGGTCGAGGTCGTGGCGGATCGACAACTCGCGGGCCGGGATCACACCCTCGGACTTGAAACCGATGTCCAGCAGCACCTCATCACGGTCGACCTTCACGACCGTGCCCTTCACGATGTCACCGTCGTCGAATTCGACGATGGTGCCGTCGATGGCTTCCTCGAAGGACATACCGCCGAGGTCGTCTTCGGTGATCTGGGCGGGGATGTACGTCCCCATGGCGTCGAACGTCCCGAAATGAGGCGACTCGTCGGGCACTTCGCTCTGTGCTGCGGTTGTAACGGACATCAGGTGTGATCGCTCTCTTTGCACTACTTGTCAGGGCTGGGCGGCAGACTGCACGCGCCGCCAGCGACTCGGCTGGGCTGTGGGTCGCCAAACGGCCACACCTGCGTGAGCACGCTCACGCCGGCCGACAAAACGGCAACCAATTGATCGTATACCGCCAGGAGTGGCCCCCGAGCCGGCTCAGCCCGCCACCTCGCTGAGAACGCGGCTGCGACCTCAGAGCTCGAGCGCCAGCTCGAAGTCGAGCGCGTCGGCATCGTCGTCCGGGGCGCTCGGGCCGCCCGAACCAACCTCTTTCGCTTCCGCCCAGCTGGCACCGCGGGCGACGTGCACCGACAGCGGGACGGCGAGCTCGCACGCCGATTGCATGACCGACACCGTGAGCTCGCTCACCTCCGCCGCCTCCTCGAGAACGCTCTCCACGAGTATCTCGTCGTGCACCTGCAGCACCAATCGGCTCGCCAGCCGGCGGGCGTCGAGCTCGGCGTTCAGGCGCACGAGTGCCACTTTGAAGATGTCGGCGGCCAACCCTTGGATGCCAGCGTTCATCGCCTGTCGCTCAGCTGCCTGCCGCACACGGAAATTGGGCGAGTCCAGCTCGGGAAGGTAGCGGCGGCGCCCGAAAAGGGTCTCGGTGTAGCCGTGCAGGCGCGCCTCGCCGACGGTGCGCGACATGTACTCCTTCACATTCGGGAAGGCGACGAAGTACTGGGCGAGGATGGCAGCAGCTTCCTCCACCGGGACGGCGAGACGTTGCGACAGCCCATAGGCCTCCATCCCATAGGCGAGGCCGTAGGAGATCATCTTCGCCTTCGAGCGCTGCGCCGTGGTCACCTCTGAGGCGTCGACGGAGAAGACGCGCGACGCCGTCGCTGCGTGGATGTCGACGCCCGCGCGGAACGCCTCGATCAAGCCGGGGTCCTGTGCGAGGTGGGCGATGACCCGCAGCTCGATCTGGTCGTAGTCGGCCACGAGGAGCTCAGCCCCCGGCGCTGGGATGAACGCCTGGCGAAACCGCCGGCCGAGGGCACTTCGCACCGGGATGTTGTGCAGATTCGGCTGATCGGACGAGAGGCGGCCCGTACGCGCCACGGTTTGGTTGAAGCTGGCGTGGATGCGACCATCGGGAGCCACCTCGGACAGCAGCCCGGTGCCGTAGGTGGAGCGGAGTTTCTCGACTTCTCGATAGGCGAGGAGGGCGTCGACGATCTCGTGTCGACCTCGCAGCCTCTCGAGGCTCTGGGCATCGGTGGAGTACCCGGTCTTCGTGCGCTTCTGAGTGGCCAAGCCGAGCTTGTCGAAGAGGATGTGGCGGAGCTGAGGCGTCGAGTTGACGTTGAACTCCTCGCCGGCAAGCCGCTGCACCTCTGCCTCGAGCATCGTCACCTGCTCGGTCATCTCCCTGCTGATCGCTTCCAGCTGCTCGACGTCGACAGCGATCCCGGCCACCTCCATCCTCGCCAGCACCCGGACGAGAGGTTGCTCGACCTCGCGGTAGAGCTTCTCTGCGCCGGCGTCGGCGAGGGCCTTGCGGAGGGACTCCTCGAGGCTGGCGATGAGCACAACCCGGCGGGCGGCTGCTTCGGCGCGCGGGCTCGGTTCCCCGGCGTCGCCCGCCAGATCGAAACCCAACTGCTCCGTCCGCCCACGCCCGCCTCCCCCGCCTGCCCCGGCTCCGCCCACCGAGAAACGATCCGCCTCTCCCCTCGCCAGCCCGGAGGCTGCCTCCGCCAGCCGCTCCAGCGTCGCCTGCCCGATGCGTGGATCGGCCAGGTAGCCGGCGACGGCGGTGTCGAGACCGAGGCCGGTGAACTCGATGCCCATCGGCTCGAGGGCTCGCATCAACTCCTTGGCACGGTGGGCGACGACACGGCCGGAGGGTGACTCCTCGCCCGCCCGTTCGCCCTCCTCGCGCAGGCCGAACAGGCGCCCGAGCGGCCCTGCCAGAGCCGGCTCGGCGATGAGCTCGCCCGCTAGCCAGCCCACCTCGATCGCCCCGGGCTCTTCTCCCGGTGGGCCGGCGCCTCCGGACGGCAGGGGGGGCACGTGAGTGAACGCCAGCCCGACGATGGCAGAGCGACCCGGCATACCCGCCCACTCGGGCTCGACAGCGACACCGCCGGCGCCGGCGACGAGTGCCTCCAGCCAGCTGGCAGCGGCCGCCACCTCGTCGAGCGGGCGGACTTCGATGACGGCGGCAGACGCCGCCGCGCCCGCGCCCAAGGCGGTACCGGCGAGGGAGGTTTCGGTCGATCCCTCGCCACCTTCCAGGCGGTCAAGCGCCTTCAGGATGCGGTCGCGGGGGCCTTTGATCTCGAGAAGCGTGAACAAACTGTCCATGGCTACACGGTCGGAGCCACCGAAGCGGAGGCGCTCGGCCGGCAGATCCACGGGCACGTCGCGCACGAGCGGCGTGAGGGCGAAGTTCTGTCGGACCCTCGCCTCGTTCGCCTCCAGCGAGGCGCGTAGCTTCGGCGTGAGCTCGCTCGTGTGGGCGAAGAGGTTGTCGAGATCCCCGTAGGTGTTGACGAGCTTGGCGGCCGTCTTCTCACCGACGCCGGGCACCCCGGGAAGGTTGTCTGACGGATCTCCCCGCAGCGCCGCCAGCACCGGGTACAGGCCGGGCCGGACGCCCGTGCGCCCTTCGATTCCTGCTTCGTCATAGAGGACGTAGTCGGTGACTCCCCTGCGGTTGTACAGGACCTTGACGTGCGGGTCGTGCACGAGCTGATAGGTGTCGCGGTCACCGGTGACGATGATGACGTCCTCTCCTGCGGCCTCGAGCGAGGTGGCGAGGGTGGCGAGCACGTCGTCTGCCTCATAGCCGGCTAGCTCGACGACCGGCACGCCGATCGTCTCGACGAGGCGGCGGATGAGGTCGATCTGTTCACGCAGCGGCTCCGGCGTCGCCGCCCGACCGGCTTTGTAGTCGTCGGCGATGGCGTCCCGAAAAGTCGGCTCGGGCCGATCGAAGGCCACCGCCATGCCAGCAGGGGAATGGTCCTCCAGCAGTCGGCCGAGCATGCCGGCAAAGCCGTAGACCGCCGCAGTCTTCTGACCGGATGCCGTCGTCAGGTCCGCCTCCTGCAAGGCGAACCATGCCCGGTAGGCGAGAGAGTGTCCGTCCAGCAGAAGGTAGGGAGCCATCGGGGCCATGCTAAAGGCACCGGGCCCGGTTGCCGAGGGGCGAACCGTGCGGCGATGGGCCGTGGATCAGCTGAACGGGACGAGGCCTCTGCCGCCGGTGCGGCCGAAGGGCCTCTCTGGGCCGCTCCAGCGCCGCAGGCCCGGTACGCTCAGCCCCAGTGCCTGACGGCTTCCACCCTCCTCTCGAGGAGTACCTCGAGACCATCCACTCGCTCGAGGAAGAGGGCGTCGTGGTGATCCAGGCGCGGCTCGTCGAGCGCCTCGGCCATAGCGCCCAGTCCGTCTCGGAGATGGTCCATCGCCTGCAGTCGGAGGGCTACCTGGAGCGGCGGGGTCGCGGGGTCGTGCTGACTGCAGAGGGCCGTCGCCGGGCCGAGAGCGTCGTGCGCAAGCACCGCCTGGCTGAGCGTTTTCTCGTCGAGATCGTCGGTCTCCCTTGGCATCGGGCACATGTGGAAGCCGGACGTTGGGAGCACGTCATCTCGGAGGAGGTGGAGTCCCGTTTCGTCGAGATCCTCGGCAACCCGTCCACCTGCCCGCACGGCAACCCAATCCCCGGGGCGCCGCAGACGGCGAGCGACCAGCACCCCCTTGCGGAGTCGGAGCCCGGGGAGCACGTCCGCCTCGCTCGCATCACCGAGCAGGTGGAGGTGGACCTCGAGGCGCTCGAGTTCCTGAGCGAGCACGGCTTCGTCCCCGGCGCCGGCGCGGAGGTGCGGGCAAAAGCGCCCGACGGCACGCTCACACTCGATCTCGACGGCACCTCCGTCTCGCTTGGGCCGTCGATGTGCCGGCAGCTCTACGTCGTTCCCGCCTGAGACCTACCTAGGTCCGCGGGGTGCGGAGAAATTGTTCGACGGTCGTGGCGATCCCAGCGGCAATGACCTCTTGACCCTTGGCGCTGTCGGCGATCGAAGCTTCGAACGGGTCCGTGGCGAACAAGGGCTCGATGATGGCGCCGGGCATCTCGCTCGGGGTCGAGAAGAAGCCGGCCTTGGCCGGGCCGAGCAAGAGGAGATGGTCGTAGCTGGCGGCCGCGTTCGTGAATGCGGGGCCACCTTCGTAGATGTCCAGGTTGACGCCGACGTTGGGGATCTGCCACCCCTGAGCGTTCATGGCCGAGAGCACCGTCCGCTGCAGCAGCTTGGCGAGCCGGAGGTTCTGCGCCGAGAAGGGCCGGGCGTCGTCGTAGGCGGTGAGGCTGCCGGCGTCAAGGGGCGAGGCGCCGGCGTCGAAGTAGATGACGATGAGGACGTTGGCCTTCGCCATGTTGGCGCAGACGTCCCGGGCGGCCACCTCGTTGTGGGCGCCGGCGGTGGTGTAGATACCTCCCGAGATGTCACCTGCTCGGGGGGTGGCGACGGGCCCTCCGTTGGTTCGCGAGTCGACGACCCGGTAACCGGCGGCCCGCAAGAGCGCCGTGGCGTCCAGCTCGACGGCCAGGGTCAGGTTCTTCTCGTACACGGTGACCCCGGACTTCGTCCGACCGACGGCGCCCGGATCGACACCACCGTGGCCGGCGTCGAGGAAGACCGTGTCGTGGCGGTCGCCGCTCGTGGGAGGAAACGAGATGCAGGATCCGGTCGCGAAGAGCGAGGTGTCGATCGGGGTACCGCCCGAGCTAGCCGGCGAGCTCGCGGGCGCGCCCGACCGCCCTGGTGAGGAGAGGAGCTCTGCAGCCGCGACGATGCCGGCCAGCAGGATGACGCCTACGACAACGAGACGGATGATGGGTTCGCCTCGCCGTTCCGGGCGGGCCCCCGTCGATGGCGCTGGCCCGCCTGGCCTGGACGATGGCGACACGACGGATCAGACTATGGGACCTCTCCGGCCAATTGGCGGCGCGCCTGACACCGTCCGGGGGCCGGTAGCCGGCGCCTACCCTCGCCGGCGGTCCCCTACGGAGCGACCGTGCCCTCCACGATCGCCTTGGCGATCTCACGCATCGTCGTGCGCTGATTCATGGCCGTTTGCTGGATGAACGAGAACGCCTCCGACTCGGTCATCGAGCGGTCGTCCATCAGCTTGCCCTTCGCCCGATCGACCCAACGGCGGGTCTCGAGCTGCTCCTCGAGGCTCCGCTTGTCATCGGCGAGGGCGGCGTTCTCGGCCTCGAGCGCCTGCATCTCGGCAAAGCGGCCGAGCGCCACCTCGATGGCGGGCAGCAGCTCCTCTTGCTGGAAGGGCTTGACGAGGTAGGCGAGCGCCCCGGCGTCGCGAGCCTCCTCGATGAGGTTGCGCTGTGAGAACGCAGTCAGGATGAGCACGGCTGACTTGCGGTCGGCATTGATGTCCCTGGCTGCGGACAGCCCGTCGAGCCCTGGCATCTTGATGTCGAGGATGACGAGGTCTGGGTGGTGCTCCTTGGCGAGGGCGACCGCCTCGTCGCCTCGTCCCGTCTCCCCCACGACGTCGAAACCCTGCTCCTCCAAGATCTCCCGCAGATCGAGGCGCACGATCGCTTCATCTTCGGCGATGACCACGGTCCTGCCCAAGTTGCTGCTCCTTCTTCTCGGCGAGGACGCGACGAACCTCGGTCCCCGATGGGTGCTGCGCCGCTTAGCGACGGCGGCGATCAGACTACGAGCTTCGCGAGCAGATCGTCCTGCGCACGTTCGAGCTCAGCCACCTGGGCGAGCGCCAAGTCCCGCCCCCGCCGGTAGGCATCGGCATGGCGCCGGGCCTCGTTCCAGTCGTGATTGGCGAGCGGCGTCTCCGAGACGAGCGAGCGGATGCGGGCGTCGTCGGCCGTCTCGGCGAACACCGCCAGTTGTTCCTCGGCGATGGCGAGCTCTTGGCGCGCCCTCACGAGGCGTTCGTGTACCTCGGTCAATCGACGCTGCACGACCTGCTGTTCCACGCCCGAAGTGTAGGCCGGCCAGCGCCGGCGTTAAGCACGGGAGGGCGGTCAGGCTCGCAGGAGGGCCATCGCCGTCATCCCCGCCAAGGTGAGGGCGACGAGGACGCCGTCGCGAAGGGCGAACGGGTGCGTCTCGGGGGCGATCGTCGGCACACCGCCGCGCGCCTCGATCGCCTCGGCGATCTCGCGTGCCCGTCGCAGGGCATTGGAGAGCGCCGCCCAGATGAGATCCTCCAGCCCCTGCGCCATCTCCTTGGCCGATGTCTTGGCAGAGGAGCGCCGCGCCCGGCGTGCGGCCGAGAGCACCCGCCCCTCCTCGAGCAGGAGGGGCAGGCAACGGATGGACAAGGCGATGGCGCCCACGACCTCGTCGACGGGCAATCGCAGCTTGCGCAGCGGCCATCCCAGCCGTCCGAGGGCCGGTGCCAGGTCCGCCAGGGGTGTCGTCCAGCTCACGAGGAGCGCCAATGCCAGCACCTCGATAGCGATCATCCAGAAGAGGGCGAACTGGTCGAGGCCCCCGAAGCCGATCCGGACTCGGCCGAGGTGGACGTACGGCTTGCCGCCTGCCCCCACGGCGATGGCGAACCCGACCAGCAACAGCAACCAGATCCAACGAGGCAGCCGCGGGGCGACGCCTCGCGGCAACCTCGCCACGAGAAAGCCTCCGAGCACCATCACGCCACCCACCCCGACGGCCCTCCAGGTGGGCCACAGCAACAGGCCGATCGACACGAGAGCGAACCAGACGAGCTTGGTTCCCGCCCACATGCGATGGACGGCACTCGAGCCCGGCACGTAACGAAGAACGTGGAAGTCGCTCATGGCGCGAGGCGAGGAACGGCGGCCCTGGCGGCCGTCGACCCCCAGCCCGCCGTGCACCGACAGCTCCTCGGCGCCGTCGCCCACGACGGGGCGTATCGGGCTCACGCCCGCCCCGGGAGGGCTTCTTCGGCCGTGATGCGACCGTCGTCGAGATGGATGAGGCGCTCGCCGAGTACCTCGGCGTTGTCGAGGTCGTGGGTGACGACGACGACCGCCACCCCCGACAGACGGCGGAGCTGCTCGAGGGTACGAGCGAGCGATGTCCGTGCCTCGTCGTCGAGGCCCGCGTAGGGCTCGTCGAGCACGATCAGATCCGGCCGGCGGACAAGCATGCCGGCGAGGGCAACTCGGCGCTGCTCGCCACCCGAGAGATCGTCAACGCGCCTCGGGCCCATCGTGTCGGGGTCGAGCCCGACGGCCAGCATGGCTCTGCGGGCGCGGTCCTCGTCCGCACCGAGTTTGACGTCGGACATCACCGTCGGCCGCAGGAGCTGGAGGCGGGCGTGCTGGAAAGAGATGCCGACCCGCCCTGGCTGGCTGGCGATGGGCTCGCCCTCGAGCAGGGCGGTGCCCTCGGTCGGCAACGTCAAACCGGCCAGCAGCCAGGCGAGGGTCGACTTGCCCGAGCCGTTCGGCCCGGTGAGCACGACGCCCTCGCCCCGCCACAGCACCAGATCGACTCCCTGCAGCGCCCGGTGCGCCCACGGGGACCCCTGCGCATAGACGTAACCGACTCCTTCCATGGTGACGAGCGGCTCGCCTCGGCGGGACGTCGCCGGTCGCCCGGGCGAAGCGGACGAGGCGAATGATCCGGGCGGAGCTGGCGGCGGCGTCTCCCCCGTGGTCTTCGAGGGGATGACTCGAAAACGTGGGGTGGGTTTCGGGGAGAGCGCGAGGCCGGACCCGATCGGCGCCGCCGCGACGGAGCTCTCGGCATGGGCGGCGCCGCTCATGTCGAGAACCTCGTCGGCGAGTGCCGCTTCCTCGAGCCGATGGGTGACATGGACGATGGCGATGCCGCTCGATGCGAGCGCCCGCAGCAGGCTGACGACGCCTTCCCGCCCGGGACGGTCGACCATGGCGGTCGCCTCGTCCGAGACGAGGAGGCGGGGCGAGCGGGCGAGGGCGGAGGCGATGGCGAGGCGCTGCAGCTCGCCTCCCGACATCGTGGACGTCTCCCGCTCCTCGAAACCCTCCAGCCCGACGCGCTGGAGCAGCCCTGCGATGTCGGGGCGCTCCCGATGCGGCAGTCCCCAGACGATGTCGTCGCGCACGCGCACGCCCAACACCTGGCTCTCGGGGCGTTGGAAGACGATGGCCGTGCCGCCCACGAGCCCCAAGCCGGCCGGGCCGGGCCGCTCCACCCGGCCCGAACGCGGCTCCAGCCGGCCGGCGAGCACCCGGACGAGAGTGGACTTGCCGCAGCCGTTCGGCCCGACGACCGCAAGGAAGTTCCCAGGCTGCAACGTCAGGCTGACGTCGCTGAGGGCATCACGCGCCGCACGCGGGTAGCGGTAGGAGACGTGCTCGAGGTGCACGGGCACGGGCTGGGGCACCTCCGGATGTGCGGTGGCGCCGCCCGCGGCCCGGTGACGGCGTCGCTCGACGGCTTCGTCGGCGACCGGCATCGGGACGTGACGGCGCACCTCGACGAGGAAGACCCGCAGCCGGATGCAGCCGACGGCCACAAGGGCGATGATGACGATCTCCCCGAGGGGCAACGACGCCCACCAGTGGGCGATGGCCCAGTTGAGGAGGTAGGTGCCCCGCCGTTCGAGGGAGTTGAGACCGATGCCCTTGAGCAGGTCGGCGACGATGTTCCAGAGGATCCGGATCTGGTCGAACGACAGCTTCCGGTAGCCCGCCGAGGCGGCGTCGAGGGCGTCGGTCAGGGCCGCCAGCGGAACGCCCACGACGAGGACGGTGAAGCCGACGCCCACCAGCGGCGACCAGCGCCGGCGAAAGGCGATGCCGACGGAGAGCCCGAGGCCGCTGGCGATCGCCACAGGCACCATGATCCCGATGCCGCCGACGAGCGAGGCCACGGTCGACGCCGCCACGGCGGACACGAGGGCGGCCCGCAGGCGGTGGCGTGCCGCCAGGACGGCGAAGGGGATGACGGCGAGCGCTTGGAAGATGCCGGCGACGCCGATGGGTGCGAACCAGCCGATCACCTCCATGACGAGCGCCAGGTCGCCGAGGACGGCGGCCTCCGCCAGCTCACTCGGGCGGAGCGGGCCGTGCCGCACCGGTGGCCGGCGGTCGGCGGCTGCCGCAGCCGTCACGGTCTCCGTGTCCACCCTCTCAGGCTTGCAGATCGGCTGGCTCGATCGTGACCACGCTCGCCGACACGTCGCCAGGGTGATGAAGATCGGGCTCGGTCCGACCTCTCTGGGAGCGTCCAGGACGCTCAACGGGCTGGAAGTTCGGCCCGGGCGGCGACGGCCGAGGCCGCCCACCGGCCCGCCGGCCAGCTACGCTGGCGACCGGCCCGGATGGCGGAATGGTAGACGCGGCGGCCTCAAAAGCCGCTGTCTGAAAGGGCGTGCGGGTTCGAGTCCCGCTCCGGGCACCGGGTTTCGGCTCGTCAGCGTCACACAGAGAGAGCCAGGGCATCCTCGTGGTCACAGATTGCTCACTCGCCGGACCAAGGTGCGCACGGCGGCGAGTGCCGCCGCGCCCTGCACGGCGTGAGTGCCTGTACGTCGTGAGTGCCCTACACGTCGTGAGTGCCCTATACGTCGTGAGTGCCCTACACGTCGTGACCGCCCACCGACCTGCCGGCGAGCCTTGGAGCCACCTGCAGCGACCGCTGCGATGAGCACGCTCGAGGCGTCCGGCGACGGATTCCGCCGCGTCTTTGACCGGGCACCGGAAGGCATCTGGTCGGCTCCCGGACGGGTGAACCTCATCGGTGAGTTCACGGATTACAACGACGGCTTCGTGCTTCCGCTCGCTCTGCCGTTTGCGGCTCAGGCGAGCGTTGCCCGCCGCCACGACGAGCTCGTCAGGGTCGCCTCCGCCCAACGCCGAGAGGGCGACGAGTTCACCGTCGTGGCGGCGGAGCTCGACGAGCTGAGGCCAGGTACGACGGGCGGCTGGGCGTCCTACGTCTTAGGCGTCATCTGGGCACTACGCGAAGTCGACGCCGACGTCGGCGGCCTCGAGCTGTACATCGACAGTGACGTGCCCATCGGGGCGGGCCTCTCCTCGTCTGCGGCCCTCGAGTGTTCCGTCGCCTTGGCTCTGCGCGACCTCTACGGTCTGCCGCTCTCGCTGCAGGAGCTGGCGGCTGTCGCCCAGCGAGCAGAGAACGAGTACGTGGGCGTGCCCACGGGCATCATGGACCAGTCGGCTTCGTTGCGCTGCCGAGCCGACCATGCCTTGTTTCTCGACACGCGCAGCCTCGAGGCACGCCAGGTACCCCTCGACCTCGGGGCTGCCGGCTTGACGCTGCTCGTCGTGAACACCGGGGTGAAGCACACGCTTGGCGACTCCGCATACGCGGATCGCCGTCGCGACTGCCTGCGGGCCGCCGAGGAGCTCGGTGTACCTGCCCTGCGCGACGTCCCGCCGGAGGAGATGGACGCCGCCCTCTCACGGCTGGCCGACGACGTCGTGCGGCGCCGGGCTCGTCACGTCATCAGCGAGGACGGCCGCGTCCTAGAGGTGGTGCGGATCCTCGAGTCCGGGCGGCCGGCTGAGGTTGGTCCCGTGCTCAGCGCGGGTCACTGTTCACTGCGCGACGACTTCAACGTCTCCTGTGTCGAGCTCGACACGGTGGTCGACGTCGCCGTTGCCAGCGGCGCCCTCGGCGCCCGCATGACCGGCGGCGGTTTTGGGGGCTCGGTGGTCGTGCTGCTCGAGCTCGTCGCGCTGGAAGCGGTCGGGGAGGCGGTGGCGGAGGCCTTCGCGGCGCGGGGCTACGGTGCGCCGGCGGTGACCGAGGTCGTCGCTTGCGACGGGGCGTCGCGGGTCGCCTGACCGCCATCGCAAGACACGCTCGGCGGCGAGCTCTGCGGCGGCGCCCGGCGACTTTTCGGGTTCCTTACGAAACTTTCGCGCGCCAAGCGGCGCCAAGGGCTCTCACTCGCCTTCGGGCGGCGCCCTTCGCGGCAGCGCTGTGCTGGTCCTTTGGAAGGCCGTACTCGCGCACGGTCCGGACGCGAGCGAATTTTCCCGAGCGCAGACTTTTGTTACGTGTTACGTTCGTACGTACAACTGAGACGGGCAGTTCCGTCCGGGCGAGGACACGAATCAACGTTCGTGTCAAGAAAGAAGGGGACCATGGCAAAAGACGGACCCAGGGAGGTCAGCCCCGTACAGCGCGAGCTGTCTCGGCGGCGCTTCCTGCGCAACGCCGGCGCCGTAGCCTCGCTGCCGATGCTCGGTGGCGTTGCCGAAATCCTGAGCCAGCAGGGCGCAAGTGCGTCGACATACCAGCGAAACGCGGACCATCCATTTTTCGCGTCACACCCGAGGTACCACTTCGTCGTCGTCAACCACGTGACCACGAACCCGTTCTTCACCGCGACGATCTACGGAATCCAGGACGCCTGCAACCTCACGGCTTGCAGCTACCAGTGGACCGGCTCGACCGACTCGATCGTCGGGCAGATGGTGGCAGCCATGGATGACGCCATCGCCGCCCGTGCCAAGGGCATCGGCGTGGCGCTCATCGACAACACGGCCTTCGACAAGCCGACGAACACGGCGCTCGATGTCGGCATTCCGGTGATTGCCTACAACGCCGACGTAGAGACCGGCTTCGTCAACAACCGGATGGCCTATGTTGGGCAGTCGAACCTGACGGCCGGAGCGGCCGTGGCGACCCACATCCTCAAGTACGTGAAGAAGGGCGATCTCGTCGCCATAATCATCGCCACTCCCGGTACCACCAACCTGCAGCCGCGCATCACGGGCGCCGCCCCCATCTTCAAGGCCGCAGGGGTCGACCACGTCGAAGTCGGAACCTCGGCGACCTCTGGCTCGCCGGAGTACGACAAGATCGCTACCTGGTACGCCGGCCATAAGGACGTCAAGTTCATGATGTCCGTCGACGGCGGCGACAGCGACGCCCTGGCGGAGTTCATCGTGAACGAGAAGCTGAAGGGCAAGGTCGGCGCCTCCGGATGGGACGTCGGGACACCGGTGGTGGACGCCGTCCACGCCGGCGACCTCACGCTCACGATCGACCAGCAGGCATACCTGCAGGGCTTCGACACGATCATGCAGCTGTTCCTCTACAACATCTCCGGCGGGCTGATGAGGCCGACGGACACCGACACCGGCACCGCCGTCATCACCAAGCCGATCGTCGGGCCGTACCTGAAGGGCAGCCGTTGGGAGGGCACGAGCTCGAAGGAGACGGTGACAAAGCCGCCTCCCTCCATCCCCCTCTAAGCACCTCATCGGTTGATCGGTGGACACGGAGCGGTCGGAGAGCGCTCCGGCAGATGACTACCTTGTAACCGGCCCAGCTGAGCCCGAGGGCTCAGCTGGGCCGGGCGCAGGTGGGTTCCAGCGTGTACTCCTGCGGGCTGTCATCTCCCAACGCGAGATCACCCCGATCGTCATCACGATCGCGCTCTTCATCTTCTTCTGGGTCAAATCACCAGCTTTCCTCACGTCCCTCAGCCTCAACTCTGTCGCCGGCTACGCCGGCCCCGTAGCGGCGATCGGCACCGGCGAGGTGCTCGTGCTGATGCTGGGGGAGATCGACCTCTCAGCAGGACAGGTCTTCTTGTTCGCGCCGTGGGTCATGTATTGGATGTGGCAGGACGGACTTCCCGTCGGCTGGGCCATCGTCATCGCCCTCCTTGCCTGTGTCGCTGTCGGGGTCGTCAATGGCCTCATCACCGTGCGGTTGAACGTGCCATCGTTCGTCACCACGCTGGCGACGAACTTCGTCATGGTCGGCCTCGTGCTCATCTTCTCGAACGACACGGAGGCCTCGCCCATCCCGGGAGCGGTCCCACCGCAAACGACGCTCGTGGTTCCGCATGTGGGTTTCTTCGGGCAGCTGTTCGGCGTCTGGTTGTGGTCGGAGATCATATGGGTCGTCGCGATCGTCCTCCTGTTCCATTTCATTCTCAAACGATCACGCTTCGGCGTACGGATCGTCGCCACGGGCGGCAACTTGCTGGCCGCCGCAGAGGCCGGTGTACCGGTACGCCGCGTGAAGCTCTGGTGTTTCGTCCTGTGCTCCCTGGTGTCCGGCTTCGTCGGGATCATCGACGGCATCAAGTACGGCAGCATGGACCCGGGCAACGCCGGCATCAACTACATCCTCTATGCCGTCGGCGCCTGTGTCATCGGCGGAACCGCCCTCACCGGCGGCCGCGGGACGGTGATCGGTGCCTTCATCGGTGCCATCCTGATCGGCGTGCTCGAGTCGGGTCTCACGCTCATCGGGGTCAGCACGAATGACTTCTACGTGTATGTCGGTGTCGTGATGGTCGTCGCGATGGCCCTCAATGTGTGGCTTGACCGCTTGGCCGCCCGCACGCGCACGAGTTGACGGACTGGACGAGATGATGAGCGACACGCCCGAAACCAACGGAGCCCGAGAGGGGACTTCCAACGTCTCTGAAGCGGTCCTCGACGACTCCGAAGCGGCCCTCGGCGTCCACTCCGAGATAGCGCTCGAGGTCCGAGGCATCAAGAAGAGCTTCGGCCCGCTGGCGGTCTTGCGCGGGGTCGACCTCAGGCTCCGCAGGGGCGAGGTCCTCGGTCTCGTCGGGGACAACGGCGCAGGCAAGAGCACCCTCGTCAAAATCCTGAGCGGCTTTTCCACGCCTGACGCCGGTCGCATCCTGGTCGACGGCCAGGAGGTGCATTTCCGATCGGTCCATGAGGCCGTCGAACATGGAATCGAGACCGTCTATCAGGACCTTGCGCTCGTTCCTCAGCTGCCCGTGTACCTCAACCTCTTCCTCAACCACGAGATCACCCACTACGGACCCTTGCGGCTACTCGACAAGCGAAGGATGCGCTACCTCGCCGAGACCTACCTCAATGACATCAACGTCTTCGTACCGAACGTCGACACCGAAGCGGACCGGCTCTCAGGCGGCCAGCGACAGGCGATCGCCGTCGCCCGCGCCACGAGGGCGGAAGCCAACATCCTCCTGCTCGACGAGCCGCTGGCCGCCATGGGGGCTCGCGAGTCACGGCTCATCATCGATCTCGTGAAGGAGCTCGCCTCGAGCAGACAGGTGTCGATGATCATCATCGACCACAACTACGCCCACCTCTTCCAGCTCTGCGATCGGGTCAACGTCATGCAGGGCGGTCGCATCACGATCGACCGTCCCGTAGAGGAGACCTCGCTCGAGCAGCTGACGGAGCTCATGGTCAGCAGCTACCGGACGCAACTGCAAGAGGTGGCGGCAGTGCGTGCACCCCAGCTGCGAATCAAGCCCCCACCCCCGCCGCCGCCACCGAGCAGTCGCGCCCGGCTGGGGGTCATCGGAGTCGTACTGCTCGCGGTGATCGGCATCGTGATCGGTCTTGTCGTTTCGAACACGGGCCACCACTCGTCCGCGCCGACCTCGACCACGAGGGCCGTGACCACGACGACCGTGGCCGTGCCAGCCAATAAGGTCGTCCTGTCTCAGGCCGGGTCGAACCTGGCAACGACCGCCTCGTTCCGAGTCACACACGCGCCGTGGGCCGTTGTGTGGTCGTACAAATGCACCCCCTCCGGCAACTTCATTGTGCAGGTGAATCAGGGTGGCAATGTTGACGCCAACGACGCCAGCATCAACGAACTGGGTACGAAGGGCCGAGGAACAACGCACTACAGCGACACCGGCTTGTTCAATCTGAGGATCATCTCCGAGTGCTCGTGGAAGGTCGAAGTGAAGAATGGTTAGGGGCGGCGCTCCTCGGGCTTGAAGGCTTCGGTGACGCCGACGGCGGCTGGGCGAACTCCGAACGTCTGCGCCGGCGCCTGCTCACGAAAGCCCTCCACCTGCCTGTTCACGCGAGCCTTGCACCAAAAGCGTGCAGCATGGTGGGATGCCTTCACTCGGCCCGCAGCACGAGCGCCGTCGGCGTGCGCGCGGCCGAGCGCCCGGGCAGGGCGGCGACGATGTTGACGAGCACGAGGGAAACGACGGCGATGAGAACGATCTCCAACACGGGCACGGTGGGCTCGGGCACAGCGAAGATCTCGCGAGCGAACAACACCCAGAGCCAGCGCCCGAAGGCGATGCCGAGGGGCACGCCGAAGACGATGCCGACGATCCCCACGACGGTCGCCTGCACGGCCACCGACATGGACAACTGAGCCTGGGTGAACCCGAGCGCTTTCAAGAGGGCAAGATCCCTCCTCCTGCGCCGCACCGAAGCCGCCAGCGTCAGCCCGAGGGCTGCGACGGCCCCCGCCGCCAGACCGGCGGCCAGCAGCAGTGGCGTCGCACCGGTGGAGCGGTAGTCGGCAATCTCCGCCGGCCGGAGCACCGACAGAACCGTGATGGTGCCACCTGTCCCTTGACCGTCCGGAACCGCCGCGAAGGCCTTGGCGGCGACGCCGGCGATCCGGTTCATGTCAGCCAATGCCGCCGAGTTGCTGACGCCGGTGCGCATCCGCACGAAGACGAACTCCGGGCCGTTGAGTGTGGGGAAGGGACTCCGTAGCAGCCTTTGCAAGGCAACCGGCTCCACCCCGGTCGCCACGAGCGCACCTGTCCCCATCGACGGGTGATCGCCGTCGGCAGTCGCGAAGCCGATCGCCGGCATGGTCGCCGTCCCGACGATGTGCAGCACCGTCGGGGGAACGTAGGCGGGGTAGCTCTTCGGGCTCCCATAGCTGCCGATGACCGTGCCGCCGACGTGCTCGTGCAGCTCATCCATGGTGGCGGCGCCGAGGACGATCTCGTCGCTCGAGTCGAGGGCATGCCCGGACAGGATGGGCGGGGCTACGGCGGCATGGGAGGCTTGGACGATTGTCGGGACGGTCTGGCCGTCGATCTGGATCGAGATGATCGTGGCGCCAGACCAGGCGGCGACGTCCGGATCCCGACTCAGCAACGCCGTCGCCTGCGGGGGCACGTCCGGCGCATCCTCCGAGACGAGGCCGTAAGTCCAGTTCCACCCGTACAGGGAGGGGTGCGACACGAGCGTGCGCAACCCGCTCCCGAAGGTGACCGTCGCCACGACGACGACGACGGCGAGCACCGTTCCGAACAGGGCCGAGCGAACGGGCACGGCCGTTCGACCGCGGCCCGGCTCAAGGGCGAAGCGAACCCCCGCCACGGCCGGTGCCGGCAGGCCCGCCTGAGCGGCTGAGCGGACAAGCACTGAGCCGCGCTGGCTCGCCAGCCCGCGCCGCTCGGCGACACGGTGGGGAGCCCATCGGTACGAGAGCGCCACGGCGATCGTCCCGAGCCCCACGATCAAACAGGCGAGCCCGAGGCCGAGAACGGTCCAGTCAACGGCCACACCCGGTGTCGGGTAGACGGCACGGACGGGACCGATCGGGCTGAGCGGCGAAAGGGCGACGGCGACGCCGACAGCGAGCAGGGAGCCGACCACGACGGCTGCCAAGACGCCCAACAGCCCGTCGCTCATCGTGGTGGCCGGGTCGGCGCCGAGGGCCCGAAGGACTTCGAGATCCTCGGAGTTCGCCCGCAATTGGCGGGCGAGCGCCTGGCCGGCGATGGCGAGGGTGGCGAGGCCGGCGATCAATCCGAAGACACCAAGGGCGATCGACTCCGGCTTGATGGCGCGGTTCGCCTTGGCCGCCACGAGGGAGGTGACAGCGAACTGGGCATTGTCGCCACTTGGAAGGGCGGCGTTGAACGCCCGCTCGGCGGCGGGGACCGCTCGGCTACCGCCGGTGAGTTGAAAGTCGTAGAAGGCGGCAGACGCTGCCGTCGAGCTGCGTGCGAGCACGGCGCGCGTGAGCGCCGGCGTGAAGAGAGCGAACGTCGGCAGGCGGTCGACGTCGTCCTGCACGACTCCGTTGTTGAACACGACGATGCCGACGAGGGTGGCGTCGACTCGAACGATCGGCTCCACGCCGCCCGTGGGAAAGCGTGGTGACGCGATCCCGGCGGCGTCGTAGAAGCCGAAGGGAATGCGCTCACCGACGCGCCATCCGTAGAGCGCGGCTCCCTCTGCCGTCGTCACGAACTCGTCGGTCCTGCCAGGGTTGGCCATCCGGCCTTTGATGACGGCGACTCGATCCTGGTTGAAGTACTCGCCGTTGAGGCTGCTGATCACCGTCAGGTCCGCCAGCGTGCCGACACGAGGGATGCCGTTTGCAGCCAGCGGAAGGCCGAGCGGCTGCAGGGCGATCCCCACACGCCTGACACCGGGCAGACCTTGGGCCATCCGCGTGATGGGTGTGAACGGGCTGGGCTGCCGCGGAAAGACCACGACCGTCATGTCAGAGGGGTTCGTGCTCGCGAGGAACTTCGAAAACGAGGACTGCGTGCGCCGGGCTCCGGCGATGGCGCCCACGGCAATGCCGCCGAGCAGGGCGAGCAACAGCACGATAGCGAGGTAGCCAGTCCAACGGCGACGGACCGTCGCACGCATCCGGTACGAGCTCACGCGAAGCGCGTGACTTCCCACTACGACGGACCTTCGAGCCTGGGCTGCATGTCGGCGTCGACCTCCGGTGACGCGCCCCTCGCGCCTACCCGCTGTGGAGTCTGACGATCGGCGGCCGCGTGGGCAAGGTGGTCAACCAGGGGGTGGTGGCGGGTGGTAGCACCACAACCTCGCTCCGTCGTCTTCGCGATCGATAACGATGCCTCGGGCCGCAGGCTCGACTACCCTGCCGCCGCGTGCCCGAACTCAGCGTGGCGAGCCTCAACACCCACGCCGGCATGGACGGATGGGGTCGGCGCTATGACCTCGTGGACGCCTGCCGGCAGCTCGATGCCGACGTCATCGCCTTGCAGGAGGTCTTCGCGCCCCTGGAAGAAACAAGCCAGAGCGATGAGATCGCCGCCCAACTCGGTTACACGCCGGTCGAGCTTCCTCTGGCCCGCGCCTGGCGGCGGAAGGAGGGAATCCAGCAGGGAAGAGGCTGGCAGCCCCGCACGGTCCTCCCGACCACGCTGAAGGCGATCCGCGTCGGTGGCCGCGTCGACTACTCGAAGCGCTCCAACCTCGCCGGCTACGAGGAAGGCACTTGGGGGATCGCCGTCCTCTCGCGGCCACGGGTGGTGACCACCGAGGCGGTCCGGCTCGGGCGATTGCGGCGCGACTTCACCCATCGAGGTGCCCTCGTCGTCGAGCTGGACGTCGGATCGGGCCAGCCGGCTTCGCAGGATGCGCCCGCGGGTAGGGGGAACTTCACGATGGTCGGGACGCACGCCGCCCACCTCACTGTGGGTTCGCCCCTGCAGATGCGTCGCCTCTACCGCCAGCTGCCGACAGCGCGCATGCCGGCCGCTTTCGCCGGCGACATGAACATGTGGGGCCCACCGCTCAGCCTGCTGCTGCCGGGATGGAGGAGGGCCGTACGCGGCCGCACCTGGCCTGCCTGGCGCCCCCACAGCCAGACGGATCACATCCTCGTCAATGAGGCGGTCACCGTCGTGGGCGGCGAGGTCGTGCATGCGGGCAACTCCGATCACCTCGCCGTGCGGGCGCAGCTTCGCTGGTGACACTGCGCGGGCGTGTCTGGCTGCCGCTCGACGGACCGCTGGAGGGGGCTGCAGTCGGAGCATCACCGTCGGCCGGCCGGTTGGCGGGTTGCGGTCGGGGTATCACCGTCGGCCGGCCCGTTGGCGGGCTGCGGTTGGGGTATCACCGTTGGTCGGCCGGTTGGCGGGCTGCCGTCGGGGTATCACCGTTGGTCGGCCGATTCTGGGTGGGTGAAAGGGACCGTCGCTGTCCCAAACTGCTACCAGAAGCCCGAAGCGGCTGTGCTACCAGAAGTCCGAAGCGGCTGGTCTACAAGAAGCCCGAAGCGGCTGGTCTACCAGAAGCCCGACGCGGCCGGCCTACAAGAAGCCCGACGCGGCTGGTCTACAAGAAGCCCGAAGCGGCCGGCGTACAAGAAGCCCGACGCGGCCGGCCTACAAGACGCGGGAGGGAAGGGCCAGCGGCCCTCACGCCGCTCCCACCGGCGGGCAAATGCCCCCGGTAACCATTCCGGGCCGTCTACGGTCAAAGAGAGGGAGCAGGTCCGGCGCCGCCCTCGCGCCCCGGACATCCTCGAGGAGGTGCGGTGCTCGCGTTCACGTTTCCTGGGCAGGGATCGCAGCGACCGGGGATGGGCACGCCCTGGAAGGCGCATCCGTCGTTCGAGCTGGTGGAACAGGCATCCGACATCACGGGCCGTGACGTCAGCGCCTTGCTGTGCGACGCCGACCATGAGACCCTCAGGCAGACCGACAACGCCCAACTGGCAACATTCGTGCTCAGCCTCATCGTGCTCGACGGCGCCGAGCGAGTCGGTCTCGAACCGGGGCTCTGCGCCGGTCACAGCCTCGGGGAGTACACAGCCCTTGTCGCCTCCGGAGCCCTTGATTACGAGGACGCCCTGCGCCTCGTGTCCGAGCGGGGAGCTGCCATGCAGCACGCCGCCGAAGTCAACCCGGGCACCATGGCCGCTGTCCTCGGGATGGACGACGACGCCGTCGAGTCGGCCTGCACGCTCGCCGAGGGTGAGGTCTGGGTGGCGAACTACAACGCCCCTGGCCAAGTCGTCATCGCCGGCACGAGGGAGGCCGTTGCCGTGGCGGGGCGGGTGGCAAAGGAGATGGGGGGCAAGAAGGTCCTGCCGATACCGGTCGGCGGTGCCTTCCACACGCCGTTGATGAGCCCTGCCCGAGACCGTCTGCGAAAGGCTCTCGCCTCGGCCACGTTCCATGCACCCGAGCCGGCCGTCATCGCCAACGTCGACGCCCGCCTCCACGCCGAGGCGGAGGACTGGCAGCGCCTCCTCTCGGCCCAGCTGTGCAGCCCGGTGCGCTGGCGCCAAACGCTCGACGCCCTGGCCGCTGCCGGCACGCAGACATTCCTCGAGCTGGGCCCTGGCAGTGTGCTCACGGGGCTCGCCCGCCGGGTGCTGCCGACCCTCGAAACGATCGCCGTTTCCGTCTCCACGCCCGACGACCTCGACCGGCTGCTCGAATCTCTCGCCGGCCGGAGCGCCGCCCAGCAGGAGGCGCTCGACGCCCGCGTCGGCGAGCATTTCCACATGTCGGAGCGCCTCGTCGTCTCGCCTACCGCCGGCCTGTTCGAACCGGATGTCACGGTTGCCGGGCTGATGCCAGGTCCAGGTGACGGTGAGCGGGCGTCCGTACAGATCGAGGTCGGGGGCCTGATCGGTCACGTCGGCGAGACCGAGATTCGCTCCGCCTTCGCCGGCTCGATCGAGGGTGTCCTCGTCCTGCCCGGCGAGCGTGTGACGACAGGTCAGCCCGTCGCCTGGTTGCGGGCCTCGATCAAGGAGGTCCCTTGACCATCACCTACCCTGGTGCAGCCATCACCGGTTGGGGCCTCGCCCTGCCGGACAAGGTCGTCACGAACGCCGACTTCGAGGCTCGGCTCGACACCAGCCACGAGTGGATCGTGGACCGGACCGGCATCCACGAGCGTCGCCACGGCGGGACGACGAGGGGCCTGGCGGTTGAAGCCGGGCGGGCGGCGCTCGCCAAGTCCGGCAACGACGCCTCCGAGATTGACCTCCTCATCCTTTCCACGACCACTCCCGATCAGGCGGTGCCGGCGACCTCCTCGGCCGTGCACGACGACCTCGGCTGCAGCGGAGCGGCCTTCGATCTGAACGCCGCCTGCGCCGGCTTCGTCTACTCGCTCGTGACGGCGGTGTCGATGCTCGGCGTCGGTTACCGACGGGCGCTCGTCATCGGCTCCGACACGCTCTCGCGCATCACCGACCAGGAAGACAGGGGCACGGCCGTGCTCTTCGCCGACGGCGCCGGGGCCGTCGTCATCGAGGCGCGGCCCGATCACCAGCTCCTCCTCTCCCACGACCTCGGGCTCGACGGGTCGCTCGCGTCCATCCTCTATTGCGACCACGGTGGCTACATCGCCATGGAAGGCCGCGAGGTCTTCCGTCGGGCCGTGCGGGCGTCGGTCGACTCGGCCGTGAAGGTCTTGGACGAAGCCAACGTCACGGCCGACCACATCGCCTTGTACGTCCCCCACCAAGCCAACCAGCGGATCATCGACGCCGCCGTGCAGCGCCTCGGCCTCCACTCGAAGAAGTCGGCCATCGTGCTCGACCGCACCGGCAATACCTCGAGCGGCTCGATGGGGATCGCTCTCGCCGAGGCAGCCGACGAGGGACGGCTCAGCGATGGCGACCTCGTGCTGCTGTCGGGTTTCGGGGCTGGGATGACGTGGGCGAGCGCCGTGTTGCGCTGGGGATCGTGAGCAGCACCGAGAGCGCTTCGGAGAGCCCGGCGAAGGCGGAGCGCAACGAGCGCGTGGCCCTCGTCACCGGTGGGTCCAGGGGGATCGGGCTCGCTTGCGCCCGCCGTCTGCAACGAGACGGCTACCGGGTGGCGGTCACCTGGCGGACGGACCGACCGAGCCCGCTCGTCGGCCCCGCCGGCACCCACCCTCTCGTCGCCGTCGCATGCGACGTGACCGCTCCCGGTGACATCGAGCGCGCCTTCGACGAGATCGAGGCGGAGCTCGGCGCGGTCGAGATCCTCGTCTGCGCCGCCGGCGTCACCGACGACACGCTCCTGTTGCGCATGAGCGACGAGCGTTGGAGCCGGGTCATCGACACGAACCTGACGGCCGTCTTTCGGGCCTGCAAGCGGGCGAGCGCCAAGATGGTGCGAGCTCGCTTCGGGCGCATCGTCCTCATCTCCTCGGTGGTCGCCATGCTCGGGTCCGCCGGCCAGACGAACTACGCCGCCTCGAAGGCAGGGCTCATCGGTTTCGCTCGTTCGCTCGCTCGTGAGCTCGCCGGGAGGAACATCACCTGTAACGTCGTCGCTCCTGGCCTGGTGACCACCGATATGATCGCTGCACTGAGTCCTGAACGCTTAGAGGCCCTGACCACAGCGGTCCCACTCGGTCGTGCGGCGGCGCCGGAGGAGGTCGCGGCGGCGGTGGCGTTTCTCGTTTCTGACGAGGCTGCTTACATCACGGGCTGCGTGCTCCCGGTGGACGGTGGCCTCGGAATGGGCCACTGACCCAGCCAAACGCCAAGGACTCGAAGACCCGACTACACGGCCACCGACTACCCCCGGCCACTGACAACAAGGAGATTCCCGACGTGGACAACGAAGCAGCCTTCGACAAGTTCAAGTCCTGCGCCGTCGAGGTTCTGCAGGTTCCGGCTGAGAAGATCACCCTCGAGGCAAAGTTCTCCGACGACCTCGAGGCCGACAGTCTCGAAGTTGTCGAGCTCGTGATGGCGCTCGAGGAGGCATTCGGCATCACGGTGGAGGAGAGCGAGCTTGACGGCGTGGCCACGATCGGCCAAGCCTTCGACCTCGTGACCTCGAAGCTCTGATGGCAGTCCCCGGTCGTCGGCGGGTCGCCGTCACCGGTGTCGGTGTCGTGTCGTGCTGCGGCATCGGGAACGACGCATTCTTCGACGGGCTCTGCGCCCCGGCTCCGGTGGGTGAGCACCGCGTGCACGACTTCGACCCGAGCGCGTGGTTCGACGTCAAGCAGGCGCGACGAGCCGACCGTTTTCAGCAGTTCTCGGTCGCCAGCGCCCAGATGGCGCTCGACGACGCCGGTGATGTCGCCGTTGACCCCGCCCGCGCGGGCGTCATCTTCGGCACCGGCGTCGGCGGCCTCGAAACCCTCCAGCAGCAGATCACCGTCCTCGTCGAAAAGGGACCTCGTCGGGTTTCACCCTTCCTCGTACCGATGATCATGGGCAATGCCGGCGCGGCCGCGATCTCGATGCGCTTCGGATGGCGGGGGCCTTGTGAGACCGTCGTGACGGCGTGTGCCGCCGGGACGCACGCCGTCGGCAACGCCGCCCGCCTCATCCAGTCCGGCCGCTGCGATGCCGTTATCACCGGTGGCGCAGAAGCCGCCATGGCCGGGATCGGCCTCGCCGCCTTCTCGAACATGACGGCGCTGTCCAGCTCCGGTGTGTCACGACCGTTCGACCGTCGACGTGACGGATTCATCATCGCCGAGGGGGGCGCCGCCCTCGTGCTCGAGGAGCTCGACCTCGCCCTCGAGCGGGGTGCCCACGTCTACGCCGAGGTGCTCGGAAGCGCCTCGACGGCAGATGCCCACCACATCACAGCGCCCGCTCCGGGTGGCTCGGGTGCGCTCGCGTGCATGGAGCTCGCCCTCGAAGACGCCGGTGTGACCACTGCGGACGTGGCTCACGTGAATGCCCACGGAACCTCCACCCCCTTGAACGACCTGGCCGAAGCCGAAGCCCTCGAAAAGCTCTTCGGCACTCCCGGCCCGATCGTCACTTCGATCAAGGGCGTCACGGGCCACTCCCTCGGGGCGGCAGGTGCGATCGAGGCGGTCTGCTGCGCACTCACGATCGAGCGGGGCCTCATCCCACCGACCGCCGGCCTCGAGGAGCTCGACCCCGAGATGCACCTCGATGTCGTCACCGGCGCCCCTCGCCCGCTCCCGCCCGGGGTACTGCTGTCGAACAGCTTCGGATTCGGCGGGCACAACGGCTGCCTCGTGATCGCCCCGATCGGTTTCGCCTCATCTGCTTCCCGCTCCTGAACCCTGATGTCCTCGGCTGGATCCGGAGCGCCGTCTGACGTCGGCCTCTATTCGTTCTCCGAGAGGGCTCCCTGGATCGTCCACCCGGACGACCTGCCCTGGCACCGACATGTGAACGCCATCCGGGCGCGCACGCGGGCGGACGTGCCCCGGCTCGTCCGGCGCCGCTACCTGCCGCCGTGGCGCAGGATCGCACGCGTCACCACCATCCTCGGCACGTCGCTCGCCCTCTGGTATGTGCGCGAGCGCCACCAGGACCGCTCCACCTCCCGTCGCGGGCTCTCGAGGCGCCTCCGCATCGGCTTCCAGAAACTCGGCCCGACGTACATCAAGCTCGGCCAGATCCTCTCGTCCGGCGACGGCATCTTTCCCGAGGAGGTTGTCTCCCAGTTCAAGCTCCTACGGGACCGAGTTCCGGCCGAGTCCTTCGAGACCGTCAAGGCCACGCTCGAGTCGGAGCTGGCGGGGCCGCTGTCGGACACCTTCGCCAGCTTCGAGGAGACGCCGATCGCCGCCGCCTCCATCGCCCAGGTCCACCGCGCCGTCCTTCAATCGGGCGAGAAGGTCGTGGTCAAAGTGCAGCGACCCCGGGTCGCCGAGCTCGTCCACCACGACCTGGCCGTGATGAGCTTCATGGCGCCGTTCCTCGTGGGGCGCATCCCCGTCTCCGCCCTCGCCAACCCGCCGGCCCTCATCGAGCTCTTCGCCGAGACGATCGTCGAGGAGCTCGACTTCCGCCTCGAGGCCGCCAACATGCTCGACGTCGGCCGGGTGCTGGCACTGACGAACCAACGGTCCATCATCGTCCCGAGGCCGCACCCGCGCCTTGTCACGAAGCGGATGCTCGTGATGGAGGAGCTGTCGGGTTTCGCCTGGGACGATGTCGCCGGCATGCGGGACGCCGGCATCGACACGCCGGCGGTTCTCCGCAGCGAAGTGATCAGCTTCCTCGAAGGGGCGCTGCTCTACGGCGTCTTCCACGGCGACCTGCACGGCGGAAACCTCGTCGTGCAGCCGACCGGGCGGGTGGCCCTCCTCGACCATGGGATCACGGGACGCTTGGACGAGCCGCAGCGGCTCGGGTTTCTTCGGTTGTTGGTGGGCGGGACGACGAACGACGTCGTCGGCCAGATCGAGGCTCTCCGAACCCTCGGAGCGCTCCCGCTGGGCGCCCGCACGGAGGACGTGATCCGGGATCTCGGCCTCGACAAGCCCGCCCAGGACATCATCACGCTCTCGGCCGATGAGCTCACATCGCAGATCCGCGACCTCACGAAACAGCTCCTCTCCTACGGCGTCCGCCTTCCGAAGGAGCTCATGCTCTTCGTGAAGGACATGCTCTTCCTCGACGGTGCCGTCGCCACGATGGCGCCCGAGATCGACCTTCTCGGCGAGATCGCCGTCATCGCCGCCTATTTCGCCCAGCACCACGGCGAGCGCATCGCTGCCGACGTGGGCGTCGACGTCCGCACGACACCCATCGACCTCGACGGTGTGCGCGCCTCCATGGGCCTGTCCACCGACACCCGCCAGATCACCTACCGGGAGATCCAGCAGCGCCGGGAGACGCTTCGCCGCAAGTTCGAGCGGGAGAGCTCAGGATGAGCTCGCTCGTCGCCCCAACGCTCACCTCCGGACAACCCGGGCGCTAGAGCCAACGCGCCTCGGTCACCTTTCCGCCGTTGATCTCGACCTCCTGCGCCGTCGAGCCATCGGGCGAGCAGATGCCGTAACGGCCCTCTGGCAGTGACGGGAAGACCGCGGCGTACACCGAGCCCGCTCCGACGATCCGTTCCAGCACCCAGACGTGCTGCCGCAGTGCCGGCTCCTCGACGGGGTGGATCTCTGGCTCGAGCCACTCGCGCTCGGCGTCGGCGTAGAGCACGAGGGCGCCGATGTCCTCGCCGATGTCAACGACGACGCCCCGACTCGGCTGCGTCGGGCGCGGCTCTGCCACCGGCGGGATGCTGTCGTCCTCGCTGGCGGGCACGCTCGCTGCGTGCAGGCGCGGGTGCGGGCGGACGTGCAGGTGCGGGTGCGGGTGCTCATCGAGCGGATGCGGGCACGGGTGCGCCTCAAGCGGGTGCTCGCCGGGGAAAGCGGCAGCGTCCGCTGCACGAGTGCCGGCGTCGTCGCCGAGCCCGTGGGGCGGACCGGCAAGCGGCCGCCCCACGAGGAGGCTCATGGCGTCGTCGACGGCGTCTGGAAGCCGCCGTGCGGTTGTGTCAGGTACGGGAAGCTCGACTGGTACGTCTCGCCGATCATCGAGAGCTGCGCCGGAGTGGTTGTCGCCGGGTTCTCGATGTCGTAGATGGCTCCAGCGGCGCTGTCCGGCGTGTACTTCGAGTCGACGAGGGCATAGCTGAGGCCGGCGACCGCCCTCAGCTCGATGGACACGACGTCGTCGAAGACGCGGCGGCCGTTCGGGAAGCCGGCGGCGTCGCCACCGAGGAGGCCGAGCAGGCTGGGGCTGCTCGTCGGCGGGATGGCGACGTTGAGCCGGAGCATGTCCGCCTGTACGGGCCCTGTGTAGTTCTGAAACCCCGGCACGATCCCGCTCGGGATACCAGTGAGCAGGATGGCGATGAGGTCCGCACGGGTCGTCTTGGCGGCGTCGAGCGCCGCCAGGTTCGGGAACACGCCCGGATACAGCACCGGGAGAAGCCCTGCGAGCTCCGGGTTGGCGTAGCTGCCGACGAACTGGCTGTCCTTCCGCGGTGACTGGGTGTTCCAGTAGTCCTTGCGCGCCATCGGGATGACGACCTCGTTCACGAGGGGGTTGCCGAGGCGGGACACCTGCGTCCATGGACCCGCCCAGGTCGAGGTGCGGCGGCGGCCAAGTTCCCGGATGAAGGCCTTCTGCCGGCTGGCCGTCGTCCAGACGCCGATCGTGGCCGCCTTGGCGCTGGCGCTCGGAGTCGTCCCCGTCGAGGTGAGGCTGGCGATGGGCACCTGGATGGCGATGCTGTGCACGTTCAGGATGGCCGGGGCATTCACGCCGGGCGCAGCCGGCAGGGGGATCAAGTGCAACTCCTGGAAGGGCCGGAGGGCACCGAGGTCAAAGATCGACCCGAGGTCCACGTAGAACCCCTCCGCCCGCTGCCCGGCGAACACCTTCACCTGCCCGCCGAGGTCGTGGATCGCCTCCGCCTCGAGGGGAGCGTAGTTCGGGATGGAGCGCACGCCGACGTTGCAGGGCGGGCACGGCAGGTGCCTGCCGAGCATCTTTGTGCTGCCTCCTTTGATGCATGCAACGGAATAGAACTGCCGGCGGTTCCATGTGGCGTCCGAGATCGAGGTGATCTGGCCGGTGTTGTAGAGGAACGTCTTGTCGTCCTCGAGCTTCGTGTAGAACTGGAATTGGAAGGTGATGTCGGCGATGCCGTCGCCGTCGTTGTCGACGTGGATCTCGTAGAGGACGTCGTCGCCGAACTCGTAGAAGTTCGGTCCTGCCGGCGGCAGCTGCAAGGGGACGTAGTTGGCGATCAGCGTCACCGTCGACGGGTCGTCAGGGCTGACGAAGGCGTAGAGGTCGGTGCTGTCGGCGACCGGATCGAGGGCGATGCCGGGGGCTTCGCGGTGTGAAGACATCGTGGCTACTCGTTTCTCTCAGGTGTGGTCGGGTTCAGTGGGCGGCCCGCGAGAGGCGAGTCACCAGGGCGCGGTCGTGGAGAACGACTTCCCGCTCGCCGACGAGCAACCGGACCTCGTCGCTTCGCGTGTCGGGCACGTGGGCCACGAGCTCGTGGGTCACCTCGGCCTCGTGGGCAACCGCCTTGCTCGTGCTGGCTTCGGCGGTCCGGGCGGCCCTCTTCGAGGTCGTGTCCCGCAGGACCTTGGGGGTTGCGACCAGCGCTCCGGCGGCCGCGGCAGTGGCGCCGCTCTGCTTCAGAAACGATCGCCGCGTGATCTCGGACATCTCATCCCTCCTGTTTTGGCGGTGCGTCGCGGTTGGGAGCCCGCTTGCTGGGTGTACGGGACCGCGCGCGGGAGCGGATGAGGGGTTTCTTTTGGGGAGGCCGAGGCGGTCCTGCGAGGTCAAGGGTCACCAGCCGCCTGGCAGGGTCCGAGTACGCTCCAGAGACGGCGACCAGGAGGATGTGCCGTGCCGCTGAGGAGACTGTTGGCACTTGGATTTGTGGGGGCGATCGCTCTCGCCGGCTGCTCGTCGTCGACGAGCGGGTCCTCCACTACGACATCGCCGTCGACCTCGACTACGACGACGTCGACGACCACGACATCGACAACCCCATCGACCACCACCACGTCCACCACGATCGCCCCGACGACAACGACCCTCCCGACGGAGAACCTTCCGGTCACCAGCAGCGTGGCCGCCCAGCTGCTCAAAGCCGGGGCTGCTCTCAACGGCCTGCAGGCGTCCGACTACACCGGGCTGGCCGCAGGGCGGACGTACTACGCCTTCGACAGTGCCACCTCGACCTATTGGGCGGGGGCGGCGCTCGATCCGAGTCCGTCATCGCAGGCGGCGCAGGTATCGGTGCAGGACGACGGCAGTTATCTGCTCTTCATTCGCCCGTCCGGCAAGTCGTGGAAGGCCGAGGACGTGGGGCTGGCCGGGATCGAGGGCTCCAAGTGCCCGACGACCGTTCCCTCTGTGATCCTGGCTCTGTTCCACTGGGCGGCCGGCATGTGCCGTCCGTCGGCGAGCTGACTCTCGACCGGTCCCGTGGCGTGGCACCTCGGCTAGCCAGGGTGGATTCCCCCTATCCCCCGACGGCCAACCCGGGTACCCTCTGCTGGAAGCACGTGCAAAGAATCGGCGCCGGCGGGGCAGTCGCTGCAGCTGTCGGCACGTGAGAAGGAGCCCTGAGATGCCGTACAAGCTTGGGAAAAAACCGGCTCGCTTCCCGAAGGAACTACCAAAGCTGCGTGATCGCCTCGTGGCGCCGCTGCCGGCACCGGTATTGCCGTTCGGTTACGGGCTGACGGACTCATATCCGATGGCGGAAAATGACACCTATGGTGACTGCACTATCGCAGGCAAGGTCCACTGCGATGAGGTGGTCGCCGCCGTCCTCAAGCAGACCTACACCTACCCCGGCGATCAGGCGGTCCTTGCCGGCTACGCCCAGCTTCTCGGGTGCACCGTTCAAGAGCTGGAAGGCGACCCGACGCAGTACGACACCGGCCTTGATCTGGCAACCGTCATTCAGGCATGGTCGGCGCCTGGCGGTTTCCTCGGCTCACAGATCGTCGGGGCGGCATCGATCGACAAGAGCGACTACGAGCTGCTCGAGCAGGCCCTGTACTCGTTCGGGTTTCTGTACGTCGGCGTCCAGCTGCCGACGACGGCGCAAACGCAGTTTCCCGGCGATTGGCACAACGTGTCGACGGGTCAGCCGATTGAAGGTGGTCACTGCATCATCCTGAACGGCGCACAGACAGCCGTCGGCGCTGAGCCGACCCACCCCGGTCTGAACTTGATCACCTGGGGAGCCGACATCGCCTGCACGGAGGCATGGTGGGGCAACTTCGGCGAAGAGGCGTGGTGCGTCATCCCGGCTGCTTACGAGCAGGCCAACCACGACGCCCTTGCGAACATTGATCTCGCCGCCATGAAGGCCGACATCGCCGCCCTCCAGGCGGCTACTTGACCGGCTGATCGCAAGAGAACAGCGTCACCGCACGCTGCGCAACGCCGTCAGCCTTGCGCCCGAAGGACGAAGACGCCCCATCCGAGGCAGCGGCGCTCATGGGCGAGGTAGTGGCGGCGAGAGGCGTCGCGATCGCTGCGAACCTCGGACGCCTCGGCGTCGTCAGGGTTGGCCGCAAGCCAGTCGGACACATTCAGCCATTGGCTCGCCGCGTGCCGGTCCCAGTCATCGGGGCTGGCGAGGACCATCTCGACGAGGTCCATGCCAGCGGCGTCAAAGCGTTCGAGCGTGCCGGCAAGATCGGCGAAGTCCTGCCTGCTCTCGTTCCTCTCCCTGACCTGGGGAGGAGGTGGCTCGGCCCAGTAGACCTCTCCGACGAGCAGCCAGCCGCCCGGGGCGACCCATCGCTCCATCAACTGCAGCGTTCCGTGCAACCCGCCGCCGATCCACGTGGCCCCGATGCAGCTCACGATGTCAAAGCTCCCAACGAGGCCAGCGGGGTCACCCGCATCACCGTCGATGAAGGTGACAGCGCGCTCGACTCCGAGCTCGGCGGCCCGCGCGCGGGCGTCTGCAAGAAAGGGCGCATGAATGTCGATACCGACACCGCCAGCGCCGCGGTCCCTTGCGAACAGGCACAGCATCTCGCCCTTTCCGCAGGCGAGGTCCAACAGCCGTGTGCCCTGCCCGATACGGCAGAGCTCACCGAGGAGGAGCAACTTGTCTCGAGAGAGCGGGTTCATAATGCGATGGGAGGACTCTGAGATCTCGTGGTATCGGAGCACACTGACCATGGCGATCCCTTCATGTCGTCGGCCAAGTTGAGGAGGAGAGCCAAGGGCGCCAGCTGACAAGCCCAACGCCGTCGTGGGGCAGGACGGTACGCCCCCGGAGGGTGGGACGTCGAGGTGTCCGTGCTTGCTGCTATGTTTTCATTACGTCTCGGTGACTGTGGTTGCCTGTCATGTTTGGAACTGCCGGCCGGCACCCTCACTGTGAGGAGAGAACCCATGCGCCCTCCGATCGACGACTCCGCCATCGCCATCCTGCGCAGCAAGCTTCCGGAGTTCGAGGACCACTACCTCGACCTCCTCGACATCTACGACGAGGACCTCACGCCGGAGATCGTGCTCATGGAGCTGGCCGACTTCGTCGCCAACCTCGTCATCACAGGAGGCGAGGAGATGCTGGAGCGATGCTGTGCGGCCGTGGAGGACCTGGCGGCCGGCACGGCCGATGGCCCCGAGCTCGTCTCCTACTGCTTTCTCAACGAGCTCCCGCTCGGATCGCGCCAGGCCGTCGGCTCCTACCTCGGCCGGGTTTCCAGCCATCTCGCCGAGCTCATGTACCGGGGCGAGAGCCCGGCGAACTCCATCGTCGCCCGAGGAGACAACGACGAGACACCACCCGGGGCGGCAGCACCGGCGAGCTGAAGCGGCTCAGCTCCGGCTCAGCTCCTGAGCGTGGCCGGGAGGGCGGACTGAACCGCGTCGATGCAGCGCTGGCGTAGCTCGGCGAGCTCAGCATCGGTGAGCGTGTGATCAAGGGCGCAGAAACGAAGCCGGAAGGCGAGCGAGCGCTTGTCTTCCGCCACGCCCGCTCCCCGGTAGGTGTCGAACAGCTCGACCGACTCGCAGAGATCGCCGCCGGCCTGCCGCAGCACCTCCTGCAGGCGTGAGGCCGGGACGGATTCGTCGACGGCGAACGCCAGGTCCACATCGCTCGATGGGTACCGACTGACCGGCACGGCCTGGTCGGAGCGGCGGGGAGCTCCGCCCAGGATCTGAACGTCGAGCTCGAGCCAGCCGATGCGCTCGTGCGGGAGGCCGAATGCGGCTATGACCTCGGGGTCGACCTCCCCGACGGAGCCGAGGACGACGTTCCCGCCCCTCAGCACGAGCCGGCCCGAGCGCGCCCGGTGGAGCCCGGCGAGGTCACGGTTGGACTCGGCGCCTGCCGAGTGCTGGTCGAGGTCGACCGCTTCCAGTCGGAGGGCATCCTCCAGCGTCCGCCACGCCTGCACGGCCGAGACGGCGCCGTCGTCTTCCCGTGCGAGGACGAGGGCGAGGCGCTCGCGCTCGAGCGGGAGGGCGCCCTCGATCTCGGCGGCAGCGAAGACGTCGCCGATCTCGAAGAGGCGGATGAAGGCGTGGCGGTGACCGGCGTTGTAGCGCACGGCAGCCAGCAAGCCGGCGAGCAGCCCGGGGCGCAGGACGGACTCTTCGGCGACCATCGGGTTCATGAGGGCGACGACGTCCTCGCTGAAGCCAGCCCGAGCCTGCTGGGATGGGTCCACGATGGAGCTCGTCCAGGCCTCGTGGGCTCCGAGGCCGCAGAGGATCCGCCGAATCTGCCGGCGCAGCTGCTGCACGGTGTCGAGGCGCCCGACGTAGGGCGAGCGACGGTCGGTACGGGCGATGTTTCGATAGCCGAAGGTGCGGGCGACGTCCTCGGCGACGTCGACCTCCTGACGCACGTCGGGCCGGAACGAGGGAGCAACGACCTGCAGCACCGCGGGCGGGCGGCCCGCATCCGCCCCGACAGCGCCCGAGTAGCCGATGGGCTCCAGCAGGCCGAGCATCTCGTCGCCGGTGAGCTCGGTGCCGAGCAGCGCGTTCACGCGGGCGGGCCGCACAGCGACCGTTACGGGCGCGAACGGCACCGGGTAGTCGTCGAGCAGTTGGCGGCAGATGACCGGCGGCGCCATGCCCGCAGCCTCCGCCGCTTGCACAACGAGCTCGCACACCCGGGCGGAGGCCCGCTCCACCCCCTCAGGGTCGACACCCCGCTCGAAACGCACCGACGCCTCCGTCCGCAGCCCGACGAACCGGGCAGTGCGGCCGACGGCGACGCCGCGGAACAGCGCCGCTTCCAACAGGACCGACGACGTGGCGTCGTCGACCTCGCTCGAGCGCCCACCCATGACCCCACCGATGCCGACCGGCTCGTCCTCGGCGTTGCAGATGAGGCAGTCGAGCGCCGACGACGGGTCACCCGGCCGCGGCGGCCGCGTGCCGAGGGTGCGCGTCTCGCCGTCGAGGGTGACGATCGTCTCGCCCGCCCGAGCCGCTCGCGCCAGCAGTCCGCCGCCTGCGAGGCGATCGAGATCGTAGGGGTGGGTCGGCTGGCCGAGCTCGAGCATCACGTAGTTGGACGCGTCGACGACGGCGTTGATGGGCCGCATGCCCGCCAGGGTGAGGCGCCGCTGCACGAGCGTGGGCGAAGGCAGTGCCACGAGTCCCGTGAGCACGCGTCCGGTGAAGCGGAAGCAGAGTTCCGGCGCCTCGACGGCGACGGAGGCCAGCTCGCCGGCGACCGGATCGGACTCGGCGATGACCGGCTCGGGTACCTGCAGCGGAAGCCGGAAGCGCGCCGCCAGGTCACGGGCGACCCCGAGCATGCACAAGCAGTCGGGTCGGTTCGGTTCGACGGCGAGGTCGAAGACGACGTCGGCCGTGATACCGAGGTGATCGGCCAGGCTGCGACCGAGCTGGATCCCTCGAATGGTGCCGTCGTCGGCGGACCCGGCCGAGGCGAGCACCAGGATGCCCTCGTGGTCGTCGCCGAGAGCGAGCTCACGGGCGGAGCAGATCATGCCGTTGGAGACGACGCCCTTCATCTTGCGGCGGTCGATGCGGAATCCTCCAGGCAGTGTGGCCCCCACCGGTGCGAGCGGCACGATATCGCCGACCTGGAAGTTCCACGCTCCGCAGACGACCTCGACCGGCTCGGGCTCCCCGCCCTCGAGCAGGACCCGCCGGATGCGGTCAGCGCCGGCGATGGGAGCGATCTCGAGGACGCGGGCGAGCACGACCTCCCCCAGCCCCTCCCCCACTCGCTCGACACCCTCCACGACGAGCCCGAGGGCGTCGAGCTCGCCCGCCAGCTCGGCAACGGCTGCCCGGTCCGTTGGCGCCACCGCCAGAGGCGTCAGCGACTGCAACCAGGAGAGGGGGGCTCGCATCAGTGCGGACCTTTCGGGAAGGGGCGCATCAGAATTGTTGGAGGAAGCGGACGTCGTTTTCGATGAACAGGCGCAGGTCGGCGATGCCGTGGCGCATGATGGCGAGACGGTCGATGCCGAACCCGAAGGCAAAACCCGTCCATTCCTCGGCGTCCACGCCCGCCGCCTCGAACACGGCCGGGTTGACCATGCCGCAGCCGCCGAGCTCGATCCATCCCGTCTGGGCGCACGTCCTGCAGCCAGCGCCGTCGCAGATCATGCAGGAGATCTCGAATTCAGCCGACGGCTCGGTGAAAGGGAAGTAACCAGGCCGCAGGCGAGTGCGCACCTCGGCGCCGAAGATGGCATGCACGAAGGTGTCGATCGTGCCTGCAAGGTCGCCGAAGCTCACGCCGTGATCGACGACGAGGCCTTCGATCTGATGGAAGACCGGCAGGTGGGTGGCGTCGGGCGTGTCCCGCCGGTACACGCGGCCGGGCACGACGGCGTAGATCGGGAGCTGACCGCGCTCGAGGAGGTGGATCTGCACCGGCGAGGTATGCGTTCTCAGCAGAATCGTCTCCGGCTCGCCCGCCTCCACGAAGAAGGTGTCCACCGAGCTGCGGGCGGGATGGTCGAGGGGGACGTTCAGGGCCTGGAAGTTGTACCAGTCGCTCTCGACTTCGGGGCCCTCGGCGATCTCGTACCCCATTCCCACGAAGACGTCCTCCAGCTCCTCGCGGATCTGGGTGACGAGGTGGAGGTGGCCGGCGAGGGGGCCGCCGGGCGCCTCCGTCAGGTCCATCCGGTCGGCCGCCAAGCGCTCCGCGCGGGCGGCGGCGGTAAGGGTGCTGCGCTTGGCGCCGGCGGCAGCTTCGAGACGCGTGCGCAGCTCGTGCAGGTGTCGCCCGGCTTCTTTGCGCTCGGACGGCTCGAGGCGACCGATCTGCTGGTAGCTGGCCGAGAACCTCGACCGCTTGCCGATTGCCTCCCGCTCGGCTTCCTCGAGCTCGGAGAGGGAGGCCGCTGCGCCGATGCGCGCCCGCGCCTCGGTTTCGATCTCGGCGAGGTCGGCAGCCGTGTCGGGGCGCGTGGCGCCCTCGGTCAGCTCGATGTCGGGCACGGCCTCATGCTAGGCGCCGCCTCGGATGGGAGCGATTTCGTCGGCGACGGCCATTCTGGGTGGGTGAAAGGGACACATAGCGACCCAAACAGCATCCAGAATCGTCACGACAGTGGTGAGTTGGCTCGCCCCGACCGGTTCCGGCGCGCCACCTCGAAACAGAGCACCGCCGCTGTCATGGCCACGTTGAGCGATTCCGTGCCTTCGGCCATCGGGATGGTGACGGTGCCGTCGAGGACCGCCTCCAGCTCCTGCGGCAGGCCGGACGCCTCGTTGCCGAGGACGAGAGCCACGTCCGCGCTGAGATCGACCTCGAGGTAGTCCATGCCCCCGGCCGCCGTCGTCCCGAGCAGCCGAAAACCCGCCTCCCGCACCTCCGGCAACGTCGTCGACGGGTCGGACGCCTTGACGAGCGGCACTTGGAAGATGGCGCCGGCGCTCGCCCGCACGGTCTTCGGGTTGTACGGGTCGACCGAACCGGCGCAGACGATGACGCCTGAGGCGCCGGCGGCCGCCGCGATGCGCAGTACGGCCCCGAGGTTGCCGGGATCGCGGACGTCGACGCACACGAGGACGAGGCGGCGTGCCCCGGCTCGCACCGGCTGCTCGAGCAACGAGGTGACGTCGAGGTCGGTGGTGGCCACGACCGCACAAATTGGCTGCGGCGTGACCGTGTCGGCGACCCGCTCCATCACGCCGGCAGCGAGATCGAAGACGCGGGCGCCCGTCTCTTCGACCTCGGACAGGAGAGCGGAGACGGACGGGCTACTGCGCGCCTCGGCGGCCACGAACACGCTCTCGATCGAGCGCCCCGACCGCAGCGCCACCTCGATGAGCTTGGGGCCTTCGGCCACGAGGACCCCCTCCGCCTGGCGGGCACCCGGCCGGCTGAGGAGCCGGCGCAACCGTTGGACGCGTTGGTGCCGGATGCCGAGGCCGTCGGGGCTCAGGAAGCGGCCTCCTCGGCCTTCGCCTCACCGGCAGCAGCGTCTTCCGCCCCGTCGGACACGAGACGAACGAGTGTGGCGAATGCCTCCGGGTCCCTCACGGCGAGATCGGCGAGGATGCGCCGGTCGACCTCGACGCCCTCGCGATGCAGCCCGGCGATGAACCTGCTGTAGGTCGTGCCGTTCAGTCGAGCGGCTGCGTTGATCCGCTGGATCCACAGCTTGCGGAAGTCACCCTTGCGAGCCCGCCGGTCGCGGTAGGCGTACTGCAACGAGTGCATGACCTGCTCGTTGGCGGACCGGTAGGAGCGGGACTTGTTCCCATAGAACCCCTGGGCGCGCTCAAGGACGGCCCGGCGGTGCTTCTTGCCGTGGACCGCGCGCTTTACCCTGGCCATCTCGGCTCCTTTCGTCAGCTTTCATCAGCGATTGTTCTGAACTGTCACGACGGGACGGTGCTCCAGGACCGTCCCAGTACTTTGTCGGCAACGGCCCGACGGTCGTTTGCCGGAGCCGGGCGGTTCGCCCGGCGCCTACAGACCGAGGAGGCGGCGCACCGTCTTGGCATCCGCCTTCGAGACCTCGACGTCTCGCGCAAGGCGCCTGGTGCGCACGGAATTCTTGTGCTCGAGCAGGTGCTTGCGGTTCTGCTGCCGGCGGCGAAGGCGTCCGGTGCCCGTGACTTTGAACCGGGCTGCAGCGCCCCGGTCGGTCTTCCTCTTTGGCATCGTCTTACTCCTCTGTCGCTGTCGTCTCGCTCGTTGCAGCGGATCCGGTGGCCGGATCCTCGACGGCACCCACCGTCTCTGCCGGCGCCGTAGGGGTGCTCGTTGCGTCCATTGCCGGGTCCGCGCTCGCAGCGACTGGGGTGGCGGGAGCACTCGAGGTGGCAGGAGCGCTCTGGGTGGTCCCGCTCGCCGCACCACTGTGCGATGCGGCCGCCTGTTCGCTCTTGCTCTCGTTCTGCGCCCTGGCTGCATCTGCTTGCCTGGCTCGCTTGTCGGGTGCCAGCACCATCACCATGTTCTTTCCGTCGAGTCGAGCTTCCGACTCGATGCGAGCTGTGCCGTCCACCTGCTCGGCGATCCGGTCGAGGATCTTCTTGCCAAGTTCGGAGTGGAACACCTCGCGGCCTCGAAACATGACCGTGATCTTGACCTTGTGTCCATCGTGCAGGAACTTCACAACTTGACGGGTCTTGGTATCGAAGTCACCGTTGCCGATTTTCGGCCGGTACTTCATCTCCTTGATCCCGATGTTGCTCGACTTGCGTCTGGACTCCTTCGCCCGTTGCGCTTCGTCGAATTTGAACTTCCCGTAGTCCATGATGCGACAGACGGGTGGGCTGGCGAGCGGGGCCACCTCCACGAGGTCCAGATCCTGTCGTTGCGCGATCTGCAGTGCCTCTGCAAGCGGCTTGATCCCGAGCTGGTGGCCTTCTGAGTCAACCAGTCGGACCTCGCGAGCCCGGATGCGGTCGTTGATCCGGGGCTCGTTGGTGGTTGGTGCGTTGGTGATCGGCGGTCGGTCCTCTCTCGTTCTGTCCGTACCGTCGGTACGGCACGCAAACGGGGAGGCGAGCGAAGCGCTAGCCGTCACAACTGGACCCGGCGCACTCGGTAGGCCCTGGCAGATTCGCTGCTCGGGTCCGGTGGCCGGGTGGGAGGGCGCCTTGAGCGCGACCCCGCTTCCCCATGGATTGTCGTCTCCTACGCTAGCAGCCGTGAGCAGCCTCTGGACACCCGACGGTGAGCACAAGGTCCCCCGCCCCGACGACGCCGGCGCCCCCTCCGGGGGTGGCCCGCGCCCGAGTGCGAGCCCCTCGGCAGGTACGCCTCCCGCCCGGACGGCGCCGCCGGGCGGACTGGGGGACGCCGGCGACGATCAGCCGAGCGAGGAGGAGCTGCGGCAGATCGCCCGCGAGCTCGCCGAGACGCCCGTAGAGGACATCATCGTCAACCACTGCTACGGCCTGTTCGAGCTGGCGGCACTCCACCTCTCCCAGCAGCCGGTCAACCTGGCCGCCGCCCGCCTCGCGATCGATGCAATGGGTCAGCTGGTAGAGGGCCTGGGCGAGCGCCTCGGACCCCATGCGGGCACGCTCGCCGACGGACTCACCCAGCTCCGACTGGCGTTCGTGCGCATCGCTGACGCGGCTGCGGCGGCCGCCACAGCAGGATCCGGCACCGATGCAGGTAAGGGCTCCGCCGCGCCCGACGCAGGCAAGGGCTCCGCCGGCGCCGACGCCGCCGCCGACGGAAGTGACGAGCCCGCCAGCTCAAGCCGGGCGGCTGCGTCCGCCTCCGGTCACGGTCCGGTCGAGGATCCCGAGGGTGGCTCGTAGCGCCCCCTCCGACAAGACCGGGAAGATCCCGGCCTCCTTCCAGACGGGGTCGATCGACGACCAGTCGTAGTAGGAGGTGACGACGGTTCCTTCCTCGCTTGGTTCGAGTGTGTAGCCGTAGACATGGCCGATCTGCGGGCGGATCTGACCGAGGATCGTCCAAGCGATCTCGCGGTCAGGGACGAAGGTCGTGATCGTGACGGTGACGTCGTAGAGGCCGAGCGGGTAGTCGTTCAGGGCCTCGCGGTCCATGTGCACGACGAAACTGTCGCCCACGGCCGAGACGGGTTCGCCCGTAGCGTCCATCAGCATCCCCGAGCTGTCGATCGCAACATGACCGCGTGGGTCGCACAGCACGCGGAAGATCGCCGCCGGGTCCGCCTTGATGGTCCGCTGGACTTCCAGACGCTCGCTTGTCATGTGGGCATCCTCCCACCTGGCAACGACCCGCGGCGCGTCTCGATCCGGAGCTCCACCCGTCCGGCTCCCTCCCGCCTAGGTGGTGGTAGCACGAAGCCGCGTGTGCGAGTTGACGCCCTTCGCCTCGTGGCCCGACTGAGTAACAATCCGACGGGGAGGTTTGAATGGCATCCGCCGAGGACTCCGGTGTAATGCAGCGAGATACGGGCGGTTCACGGTGACCCGAAGGGCCTTCCGCTTCGCCTCCTACCGATTCCGCGCCACGCTGCGCAGGCGGCGCGGTGGGTACCTCACCGTGCTCCTCCTGGTGGCACTGGTGGGCGGCGTGGCGCTCGCAGCCGTGGCCGGGGCTCGGCGCACGCAGTCTGCTTTCCCGGCGTACCTGGCGGCAACGGACGCTTCAGAGTTGCAAGTCCAGATCTACCCCCTCACACAGAATGGCGCCGCTTGGCAAAGGAACCTTTCCGAGCAGCTCGCCCGCCTTCCGTATGTGGAGCGCGTCGCGAGCGCTCCCTATCTCCTCGTACTTCCCATCGGTCGCAACGGAAAGGCCCTCCCTACCGCCTTCTACGACAATGACGTCGAGGCTCTCGGCAGCGACGGCGGCATGTACTTCCGACAGGACCGGGTCAGCGTTGCGGCCGGCCGGATGGCCGATCCGAGCAGCGCCGACGAGATGGTGGCGACGGCGGCGGCGGTGCAGCTGAGCGGTTGGCACCTCGGTGAGACCGTGGCGTTCGGCGCCTACTCGCTTCAGCAGGCCGACTCCCCGACGTTCAACCCATTGACGGACAACCCTGCCGAGCACTTCTCGGTCAAACTCGTCGGCCTCGTCGTCCTCTCGAGCCAGGTCGTCCACGACGATGTTGACCGCTACCCGACCGAGGTGCTCATGACCCCGGCGCTCAGCGAACGACTGCAGGCGAGTCAGACGTTTCCGCTCTATGGGCTGCGACTTGAAGACGGCAGTCGATACGTGGCGGCGGTGGAGCGGGAGATCATCGCCTTCCTCCCTCCCGGTACCACGTACAAGTTCCACGTCACGTCCGTCGTCATCGGGCAGGTCGAGCGGGCCAGCAAACCGGAGGTGACCGCCCTCGGCGTGTTCGGGGCCATTGCAGCTCTGGCGGCGTTGCTGATCGCCGGTCTGGCCATCAGCCGAGGGCTCTGGGCGGAACGTGAGGATTTCGACGTGCTGCGGGCGCTCGGGGCTGAACCCGCCTTGGTGAGGGTGGATGCCACGCTCGGCTTGCTGGGGGCCGTCGTGCTCGGCTCCATTGCGGCCGTCGGCGTCGCTGTGGCCCTCTCGCCCTTGACGCCGATCGGGCCGGTGCGCCAGGTCGATCCTTCGCCCGGATTCGCCTTCGACTGGACGGTGATGGCCATCGGGTTCGGCGGCCTCGTGACCCTCCTCGGTGGCCTCGCCGTGGCGCTCGCCCACCGAAGGGCTACTCGCTACGGAGAACGAGACGAGCCCGTGCAACGTGCGTCGAGCGTCGTGAACGCCGCCACGAGGGCCGGTCTGCCGGCGCCGGCCATCGCGGGTCTGCGTTTCGCTCTCGAGCGAGGCCGCCGCCGGGCTGCCGTGCCGGTTCGGGCGGTCCTCGTCGGCGCCGCCCTGGCGGTAGCGGTCGTAGTGGCGACCGTCACGTTCGGGAGCGGCCTCAGCACCCTCAACTCGCACCCCGCCCTCTACGGTTGGAACTGGAGCTACGCCATCACGTCACCTGGGAGCGAGAACGATGTCCCACCCGTGGTAGGCCACCTCCTTGACCACGATCCTTACGTGGCCGCCTGGACGGGATTCAACTTCGCAAACGCCCAGATTGACGGCCAGACCGTTCCCGTCATGCTGGGTAGCCCCCGTGCCACCATCGGCCCGCCGATCCTCTCGGGCCACTCGCTCGAGGCGACGAACCAGATCGTCCTCGGGTCCGCCACCCTCGCCGCCTTGCACAAGAGAATCGGCGACACCGTCGTCGTGAGCTACGGAACCCCCAAGGACGCGCCCATCTATGTTCCACCAACCGACCTCCTGATCGTGGGCAGCGCCACCATGCCGGCGATCGGGTCGACCGGTACCCTCCATCCCTCCATGGGGACCGGGGCGCTCATCTCGACGGGGATCACACCCCCGGCCTTCCAAAGGGTTCTCACGCACCCAGACCCCAACCTGAACGGGCCGGATATCGAGGTTGTGCGGCTCCGGCCCGGCCTGAAGCCCGGCGCCGGCCTGGCCTCGCTGCAACGCATCGCCGAGGCCGCAAACAAAGTCATGGCCGCCGATCCCAATACGGAAGGCGACATCTACGTCGTGCTGGGTGTGCAGCGGCCGGCGGAGATCGTGAACTACCAATCGACGGGAGCCACCCCTGCGATTTTGGCGTCAGGGCTCGCCGCCGGCGCCGTTGTGGCCCTCGGTCTCACCCTTGTGGCCTCGGTCCGGCGACGCCGGCGGGAGCTGGCGCTGTTGAAGACCCTCGGATTCACCCAGCGCCAGCTGGCAGCCGCCGTTGCCTGGCAGGCATCGGTGGCGGCCATGATCGGGGCTGCCGTCGGCGTGCCGGTCGGGATCGCCCTCGGGCGCTGGCTCTGGATCCTGTTCGCCCGCGAGATCTATGCCATCCCGGAGCCTTCCGTGCCGGTTCTCGAGGTGGTCGTGATCGTCCTCGGCACGCTCGTCCTGGCGAACCTGGTGGCCGCCATTCCCGGGAGGATCGCCGCCCGGACGCCGACGGCCTTGGTGCTACGGGCGGAATGAGCTCCTAGACCACCGCGCCCAACGCCGTGATGGCCCGCGCCTCCAGCACCCCGCCGAGTCCGCGGGCCAGCACGAACACGACCCGGGTGCCCGGCTCGATGGTGCGGGAGCCGTCGGCGATGGCGGTGGAGTGGAACCGGTAGGGCGCCGCCTCCCCCCCGCTCACCAAGGCCTCCTCGATGGTGCCGAGCCCTCGCTCGACGTCGTACTCGACGACGCGACCGAATCGAGGGGCACCGAGGGGTCCGGCCGACACCCCTGCGCTCACCGGGTCCTGCGGGCTCAATGAACGATCTTCGAGAGCGCCAGCTCGATGATGTCCGTGGCCCCGCGCTCTTTCAGCGCAGGGATGAGGACGTTGATATCGGCCTTCGGAACGACGGTCTCCACTGCGTAGGCGTCGTCACCGAAGAGCTTCGAAACCGTCGGTGACTTCATCGCCGGGAGCACGTCAATGACGGCGTCGAGGTCGGCGGCAGAGACGTTCAGCTTCACGAGGACTTTGCCCCTCGCCTCCAGGGTCCCCTCGAGGAGGACGAGCAGCTGCGCCATGGCGCGCGCCTTGGCCGGGTCGGCGAAGGACTCCCGATTGGCGATGAGCTCGGTGTGCGACACCATCAAGGTGTCGATGACCCGAAGGCCGGCCGCCCGGATCGCCCGCCCCGTCTCGGTGATCTCGACGACGGCGTCGGCGATGTCGGGCACCTTCGCCTCGGTGGCCCCATAGGAGAAACGCACCTCTGCGTCAACGCCTCGTTCCACGAGGAAGCGCTCAGTGAGGCGCGGATACTCCGTCGCCACTCGACATCCCTTGGCGAGGTCCGCCACGGTCTTGATGGGCGAGTCTGCCGCTACCGCCAGCACGACCTGAATGGGCGACGAGGTCGCCTTCGAGTAGTGCAGTACGCCGAGGGACACCACGTCCGACGCCGTCTCCTCCACCCAGTCCCGCCCCGTGATCCCGATGTCGAACAACCCCTCGGCCACATAGGCCGGGATCTCCTGCGGGCGCAGGATGCGGACCTCGTCGACACGGGGATCGTCGATCGTGGCTGAGTAGTCGACCTCGGACGAGCGCTGCACGGCCAAGTCGGCTTCGGCGAACAGCCGAAAGGTCGCCTGTTCAAGCGATCCCTTCGGAAGGACGAGTCGGAGCATGCGCCTGAGCTGAGCGAGCGTCGCTGGCTAGTACGCCATCGAGGTGCGAGCGGCGGAGCGCAGCCGTTGCCCAGCCTCGTGCACTTCCTTCAGCACTCTCACCATCTCAATGACCGTCACGACGGCTTCCTCGCCCTTGTTGCCGAGCTTGCCACCCGATCGCTCGAGCGCCTGCGGGAGGTCCGCGGTGGTGAGGACACCGAAAGCGATGGGGAGGTTCGTCTCGAGCTGCACTCGCTGCAGACCGGCGGCACACTCGCTCGCCACGAACTCGAAGTGAGCCGTCTCTCCGCGGATGACTGCGCCCAGGCAGACCATGGCGTCGAAGCTCCCCAACCCCGCCACCGTCTGGGCCGCCAGCGGTAGCTCGAAACTTCCCGGGACCCAGACCACGAGCCGTTTCGCCTCCGGGACGCCGCACTCGTCGAGCTTGCGCAGCGCCCCCGCCAACAATCGAATAGTGACCTGGTCGTTGAAGCGGGCACACAGGACGGCGATGCGTAGGCCGGTGCCGTCGTGAGACCCCCGCAGGGCTTCGTCGGCGGTACCGGCGGGCAGTGGGCCGAGCGCGTGCGTCGATTCAGGCAGCGGCCGAGGCAGCGGCGCCTTCCGCGCTGTCGCAAGCTGGTCAGTCGACTTAGGCATCGGCGGCATCGGCGGGGGCGCTGGCGCTCACTGCGCTCGCCTCCCTGTCTCCGTCATGAGTGGCGTCATCACCATCGGTCTCGCCGAGCCCGCCGAGGAAGTGGCCGAGGCGCTCTCGTTTTGTCCGCAGGTACCGCAAGTTCTCCTTGTTCGGCGCCGGCTCGATCGAGACCCGCTCGACGATGTCCAGCCCGAAGCCCTCCAAGCCCCCGTACTTCGACGGGTTGTTCGTCATGAGGCGCATGGTCGTGATCCCGAGATCGACGAGGATCTGGGCGCCGATGCCGTACTCGCGATTGTCCACCGGCAGGCCGAGGTCGAGGTTGGCATCGACCGTGTCCCGTCCTTGCTCCTGCAGGGTGTAGGCCCGCAGCTTGTGAGCGAGGCCGATACCGCGGCCCTCGTGACCACGAAGGTAGACGACGACCCCGGCGCCCTCCGCAGCGATCTTCTCGAGGGCGAAGTCGAGCTGCGGGCCGCAGTCGCAGCGCTGCGAGCCGAAGACGTCACCGGTGAGACACTCGCTGTGCACGCGCACGAGGACGTTCTGGCGTCCGGCGACTTCGCCGGCAACGAGGGCGAAGTGGTGCTCACCGTCGATGAGCGACAGGTAGGCGTACCCCGTGAACTCGCCATGGCTCGTCGGGATGCGGGCCGAGGCGATGCGCTCGACGAGCTTCTCCCGGTGGCGGCGGTAGCGGACGAGGTCAGCGATCGTGATCATGACGAGGCCGTGGGCGGCGGCGAAGTCCGCCAGCTCAGGGCGGCGGGCCATGGACTGCTTGTCCTCCGTGACGATCTCGCACAGGACGCCTGCCGGGTATCGGCCAGCCATGCGGGCGAGGTCGATGGTCGCCTCCGTGTGGCCGGCGCGCTTGAGCACACCGCCCGTGCGATAGCGCAGCGGGAACATGTGCCCCGGTCGGGCAAAGTCGTGCGGGCGCGACTGCGGGTCGATGAGGGCCTGGATCGTGGCGGCGCGGTCGCCGGCGGAGATGCCCGTTGTCGTGCCCGGCTTGTAGTCGACGGCGACGGTGAAGGCCGTGCGCTGCGACTCGGTGTTCTGCGGCACCATGAGCGGCAGCTCGAGCTCGTCGAGCCGCTCGGGCATGAGCGGCACGCAGATCAGCCCGGAGGTGTGGGCGAGGAAGAAGGCGATGTTCTCGGGGGAGGCGAATTCGGCCGCCATGACGAGGTCGCCCTCGTTCTCGCGGTCCTCGTCGTCAACCACGATGACCATCTCGCCGCGCCCGATGGCGGCGATGGCGTCTTCGACTTTGGACAGGGGCAAGATGGAAGCTCCTCGTGATTCCCGAACAACCAGCCTACTGGCCGGTAACCGCCTCGACGTCGAGACGGACGTCGTCGCCGAATCGCTCCAGGGCGACGAGGCGCCCCCGCCAGAGATCGCTCATGGTGGAAGCGCCCGGGCCGGCGAACATCGCCACCCCGTCATCGCCCCCGAGAAACCCCCCCGTCAGATACACCACGTACCTGTCCACGGCCCCGGCCCGGTGGAACTCCCCCGCCACGGAGGCGCCGCCCTCGACGAGCAGCTGGAGGACGCCGCGGCGACCGAGCTCGTCGAGCACGCCGCGGACGTCTCCACTCATCTCGAGAGCGGGCTGAACACGGGCGCCGTCGGGCGCCCTCCCGAGCACGACCCGCAGCGGCTGGCGGAGCGGCGGCGGATCCGTCCGCACGGTGAGTTGCGGGTCATCGGCACGCACAGTGCCCGCTCCCACGAGGATGGCGTCGCTCTCAGCCCGCAGGCGCTGGACGTCGCCGCGGGCCGCCTCGCCGGTGATCCACCGGCTCGTCCCGTCGGGGGCGGCGATTCGCCCATCGAGGGTGGCCGCAAGCTTCAGCACGACATAGGGGCGGAGGGTGCGGCGCTGCACGAGGTAGGGCCGCAGTGACTCCTCGGCCGCTTCCGCGAGAACGCCGGTGACGACCTCGATGCCGGCCGCCGCCAGAGATGCGACACCGCGACCTTGCACACCGTCGTCCGGGTCGATGAGTGCCACGACCACGCGGTGGACGCCGGCGGCCACGAGAGCGGCTGCGCACGGCGGGGTGCGACCCTGCGTGACGCACGGCTCCAAGGTGGTGTAGCAGGTCCCGCCCCGTGCCAGCTCTCCCGCCGCCGCCAACGCCGCCGCCTCCGCATGGGCACCGCCCGGTGGCGACGTCGCCCCCTCCCCGGCCGGCGAGCCGTCCGCCGCCAGCACGACCGAACCCACCCACGGGTTGGGCGACGTCTGCCGCCGAACGCTCTGGCCGAGCTCGATCGCCCGTCGCATGAAACGCTCATCGTCGAGGGTGACGTCGTGAGGGGTCAGTGCGGTCTCCCACCGCCGAGCAGCTCGAGAGCGTGAGGGATGACGTCGAGGATCGCCTCCAGGCACTCGACGGCGCCTTTCGGCGAGCCGGGCACGTTCAAGATGAGCGCCCGCTGTTTGGTCCCCGCCACTCCCCTCGAGAGACGACCGAGTGGGCTGACGAGGCGCATCGCCTCGGACAGGCCGGGGGCGTCCCGCTCCAAGACCGATCTCGTGCCTTCCGGGGTCTGGTCCCGCGGACCGAAGCCGGTGCCGCCCGTCGTCACGATCAACCCAGCGAAACCGGAGGCCATGACCTCGAGCGCAGCCGCCACCTCGCGGTCGCCGTCGGGAATCGTCCGCGCCTCGACAACGTGGAACCCGTGCGCCTCGAGAAGATCGGCCACTGCCGTGCCACCGCTGTCCTGTCGTGTGCCGGAGGCAACGCCGTCGGAGACCGTGAGCACCTTGGCGCGCAGACCAGGCGGAGCCAAATCCTGCGAGGCCGCCCCGCTCATCGCCCTGCCGCCCCCGGACCGGCCACGGCCGAGGCGGCAGCCTCGTGGATGCTGCGGAGAGCCCCGAGATGGTCGGGTCGGTGGAAGACGGCGGAACCCGCCACGAAGCAGCGAGCGCCCGCCTCCGCCATGACGACCGCCGTGGTGGCGTCGATGCCGCCGTCCACCTGCAGCGTCACGGGAAGACGGCGGCGGTCGATCTCCTGGCGGGCGGCCGCCACCTTGGCGATCGCCTCCGGCATGAAGGCCTGACCGCCGAAGCCCGGGTGGACCGACATGACGAGCAACAGGTCGATCAGCTCTAGGAAGGGCCATGCGGAGGTGATGGACGTCTCGGGGTTGACGACGAGCCCGACGCCTAGGCCGAGGCGGCGCATCTCGGCGCACAGCTGCTCGGTCTGGCCGAGCTCGACATGTACCGAGGCGCTGTCGGCCCCGCTGTTTGCGAAGGCTTCGAGGAGCTCTCCCGGGTTCGTCATCATGAGGTGGCAGTCGAGCCAGAGCTGGGTGTGCCGCCGGAGGGAGGCCACCACGGGGGGGCCGATCGTCAGGTTCGGGACGAAGTGGCCGTCCATCACATCGACGTGCAGCCAGTCCGTGGCCGGCGTGATGCCGGCGATCTCAGCCGCCAAGGCTCCGAAGTCCGCCGAGAGGATCGAGGGAGCCACCCGCACTTCACCGGGTTGCAGGTGCGGCAGGCGAGGGCGCTGGCCGGCAGACATTGCTCTCACCGTATCGCCCGCAACGTGGCCGTCCAGAGTCGTTGGAGGGCCGCCGTCACGCGAATGCCTCGCCCGTGCCGATGCGGGCGCCCCGCAACCAGTCGGAGGCCGCCTGACGCTGACGGCCCGCCGGTTGCACGGCAGCGAGCTCGAGCCAGCCGTCGCCCGTCGCAACGAGCCCGGCGGAGATCGTGCCGGGGGCCGGTCGGGCTGCCGGCCCTCGTTCGTACGCCCTCGCGTCTGCCTCCCAGACGATGAAGCGAGCGTCGCGGAACGTCGTCCAGGCCTTGCCGACGCGCACCTGGCGCTCGATCTCGGCGGCCGCCCGGGACCAGTCGATGTGGAGGTCTTCGGTCGTGATCTTGGCGGCATAGGTCGCCTCGCCCACCTGCGGGGCGGGCGTCCCGAGGCTCTTCGAACCTCCTGCGAGACGAGACACGAGCAGGTCGGCTCCGAGCTCGGAGAGACGGAGGCGGAGGCCGGAGGCGGTCTCCTTCGCACCGATGTCCGTCTCGGCGCAGGCATACACAGGACCGGTGTCGAGATCTTCCTCCAGCTGCATGAGGCAGACACCGCTGCGCTCGTCGCCGGCGAGGATCGCCCGCTCCACCGGAGCGGCGCCCCGCCAGCGGGGCAGGAGGGAGAAGTGGACGTTGACCATCGTGAGGCGGTCGAGCACGTTCGGCCGGATGAGGCGGCCAAAGGCGACCACGACGCCGAGCTCCGCCCCGACGCCGAGCACGTCGGCAACCTGGTCGCTCACGGGGATGCCCAGCCCTGTCGCCACCGCCTTGACCGGCGTGGGGGCGGTGACGGCGCCCCGGCCGCGGCGTCTGTCGGGCTCGCTCACGACGAGGGCGATGTCGTGGCCGGCCCCGACGAGAGCCTTGAGGCAGATGGCAGCTGGCTCGGGCGACCCGAGAAAGGCCACCCGGGCCATGGTCGGCGGGGCTAGAGCGAGGGCTCGCGCGTGGCCGTGCCGGCTCGCCGCGACGGCCGCCGAGCGTCCGCCGGAGCCTCCTCCGGCACGGGTCCCACCTCGCCGAGGACGCGGGAACGGAGGATCTTCATGGCTTCCTTACGCTCCTCCGGCTGCAGGCGCTCGAGGAGCAAGATGCCGTCGAGGTGGTCCATCTCGTGCTGGAAGACGCGGGCGAGGTACTCGTCGGCCTCGATCGAGATCTCATTGCCCTCGAGGTCGAATCCGGTGAGGTGGACCTCTTTCGGCCGGACGATGTTCCAATGAAGGCCCGGCACGGACAGGCACCCCTCCTCGAAGTCCCACTCTCCGCGAGCCTCGCTGATCGCCGGGTTCACGACCGTCTGAGCCCCCTCGCCGACGTCGTAGACAAAGAGGCGCCGCTCCACACCTACCTGGGTGGCAGCGAGGCCGACGCCGGGTGCGGCGTACATCGTCTCGATCATGTCCTCGGCAAGGCGGACGAGGCGCCCGTCGACGTCGTCGACCTCACGGGCACGCTGGCGCAGCACCGGGTCACCGAACACGCGGATGTTGTACGTGGACACGGCGCTCATTCTAAAGGGATGAGACGCCTCCGAGTCGGCCGGGGGCGGTCGCATCCTTGAAGCGCCGCGGGTACGGCCGGCGGCGACGGCCGCCGGCTCGGGGGCACGCCACGGCTGCCGGCGCCTTGTCGGCCTCCCTGCGGTATTGCGCCTCCGCATGACACAATGTCGCCCATCCGGCCGCGCCGCCCGGATTCCCCGGGAGCAGTTGGAGGAGACGCCATGCCCGAACTCGAGCTAGCCACGGCTGAGGCAAGGTACGTCTTTGCCGAGAGCGACGTCGTCACCATCGGTCGTCGTGACGACAACAGAGTCGTCTTTGCCGATCCCACCGTCTCCCGTCAGCACGCCCTCATCCGCTTCGAGGCGGGTGCGTGGGTGCTCGAGGACCTGAGCAACGGACGGACGTTTCACGACGGCCAGCCGGTGGCGCGGATCACCCTCACGCCGTCCGCGCAGCGGGTTCATTTTGCGTCGCCAACGGGGCCGTGGATCGCCGCCTTCGTAGGACAGCCCGAGCGGACGGCGAGTATCGCCGAGGGCGATGCGGCCACGTCCGCCGAGGACACCGCAGGCGTACCTGTCGTTGGCGGGCTCGCCGCCGGAGCAGCCGCCACCCCAGCCGCCGTCGCAGGTCCTGCCGGCTCTGGCCAGTGGGCACCTGCTTACCGGCCGGCCCCGCCGAGCCCCACGGGGGCGCCTGCGTTCGCCAATGCGGGGCGGCCGGCTACCGCCAAGCGTGGCTCCCTTGACTCGGCGGCGATGAAGCGGGCGTTCCACATCCTCTTTCCCTTCAAGAGCTGGGTCGAGAACGCCGGCTGGCGCTCGGGCGTCCGGCTGGTGTTCCTCGTGTACGCCATGTTGCCGGTGGTCTTCCTCGTCGTGTTCGCCAACACGACGAACTTCCAGACGCTCGGATACGTGTACGGCCTCTACACCGCGCCCCTGTGGATGCTCGCCTTCTGGTGGTTGATCAAGCCGGAGGACACGCCGCGGACGCTCCTCATCGTCGGCGCCGGGATAGTCGTCGTCACGCTCCTCTACATGGCGGGCCCGCTGAAGTGGTACTACAACACCGTCCAGCCCCCATCGACGTCGCCTGGCAACTGGTTCCGGTGGTTCGTCTCTGCCGGCTTGAACGAGGAGTTCGCCAAGGACGGGTCAGCCCTCGTCTGCATCCTCGCAGCCGGCGCCTACTTCAAGAAGCGCCTCGGCGTCCGCAGCTGCATGTTCCTCGGCACCGTGGCCGGCCTCACGTTCGGCGTGCGTGAGGCCGCCTTCTATCAGGACAAGGACGCCAACATCTTCGCCGTGGCCGCCGGGAATCATGCGCTCGTCACCTACGTGCTGGAATTCAGCCTGCGCATCTTCACCGACGGGCTCCAGCACGCCGAATGGGCCGGGATCGCCTGTTTCTTCTTCGGGCTCGGCTTGAACTACACGAGGCGGCGGGTGCCGCTGATGCTCTTCGGCTATGGCTTCGGGGCCCTGATCCACGCCACGAACGACTGGTCGACCGGCATCTCGTCCTGGCTGTGGGTGGCGCTCCAAGTGCTCTGGGCCAGCCTCTTCCTCGGCTACACGCTCTTCGCGCCCAGCATCGAAGCGCAGGTTCGCGAGACGTCCCTCTTCCGTGGCGACTCGATCATCGCCGAGCGATATCCGACAGGCGACGACGGCAACCCCCTCCAGCCCGGCCCCGCCGGGACGGCGGGCTAGGCGGGCGTGTGGGAGCCCAGCGCCAGCCAGACGCCGTTCCCCGGCACCGATAGGCTCCGGCCGTGCAGCCAGGCGACCTGAGTGACGCCCCGGAGCTGACGCGGCCGGGCGGAGTGGTGTCGGCGCGGCCGTTGTACTTCTTCTGGCTGGCCGACTGCTCTGGCTCGATGATCCGTGACGGGCGCATCCAAGCGCTCAACAACGCCGCCGCCGAGGCCCTCCCGCACATGCGGCGGGTCGCCAAGGACAACCCGAATGTCGACGTGATCGTGCGCGTCCTTCGCTTCTCCACGGGCGCGCAATGGGTGGGCGACGACCCCACGCCGCTCGCTCGCTTCGTCTGGCCGCCATTGCAGGCCGGGGGTGTGACCGACCTCGGCGCCGCCATACGGCTGCTCACCGAGGACCTGCGCTCACCCCCGATGCCCAAGCGCGCCCTGTCTCCTGTGGTGGTGCTGCTCTCCGACGGGCGACCGACTGACGACTACGAGCTGGCGCTTCGCAACCTCCTGCAGCTGCCCTGGGGCCAGCACGCCGTTCGGCTCGCCGTCGCCATCGGACGCGACGCCGACCGCGACGTGCTGCGACAGTTCATCTCCGACCCGAATATGGCGCCCCTCGAGGCGAATTCACCGGAGGCGCTCGCCCGCCAGATGAGGTGGGTGTCCACCGTCGCTCTCGACGCGGCGTCTTCACCCCGGGTCGGGATGGTGACCGAGAGCGAGCACGTTCGCAACATCCCGGCAGGCCTGCTGTCGGAGTCCTACCCGAGCGCCGGCCCGGAGGTTTGGTTTGACGACGAGCCCGGGAGCTAGGGACGCCCACCGCTGGGCGGCCTTCGGGGCGAGCGTCCGCGGATCCGCCCATGTCCGCGAGGCGTTGCCGAACCAGGATGCCGTCGGCTGCCGCTCGGGCGACTCGGGGCGTTGGGCGGTGACGGCCGTGGCTGACGGCCACGGTCACTCGCTCGCCGTGAGGGCGGACCGAGGTGCCCATCTCGCCGTCGACGCCGCCCTCGAGGCCGCACGGTCGTGTTGGGAGGCCCTTCGAGGGCAGGCTGGCGGCTTTGCCGCCGCAGCCGTCGCCGAGGAGCTGCCAACGGTGATGGCGACCTCGTGGATGGCATCGGTGCAGCGGGATCTCGCCGAGGCACCCCTGACAGCGTCGGAGCTGGCGTCCTCCGGCAACGCCGAGGCTCTCAGCTCGTACCCGGAGACTGCTTACGGGACCACCCTCATTGTCGCCCTAGCCGTCGCTGGCTCGATCGTGACCTGCCAGATCGGCGACGGCGACGTCGTGGCCGTCAAGCGCGACGGCACGGTCTTCCGCCTGCTCCCGGCAGACACCCGCCTCGTCGGCACGAAAACCACGTCGCTCGCCTCCAGAAGCGCCTTGAGCGACTTTCGTGCCAGCCACGTCGATGTCGACTCCGAAGCGATCGAGGTCGTGGTAGCGGCGACGGACGGCTACGTGAACTCCTTCAGCGCCGAGGACGGCTTTGCCGCCGCCGGTCGGGATCTCTGGAGACTCATCCACGAGGTCGGCGCTAGCTCAGTAGAGGGTGCCCTCGCCAGCTGGCTCGAGAGCACGAGCACGGACGGCACGGGCGACGACGCCACCCTTGCCATCTTGTTCGACGACGTCGGGCTTGAAGACACTGTGCGGCTGCCCGATCCTGGCACCACCATCTCGGACGGAGGGATCCTGTGAGCGGCGAGTTGCTCCATGCCGGCGACGAGGTCAGGACGTGGCGCACCGGGCAGATCTGCCGGATCATCGACTTCAAGGGAGGCGGCGGGCAGGGCGAGGTCTTCGGGGCAGAGCTGGGCGGAGACCCCATCGCCGTCAAGTGGTACTTCCCGTCGTCGCTCTCGGATTGGCAGCGGCGCTCACTCGAGAAGCTCTGCAACCGCCCTGCCCCGAGCCGCGCCTTTCTCTGGCCGCTCGACCTGGCCGAGTCGCAGCAGTATCCGGGTTTCGGGTACGTCATGGCGCTGCGGCCGGCGCAGTTCCGCGATCTGAACGCCATCTTGCGGCGAGAGTCGGAGCTGTCGCTCGGGGTGCTCGCCGTCGTCGGCTTCAACCTGGCGGACGCCTTCCTGCGTCTGCACACCGAGGGCCTTTGCTACCGCGATATCTCGCCGCGGAACATCTTCTTCAACGCCGAGGACGGCGACATCCTCATCTGTGACAACGACAACGTCGCCATCGACGGGACCGTGGGCGGTGGCGTCCTCGGGACACCTCGCTACATGGCTCCCGAGATCGTCCGGCAAGAGGCGCTTCCGAGCTCGCGCACCGATCTGTGGTCGCTCTCGGTGCTGCTTTTCTGCATGCTGATCCTTCACCATCCCCTCGAAGGCGAGAAAGAGCTCGCCGTCACCTCGCTCAGCGACCTGGAGGCTGCCCGCCTCCTCTATGGCCAGGAGCCGGTGTTCATCTTCGATCCCGATGACGACAGCAACCGGCCGGACGAGACCGCCCACGCCAACGCCGTTCTCCTCTGGCCGTTCTACCCCGCCTTCATCCACGAGCTCTTCGTCCGGGCGTTCACGGACGGCATTCGCGACCCCATGCACGGCCGCGTGGCCGAGAGCGAGTGGAGGGCAGCCATGGCGAGGCTGCTCGACTGCGTCAGCACTTGCGAGAGCTGCGGAGCTTCCAACTACGTGGATCCGCTTGCTGCCGATGCCGCAAGCTGCTGGCGATGCCGCAGCGTCCTTCGGCCGTCGTATCTCGAGCTCTCGAGCCATGACGCCGTCATCATCCGGGACGGCGCCCACCTCCTCCGCCATCACGTCGAGCTGACCGCTCCGTTCAACTTCCGACAGCCGTTCGGGACCTTCCGCAAGCACCCCTCCCACCCGGGACTCCTCGGCCTCTCGAACCGCTCGTCCCGCCCGTGGCGCTCAGCTCGCCCGGGCCGGGAACCCGTCGACGTCCCGCCCGGCGCCACCGTCGGACTCTCCCCTGGGACCGTCATCGACTTCGGGACGGCGAAGGCGACCGTGCGGGCGCCGGCGCCGGCGCCGCAGTGAGCGAGCAGCTGGCCGCTCAGCTCCCGGCGGTGAGGTCGGAGACGTGCACGGCGCCCCGGCCGAGAGCTTCATTGGCGAGCTGGACCCGACGCCGCTCGCTCGTGCCGTAGATGCCAAACTTGTCGTAGAGGTGGAGCAGGTGCTGCTTCACAGCACCCTCTGAGACGACGAGGTGGCGGGCGATCTCCTTCGTCTCCGCCGGTTCCCGAAAGACGCCCCCTTCGAGAAGTGGCCTGCAGAGCGCCACGAGCACGTCCCGCTCCCTCCGCGTCAGCTCTGGGGGAGCCAGACCCACCCTCGTGGCCGACCCCTCCGTGCGGTTGTCGGCTCGAAAGACGAGGCGGGTCCGACCGAGAAGGATCTCGTCGCTGTCGTGCAGGGCCTGTTGAGCGGTTACGGGCCTGCCGTTCACGAGCGTGCCGTTCTTGCTACCGAGGTCGCGCAGGCACCAGATGGAGCCGAGGCGCTCGATGACCGCGTGTGCCCGCGACATGGACGGGTCGGAAGTGATCTGGACCGTGCTCTGATCGCTCTTACCCACGATGACCGGATCGTCCCGTAGCGGCACGAGGCGCGTCCCTGCGTCATCCCAGATCTCGAGATAACCGAAGGGTTCCGTCATCGCCCAGATCGCACGTGGCGACCGAGATCAGCTCCGGGCATGCCCAAGCACAGGCGAATTATGGCATGGGCGGCCTTTCCGGGACGCAGCTATCATCGCCGCATGCCAGGCCAGGAGGGGGCGTTGCCGGCGGTGCTGGTCGGCGAGCATCGTTTTGAGTGGTCCAGCGAGGCGAAGCTCAAAGTGGGTCGTGACCCCCTCGGCGATGTCATCGTCGAGGGACCGCGCGTCTCGCGCCTTCACCTCGTCATCGAGGCGACAGCCGGCGGCTGGCTGGTCCGTGATGCCGACAGCCGCAACGGAACCTTCCACAACGGCAGAAGGATCGGAGAGATCAGACTCGACGGCCCGCTCGAGCTCGCACTCGGTTCGGCCAGCGACGGCACGCCGCTGCGGATCACCCTGGAGCAGGCCCCTGCCGCCAGTGGGGTAGGCGCCGCTGCCACCGTGATGCCACCGGCGGTGCAGGTTGTGCCCCCGCCCCCGCCCCCGCCGCCGCCGCGGCCGGAAGCCGTGGCGCCGCCACCACCGCGGCCGGAAGCGGTGCAGCCGCCACCACCGCCGCGACCAGCAGCCGTGGCGCCGCCGCCTGCGAGGCGACCAGATCCCGTTGCGCCGCCGCCACCACCGCCGCCGGCCCGTGTCACGCCGCCAGCGCCGACGCCGCCTCCCGCCGTGGGCTCCGAGGGGGCGGCGCAGGAGGGGGCAGCCACGCGGCCAGGCGCGGCCGTGACGCCGCCGAGAGAAGAGGACATTCCAAAGTCCGTGCTCGGCAAGTTCCAGCAGGTTCACCGCCCGTCGGTGGCTCGCTTCCGCATCGGCCGCGCTCCCGACAACGATCTCGCCCTCGATGGCGACCCGCGGGCCTCCCGCTACCACGCCGAGCTCCGTCGGCTCGACCAGGGTGGCGTCGAGCTCGTCGATCTGAACAGCCACAACGGCACGTTCCTGAACGGGCAACGAATACACCGCGCCGCCGTCCACGAAGGTGACATCGTCGGGGTCGGCAACCATGTCTTCCAATTCCACAACGGCGCCCTGGAGGAATTCACCCAGACCGACGGTGCCGACCTCGAGGTCGCCGGCATCCACGTCGTCATCGACGGGCACGCCCTCCTCGACGGTGTTTCGTTCTCAGTTCCTTCGCGGAGCATGCTGGCGGTCGTCGGACCCTCCGGTGCCGGCAAGACGACGCTGTTGCGGGCCCTGACGGGCTTCTCGCGGCCGACGCACGGAGCCATCCGATTCGGCGGTCGCGATCTGTACGCGGACTACGACGAGCTGCGAGCGCGCATCGGCTACGTCCCGCAGGAGGACCTCGTCCACGAACAGCTCACGGTCCGCCAGGAGCTGGAGTTCGCCGGACAGCTTCGTCTGCCGCCCGACCTCGGGCACGCCGGCATCTCCAAGCGCGCCGAAGAGGTCATGGCCGAGCTCGGCCTCAGCAGCCGCACGGAGCTTCGCAACGAGAAGCTCTCGGGCGGCCAGCGAAAGCGTGTCTCGGTCGGGCTCGAGCTCTTGACCGAGCCGGCCCTTCTCTACCTCGACGAGCCGACGTCCGGGCTCGACCCCGGCAACGAACGCCAGGTCATGCAGGTGCTTCGCACCTTGGCAGACGGCGGACGCATCGTCGTGGTCGTCACCCACTCGACCCAGAGCATCGACGTCGCCGACCGCGTCCTGTTCCTGGCGACCGGTGGTCACATGGCGTACTACGGCCCCCCGAAGGAGGCAGAGCGTTTCTTCGAACGCCAAGGGGTCGTGGGCGGCTGGCCGGCCGTCTTCCAGGCTCTGGAGGGATCCGACGGGTCTGCGTGGGGAGAACGGTTCCGACACGACCCTGACTATGGGCGCTACGTCGGCGCCCTCGGAGAGGCTGCCGCCTCCGTTCCCCGCCCGGCGCCGCCGGCACCCCCGGGCCGGTCTCGGCTGCTCGGACCGGTGACCACTCGCCTCCAGACCGTCGTCTTGTGCCGCCGACAGCTGCGCCTCATCGCCGGAGATCGACGAAGCGTCATCCTGCTAGGCGTGCAAGCTCCCATCTTCGGCCTGATCCTCATCTTGCTGTTCCCAGCTCACACGATCGCGACGAACAAGGGGCCCTTCGCGGCCATGCTCCTCTGGCTCTTGATCGTCTCGGCCACCTGGCTGGGGGCCTCGAATACCGTCCGGGAGATCGTGAAGGAGCAGTCCATCTACCGACGCGAGCGGGCTTCGGGCCTCTCCATGCTCGCCTATACCAGCTCGAAGGTGATCGTCTTCGGGGTGATCACGACGGTGCAATCGCTCGTCGTCCTTCTCTTCGTGCTGATCGCCAACCCGCTCCCGGCGAAGGATCCGCTCCACGTCGTAGCCAACATCCGGGGATGCAACGCCCCGTGGTGCGCCGGCGTACTAACGGGGCTGCGGCCGTTCAATCTGGGTGCCGTGCTCTCCTCCCAGGACCTCGAGGTGTTCATCGCCATGGCTCTCGCCGGCTTTGCGGGCATGACGATCGGCCTGTTCGTCTCGAGTGCGGTGCGCAAGTCCGACCAGGCCGTCTTCATGCTGCCGGTCATCCTCATCATCGAGATGGCGCTGTCACAGCCGATCCTGCAGGCCTCGAACCCGAGTCCGGTGCTAAAGGTCCTCGGCGACCTGACGAGTGCCAACTGGGCCGTCAACGCCATCGGCGCCAGCACGGGCCTCAACCAGATCATGACGAGCTACAACCTCGCCCTCGTCACCGGTCAGGACGAACTGAAGCTCGGGCTCGCCGGCATCCATACACCCGGCCCGTTGCTGCAGTCCCAGCTGCACGCCGCGCTCTTCGGCGATTCGGCATGGGATCACCGACCGGGCACGTGGATCCTGGCCATCTTCCTCCTTGTGTTGATGATCGCCCTCTTCCTCGGCGGCGTGCTCTTGATGATGCGCCGTCTCGACACCGGCACTCGTCGTTCGCTACTGGAGGACGTGCAGGGCTTCGTCGGCAGCTCGGCCGCCAAGCAGCGGCAGGCAGCGGGTGCGCCGGGAGGTCCTGGCGGCTGGCCGGGGCAGCCGCCCGCCGGCAGGACCGGTGGTCCCGGCGGGCCTGGCCAACCCGGCGGGCCTCGCCCACCGGGCTTCCAGCCGGCTCAACCTGCTGCTCCTAGATTCCAGCCACCCCCGGGCGCTCCGCCCGGCGGCTTCCAGCCTGGTCCGGCCCACCCGCCTGCCGGTCAAGCGCCCCCGCGGGGCGCCCTCCGTCAGCCCGTGCAACCTGGCTATCCACCGCCAGTGCCACCACCGCCTCCCTGATCGCGGCTGCGGCAAGCGGGGCGGGTCACCGTTCGAAAGAGGCGAACAGACGGTCCGAGCGCGACAAGAGGGGGGCATCAACGATGCCCCCCTCTTGTGATCTCCGCCGGATCAGATGCTCGTGGCTTACGGGGCGGCGCAGGCCGTGACCGTGAAGGTGGGGAAGAAGCAGGTGTTGAAGGCATCGAACTGGCCACCGGGAGCCGACGGGATGGACGCCTGGCCGTGCGGGTCGGTCAGGATGATCTGGTTGGCAGGCGAGAAGCTCGGGATGCCGCCGTTGGCGGAGGCACCGAGGAAGTGGGCGACGCCGTAATTCGGCAGCACCGAGACGCCCGAGGAAAACGTCGGGGCTTCGGTGATCCACTCGACCGAGCTGAGCGACGAGTGGTAGCTCAGCGTCTTCGTCCAGTTCTGCACCGTCCCGTTCGGAGCGGTCACTTTGAAGGTGAACTGCCACACCTGCGCCGAGCTCGATGCGGGTGCGGAGAAGAGGGAGTGAAGCTCCGCCGCGATCCGCGGGAACCACGGCTCGCTCGCAAGGTGAGACTCGCCTTCGGCCAACAGCTGACGAAGACGCTGGATGATGTGTGTGCTGCCGAAGCTGGGGTCGAAGCGCTTGATCAGCTGCGTGATGTTGGCGTAGAGGTCGGTCTCGCTTTGCGAGCCCGTGTTCGTCCCGCCGCTCACGAGCTGAAGCGTCGCCAGCACCTGGTCGCCGGGCTGGATGTTGACGCTCGGGATAATAGTTTCAGCAGCCGGCAGGATCTCGTACCAGATGTTGTAACCGGTGCCGGAGGAGTCCGAGCAACTGGAGGTACCCAGCTGGATCAGGTCCTTGCTGGTGGCACCGCCGATGCCGGCCCAGTTCGCCACGCAACCTCCGGCTGACATCGTCAGCACGGACGGGACCGTCCATTCGGCCTCCACTTTGGTGTACTTCTGGCCGGTCTGCGCGGTCGTCTGCGCGTACCCCGACCAGTTGTCCGAGGTCGAGCTCCAGGTCGTCGTCTGCGACAGCGAGGCGGGGTTCTGGGGCGTCTTGTGCCGGAAGATCAAGAAGCCGGCGACGAGGGCGACGACAACGACAAGGCCGACGACCATCGTGGTGGCATTCGGGCGGCGGCGAACTTGCTGCCCGGAAGGCTGCTGGGAAAGCGAAGCCTCAAAAGGGGTGGGGCTCTGGCTGCTCATTTTCTCTGTTCTCCTCTCGGACTCGAACATTGCGCTCGGTCTCTTTCTCGAGTGTGCGCCGACACGAGGATGGAAAAGATGCCCTCGCCGACCCCAACGGGCTGCGAGAAAGGTAAGGGAAACCTGACCTTCCCGCCAGCTCACAACGTGGTTCCGATCAGACCCCGTGTGGTGGTCTTCGTGCATTGGGGATGACACTTGGTTACGATCCCCGCCATGGCCGGCCGGACAGGGGTGAGTGCGGGACTGAAGGAGATCGTGGCGGACTATCAGAGCCGCGGGGTCGACCTGTCCACGGATCCACGATTGGCCGAGGCCATCCTCCTCGACTCGTTCCCCGAGGCGCCCGCCGAGATCAACGCCCTCGTCGAGGCGATCCGTTCCGGCGCCATCGAGTACATGCGCGACAGAGCTGCCCAGGGAGCAGAGTTCTCGGTCCACGGCTCGGCTACTCAGCTCTCCGAGAGCGCCGGCTTGCGCGAGGACCTCGCCCGCTGGGCGGTCGAGAGCTGGTGGAACGCCCTTTCGCTGGGCGCCGAGATCCCGAACCGGGAGGCGGAAGCAGCCGCCACAACGGGGGTGGCCGCAGCCGCCGTTGTCGTCCCGCCACCTCCGCCACCTCCGCCGCCACCCCCGGCGGGGGCGTCTCCGACTCCGACGCAGGCTCCCCCGATTGCATCTCCACCGCCAATGCCCGCTGCTGTCCCCCTCATGGGCTCGAGCGAGATGACTCAGACAGCGGGCGAGGCAGCCCCCGTCGGGCAGCCCGCGGCGGTGGATCCGACGGCCTACCCCGGCGGCGGCCAGCAGTACCCGCCTGCGCCGCCGGCTGCCGTCACCGGTCCGCAGGCTGGCCAACCGGCCCAGCCGACTGCCGCCGCCTCCGCCCAGTACCCGCCCGGCTCGCAGGGGCCCCCGCAGCAGCCGCCGCAGTATCCCGCCGGCTCGCAGGTTCCACCCCCGCCGTATCCGCAGTACCCGCCCGGCTCACAGGGCCCCCCGCAGCAGCCGCCCCTGCGGCCGCCCGGCTCGCAGGGGCCCCCGCAGCAGCCGCCGGCGTCCTCAGGCCGCGGCAAGTTCATCGCCATCGCCATCGTCGTCGTCGTCCTGCTCGCTTACGTCGGAACGGCCGCCGCCGCCCACCTGCCGCCCTTCTCCCGCAAGCCAGTGGCCGCCACCACGACGACGACCACGACCCCGTCAACGACGACCACGACGACGACGTCGTCGACCACCACTACCACGACGACCCCGACGTCCACGACGAGCGGCACGCGGTCGGCCACCTTGCTGTCCGACATCCCCATCGCCAACGCCAGCACGACCTGCACTCCCCAGACCGTGGCCGAGATCGCCAATCGAGCACCGGGGGCCCAAGCCGCCTACGACTGCACCCCTGAGGTGGGCCTCGACGTCCTCTACGCCATCTTCCCGACCACGGCAGCGGCCGAGAGCACCTACAACGCCACCATCAAGGGTGACGTCCCCGCCGGTCTCAAGACCGGGTTCTGCTCAACCAGCAACAGTGCGCAGGACACCTACATCAACGAGAGCACGAAGAAAAACGTCGGGGATCTCGCTTGCTTCCCCTTCGAGGGGGAGCAGTATCTCTTCTGGTGGCACTTCAGTGACGACATTGTCTCGCTGGCGACGAGCTCCTCCCTCACGCTCGCCCAGATGCTGAAGGAATGGGCAGGGCTCGGACCGAATTAGCGGCCCCGAGCGCCCACTGAGAGACGAAGCTGGTCGCTCCGTCCGGCGGCCGTCGTCTGCTGAGAGAGTCAGTCCGGGCGATCGAAGACGAGACGGACCGTCTCGCCCGAGCGGCCGGCGAGGCTCTCGCCCGTCACCGTCACGCTGCCGGCACGCGGAGGCTCGTCCTCGAGGCGCGCCTCACACACCTGCCACTCCTGCACGCGTTGCAGGCTGCCGAGACGGCCGGCATAACGGCCGGGCGGCGGCAGCAGGATCTCGGGCGGAACTTCCACGGTGACGGTGCCTCCAGCCGCGTGCCCTACGGCCACGCCGCGAACCTCGTGCGGGCGACCGAGCAGACGCTCTGCCGCCGCCAGCTCACCGGAGGCGATGTGGCGACGGATGCGCGTGGAGGAGACCACCTCGGCAGCGCCCCCCGCGCCGGCCGGTTCGTCCATGACGAGATCGAAGGGCACGACGCGATATCCGAGCTCGGCTCCCATCTCCTCGAGAAGGGCGACGTTGCCGCCGCGGGCCTTGCCGAAGTGGAAGTCGCGCCCGACGACCACGGTCGCCACCCTCAGCTGCGACACGAGCACGCTCGTGATGAAGTCCTCGGCCGATTCGGTGGAACGCTCCTCGTCGAACTGGATCACCTCGATGTCGTCGATGCCGGTGGAGGCGAGCAGCTCGAGCTTCTGGGCGAGGTCGGTCAGCAAGGGAGGAGCCGAGTCGGGTCGCACGATCGAGGCGGGGTGGCGATCGAAGGTGACGACGACGCTGCGAAGGCCCTCCTCGGTCGCAAGCGAGCGGACGCGCTCGATGACGAGGCGGTGCCCGATGTGCACCCCGTCATAGGCGCCGATCGTCACAACACTGCGGCCGCCGCTGTGCACCGCGGTGACGCTACCCGGCGGGGGCCAGCACGACGGCCGGACGGACTTTGTCGGAGCCTCGCGGCTCACCCACGGCCACGAGCTCATGGTCGGGACCGACGAGGGCCCAAGGGCCGTCGCCGGCCAGCCTGAGGGCGGCGCGCTCGAGCGAGCGCCCATGACGGACTGCGGTCAGGGCCTCCCCGCAGATCTCGGCAGAGGGCATGTCACGAACCAGTTCGAGACACGGGAGCACGCTGGCGGGCGAGATGTCGTCGAGGGCGACCGCCTCCCCATCCCGGAACGAGCCGACTGCGACGCGCCGCAACGTGCGAAGGTGGGCGACGCCGCCGAGGCGCTCGCCGAGATCAGCGGCCAGCACGCGCACGTAGGTGCCGGACGAGCACTCGACGAGGACCTGGTACACGGAGGGGATCCCAGTGTCGAAGACGTCGAAGCGGAAGACCTCAACCGGCCTCGGCGGCCGCTCGACCTCGACGCCCTCGCGGGCGAGCTCGTGCAGGCGGCGCCCGCCGATCTTGACGGCCGACACCATCGGTGGGATCTGCTCGAGACGACCGGTGAGCGAGAGGGCCGCCATGCGGACCTCCTCGGGCGTCACATGGCTCATGTCGGCGCGGGCCGTCACCTCACCGGAGGCGTCGAGCGTGCTCGTGGCGACGCCGAGGACGACCTCGCCGACGTAGATCTTTGGCAGCATCGTCGTGAAACGCAGCAGCCGGGTGGCACGACCGACGCCGATGACGAGGACGCCGGTGGCATCGGGGTCGAGGGTGCCGGCGTGGCCGACCCGTTTCGTGCCGAGGAGGCGCCGGATGCGAGCGACGACATCGTGTGAGGTCCACCCGGCCGGCTTGTCGACGACGAGGCAGCCGTCGAGAGGCGCCCGCTCCCCTGCCGTGCCCGCCCTGTCGCTGCCCGTTGCGGCAGCAGCGTCCTCCTCCGAGGCGCCCTCGGCGTCCTCGGCCTCCTCGGCGCTGCCGCCCGAGTCGGCGGTCACCTCAGGCGCCGCCACGCTCGAGCCGGCGCAGGGTGTTCTCCACCCGCTCGCCGGCGGCCACCCCCGGATCGGGCAGGAACTGCAACAGCGGGGTGCGCTTCATGCGGACGGAGCGAGCGATGCTGCGCTGCAGGGCGGGGCGGTGCTCGGCGAGGGCGTCAGCCGCCTCGGGCGTGAGAGAGGAGAAAAACACGACGGCGTGCTGCAG